>R27__coassemble_1181_pt1 | contig 12714 bp, 10 predicted proteins | sample R27__metabat2_high_PE_018 | metagenome-assembled genome bin R27
CCTCCTTTTTCTAAATGGGCTGCAAAGTTATAATTTTTTTATTGACCTGCAAAATTTTTTATTAAATTTGTAGGTAACAAAATTGTTAGTATATGAAAAAGAAAGCCTCAACCTCCTATCCCTGGAAGTTCGCCTCAGTAGGCGGAACCGTACGTGTGAATATCCAAAGCGGCGAGGATATCCGTCACCTTGGGGAACTTGACCGCAAGCTGTGGACCGTCCTGAGCTGCCCCACTCAAGGCCTTGAGTTTGATGAAAAGACCCTGAAGTACATTGACGTGGACAATGACGGCAAGATTCGCGTGGATGAAGTCATCAAGACCGCCCAGTGGCTCACCCGCGTCATCAAGGACGCAGACCTTCTCCTTGAAGGCCGTGACGTTCTGGAATTCTCCGCCTTCAATGAGGAGGATCCGGATGGCGCAAGGCTCCTTTCATCGGCCCGCCAGATCCTGAGGAATCTCGGTGAGGAGAAGGAGTCCGTTTCTGTGGAGGATACCGCCGATTTCACCAAGATCTTCGCCGGCACGCTTTTCAACGGTGACGGCATCATCACTCCGGCATCGGCAGGGGAGGACGAGGCCCTTGCAAAACTCATAGAGACAATAGCGGGCATTTCCAGCGCCATAGACCGCAGCGGCGTTCCCGGCATAACCGCAGACCATATTGAGGCATTCTACGCCGCCTGCGCGGATTTCAAGGCCTGGAAGGAAGCCGGCACAAAGGAAGTGTTCCCGTTCGGGGACAAGACCGCCGATGCCCTTGCCGCCGTGGAGGCCCTGAAGGACAAGGTGGCCGATTACTTTATGCGCTGCAAACTAATCGGCTTTGACGAAGCAACATCGGCAGCCCTTGACGTTAACGTGGATAAGATTGCCGCAATAGAGGGCAACCTTGCTGCCGCCCAGGACCAGATTGGCGCTCAGCCCCTTGCAAAGCCTTCAAAGGACGGAAAACTGAAACTTGACGCAGTGAATCCCGCCTGGAAGGCCGCGGTAGACGCTATGAAGGAACTGGTGGGCGCCCCCAAGGTGCTTGACGAGGCAGCCTGGAATGAAATCCTTGGAAAGTTCGGCCCCTACTGCGCATGGATAGGCGCAAAGAAGGGCGGGGAAGTGGAAGGCCTTGGCCTTGAGTGCGTGGAGGCTATCCTGTTGGAAGATAGGATGGCCGCCCTCCTTGGGCTCATCGAATAGGACAAGGAAGAGGAAGCCAACGCCCTCTCAATTGAGGAAGTTGGGAAACTCGTGAGCCTATACAGGAACTTCTACCGTTTCCTTAATAACTACGTGGTTCTGGCCGATTTCTACGATCCCGAGAAGAAGGCTATCTTCCAGGCCGGACGCCTGTACATTGACCAGCGTTCAACGGATCTCTGCGTAAAGGTTGCAGGTCCCTCCCCGGAAATCTCTTCCCTCAGCGGAATGTACATACTCTACTGTGCCTGCACCAGTGAGAAACTTGGCAAGTCCTTCAACATTGCCGCCGTTCTCACAGACGGAGACGTGGACGGCCTCCGCGAAGGCAAGAACGCTGTGTTCTATGACCGTGAAGGCAATGACTACACCGCAAAGGTCATTGCAATAGTGGACAACCCCATCTCCGTGCGCCAGGCTTTCTGGAGCCCTTACAAGAAGGTTGCCCGCATGATCAACGACCGAATTGACAAGAAGGCCGCAGAGAAGAACGAGAAATCCATGGCCGGCCTTACCGCTGCTACCAACACCGCCCCCGACGGAAAGGCTCCCGCCGCTCCGTTCGACATCGCAAAATATGCCGGTATCTTTGCTGCAGTAGGTATGGCCGTGGGCCTTATCGGCGCAGCCCTGGCAGGCGTAGTGGCCGCCCTGAAGGGCATCACATGGTGGCAGGCACTGATCATCATCGCAGTGGTCCTTCTCCTTATCTCCGGTCCTTCAATGTTCATCGCCTGGAGGAAACTCCGCAGGCGTGACCTTGGTCCCGTACTCAACGCCAACGGCTGGGCAATCAACGCCAAGGCCCTTGTGAACACCAAGTTCGGAAAGACCCTCACTTCACTGGCCAAGTTCCCTAAACTCACCGCTGTTGACGAGAAAGCCCGCAAGGCCCGTAACCGCCGCCGTTTCTGGTGCTGCTTCTGCGGCCTCATTATAGCCGCCCTTCTGTGCCTGTGGCTGTTTAATTTCCTGGCCCCCAAGTGCCCCAGCCCTCTCAAGCGCTATCAGCCCGCTCCGGTTGAGGAAGTGGCTCCCGCAGAGGAACCCGTAGAGGCCGAAGCCGAAGCACCTGTTGAAGCAGAAACGCTTCAGGAGTAACTGCTATGGACACCCCGTTCCCGTTTTCGCAGTATGTGACCGGTAACAAGTTTATCGGCCGGAAACAGGACGTGACTCTCCTTGGGAACCTCCTTTCCCAAGGAGAGCACGTCTCCATCTTCGAGCCCCCGAAGACGGGCAAGACCTCCCTTATCCAGCAGACGCTTTTCTCCCTCAGGGTTACGGGTAAAACCTTTGCCGTAGGGCAGTTCAGCGCCATGAATATCCGCACAGAAGAGGATTTCCTCCTCCGGCTTGGATCTACCGTCCTCAAGATGGTGGCCTCAAGCCCCGCGGAGTTCGAAGCCCTTGTCAAGCAGCATCTCCAGGGAACGCACTTTGTCTTTGACGCGGATGAATTCACCCAGACCGGGCAGGCCGTGTCCCTTGGCTGGGAACTGGACAAGAATGACGCCCTTGCAATGCTGCGTCTTCCTTTTGCCGTGGCCGATTCCCGGCAGCAGAAGATGATCCTTATCATAGAGGAGTTCCACTGCGTGGGCAATCTGGAGGACCCTGATGCAATCTTAAGGCCACTTGCCGCCGTTATCAAGGAGCAGAAGGGGAGGAACTTCTCCTTTATCTTCTCCGGAAGCGCCGTGAATGCAATGAGCGACATCTTCACGGGCAGCGTCCTTTTCAGCCGCCGCGTGGAGAGGGTGAAACTTTCCATGGCGCCGGAGGAAGAAGTGACGGAGCATCTTCACCGCGGATTCCTCTCCAGCGGAAAGGTGGTGGAAAAGCGTCTCCTGCAGGGAGTGTACAATCTCTTCCGCGGGCACCTTTGGTATATCAACCACCTTATCGCCATTGCCGATTCCCTTAGCCGCGGCTACATTATGGAGCCGCTCCTGGTTGAGGCCCTGGAGGGTCTTGTGAGTATCCACGAGCCTTCCTTCCGCGGCATCATGAACAGCCTCACAACGCATCAGGTGAGTCTCCTCAAGGCCACTCTTGACGGAGTTACCCGCTTCAGCGCGTCTGAGGTGATCCGTAAGTACGGGCTCAATTCATCGGCCAATGTGAAGAGGGTGAAGGAAGCCCTTATGAAGAAAGAGGTGATAATGCTGGACCAGAATGACAACCCCGTCCTGGAAGACCCCCTCTTCGAATATTGGGTGCGCAAGTACTACTTTGAGATGAAGGATTAGGGTTTTTTCTTATTCATCTATTGCAATTTGACAAAAAAACACTATCTTTGCAGTCCCAAATTTTAACGGCTGAAAGGCAGAGTAAGTGCTGGGAAGGTCCAGACGCCTCAGGCTCAAACTTTTAATAAGTTTTTTAGTACAATGTACGCAATCGTAGACATTGCAAGCCAGCAGTTCAAAGTAGAGGCTGGAATGGATATCTTCGTAAACCGCCTCCAGGCCAAGAACGGAGAATCCGTAGAGTTCAACAAGGTTCTTCTCATTGATGCAGAAGGCGCCGTAAAGGTTGGAACTCCGTATGTAGAGGGAGCAGTTGTGAAGGCTACCGTCCTTGACGATGACGCCAAAGCAAAGAAAGTGCTCGTATTCAAGAAAATCCGTCGCAAGGGATTCCAGACTCTGAACGGTCACCGTCAGAAGCTCACCAAGATCCACATCGACGCTATCGCTTAACTTTTTAAAGACAGAAGATTATGGCACACAAGAAAGGTCAATCCAGTTCAAAGAACGGCCGTGAGAGTCATTCCAAACGTCTTGGCATCAAGAAGTTCGGCGCAGAGGTCGTAAAGGCAGGAAACATTATCGTGCGTCAGCGCGGTACTCAGCACAACCCTGGTCTTAATGTGGGTATGGGCAAGGATCACACCCTTTATGCCCTTATTGACGGCACTGTCAAGTTCACCCGCAAGCGTGACGACAAATCCTTCGTGAGCGTAGTTCCCTTTGAGAACTAGCCGCTGGGGAAACAGTTAATCAAGGAGGACTAGTACGGTCCTCCTTTATTATTGAAAAATATGCTTACACTCAAAACCTTACGCGAAGATCCGGAACTCGTTATCCGGAAACTTGCAAAAAAGCATTTCGACGCCCGTGAGATTGTTGCGGACGTAATAGCGATGGATGACCGCCGTAAAGCCATCCAGCAGGAATCTGACGCCCTCCTTGGCCAGCAGAAGAAGGCCGCCGCAGAGATCGGCGCCCTTATGAAAGCCGGAAAGAAGGAAGAGGCAGAAGCCGCAAAGGCAGAGGTTGCAGCCCTCAAGGCCCGTTCACAGGAACTCCTTCAGGAGGCCGATTCCAACGCCGCAGCCCTTCAGGACAAACTTGTCCTCCTTCCCAACCTTCCCTGTGACCTTGTACCGGAAGGTGCAGGCGCAGAGGACAACCTGGTTGTGAAGATGGGCGGCCCGGAGGTCCAGCTTCCGGAAAATGCACTTCCTCACTGGGAACTTGCAAAGAAGTACGACATCATTGACTTTGACCTTGGCGTAAAGATCACCGGCGCCGGTTTCCCTGTATATAAAGGCAAGGGCGCAAAGCTCCAGAGGGCACTTATCAACTACTTCCTGGACCGCAACACTGCAGCCGGATACAAGGAGGTTGAGCCCCCTGTGATGGTAAACGCCGCTTCAGGTTTCGGTACCGGCCAGCTTCCTGACAAAGAAGGTCAGATGTACCACGCTACCGTGGACAACTTCTATATGGTTCCTACCGCAGAGGTTCCCGTCACCAATATCTTCCGTGACGTTATACTTGGTGCCGATGACTTCCCCCAGAAGCTTACCGCATACACTCCCTGCTTCCGCCGTGAGGCTGGTTCCTACGGCAAGGACGTGAGGGGCCTTAACCGCCTGCACCAGTTTGACAAGGTTGAGATTGTTCGCGTAGAGAAGCCCGAGAACAGCTATGCCGCCCTTGACGACATGGTTGCACACGTAGAATCCCTGGTCAATGAACTTGGCCTGAAGTACCGCATCCTTCGTCTGTGCGGCGGAGATATGAGTTTCACATCGGCCATCACCTACGACTTCGAACTCTGGAGCGCAGCCCAGGGCCGCTGGCTTGAGATTTCCTCAGTTTCCAACTTCGAGAGCTACCAGGCCAACCGCCTGCACCTCCGCTACAAGGACGAAAACGGCAAGATGCAGCTTGCCCACACCCTCAACGGCAGTTCCCTGGCTCTGCCCCGCGTAGTTGCAGCCCTGCTGGAAGACAACCAGAAGGATGGCTACATCGAGATCCCTGAGTGCCTCCGTCCTTACACCGGATTTGACAGGATAGACTAAAAAAATTGCTATCTTTGTACCGCAATGGACAAAGAGCGCGTAATACTTGGAATAGACCCCGGCACCCAGCTGCTGGGGTTTGGTATTATCCGAAGCGCCGGGAAGAAGGCAGAGTACGTGGATATGGGTGTCCTGGATATCCGTAAGGAAAAGGACCCCTATGCAAAACTTCGCGCCATCTATGACTGCATTTCTGAGGTCTGCAAGAGTTACAGCCCCACGGAACTTGCAATCGAGTCCCCGTTCTACGGAAAGAACGCCCAGGTGGTCCTTAAGCTTGGCCGCGCGCAGGGAGCAGCAATGATTGCCGCGCTGGAATTTGGCGTGCAGTCCGTCACGGAATACGCCCCCAGGAAGGCCAAGGAGGCCATTGTTGGAAACGGAGCCGCTTCCAAGGAGCAGGTGCAGCTGATGCTGGAAAAGACCCTTGGCGTAAAGCTTGAATCCCGCCATCTGGACGCAACGGACGCCCTTGCCATTGCCCTATGCCACCACTATGAAACTTCTTCACCGATTAAGGCCGCCAAGGGAAAAGGCGGTTGGGAACGATTTTTGAAGGAAAACCCGGATCGTGTAAAGTAAACCTATGGTTAGAAGAATGTTAGCTGCCCTGGCAGCCCTATTTGTGGCAGGGACCCTCTTTGCCCAGAACTACAAGATTTCGCTTAAACTGGAGGACGCCACAAATGGTGAGCCCGTGGGCTTTGCTACTGTATCGGCCACCCCTGAAAAGGGGGATCCTAAGTATGCGCTTTCAGATCACAACGGTGTTGCTACCGTGGAAAAACTCCGTGCGGGGAAGTATACTCTCAAGGCTGAAATAATGGGTTATGTCACCTTTGAGAAGGCCATTGAGATAAAGGCCGATTTAGACCTTGGCACCGTTAAACTGGAGCAGGACACTCAGGTCCTTGACGCAGCTTCCGTGAGCGCTACCGGTAACCCCATCATCGTCAAGAAGGATACCATCGAGTATAACGCATCGTCCTATAAGATCAGTGACGACAACGTCCTTGAAGACCTCCTCAAGAAACTTCCCGGCGTTGAGGTGGACGAGAACGGCACCATTACCGCAAACGGTGAAACCATCACAAAGATCACAATCGGCGGCAAGACCTTCTTCCTGGACGACCCCCAACTTGCTTCCAAGAACATCCCTGCAAAACTTGTGGACAAGGTTAAGGTGGTGAAAAAGAAGAGCGAGCAGGCAGAATTCACCGGCATCGACGACGGTGAGGATGAAACCATCATAGACCTCAGCGTTAAGCCCGGAATGATGAACGGCATCTTTGGAAACGCCATGGCGGGCGGCGGTTATGACCTTCCGTCTTCCGGTAATTATACTCCGGTGGGGGACCATATCCGCTGGCAGGGCGCCTTTATGGGCGGCCGGTTTGCGGAAGACAGTCAGATAAGTGTCATCGCAAATGCCAACAATACCAACAACCGCGGCTTCAACGACCTTTCCGGTTCCATGATGAACTCCATGATGGGAGGCGGCGGCGGAATGGGCCGCGGCAGCGGCGGATGGGGCAACTCCAACGGCGTCGTTACGTCCTGGATGGGCGGCGTCAACGGCGTATGGGACCTTCTGGACAAGAAGATGGAACTTGGTGGCAACTATCTGTATAACGGTACCCAGACGGACGTCCTTGAAGATACATACAAGGAGACTTTCCGTAACGATGAACCCACCCTCATTTCCAGTACTAAGGGCAGCAGTTCCATGTTCACGGATGGTCACCGCTTTGGGGTGCGCCTTGAGCACAAGTTCTCAGAGAACACCTCAATCCTGTTCCAGCCGCAGTTCAATATCGGCCGCGGAAGTTATCTTCAGCAAAAGGACTTTGAGACCAGCACCAGGGATGCCGATGGCCTTGAGAGCAAGACCAACAGCGGTTTCTCAACCAACGGCGGCAATAACAACAACTGGCAGACAAGGGGCTGGGGCCTCTTCCGCCAGAGGCTTGGCATTCCGGGACGTACCATATCCGTGAACGTGGACTGGAATATCTCCAACAATGACATGGACGGTATCAACAGGAGCGCTACCAACACCAAGTTCAATGCCGATGGTACGGTTGATGCAAGCGGCACTGAAACCGTGAACCAGCTCATAAGTCAGACTTCCCGCACACGCGGAGGCGGCAGCAGGATTGTTTATACTGAACCTCTCGGCGGCAACTTCTACCTTGAGGGCAGTTACAACATCCGCTATTCCCAGACCCTTTCCGTCAAGGATGTCATAAATGAAGAGACCGGCCTTAAGGACGATACCTATTCAAACAGGATCCTCAATCAGGCATTCAACCAGAATATCGGCCTTGCGTTCATGTACCAGAATGAGAAGCTCCGCGCCCAGCTTGGCGCAAGCGCAGTTCCCACAAGTACGTACAATGAGACCAACGGCTATGCGCCGTACAAGGATTTCAGGTGGAATTTCTCGCCAAGGGCCATGCTCTTCTACGACTTCAACGACAACTCCAACGTGCGCCTGTTCTACTGGGGCCGATCAAGCCAGCCTTCAACGTCACAGCTCCTTCCTGTGGCCGATAACAGCAACCCTCTTTCCGTGTCCCTGGGTAATCCCTACCTTACGCCTTACTTCAGCCACGGACTTCGCTCCGACCTTGAGTTCTCCAACAAGAAGACCTTCTTCACCATGCGTCTCCACGTGGAGGGGAACTATACACAGAGTCCCATTGTGAGCGCCATCTGGTACGACACAGCGGGCCGCACGTTCTCCCTCCCGGTAAACGGCAACGACTCCTTCAACGGCAACCTCCGCCTCATGGTGAACGCTCCTATCGCAAAGAGCAACTTCTCCATATCCAACATGCTGCGCCTGTCCTATTCCAAGAGCGGAAGCTACATTGGAGCGGCATCCCTCAATATGGATGAATATTATAATGCTGCAAACGCAGAGTTCAACTACTCCAAGTTCCACTCAGATTACTTTACTGAGGATAACCGGAAGAACGACAAGTGGGCCCAGGATTTCCTGGACAACACCACCCGCAGCCTCGGCTTCACGGAGCGTCTGCGTGCAACCTACCGTTCAGACGACGTTGAGGTTATGCTCAGCGGCCGCACCCGTATGTCAAAGCCCTGGTACACAGTCCAGGCGGCCGTTGCCGCAACCTGGGCCAACCAGGTGAGCGCTTCCTTCAAGTGGACCGTTGGCCAGAGCGGCTTCGAAGTTTCAACGGATGCCGATTACAACTGGTACCGTGGCTATACAACGGACCAGCCTTCTGAGTTTGTGTGGAACGCTTCCGTCTCCCAGCAGGTATTCAAGCGCCGCGGAACTATTTCCCTCAAGGCCTACGATATCCTGGACCAGGCCAAGAACCTTACCGTCACGGATACCGCCAACTACCACCAGGAAGTGCGTAACAATACCCTTGGCCGATACATCATGCTGTCCTTCACCTGGAGGTTCGGCAACTTCGGCAAGGCCGGAGAGCAGATGCGCTCCCGCGGCGGTATGGGCGGTCCCGGCGGCCGCCGGCCGTTCTAGTGCGCGCGTCGCAGGTTAGACGTTAAAGTGTCGCAGGTCTGCAAAAAAGGGCGGACCTGCGACGTTTTTTTGCTCCTGTGGCCGATTAGCGTCGCAGGTGACGCCAAAAATGCAGACCTGCGACGGTATTGCCTGGGACCTGCGACGAAAAGTGGCTGGACCAGCGACACTTTGCCGTGTGACCTGCGACAGTAGATGATGGGAGGGGAGGAGATATTGATGATTTTTGTTAACTTTGTACGATGAATTGATTATAACTATGGCTTTCAAGGATAACTGGATTTTAAAGAACCTCATAGGTGCAGTGATATTCTTTGTGCTGCTTCTTGTAGGAGCGGCCGTGGGGCTTAACCTTATCACCCGTCACGGAAAGACCGTGACCGCCCCGGATTTCACTAACCTCAGCCTTACAAGGGCCGATTCCCTTGCCAAGGCCGACGGTGTTGGCATAAAGGTGGTTGATTCCGTCTTTGTGAAACGCCTTCCCGGCGGTGTGGTGTACAGGCAGAATCCCAAGGCCGGGGCAAAGGTGAAGAAGGGCCGCAGCATCTTCCTTACCATCAACTCCGTTGTTCCCCGCAAGGTTGTGATGCCTAATCTATACGGTTATTCCGTAACCGAAGCCCGCGCAGAACTGAAAAACCGCGGCCTTAACATAGGGAAACTCAATTACGTGAGGGACATAGCCACCAACACCGTCCTGGGGCAGTTCTGCGACGGCCGTGAACTTGCCGCCGGAGACCTTGTGGTAAACGGATCGGACATAGACCTCAAGGTTGGAGTGGGCAGTGAGGATAATACCACCGTAGTGCCCCGTGTCATTGGAATGAAATACGTGAGCGCCGTAGACGCCATCCACGACCGCTTCCTCAATACCGGAAAGGTTACCTTTGATCCCAACATCAAAACCTACGCAGACTCCGTGGACGCAGTGGTCTACAAGCAGGACGCAATTGGCGCCACCAAGAGCCTTGGCTCTCCCATTAACATCTACCTTACCCTTGATCACTCCAAGCTTCCCGCCCAATGATAGACCTCAACACTGAATCTGTGCGCCAAGCCGCTCTGCAGAGCGGCCGGCCGGAGGCCGCGGGCGATAATAGGGGGCAGAGCCCCCTCAGAGAAGAGATTGAGCGCGGGGATGAGGAGATGGAGATGTTCGAACATTTCCGGCTTTTGGTTGATAAAGGCCAGGAGCCGGAAAGGATAGACAAATTCATAGCGTCGCATCAGGAGGACACTTCCCGGAACAGGGTTCAGCAGGCAATAAAACTTGGCTATGTACTGGTCAATGACAAACCCGTCAAGGCCAACTACATTGTGCGTCCCTGTGATGTTGTGAAGTTTGTAATGCCATATGAGAGAAGGGGCACCGAGATACTTCCGGAGAACATTCCGCTTGACATCACGTATGAGGACGATGACGTTCTGGTAGTGAATAAACCCGCCGGGATGGTGGTCCACCCCGGGCACGGCAACTACAACGGCACCCTGGTAAATGCCCTTGCATATTACCTGCACCTCAGTCCCGACGTTGAGGATGAGCGTATGGGCGTTCTTGTGCACCGAATAGACAAGGACACCAGCGGGCTTCTGGTCATTGCGAAGAACCCGGCTGCGCAACTCAATCTAGCCGACCAATTCTTCGTCCACTCCATAGACCGCATCTACACGGCTGTGGTCTGGGGCAATATCCAGGAGGATGAGGGAACAATTGAAGGAACTATCGGCCGTGATCCCAACGACCGCCTCCGGTTCCGCGTGTATGATGACCCCGAAAAGGGTAAGTGGGCCGTCACCCACTGGCGCGTGCTGGAGCGCTACGGCTTCATAACTGTGGTGGAATGCCGTCTGGAAACAGGACGCACGCACCAGATACGCGTGCATATGTCTTCAATCGGCCATCCCCTTTTCAATGATGAGCGCTATGGAGGTTCAGAGATACGTCAGGGCACCATCTACTCCAAATACAAGCAGTTTATCCAGAACTGTTTTGCCATCTGCCCCCGCCAGGCCCTTCACGCCCGTACGCTGGGCTTTACACATCCCACAACCGGGCAGCGTCTCCATTTTGAGGCTCCGCTGCCGGAAGATATGCAGGCGCTGATCTCCAAGTGGAAAAACTACGTTAATGCTATCTGAGATGAAAAACCGCACCGGCATATTCGCAGGGCTTACCCTGGCCTTCACGGTCCTTATGAGCATCCCGTGGCTGGTCCCGCATATGGGCTGGACTGCGCTTGTGGGCTTTGTGCCGCTGCTTATTATGGAGCGGCTGGCTACGGAGTGGAAAACCCGCCGGTTCTTCTGGTGGCATTACCTTGCATTTGTGCTCTGGAATGCCGTCACAACGTGGTGGGTGGCCGGCGCAACGGTAGGAGGGGCAGTGTTTGCAATCCTTGCCAACGCCATCCAGATGAGCCTTGTATTTGAGAGTTTCCGCATAGTGAAGCGCCGTACGGGCGGTGTGCTTCCCTATCTATATCTGGCGGCGGCCTGGCTGGCCTGGGAGAAGTACTACCTTTCAGTGGCTCAGATTTCCTGGCCTTGGCTTGTCCTTGGCAACGCCTTTGCGGAAACTACCGGCCTTATCCAGTGGTATTCCGTCCTTGGTCAACTTGGCGGCTCCCTGTGGGTGCTGTCGGCAAACCTTGCCGTATTCGGCATAATGGTTGCCCTCTCCGACGGCCGTATGGGCGGGTGGAACCTGAAGGCCCGCATTGCGGCCTTCTCCGGGCTTGCACTGGTGTTTTTCGGGCCCATAATATGGTCGGCCTGCCTACGCTGGGAGGACCCTTCCGATGCTCCGTCCCTTCAGGTTATGGCCGGCCAGCCCAACCTAGACCCCTATGAGAAGTTCGGGGCCCTTACTCAGGAGGAGCAGGACGCCCGTTTCCTTCATCTTCTTGACAGCGCCGGCGTCCCTGACGGCCCCTGCCTCATCCTTGCCCCTGAAACCTTCACAGGGTATTTTATGCTTGATAACGTCCGTGGACAGAGGAGTTTCCAGCGGTATCAGGCCTGGCTCCGTGAGCATCCGGACGCAACACTTATCTTCGGGGCATCGGCCTATGACGTAAACGTCTCATATTCCGCGCCGTCCATCCTTTCCTACGACCAGGGGAAGGCCGATTCCGAGGGCCGTCACGTATGGCTTAACAGCCACAATACGGCGGTTGCAACGGACACTACCGGAAGGTATGAACTCTTCCATAAGTCAAAACTGGTGGTGGGGACTGAACTCACTCCTTACCCCAAGTTCTTTGTTCCTCTGGAGAATCTTTTTGGCGGAAACCTTATGGGTAAATGCGTGGGGCAGAAGGAGATATCCTGCCTTCACGTGAATGATATCCCCGTAGGTGTGGCGGTCTGCTACGAGTCCGTGTACGGAGAGTATTGCGCCGGTTATGTACGTAAGGGTGCCAGGCTCCTTACCGTCATCACCAACGACGCCTGGTGGGGAAACACTCCCGGCTATAAGCAGCATTTCTCCTACAGCCGCCTCCGCGCCATTGAAACCCGCCGCTACGTTGCACGCTGCGGCAATACCGGAATATCGGCCGTCATAGACCCTTCAGGCCGCGTCCTTGACCGCACTCCATGGTGGCGGCAGGCCGTCCTTTCCGGCAGCGTGAAACTTCTTGACGGTGAAACCTTCTTTGTGCGCTACGGAGACATTG
>R27__coassemble_1193_pt1 | contig 12642 bp, 12 predicted proteins | sample R27__metabat2_high_PE_018 | metagenome-assembled genome bin R27
CCGTGAAGAGTGCAACAGAGCAGGCAAACAGGCCGAAGGAGCCCCAGATGCCGCCGTTTATGCGGCTGATGTAGTTCTCTGCGCGGGCAGGCTTTTCTTTGCTTTTTATCAGCCGCGCAAGAGGATAGCCTATTGCGGGTAAGGCAAACCATAGGTTGTTCCATACCGCCTTTCCTGTGGTTTTCCAGAGGATGAAGACAAGAAGTGAGAATACTGTGAGCAGAATTCCCCACAAAACGAAGTATTTTCCGCTGCTCCGAACAATATCCTTGCGGTTGTTGTTCATTGTTTCAGTGATGATCGACAGGCTTTCCTGAGCCGTCATTTCTTTGTTTTGTTCCATTGTATCAATTGTTTAACTGGTTTTTGCGGCTGGACGAAGCTGCGCAGTCTTCCCCTTCCACGGTGCAAATATAAACAAGTTTACAACATAAACCAAATTTTTGCGGTTTTTTTTGTAAGGTGTAATGATTATCTTTGAGAGTTGGATAAATCAAACTTTTAAGAAAGACTATCAAAACCTTATGAAAATCAGAATCACGGCCGTCAGGAAGGCTTCGTATCCGGATTTGATGTCAAAATATGAGAACCCTATCGAACACGCCTGCGATGTGCTGGAGGGGCAGGAGTGGATTTCAGTTGACGGCAAGTGCCCTGAAGGAATGTGTCCATCGGCCTGGGGCTCCATGAGGGAGTTTGTGGAGGCTCTGGCCCGTGGTGAGGGAAACTTCTACGACGGCTGGATGAAGAATCCCCTGAGCGCCATGATCAGCTGCAACGACGGCTTCAGGCCGGTGAGTTTCTATATTGAAGTGATATGAAGCATTTGGGAGTTATACAGTCTTTGGTATGAAACATATTCTTGGATACTTTCTTGGCTTTGCCATTTTTATCGTTGGGATTCCGGCCCTGATGTGGCTGGTTTCCGGAATGCCTGCTCCTGCGGATATTCCCGTTGGGCGTCTGTATTTATCGGCCCTTATTGCAATTGCCGGACTCTCGCTGAGCGTATGGAGTATCGTTTATATGAAGCGCGTGGGGAAGGGCAATCCTTTTGATGCAATGGGGCACGAGGTGGCGCCAAGGACCAGGCACCTGATGACGGACGGGCCATATAAGATGTCCCGGAACCCTATGCTGTCAGGGACTTATCTTTATTATGCCGGTGTTGTCGTTGCCCTTTGGACCTGGTGGGCACTTCTTGTTTTTGCCGCCGTGGCCGGGCTGATGATGCTTCAGGTGCGCTCTGAAGAGAAGCGCCTGGAAGCCGATTTCGGGGAAGAATACCTTGAATATAAAAAGCGTATAGGCCGATTTATAACTTTGAAGAAATGATTTTCAACACCTACGGAGACAAAGCAAATCCCGGTCTGCTTCTGATACCCGGGCTGGGGGTATCATATGAGATATTCCTCCCGCTGATCGATATCCTGAAAGACCAGTTCCATATCGTTGCCGCCGGAATTGACGGCTTCCTGTTGGGGAAGGAATCGGCCTTTATTTCCGTTGACGACCAGGCAGGGCAGATTATTGAATACGTTCAGGAGAGCCTGGGAGGTCACTTGGATTGCGCTTATGGTTTGTCGCTGGGAGGAAAAATTCTTTCGCGGGTGCTTGAACGCGATGAGATTGTCATCGATCACGCCATTATGGATGCCGCTCCCTTATTGCCATTGCCCAAATGGCTGGTGGATCCCCTTCGCTACTATCAGTGCCTTAATGTCTGGACCTGTTACCACTGGACCGGCTTCTGGCGGTGGGTGTTCCATTCCCATTACTTCGATGTGCTTCTGGATGAATGCCGGAAAGTATGGCCCTACGGCAAGGGAAAGGCGGTGCGCGACGGATACAAAGACGTCTATACCCACAAGTTAGAGTCAATTCAAGGGGCCGATATCCACTTCTGGTATGGAACCAAGGAGGCCTTTGTAGCCAAACCGCAAGCCAGGCACCTGTGTGCCCTCCACCCCGACACTCACGTTGAGGTGTTCCCCGGGATGAACCACGGACAATTCCTCATTGACCATCCGGAAGAGGTGGCCGGGAGAATCAAGTCAATGACCCTATGATAAAGAATAATCTATTCGTTCAGGCTATCGGCAAGTTCCTGCTGGGAGTCATTCTTATCGGCCTGCTGCTTTTCCTGCCTGCAGGTTCGCTTCAGTACTGGCAGGGCTGGCTGCTTATGGGAATCCTCTTTGTGCCGAAGTTTTGCGCGAGAACACCTACTTGTCACGGACCATCGAGGTACAGGAGAATCAGAAGGTTATCGACACGGGGCTATATGGAATCGTACGGCATCCGATGTATATGGCAACCACAGTCCTGTTCCTGGCGATGCCGCTGGTACTTGCTTCGCCCTTTTCTTTCCTTATAATGCTGCTTTACATCCCGCTTATTGCCAGGCGGATAAAGAATGAGGAGAAGGTTCTAGAAGAAGGGCTGGAAGGTTACAAGGAATACAAGCAGAAGGTTAAATATAAAGTGATTCCTTTTATCTGGTAAACATCTTATTGAATTACTGATACTCCAGCCCTTTAACTGCAACGCCGATGTTGACGGGCAGATGTTCCATTCCGCCCAGGGCTACCTCCCGGACATAACTGCTCTTGAGGTATATATTGAAGTCCATACTCATCTCCCAGAATTCCTGCTCATCCTGTGTTTTGGCAAGGAAGGCCTGTAGAGCTTCGTTATTGCATCCGACAATCTGGAAGGCAATGAAGTATCTGCCCGGTTCCAGCAGAAGGGTTTCTTCCGGCTGGATGTCGAAATCCTGCGGATCATTCGAAACGGCAACGTTGAAATAGATGGGCTTGTGGAGCACGTTGACAAACGATTCCTTCCTGCCCTCGATGCGGTAGATGTTGATGGATGCGACGCAGTCTGGGATGTGGTTGCTGTGCACAGTGAACAGGATGTCTTGCACGAGGAACGGCTTTTTGGCCTGGGCAACGGAACCTATTTCCCGCCCCGATGGGTGTTCGCTCCGCAGGACGGTGCTGATGACCCCCATATTCTTCAGCACATTCGTTCCGGGGCGCATCAGATACTTCTCTTTCGTGTTACCGCCAATGGATACGGCGGGTGGCAGTTCCCGTCCGTGAAGGACGATGACCACGTCATCGTCAGGTCCGGTAACAGGATAGGCTGCCGGCTGGTAAGATACGTGGAAAAACTCCAGCGTATCACAAGGCATATCTATTTCAAAGCGACCGTCGGCGGCAGAAATGGACCCGATTTGGAGTTTGGGAACACCGAGCTGGGCATATTCGACAGCCTCACCTTGTTCATTGATAATCCTCCCTTTGACGGTAACGTGCTCCTGCGCCGAAAGTAAGACCGGGAGCAAGGAGAGGGCGATAGCCAACTTAATCCGCATAAATCTACTTTTTTGTCTGCGGTATCGATAGACAAAGAAAGTGCCAGTTTTATCGGCCTCGGTCTTCATTCAGGAAGAAAAAGGTGACCAAAAGTGACCGAATTTTGGGGGTATAAAACAAGACTTTGTAAAGTGTTTGAAAATCAACAACTTACAAAGTCGGATTTTCAGATAAGCCCAAATTCTTTTGCCTTCAGAACCAGTTCCGGAGTGTTTGCGACGTCGAATTTGACGAGCAGTTTTTTGCGGTACCAGTTGATGGTTTCTGTGCTGAGGAAGAGGGCCTCACCAATCTGTTTAGAAGTGTAAGCTTTTGCAAGCAGGACCAGGATATCGTGCTCGCGGTCAGTTATTGACGGCGCTTCGGGCAAAGGGACTGGGGTTTCAGGGGCGTCGCCGTCGGATGCCTGTTCGGCCTTCGATTTGGCGCACAATCGCTTCCGGCGCCCCATAACGATTGCACTCACGAGGGCGGCCACCACCAGCGCAAGTGCCACTATCCCCCCAGCGAGCTGCTTTTTCTGCTCCGAGAGCGCAATCTGCATATAGTTGAGGTTCTCGGTGCGGAAGTCCGGGTTGTAGTCCGGGTGGGCAGCGTAGTAATTGTCCGCCATTCGAAGGGCCTTCAGCGACTTCCAGGGCTTGTGCTGCGACAGGTAGAGTCGGCCGAATCCTTTCACGACGTCTATTATCATCAGAGAGTCGCCGGAGGCCTGGGCATAGTCCATCGCCTTGTTGTATGCCGCCTCCGCTTTTTTCAGGTCGCCTTCATCAATCCAGGTCTCCCCCATGTTGTACCACAGGACAGAGTTGCTCTCGTTCCAGCCATATTTGTCGAAGATTACGCCCGCCCTTTCATAGTAGTCCATGGCCTGTGGAATCGAGTCCATAACATTGTACAAGTTGCCTATAGCACCGTAGAGGGCCGAATAAAAGTCGTCGACAACTCGCTCAGTATAGCCATCGGGGGAGGTGGGGGAAACGGCACCTGCAGCCATTGCGTCCACGGCGGCAAGGGATGCCTTGAAACAGACCATAGCACTGTCGTACTGACCTCTGGCGTAGAAGTGCTGACCCAGGTAGCGCAGGGCGTCGGAGTCGGCCGACTTCCATCCGAGGGGCTGGCTGATTTCCAGGGCCTTGCGAGCGTAGAATATGCTCTTTTCGCTATTGATTTGGCTGTAGCCCAGCATTAGGTCGCGGAAGGCGAGGTTGAGGCTGATTAGTTCCGCTTCGGTGGCGCGGTCAACCTTATCTGGCGTCCAGCGTGCTACAACGCGTTCCAGCGAGTCAAGGTTGTGGCCACGGCTGTCTCTGTACGTTGCCCAGGCGGGCAGCGCTGCAATAGGGGCGAGTATCGCCACCATTATTATTCTTCCGAGTCTCATTATCTGAAGCACAAAGATAACGATTCTCACAAATGGTGGTGCCTTCATGCCCCCCGAAATGTATATTTCTACCAAGAATGGTGGTGTTTTCTTTCCCAATCATTACCACCTTTGCGAATCCGGGAAACCTGACACAAATTAAACTATTAACTATATGAAAAAAGAACTCTACTTAGCACCCGACACCGAAGTCCTCGAACTTCAGGTAAGCTCGGCTCTTCTTGCCGCAAGTCTCCTTAATAACGGCGGCAACGCTTTTGGTGAACGTTATGACACAGACACAATCTAGCCGCCCTATGAAAAAGATCACGTACATTTTTGCGGCTGCTGCCTTAATAGCTCTCGCCGCCTCCTGCCAGGTTGAACCCGTTCAGCAGGAACCCGTTCCGGAAGAAACTGTCGAAATCGTTGAGCCCGCTGAAACTATCATAACCTTCGCGGCCACCATAGGTGAGGATCCAGCCGCTCCCGGCACCCGTGTTACCATTGACGGTGATATGCCGATTTGGGAAGCGGGGGATCAAATTACCATTCGTGCTTATTCTACTGACGACTCAAAAGTGACTATTCCTTCTGGTCGTATCGCGGGCTATAGCGCAATCCCGAGTTTGTTTACGACGACATCCGCCGCACTTGAAAGTGGCGGCTCTAGCTCTGCAACCTTCTCTTTTTCCGCATCAGGTGACACGAAAGATTTTATCGATGCAGCTTACTCATATTTTGCCTGGAACAATACGACTAGACCCGTACAGACTTATGAGGACAAGACTACAATCTCTGTTGAGGGAGACAAGGCTCAGTTCATTTGGTCTTTTTCCGGATGGAGTTCCACTGGATTCAACACCGCTCAGGCTCAGACTTTCGAAAGAGCACAGCTTCGAGTTGCTTACTCCAAAGACAAAAACCTGGCTTTCAGGAATGTCTATCACCTGCTGAAATTTTCTTCTCATTGCAATGGTGCTTCGTATGCAGTACTAACTTCTCTGGATGGAACGACCAATATCTGCGACTCTCAAGCAAAGGTCTATTTAAATACAGCTACGGGCGAAATATCAAGTGTTGGTCATAATAGTCTTTCCCAACCCAGTATTTATCTAGACATGACTAATTACGGCGGTAATGGAACTGACTATTACTTTGCTCTACTCCCTGATGTTACTATTCCTGGATTCACCATTAAAATATACGATAGTTCGGATAACGAACTGCAGACCTTCACTTATTCGAGCAACTTCACAACTGTTCGCAACAAGATTACGACCATTACCAATTTCGACGGGCGTTCAACGCTGAGCAGAAAACCGCAGCTACTTAACGGCACTGATTTCAACGTGGCTGTCAAGTCTTTGGCTTCTCAGGCAAATGGTTCAGGCGTTATAGACAATGAAACATTGCCGGATGATTATGTCTCGTCTTTTGCCATTTCCTTTAGCGACGCTGGAAGCTATAGCGAAGAAGCTGGCGTTTGTACGAAAGTCAGTGCGGATGGCTCTCTGTTTGATATTTGGGCTACCTATTCTTCAGGCACCATCACTCTTCGTACTGCGGCTGCAGAGATGGCGGCAAATACCACGACAGACAGCATGTTCCGCTCGTTTAGTGAGCTCACGTCAGTAGCCTTCCTTTCCAGCGTTGATATGACGAATACCACTAAGGCTCAGTACATGTTCTTGGGATGTAATAAATTGTCAACGGTTCCGGCTCTCAATATGCCAAATGTTACATACACCGCCTACATGTTCTACAGTTGTTCTTCTTTGACGGCTCTTAATCTTTCCGGGGTTGAAGGGAGCGTTACCGGTGTCAGCAATATGTTTAATGGTTGCACGAAACTTGGCAGTATTATCTTTGCCGATGATTTCGAGACGTTCTCTTGCACCGACTACGCGAATATATTCAAGAACTGCACTTCGCTCAGAAGTATCGTAATGAAGGGATTCCATATTGGGCAGACGGCAGTTCCATCGAATAAGTTGGAGACGAAGCTAGGTGGAGCACTGACCAATGTCACGAATTGCACTATATATTATTCAGACCTTGAAGCCGAAGGAACATACACGTTCAGCAATTGCTGGGCGGCGTTGTCTCTGGACGACTATAGTACAGGAATAAGCAATATCACTTGGAATAATGGCAGGCCGTAAAACAATTGAGATATGAAAAAGTTATTTCTTTCAGTTATGATGGCAGGGGCGATGATGTTCGCGCTGCCGTCCTGTGCAGGACTTCTTGATATGTTGAACGAAGAGGGGGGAGGAGAATGTCGATGAAGATGGCGATGGCAAGACAGACGAGAACCTACCTCCGTACTACAATTACAAAACCGAGGACTCTGGCAATACTATCGCCTTCTCCTTCAGCATGAGGGCTGGAAACGAGCCCTATTACGACGTAAAGTACGAGTGGACTTTCAGCGGTTGCTGGAAAAGCGTTCTAAAAATGTGGTCAAATTGTGGCCAAATTTGGGGGATACAAAAAAACAAGACTTTGTAAAGTTTTTGAAAATCAACAACTTACAAAGTCTTGTTGTGCCTCGGGCGGTGACACAAATAATAAATCCGGTTAAATTCGATTAAACGCAGATAAATTGTAAATCAGCAATTTATGCGATTCTTAATTTAATCAATTTCTAACTCGTGGGGCAGAAATTAGGTTTTGTGGGGCAAAGTTTGTATATTTGCCCCACGGACTTTTAAGACCGCCAGAGTATGGAAAAGATTATCATTGTTTGGAGATTCAAGGAAGGAGAAAAGAAGGCCCGGCTCCGCTTCCGCCTCCGGGAAGGAAGGGCCGTGGACGTTTTCCACAAGAGCAATATCATGGCCACCGTATCAGACTTGGACAAGTTCGAGGTGAACGGTGAGCTTAAACCGCGCGTAACCATCTACAACAAGGACCTTTTCGAGGATATCCAGAACGAAAAGGCGCTCATCAAGAAGGCGTACAAGCAGCTGGTCGATAAAGGAACAAGCATCACCAGCGCCAATCTGGAGGCCGAAATCCAATCCCTGGCCACGCCTGCCGTGCGCCTTCCGGCCAAGGACAAGACCATGGTAGCCCGCCTCTCCCGTTTTGTAGAGGACGGCTACCGGGACGGCGTTTTCGGCCTGAGCCGCCTCAAGCATTATCGCGGCTCCGTCGGCAAATTGTCCAGGTATCTGCGCATTCATCGCAAGAGCGCCCTGCCCTTTGAGGATTTCACGGCCGATATGCTGATGGACTACCGCATTTTTCTTTTCGAGGAGCATGAGTATGTGGACAAGTATCCGGCAGTCTATAAGGAGATGAAGAGCCGGGATATCCCCACCGAGCGCAGGAAAGGCAACACCGTTGTTGGGGAAATGAAGTTCCTGCGCACCTTCTTTGCCGAATTGGAGGACAAGGACGAAATAGGCAAATCCCCTTTCCGGAAACTTGGCTCAGAACGGCGGAAGATTGTGATGAAGACCACCTATGACGACCCGGTTTTCCTGCGGAAAGAGGAACTGCAGATGGTAATGTCGGCCGAAGTGCCGGAATCGCTAAAAGAAACCAGGGACGCATTCGTGCTTCACTGCGCCATCGGCCTGCGCATCGGCGACTTCCAGAGCATGACGATGGACAATGTGAGCGTCTCGCAGGACGGAATACCTTACATTCACTATCTGCCGCAGAAGACGAAGACCCGGCAGAGCGACAATCGCGAGATTGAAACTCCGCTGATGCGCTTTGCCCTTGACATAATCAAGCGGACGGAGTTCAATCTGCCGATACTCCGCTACCCTTCCGGCAAGAGTGGCTACAACAAGAAGATCAAGCAGTTACTGGAGGTGGCGGGTATCGACCGCAAGGTTGCTGTCTTTGACGAGGCCGCCGGCGAAAACAAGTACGTGTCGCTCTACGAGGTGGGAAGCAGCAAACTGGCCCGCAAGACCCATGTAGACCTGATGAACAAAGTCCAGGTGAACCTCTACGCCGCAGGCCTGCACCGCGAAGGCAGCAAGGCCGTGAAGCGCTACACCATGATGGAACTGGGGGACCGCTTTGCCCTGATGTGCGTGGCGTTCGGGGAGAAAAAGTATAAGGTGAACGAGTCGCTGGATACGATGGAGGAATAGTCGTTTGAGTTCAATTGAGGTTTTTCGCAAATTCTTAGTACCTTTACGATTGTTTTTGACAATCAACGACAGTTACCGGAAGGAGGCATGGACGCACAACAATTGATTGAAGATGTATACTTCGTTATGCTCTACGGGGGCGTAACGATGCTGTGCTTTGCGGCTGCGTTCTACCTTCTTTTCAGAAGGGCCAACGCCATCGCCCCCGACGTGACGTCGCCTGTGCGGCTGCGCCGGTGGGCGGCCGCCTTCCTGCTTGTGGATTCCGTAAGCCGCCTGTTGTGGATGGAGGGTGTTGTACACCCGCTGGCCGGCAAGCCCGAGATTGCCTACTTGATACTCAGTTGCCTGGACCTTGTCGCGGTGATTCCCGTGATGGCGGGGACGCTCCTGGCCATGTTGCAGGACCGGCGGAGGCGCGTCTGGCCTCTATGGGCGGGCATGCTGCCCTCTTTAATCCTGGCGGTCCTTCATCTCGTCCGGGCGGACGATGCGTTAGCCGTTCCCCTGTACATCTATGTCTATTTGCTGACAGCGCTCTTTGTCCTGTACATGGTTTTTGCCGTGAGGCAATACGGGCGCTGGCTACAGGACAACTATGCCGACCTGGAGCACAAGGAAATCAAGGTGAGCCTGTTGGTTCTGTCGGCATTCCTGTTGTTTTTAGCCCTTTATGCCATCACTGAATATGGCCGGGTTGCCGCTTATCTGATGCAAGTGGACACGCTTGTGGTCGTCGGCTTGCTGCTTTGGCGCGTGGAAACGCTGCAGGAGTTGAGCGAAAGCCCTGCGCCGGAGGCCGGAAAGGCCGAAGATGCGCAAAGGGCATCACCCCCGAAGACAGTTCCCACCAAGATTGGCGTCCTTCTGAAGAAGCATTGCGAGGACAGTCAGCTTTATTTGCAGAACGATCTTACGCTGGCTCAGCTTGCCAACGCCATCGGCACCAACAGGACTTATCTGAGTCAGCACTTCGCCCAGCAGGGCATTACCTATAACGCCTACATTAACGGGCTCCGGATCCACCACTTCGTCCACCTCTACGAGAAGGCGGTTGCCGACGGGCGTGAATTCACCGCCCAACAACTGGCGTTCGAGAGCGGTTTCCACAGCTATAGCACCTTCATCGCCACGTTCAAACAGAGCATGGGAACCACCGTGACGGCGTGGACGCACAGCAAGGAGAAGTAGCTTTTCCCGCCCTTGACTTTCAGAATTTACAAAAATAGTTTCAGAATATGCAAAAAGTGGGGTTCCGGCGGTGCCGGAGCCCGAAGGACTGTTGTGCAGGTGAGGGATAATCGCTAAATTCGCTGTTCAAAACAACGATGGCAGTGACCGTATTCTGTTCACATACGCTTTATCCTGCACGAGCCCTTCCCAATTACGGGGGGGGGTACAATCGCCTTGTAATCAAACGGTTACATATTACACCCTGAGGGGAACGCAGTGCGTGACCCCGGTTTTGTCGTTGTCTGGAGCTGAATCAATCACAAATCACCAATCATTTATATGAAGAAAACGACGAGACTATTAACATTTATCGCCTTTTTGAGTTTATCCTCCGTCGCCTGGGGCCAGAAGGAAAGTGGCGGGCCTTGGACACCGGTGGATAATCCCTGGTATGCGGGCGTCGGAGTCGGAACGTCTTTCGGACAAGCCACCTTCTCCAGCATCACCGAAGATGGTGTCCGAAGCTGGGGATTGCAGGGGGGCGTATCCGGGGGATACAGATTCAACCGTCTCATCTCCCTGGAAGCGGGCTTCCAGTACGGCAGGCAGAGCCAGTTCAACCTGGAGTGCTGCCCCTATTGGCTGGGCACGGACGGCACATGGAAAGCCACGCAGGTCCTGGACAAGGACGGCTGGTACTTTGATGACCTTACCGTTCCCACCCGTTGGTTCAAGTTTGCCTTGCAGGCCAATTTCAACCTGCTCTCGTTCATCAAAGACAACAATCACTGGTTCTTGGACCTCTCCCCGCAAATCTCTGCCGTGAACACCAGGTCCACCTGGAAGGGCAACCTTTCCAACGGGCAGGGCTATCACGAGGAAGTGCAGGCATCCAACTGGCACCTGCGCCTGGGTGGCCAGCTGGGTGCCGCTTACGCTTTCAACGACAACTGGAAGCTTGGCATCTACGGCGGCATCACCGCCCTTACCGGCAAACGCTTCGACATGATTCCCAACAAGGCGCACAAGACAAACCTCATCTGGGATGCCGGTCTTAAGCTCACGTTCTCCTTCGGGAAGAACAAGAAGAAAGAGGTTGCTGCTCTTGCCGCCGCCGAGGCCGAGGCCGCTGCAGAAGCAGCCCGCTTAGCCGCCGAACAGGCCGCCAGGGAAAAAGCAACCCGTGAAGCTGAAGAGAAAGCCGCGCAGGAAAAGGCTGCTCAGGAAGCCGCCGCCAGGGCCGCTCGGGAGAAGGCCGAGCGCGAAGCCGCGGAAGCTGCCGCTGCCGCGGAGGCCGCCAAATACTATCACGGCACCTTTGAGAACATTTACTTTGCCGACAACAGCATCAAGCTGGGAGCAGAGACCGCAAAACTGGACGAGGTTGCCCGTATCCTGGAACAATACCCCAACACTGTGGTAGCCCTATACGGCTATGCCTCCAAGACCGGCGAAGAATCCTACAACCAGCGCTTGACCGACAAACGCGTGGAGAAGGTAAAGAACTATCTGCTGGAGAAGGGTGTGGATGCCGCCCGCATCACGCCCATTGAAGGCAAGGGCGTGGACCATAACGCCAAATGGAACAGGGATGCCCGCCGCGTAGAAATTGTGGTTGTAGAAAAGTAACGCATTATGAAGAAGACCTATATATTACTTATTGCTGCAGCAGCGCTCACCCTGGGCGCCTGCACGCACAAAACCCATTTTGAGGTGGATATGCCCCAGGGCGAACAGACAGACAAGTATCCGGCTCCCAACGGAAGGGGATTCCTGGGCAACGACCTGGCATGGGACGACATTGCCGATGTCAAGAGCGACATCACGCACCTGAAGTACATGGTAACCGGCGCCAATGGCGTCAAGGAGGTCCATGAGTTCAACACCCCCGGCGAGGCCAGCGAATGGATGATTCCGCTCCCGGTGGGAGAATACGACGTTTTGGTAGCCGCCAACATGGACGCGGCCAACGGCTTCGAACTCGGCGAGACCCTTCCCACCAAGGCCGACCTCACCCTTCCGGCCACGTACGCCACGCTCACTGACGCCTCTTCCAATCCCAAGCAGGCCTGGAACGGTGTAGGCCACATCAAGGTGGAGAAAGACAAAATGTCCACCGTCCATCTGGATCTGGACCGTCTCCTGGCCCTGTTCACACTCAGCATCAAGAACGTGCCCGAGGGAACCACCATTGACGTGAGCATGCGTAACGCTGCCAACTACGTCACCCTCACCGACGAGCGCACGGCCAGCCACTGGGGCCTCCCCAGCGAGGAAATCAGTGACGATATCACCCTGGGCCAGCTCAACGCCGCCAACGCCTTGTCGGCCATTGACGAGTTCAAGGTGTTTCCCACGGCCACCGGTCTGGAGGAGACCATCATTTTCTTCCATATCCAGACCAGGGAGGGCCTTCAACTTGACTACAAGGCCGTAGCCCCCAAGATGGAAAACGGCAAAAAGTACGTGCTGGACATGGACTTCAGGAAACTGAGCCCGTACATGCTCATTACCGCCATGTCCATCAACGACTGGACGGATGGCTGGGCCATCAGCGGCGAAATCCTCAATCCTTCCAACTGACAATCAAATAAAACAAATG
>R27__coassemble_1217_pt1 | contig 12457 bp, 11 predicted proteins | sample R27__metabat2_high_PE_018 | metagenome-assembled genome bin R27
CCCCAGTTACCCAGTTTCTACAAATATTTATACCCGGAAATTTGCAAGTGTCCCACTATACTCCTCCCGCAAAGGAACGGGAGCGTACATATGAGGAAATAACTCCTATAGAACAGATGTACGAAGACTTTATGTGGGACTACGGGTGCATTTTTCAATTCCGCGACACCGTCCGTGCCCTTACATCGCTAGGCAGCTACTGCGGAATTGACAGTTCCGACATCCGAATCTTCTATCTAATTTGCTAAATATAATCATCTAACAATGCAACACAACAGTTTTATCCTCGAAGGATTGGCCAAAGAATTGAAAAACCCAATTGTTGAAAAAGTCGAAGACGTTCCCTCGATTAATTATACAAAGAAAGAGCATATTGTCGAACTCCAGAGGATCCTGGTTCAGACATGTCTTGATTTCATCAACAAGCACGGGTTAAAAGACATCTATTCAGTCCATTTCTGTGCCAATGAACTTGACTATTCCGCTAAATGTGGAGAATGGCAATCGGTAACAGACTCCCATATAAGAGTGGACGGGATTCGTACCGAGAAGCACCGGCGGAAGAATGGTGAGATAGCAGAAATCTACAACACTTACGTAATTGGAGAAAATATGTAAGATATTAAGAAAAACCTATCCGGGCCCTATCACCGTGCATCTTCTCCTCCCGGCATAGCCTTTTTATGTCATGAAGATCCGGTCTTTTGCCATCAAGAACTTCCATAATGGTTGCCTTGCGGATGATATTATCAATTTCACCGCCGCTGAAAGAAAAGTCTGTAGCCAGCGCCTGAGCATCTTCTTCGGAAAGTGACGGCATCTTGGACAGCCAGATTCGTTTTCGGGCATCCAATGCAGGCTTGTCAAATTTGATTTTGAACAAGAAACGCCTTTCAAATGCACTATCCAGATTATCGGCCATATTGGTAGTAGCAACGAGGATACCGTCCAGGCGCTCCATCTCTTCCAGGATGATATTCTGGATGGTGTTTTCCGTTTGCGCCACGTTGGAGGAGTCGGAGTCCTTCCGCTTGGAAAAGATACCGTCGGCCTCATTGAAAAGCAGAATAGGGCGCAGTTCGCTGTGCTCGCAAATATCTTCATACTTTTTGAAAACGGCTTTGATGAGTTTTTCGCTTTCTCCAAACCAGCAGGACTTGGTGGAACTGATATCCACGTGATAGATGGCCCTGCCTGTAGAGCGGGCTATCTGCATCACGCTCTCCGTTTTTCCCGTTCCCGGCGGGCCATAGAGCAAAGCCGCTATCCCTCTTTGCATTCCCCTTTCTTCCAGGCGCTTACGAAGCGTCACATAATTACTTTCTTGAAGGCTTTTCTCTAATAAGTCAAGTTGCGACTGCATTTCCAATCCAAAAAAGAGTTTCCGTTCCACAATCTTTTCCGGAAGGAAGTAGTCCCTGTCCCCCACTTTTTCCATGAAATTCCGGGCATCATCGCCAAAGACGTCTTGGAAGACTTCCTCAAAGAGCAGTCCAAGGCTTACAACAACCTTTCCAAACAAGAGCAGAAGACTCTTAATGGACTTCTGAACAAACGCGCCATAGACTTTATCAAAGGCATCATCGGGATGCCGTAATTGAATAACGCCGATTATGAGACTCCATATGCCGAGCCGCCCGTGGAGGGAACTTACTGGTTATCAGTCACTTATGTAAAAACGGTTAGGCTAAATCGCCTAACCGTTTTTGCATATCTTACTGTTTATCAAGCATTTAGCTCCACGCCTTCATCCTTCATCCTTCATCCTTCATCATTCATCATTCATCATTCCTACGCCACACATACACCACGCAAGCTCCGTCCTCTGGCTTTTCCAGGCGAAATCATTATCATACTACTTGAAGGCATTTCTAAACGGGCAATAAATGCCTGTCGAAGTCCATCCTTTCATGCCAAATGCCGGACAAATCAGTCTCGGCCAGCTTTGACAGTACGTACCTCCTCATCATACTCTGCGTTCAATCGTTCCACAAAACCATGAGGATCAAAGTCCTGCGCAATGCCACTGTCCTCTCCATCGATTAAGGCGGCACGTAGAGCGGCAAGCCTTGTCTCATCTTCCTCCAGCCTCCGAAGAGCCGCACGGATCACCTCACTGACATTGTTATAACGCCCCACAGCGATATTATGCTTTATAAACTCTTCATAATGAGGTCCCAAAGAAACGGTTACTGTTCTTGCCATAATTATCATACTTAGTCCTCCGCAAATATAAGAATATTTCTTACAACATCAAAATAATAACTACATTACATACCCTTCCTGGTCATACCCCTTCTGGTGGCGGTGGAGCAGTTGCACAAGGGGTTCCAGGCGGGGGTCCGGGAGCGGCATTCGGCCAAAGCGGGCGAACTGAACGCTGTAGCGCTCACGGCTGCCAGAGGCGGAAAGGCGCTCCTCGATATCGGCCGGGACAAAGAAGGCGGAGCGCTCGGGGCCAAGGTGAGGGTAGAATTCCGTGATGTAGATGTTGATGCCCGCAAGGTCGAAGTCCCCGAAGTGGACGTACTGGTTGGGGATTTCCTGAAGCCAGGTCACAAGGTCCCGCGACTGCGGGTAGCGGGAGACCAGCAGGAGTGGCGGGACGCCGTCGCCGCCGAACTGGTCCAGGATCTCATCCCAGACGGCGCCCTGCCGCTCCGGGAGGCGGAAATTCTCCATATTCTCCACGCCCACCACGATGGCGTTGGAGGGAATTCGGAAGTTCAAAAAGTCACTGATATAAAGGAAACTGCCGGGGCAGGGACACAGGAGCAGTTTCCGCTCCCCCAGGCGCACGCTAAGCGGGCCGATTACATTCACCGGAAAGCCCGGGCAGGAGCGTACGGAAACGGCCTTGGAGTCTCCGAGGAGTTGAACCTGCTGCGCGCGGGAATCAGCCCCCGAAAGAACCTCTGCCGTCTCCTCAAGCATATCCGGCTGCAGGCCCTTACTCCTTAAATACACGTCAAAAGCGGCCCTGGAGACCACCCTGAGGGACTTATGGCTGCCCCTGACGATGCAGGTTACCCCACCTTCGGAGAGCATTTCATCCAGCCACTCCGGCGGGAAGCGGCTGAAAGGAACGCTCTCTCCACGGCTCAGCGAGGCAAATGCCTGAATCAAAGATGCCCTCATACCCCCGCCGCCTCCTTACGGCTCAAAAGAGATTGAATTACAGTATGGTTACTCTCCTTGGTAAGGAGGTAGGTGTGCCTGTAATCGGCCACATTGTACGGCACCGGGGAACCGTTCACCAGGAAGATGTTCCGCGCCCCGGCAAAGTCCAGGATGCCCTTGATGTTGCGGGGGTGAAGTTTCCCTATCTCGTCCATCACGCAGTGAAGGCGGAAGTCCTTGAACCGGCCGCTCACCCGCTCCTTGAACACATTGATGAGCATAATGTTAACCATAGCCTTCACCAGAACGTCCGTGCCGTCGGAGCCCACTGACGATATCTTCTCAACCCAGCCGGTGTCGTTGTCGTTCTCCCGGATGCGGAACTGCATCTCGAAGGTATCTCCAAGGGTGAGGCGGGCGCTCCCGAGGTGCTCCGTCCCAAGTTGCCGGGCCAGTTCCAGCAGGAACTCCACCGCCCCGGTGTTCACCTGGTCCTGTTTATCGGCCCCGAAAAGGTTCACCTCCCCCATCCCGAAGCCGTGATCCCCCACGAACTGCTTGATTTCCTGGAGGAGGACCACAAGGCGGCCGGACGAAGGGACGGTGCGGAGTTCTATGCTCCGGACGGCGCCGATGAAGTTTTTCTCCTTGAAGTCGAAGTTGATGTCACGGACGATGCCGGCAACCTCGGAACTATGGCGGGAGACCTCGTCCATCTCGTGGGAGATGCGAAGGAGAAGATCGGCATAATGCCCGCTGGTGCGCCGACGGAACTCCTCAATCTTGTCATTGCCGATGAATTCCTCCAACTGAGCCGCAAAGGCGCGGAAGTCCTCGTCCGTGCGGTTGTCGGTCCGGAAGCCGAAGACATTTCCGGGGCTGAAGCAGCCGGTGAAAGCCGTCACGCTGTCCCGGAAGGAGTTTTCCGTGGAGCGCCTGTCACTGAGCGTCTTATAGATCTGGTCAATCAGTTGACGGCAGGTCTTGTCCGTCTCTGCCTCCCTCGCCTCAGGAAGGAGTGGCAGCGGGCAGTTTTCCTCAAAATTCCGGGCGCTTTCAAGGCCTTCCTTCAGGGTTTTGAGTTCATCTTTAAGGAGCCTCAGAGCCTCAAGGGCAGTGTTAAGGGCATCCTCCCCCTTTCTCCGTTTAAGGTTGTAGCGCTCCTGAAGGCCGGCCTTCTTGCCCTCCAGCGCCTTTTTCTGAGAGGTAAAACTATCCTTCCTGTCAAAGTAATTATCCTTGTCCTGACGGTATCGGAAAAGGGTTTCCTTATTCTGGCCGATAGCCTCCAGGCGCCCTTCCAGGGCACGGATTGCCCCCTCGCACCTTTCCAGCGCCAGGGTATCGGCCCCCTCCCCGGAAAGAGCCTTATCCCTTTCTGCATTCAGCGCCTTCAAGGAAGAGGCAAGTTCCAACTCCCGGGCCTTGATTTCTCTTTCCACGGCCGACTGAGCCTGATTCCTCTGCTGAAGGAGGGACTGCCGATGCCTTGCCTCGTTTTCCCGGGCCCTGGCGCATTCCCCGGCTTTTTCCAAAAGTAGTTTCTTGAGGGCATCCTCAGAGAGCACCCGATCTGCTGTAAGAGCCCGTATTTCCTCCTGGAAACGAGCCTTCGATTCCTCCCGCGCCTCAAGCGTTTTCTGCTCATAAAGAGCCTTCCGGCTTTCCGCCGCGGTGAGTTTTGCGGGAAGCATCAGGCGCACGGTACGGATGCCGGAGAGTTCCTCCCGGAGAGCCTTTATCTTAACGCCCCATTTCTTTTTAAGCGCTTGAAGTTCAGCCTCTTTCTCGGCAAGGAGGTTCTCTCTTCCGGCATTCAGGGAGGCGCGTTCCTTTTCCAGTTTGAGTTTCTCCTTCATAAGCTGCTCCGGCGTTCTCACCTTCGTTTTAAGGCTGCTAAGGTCAATGTCCACCCCAAATAGCGAATCCCCCTTTCCCTCTGACGGGAACAGTCTTTTGGAATAGAGCACCGTCTTTTCATCGGCCACCTTGCCTATATTTCCCTCCCAGTCCGGTTTATGAAGGGAAAGCCACTGAATGAAAGAGCCCTCCATAGAAGAGAGAAGCGCCTCAATATCAGTTATTTGAGAGTCAAGGAGGGTGATCCCGGAAGCCATCTTTTCAAGCCTTCCGTCGTACTCCCTTGAAAGGGCATCCTGCGCGTACTGCCCGTCCTTTACCGCCGCATCCACCTGCGCCTGGGCCGATTTCTCCGACGCTTCCAGCGCCCTCTCCTCGCTCCGGAGCCGGGCCAGTTCCGTTCTGACACTGTCTATTTCATTTTGGTAGGGGTTAAGGTGAGAAGACACCGCCAGCCCCTTATCGGCAGACGCAATCCTTTCCTTCAAGTCAGTGATCTGGTTTTGAAAAGCAGCTTCCCTCTCCGCAAAAGACTCTTCTATGCCGGAAAGTTCTTCCTGCGTAGAGGCAATCAACCTGGTTATCTGCGTGTTATACGCCTCCCCTATCTCAACGATTCGCTTTCCTCGCGCGGCCTTCCAGCCCTCGAAGCCCAGTTTCAGGGCACTCTCGCGGTCGGCAAACTGGGCCGATATATCGGCATACTCCCTCATCAGGCGCTCCCGGAGTTGCCGCTCCCCGTCAAGCTCCGCCTTGAGGGCCGCTTCCAGCCCGTCCTCCTCTATAATACGCGCGATATCCAGGGCCTCGTACCGCTTTCGGAGCCTTGGGATCTTTTCCAGCGCATCCTTCACAATGCCAAGTTCCTCGTCCAGGCCGGAGAGTTCCTGGCGGTACTTTTCCGCCAGTTCAGCCAGTTTCTCCCTGTGCTTATCTATCTGGATCTCAAGCGCTTCCACCTCTTTTTCCGCCAGGGGGATCCGTTCCTCGGCCCGGCGGCGGGCAAAGCGAAGTTCCAGCAGAGCCGTCTGGAGTTCATCGTCCAGGTACAGAAGGCGGCGGTACTGCTCTATCAGGCGGTCTGCCAGGTTCCGCACCCGCACCTCGCCTTTCTCCTTGTCAAACCACTGCAGGATGTCCCTGTACTCCCTCTCAAACTCGGAGAGTTGCCCGCGGAAATAAACCAGATCTATCCCCGGTTCCTCGTCCCCAAGGGACCTTATTATTATGTCCTTTATAAAGTCCGCATCCACCTTGGCGCCCAGGAAAACGTTCTGAAGGCTCCTTGGAATGTTCTGATACTGAGCCGTTTCCATAATGCAGTACGGATGGAAGGCCTTTTCCGTAACCGCCCTGTTGCCGTAAAGGATGTCACGGTACTCCTGGTACTCGTCCACTATCCTAGTCATCGGTGCCCCATCCAGCCGCTGGCGGATGAGGCTGTGGTCTGCCGTCACCCTGCCGTCCTCCCCTATCAGCCACTCACGGGAGAAGGGCGCGCCGATAAAGCGGAAGACGCTCCTGGCGTGCCGCCGGAAAACCAGCAGCGTAAAGGCCCCGAACTCCGTCTCAACCTCGTACGCCAGGTAGGAATCCGCCCCCGGGAGGTAGAAATCGTCAAAACTTTTCTTCTCACGGCTTATCCCAAGGCGAGTCTTGTCGCCGGTGTAAAAGAACAAAATCGCCCGCAGCACCGTGCTCTTCCCAACGCCCTGGGTACCAATAAGATGCACGTTGCCGTCAAGCCGCACCTCCCCGTAGCGGATGCCGGCGCTGTTAATGAAAACTACCTTACTTAACTGTCTCATTTTCTTCATCTTCCGTAATAGTGAGCATCTCTACCAGGTCTTCCAGGAAATGGAAGGCCGATGTCACGCGGTACCGCTGCTCAAACTCATTTTCAAGTTCTATGAATCCCGCCTTCAGAAGGTCCTCCACCAACTGGTCCACCGCAGCCTTCACGCTCCGCCCTCCCTCGTATAGCCTCCGGGCCTTTTCCTTCAGTTCAACATCGGCCGCTGTGGCCTCCATAATGGCCGATGGCATAAAGCGGCATCCCGCCGTGAAGCCCCCATAGAAGGTCTTCAGAAAGTCCAGCCGGTCTATCCACACGCCAAGGGTCGTGAGCCTTCGCGTCAGTTCCGCCCGGCTCTCCTCCCGCGTAAAATGGAAGTAGCCGTTCCCCTGCTCCAGCACAAAGCCAATCCCCTCAAAATAAGCCTTGTACTCCTCAAAATGCTCCTCGATGTAGTCAAACAGCCGCCTGTTCTCCGCGCGGGCACTGTCCTGGCAGATAAACCCGCCGCGGGAGAGGATCTCGAATATTTCCCTGGTCTTAATCATCGTGCGTAAATAAGTGGATAACAATAGTTTGCAGACTCCGCTAGATCCGGGCCGATCCTAAGGTCTTCCGGGAACTCGGAGGCAATGCGGCAAAAGAGCGTGAGGCGCTCCTCCTCCGTCACGGGGCGGGAAAAGCCGTAGCCGGAAAGGAAACTCATAAGGTCTGCGGAACTGCCGATAAAGGCGCTCAGGACTTCGTAGGTACTCAGAACATCCGCCACCGCCGGCGGCCGGGAAAGGTCGGACTCCAAAAGCGGCTCCCCCACTGTCTTTACCTTCAGGACCGGGCGCCGGAGCGCAATATGCGCCTCCTTCAAGGCAGCCAGGCCGTCGGCCGATCCCGTCACCGCCTCCAGAGATGGCAGGCAGCCGTACTTTGGCCGCTTCTCCAGAAACGCATACCGATGCGTCTGCAGCACAAAAAGCACGTCCGTCTGCCGCTCCCACACCAACTGGTCCTTGAGGTACTTCACCCGCCTCACCTTCTCCACCAGCGCGCGCTCCGCCTCAATGCGGTTAAGGTAGCGGATAATCTGCCGGTCCAGTTCCAGAAGGTTATGATACGCTTCCGTCAGCTGCCGTTTCACCTCCCCAGCCACATCGCCAAAGAATCCCGGCGGATGAGCATCAATCACCTTCTCCGCCTCCTTCACCAGAAGGGCAATATCCTCCCGCTTCACGTCCAGTTGCTCCAGGCGCTTCCGTTTTAACGCATAGTCCCGCTCGTTCTTGTAGGTGCTGTCTATGTTGCGTTTAAGGTCAATGACGTTCCGCTGGGTTGAAAGGCCGATATTCCTGAGAATCCGGACCACTTCCGCCATAAAGCGGCCTTTCTGCACCTGAGTTCCGGCCGTGAACCAGAGGTCGATATTCTCCAAAAGCGCATCTATGTGCTGCCTGACGGACGCCACGTTAATCTCCTCGTTCACCTCCAGAACATCCTCGAAAAACCGAAGGTAAGTATCCTCCAGCACCAGAACACCTTCCTCAAGCCGCACCACCCCGTGCTCCAGAAGAAGGCCAAGCCGCCGCTGGTCCCGGCCGAGGAACCCATCCAGCGCCTGCTCAGTGCGTAATGACGGCGCCTTCCTCCCCGTGAACAGGAATTTTAGGATCTCCTTCTCGCGCGCAATCATCCTCAGCAGCGCATCTATGTCCCTAAATGCAGTCAATTTATTTGGTTTTTAGAAAACTCATCAGTATCTTTGCAACACTTCCCCGAGATTGTGGAGACTCGGCCTCGCCGACACGAACCAAGCTAGACGCAGCAATCTCCGGGATTTTTTCTGTTAAAAAGGTCTCGTGAAGGTACAACCTACAATCAATGAGATTGTAAATCACAACCACCACGCAAATAAAAGAATCCGTGCCAATGACAATTGGTGCCGCCATCATACCTGTCATCTGTTTCTTGCCACCGGTCTCATAGTAGTCCAGGGGAAGTATTATAGTTCCCCTTTCAAGGACCTCCTTAACGGCCGCAAAAGAAGCCGCCTTGATACGGCCGATACCATGTGATTTGTCTGACTGAATACCTTTCTTGTCCAGCAGCACCTCTCCCCATGGAGAGTCCGCCTTTCCGCCAAGTGACTGAAAGTATTCCAGAACCTGATCCGCGAAAGTAATCCCATCTTTTGGAAGGAACTCATCCCCGGTGAGTAAACATACCGGATTATTGAAATTTAAACTCATTTAATCTATTTTGGGGCAAGATAAGGACACTTATCCGTTTCATCAAAAGGGAAACGTTTAAGTTATAATGCGCTGATAATGTGGCAGTTACAAAGGCACTGAAACGGATAAATGCTGCGTTTTTGCATTTAGGCCGATGGTATTCCCCTGAGGCTCAATGCATTAGCGCAATTATCCGTTTCAGTTTTAGAGTTGTCTTGGGACCCGTGGAGGGAACTCACTGATTATCATTCACTTACGCAAAAACGTCTAGGCGAAATCGCCTAGACGTTTTTGCACATCCTGCTGTGTATCAAGCATTTAGCTCCACGCCGCGCCCTATCACGCGTTTGCGGCGGCAGCCAGCTCCTGGTCAATTTTCTCGTACACGGAGTTATTGGACTTGTACTCAGGGACCATCTCCTTCATCTTGCGCACGGTGTCCATGTTGTTGTACAGTTTGGCAGTGTCCACAAGGTCCTCGATGGCCTTGTTCACTTCCTCGTAGTCGTACTCACGGACCTCCGCAATGCGGATTTTCTCGTGGAAGGTGGGCTTGGTGTTCTCCATTTCCGAGAGGACTTCCTCGTAGAGTTTCTCTCCTTCACGAAGACCAGTGTACTCAATCTTCACGTTGTGGGCACCGGAAAGGGCAATCATACGCTTTGCAAGATCGGAGATCTTTACCGGGGCGCCCATATCAAACACAAAGATCTCACCGCCGTTACCCTTGGTGCCTGCTTCAAGAACCAGTTTGCAGGCCTCCGGGATGAGCATGAAGAAGCGCACTATCCTCTCATCCGTCACTGTCACGGGGTCGCCGTGCTTGATCTGCTCACGGAAAAGCGGAATCACGGAACCGTTTGAACCCAGCACATTACCAAAGCGCGTTGTCTCAAACTGGGTGTACTCTGCGCGGTCCTTGGAGCCGCCCTTTCCCTTATGCTTTTCAAGCGCCTCCATCTTGAGTTTACGGTCCAGGCTCTGGACGTAGATCTCGCAGATACGCTTGCTGCAGCCCATCACGTTGGTGGGGTTAACGGCCTTGTCAGTGGAGATCATCACAAACTTCTTGGCGCCGTACTTTACGCTTAGATCGGCAATAATCTTTGTGCCGTTGATGTTATTGAGGACGGCCTCCGACGGGTTGTCCTCCATCATGGGCACGTGCTTGTACGCGGCTGCGTGGAACACGTAATCCGGGCGGAACGATGAGAACACGTTCTCCATGCGCGTGCGGCGGTCTATGCTTGCCACAACGGTCTCACAGGGGATATTGGGGAATTCCCGGGCCATCATAAGGCGGATGTCGTGCTGAGGGGTTTCGGCCTGGTCAATGAGCATAAGGCTTGCGGGGGCCGATGCCGCCACCTGCCTCACAATCTCTGAGCCGATAGAACCCGCCGATCCCGTGATGAGCACCCGCTTCCCGGCAAGTTGCTCCGCCACGGACTTCATATCCACGCGGATTTCCTGGCGCGGGAGAAGGTCCTCCACGCTCACTTCCTTAAGCTGCACGCCCTCTTCAAGGATTTCGCAGTTGATTATGGCCGATTCCTGTGCCTGGTGCACCATAAAGATCTTGACCCCGTGGTTGATGAAGATGTCCTGGAGTTTCTGGTTTGAGCGGAAGTCCTTGAGCCTGTGCGGGCTGATGAGCACAGCCTCGATGCTCTCCTTTTCCAGGATCTCTTCAATGTCGTCATCCACGGAATACACCTTCAGGCCAAGGAGCCTGAGGTTCTTGATGCGATTCTCATGCGAAAGGAAGCAGCGGATGTCAAACTTCACGGGACGCTGGCTGCGTACGTTCTTGGCAAGAGCCACGCCGCCGGACAGTGCGCCGTAAATCATGGTCTTGAGAGACGCTGAAGACGCATTTGCAGCGTCGAACATCAGTTTCACCAGCATACGGAAGCCCCACATCGCAAATGTTGCGATTATGTACGCCATAATGACGTTGACGGGCGTAAGGGCCGATAAAAAGTCTACGCTCTTCCACTTGAACAGAACTGCAAGGCCCACTGCCAGCACCACATTCACGGTATTGGCGTAGGTCACCTTCAGAAGGTCCACGAAACTTGAATAGCGCAGCACCCCGGAGTAGGTTCTGAAAATGCGCGCGCCTATCCAGCTCAGGATTGCATATAATGCCGACGAAACCAGCAGCTCAATATGATGGTCAAATGTCACCTGCGACTTGTTGACCACCCAGTATGTGAGCATACAGGACAGGAACACAACCAGGGTATCGGCCATCAGGATTACCCAGTAAGGGAGCACCTTCTTGCTGAAGTACCAGTTGGAAAACTTCCAGAATATGCCGTCTTCTTGCTTCATACGAAACTAATTAAAAACTTTTCAAATACAATTAGGTTAAGTTCACAAAAATAAGCAATTCTTTTTGTATCAGCAAATATCTGTTTGTGGAGTATTTGCTTACAGGAGCACTGGGGTATTCGCCGGAGCCCCGCCGTGAACTGCCACGGTTCGCCAACTGTTGAGGTGGTTTGCCGGTGGTTGCAGTTGTTCTCCGGCAGTCGCCGTGAAACGTAAACACCTATCTATCAGTCACTTACGCAAAAACCTCTAGGCTAAATCACCTAGAGGTTTTTGTACATTTCGTTGTGTATCAATCACTTACATTCCACGCCTCACCCGCCAAGCCCTGGTGTAAATAGTAAAGTATAATTCCCCCACGATTCTATTTGAAAAAGGGACCATTGAAAGGCATTGTAGATTTGCGTAAGTAAATCTCTAAACAATGATTTCTATGGACCTTAAACAACAGATTCTTCACTACTACAGGGTAGATGAAATGAGCCTGCGGGAGATTGCCCGCCGCACCGGCGCCGATCGGAAGACCGTAACACGCCTGATCAACGACTTCGAGGCCGCCATCAAGGCCGATCCCGATATGGGGATAGGTGAGTTCCTGGCCGCGAAGCCCAAGTACACGCCACGCAAATATGAGCCGCGCGTGATGAGAGATGCTGTGGCCAAGGAGATTGACCGCTGCCTGAAGGAGAACGACCGCAGGCGCAGCAACGGGATGCGGAAACAGTGTCTCAAGAACACGGACATCCATCGCCAGTTGATGGAGAAGGGCCTGACAGTCAGTTACTCAGGTGTCTGCAAATATATCCGAAAGAAGAAGAGTGACCGTTCCGGCAAGACTAAAGATGTGTACCTGCGCATCCACCGTGAGCCGGGCATCGAGTGTGAGTTCGACTGGGGCGAGGTGAAACTGTGCCTTAATGGCGTCCCCACTACCTTGATGATGGCCGTATTCTGCTTTCCCTACAGTAAGGGCCGCATGGCGTATCTCTTTCACCGTCAGGATACTCTGGCCTATATGGAGTCCCACCGCGACTTCTTCCGTGACTGCGCAGGCGTTCCGCATGTGATGGTGTAAATTGCCACCGAAAAGTGAACAGTTTTGCCAACGAAAGTTGAACAGGTA
>R27__coassemble_1218_pt1 | contig 12453 bp, 12 predicted proteins | sample R27__metabat2_high_PE_018 | metagenome-assembled genome bin R27
GTACTCCTGTCAAGTGGCCAACTCAACAAGAGTTCTTCTCGTGACACACCTTTTTCGCAAAGATAAAAACAATATTTGTATTGTACAATATTTATGTTGTTTTTCACCATAAAAGACACGAATCCTGATTTAATTAACTCTTATAGATTCTGTTCTATCTTATTTCCAAACGAAGCACGCGAATGGGGCGGTCTTTGCCCTGATACTGGGTTTCGTCAATGACGGTTTCTCCGGTGGGGACAAAGCCGCATTTTTCCATCACCCGCCCGCTGGCGGGATTGTCCACGAAGTGCCCGGAGATAAGGGATTTGATATCTGTCCTGCACTTGATATGTTCAATCATCAGCCCCAGCGCCTCCGTGCAAATGCCTTTGTTCCAGTATAGTTTTGCAATCCAGTAGCCAATAAGAGGCTCGCCGTCACGGGCAGGCAGATTGCAGTTACACGATGGGCCATAACCCATTGCGCCGATAGCCTCCCCCGTTTCCTTCAGTTCAATTGCCCAGGTATTTGTGGCATCACAAAAGACTGTCCGGATTACCTCCAGGCTTTCTTCTATGGACTGATGAGGCGGCCAGCCGGCCCGGGGGCCCACATCGGGATCCGACGCCCATTTATACAGTACAGGAGCATCGCTGTCCCGCCAGGGGCGGAGAATGATCCGGTCTGTTTCCATCACGCCATCGTAAAACAGCTGGCCGGGCAGTCGCTTCTTCTCCTTTGCCGGGAAGGTGGCCTCGTATTGCTCGAATGCTTCCGGATTCTCATCGGCAACGAAATAACCCTTGGGCGGACAATAAGTTGCTTCCTCTATGCCATTGGCTTTAAGCCAGCCGGGAATCAGCTCCTGCGCCAGGAAGAAGGGAACCGGATCATCCTTTGGGAAGTCGTGATAGTGGATACCAAATCCGCTGGCAAGCGAGAAGCCGGCGTTCTTGTAAAAGTCGATATTTCCTTCCATGCAAAGGAATCCGACTCCCACTTCACGCGCCCTCTCAAGGGCGAACTGCAATAACTTCAGCCCATATCCCTTCCTCTTATAGCCTGGATGGATGCAGATGGGGCCGAAGGTCCAGGACGGCTTGCGCATACCGTCAGGCAGCACCAGTTCCGCCTTGGAGAACATCACGTGGCCGATTAACCTGCCCTCCTCCTCCATTACAAAGTCAAGATTCGGAATGAAGTCCGGATTGCCCCTATAGCAATGCAGGACATAGTGCTCTGTGCATCCTGGGCGATATACATTCCAAAATGCATCGCGAGTGAGAATCTCAACTGCACGGTAATCATCCTGTCTTTCAAGTCGTATTTTCATATTATTCTGAATCATTTGAACTTATGAGCTCTCCCATTTGGCGGAAGAACAGGAATCGTAGCTTTGATGAGTGCTGTCAGGTACTCCCGGTCATCCACATCGCTGATATAGAAGTAGTCTTTGGCTCCTTCATACGGCGGCCGGGAGATAAAACTCCTTGTATTCTTTCTTAAAATCGAAGGGCATCTTTCTGAGTTTATTATATACTTACAAAGATACGTCCTTGCAGCCATTTCCGCAAGGGCGTGTCTTTTCATTATGCCTTTTCCACCGGCACCTGGATAATGGTGAGCCATTTGGCGGGGTCCTCCTGGTTCCAGATGCCATCGATGTAAACGGCGCGGGGAGCACCGACGATCTTGTAGCCGTCCTTTTCCAGATAGGCGAAGAGCTCGACATAGTTGTCATAGAGTTTCTCATACGGGCCGAAGACCTTCAGACAGGCAGCCTGCGGCACAGCCGGGATGTCCTTGAACTTGATGAGAGCAGAGTCTGTTCCCTTCTTTGTCACCTTCTCGCAGTACTCGATATCGATGTCCTTCGGCTTGTAGCCACCGTGCTCGATGGTGTAGCAGTAGCCGGGTTCCGGGCATTCGCAACCCAGACGGGCCATCTCTGGTCCGATCACCTCATAACAGAGGCGACCGAGGTCCTCGAATGAAGGAATGACAGTACGATGGCTGGCCACGGTGATGGCCGGAAGCGATTCAAAGTAAACTTTTTCCATTTTGTGCAATTTCTTTTGGGAAGTCACCACCGCCTTGAGCATCCGTTTCCGCTCCTTGAGCACCGCCAACTCATCCTCACACTTGCGGATTTTCTTCTCCAACGATTCCACCGTAGGGAAATGCTGGTCATCGTCCCACAGGTCCCGGATTTCTTCCAGCGAATAACCCATGCTTTTGAGCTTGGTGATGCTGAAGATCTTCTGCAACTGGCCCACGGAATAATAACGATACCCGGTATCCCGGTCCACAATCTCCGGAGTAAGCAGGTCTATTTCCTCGTAATGCCTCAGTGCTCTCACGGTCACTCTGCCCAGGCGGGAAAACTCCCCGATTTTCAACTTGTTTTTACCCATAACAATTCGTGCACTTTTGTTATTCGCCAGCAAAGATAATACATGCCGTAGGGTACGAGTCAAGAGAAAAGTTAAAAAACTTGCTTCTTTCTGATGAAATGCCCCTCCTGCACGGCGGCAAAGGTGGCGATAGCCGCCGCGTAGGAAACTGGAATTAGGGACCAAAACATTCCCGGCACCGTCAGGAACAGCAGTAATCCAGTCAGTTTGTTGGCCAAAGTGTGAGGAAAACAGAATCGTTTATAGACGATCAGGGCTGATATCTGGTTCACAATCTTGATGATGGCAATTATTCCGGCCCAGATCCAGAGCCACGTGGGAATTACAAGGACAGGCGACAGCCGGATAGCGCAGCAGGCCACGAATAAAATGTCGGATACACTATCCAAAATGGCTCCAGTATTGCTTTCTGCGTGGAGCCTTCTTGCCAGCCAACCGTCAACCATATCACTGATGCCACACAACGCATAGAGCGCCCAGAACATCCATCCGGCCACATCGCAAAACAACAGGCCGATGGAGCCTGCTATCCTGAGTACAGATATGACATTCGGCAAATGCGTTTCGTCACTCACTCTATCACAAAACTGCGCGGATAGAAATCGCTGTAGAAGCGGCCGTCGGTGGCAGTGAACTTGAGGACACAGTAGTTAGGGTCGGTGACGCCGCCGGGGTAGTACTGCGTGTCACCCTTGCGCCAGATCATCTCCTTCGAAGCGGCGTCCGTCAGCACCTCCATGGTGCCTCTGAGCATCATGCCCTTGAATCCTCTGGCGTCGCAGAAATAGACGCTTGCCTTAGGGTTTGCCTTGTATTGAGCCACACGAATCGAGAAGGTGTTGGTTGTGAAGTAGAAGGTTTTGACACCCTCACGCTTGCGCGGCTTCAACATAGCCTTGGTCCAGGGAAACCCGTCCTGGTCCACTGATGAGATGTATGCTACGGGCAGTTTATCGGCCATCTGGGCAATGAGTTCCTTCACTCCGGAGAGAGCGGGATTCTCCGGCATGGAGTCCGCAAGCGTCAGATCCTTGCGCCAACGTTTCAGATGCGGGAAATACATCTTCATCTGGCCGATGTATTCTTCCTTCGTGATGGGCTTCGGCAGCCCTTTGTTCACCTGGTCCACAAACTGGGCGCAGTGCTGGATCATCTCATCCATCGTGCAGTCCTGCAGGAACTTGCCATCCTTATAGCAGTAGATGCAGTAATCTTCATTCCTGGTTCCATCGGCATTGGTGCCAAGGATTTCATCCGTGAGTGGCATTCCGCAACTTTGACAAAATTTCATTTCCATATGACACTTTACTATTTTGCATTTCAAATATAGGAACTTTTTTACATTCTGGCTTTGCTGTCGGCGCCGGCGCCGGTGCCGCGGTACTTGCTCTGGGCGGTGTTGAAACTGTAGCGGACGGAGAGTTTGACTTTCTGCATATCCAGCAGGTTGGTCTGCATGATGGTATGGCTTCCAAAGTCGGAATAGGGGCTGAAAAACGCGCTTCGCGTAAGGTCTTGTCCTTCAAGACGCAAAACAAGCGAACCGTCACGGAGCAGCGTCTTCTGCACTGCGGCAGTGAGGTTAACGAACCAGTTGGTCATATACAGGTTCCGGGAATAGCCGGGACTCATAAACACTCCTCCCAGTTCAAACTGCCATCCTCCCTTCACGGTGAAGGTATTGAAAAGCTGGGCAAAGAAGATGGGCTTGTTGTTGAACGTGGTCACTCGTACGCCGGATTCTTCAGGGGGATCCGGAGCATTAATAGTGAACCACTGCGGCAGGATACCCAATGTATAATTCATATTCCAGGGCCCCACGGTAGGAGTCAGATTGACATAGGCCGACATCATGCGGAAAGGCGTTTCAATGTTACGGGGCTTTACCAACACCACGCCCTCGTCGCCATACGGCGAAGACCATGTTACGATGGCGTCGTCGGTACGGGTGTAGTTGACCATAAACGTCACCCATTTCCACACGGCGGTAAGGCCGATGTTATGTGACAGTTCCGGCTGCAACTGGGAATTGCCGCTCTGCCAGATATATCGGCTGTTATAGCGTATTGCACTGGACAGATTCCCGTAATGAGGCCTGCTGGTCTTGGTGCTGTAATTAAGCATAACCTGGACAGGGTTCTGGGTATTCTGGCCGATAACCCCCGCATAGGAAACGTTGGGGAACCAGTTGCCGTAGTCTCTTGTGATGTTGTTTGCGGGCGTTATGGCATCCTCATAGGCGTAATGGACGTATTCGTAACGCACACCGGCGCTGAACTGGCCCACGGCGGGGATGTAGCATCCGTAGGAAGCAAAACCGGCGATGTTGTCTTCCTTCACCGATGCCTCTGACGCCGGAATAGATATTCCCGCAATTGAGTAATTGTCCGTGCGACGGGAGAAGGTCTCCTCCGTTCCGGCCTGAAGCTGGCCCATCCAGATGGGGTAGGAAAGCACCGCCTTGGCGGCATACATGCGTCCGGCATTGGTGCTCCCGCTTTGGATAGCGGCATCGTGTGTCATTTCGCTGGTTTCCTCGGAGGCCGATTTTGAACTGTCGTCAGTGCCGTAGTAGTCAAGGTTGATGTCAATCCCGAGTTTACCTCCCACAACACCGTTATAGTAGATGTTGGCGCCAAGATTATACGGGATCCTGTCCCCTATTATGTCTTCTGAGACCGTATTCAACTTATCTGTCTGCGTCCCGTTTTCAAAGACGTTGTCGTTCACTTCAGTACGGACATTGTATGTAAGGTGCCGGCCCCACTCCACCTTGCCGCCAAGGAAATGGTTATCGGCCATCTGCCAGTTCACGCCCGCGTTACCATAGATGGTGCTGCCGATGTATTCGTTAAGGAGCGTACTTTTGTTTTCGAAGAGCCAGTCATCCCCCGCCTGGGTCCTTCCGAAGGTCTGCTTCTCCAGGTAACTTTCCTGCCGGGAAGTGTTGCGGGCATAGTTGATCCCGCCGAAGAAGTCCAGACCGCCCGTACGGTAGTTCACATTGACGGCGCCGAAGGGGTCGTTACCCTTTGACCAGCGAAGGGACTGGGCGTCCGATGCATTCAGATTGAATCCAAATCCGTCTCCCTGCCGCTTGATGGTCTTTATACGGACCACCGCCTTCACCGTGGCGTCGTACTGGGCGCCGGGGTTGGTGATAACCTCCACGCTCTGGATCTCGTTACTCTGTAGGCGGTCAAGTTCCGAGCTGTCAGTGACTCTTCTTCCATTAATATATACCATCGGGGAGCCCTTCCCTATTACCTCCAGACCATTCTGTCCCTTGATTATGCCGGGGGTCTTTGCAAGGACGTCGCTGGCCGATCCCGCGTTCTCCAGCACGGAACCGCGTACATTTGTCTGCAATCCTTCACCCGTCAGTTTTGTTTTGGGCATTACGGCGCTAGCCACGGCTCCCTCCAGCATCTGCGCATCACCTGTAAGGGTAATCACCGCGCCGTCTACGGGTGCAAGATAGAGCGTCTTGTAGCCAAGCATTGCCACCATCATGATGCCGTCAGTCTCACCGGTCACTATATTGAAGGTGCCGTCCTCCTGAGTCACCACGCCGCACACTACGGTAGAATCGGCCTTTGAAAGCACGGCCACGTTGGCGTAAGGGACCGGTTCCCCATTTTCATCCACCACTTTTCCCCTCCAGTCCTCTTTTGAAAAGAGGGGAAAGGAGACCATTGCAAGCATCAGAATCAAAATAAAGCGTTTCATCGTCTGTCCATATTTTTTCACCTGCAAAGTTATGGTATATTCCGTTCCGAAATAAAAATCCATATGGACAATGAAGTGGACAATTGGCCGATTAAGACGTGGGCGCTATTGGACAACAGGGGAACAATCCTTACCTTTGCCATAAACAATCACGGAACAACCGTTATGGCAAGACCTGTTACTGTCACAAAAGAAAGAATCCTTTCCGCTTCCCTTGATCTGGTGAGATCAGGGGGCCTCCCGCTCCTGACGGCCCGTAGCCTCTGCGCCCGCCTTGGCTGCGGCGCCAGCGCCATCTTCTCCTCTTTCGGATCCATTCAGGGAGTCCGCGATGCCGTCCGGGAAGAAGCGCGGAAACTGTACCGGAAGCGCGTTGGTGACGGATTTGCGCTCAATCCCCCGTTCAAGGGTTTCGGGATTGCCCTTATCTGGTTTGCGATGGACGAGCCGGAACTGTTCTCCCTTGTTATGGAATCTGAGACCCGGCCTTCTTCATACAAGGAATACATAGATTCCTATGTAGGTTTCAAGGCGGAGAGCCTTTCAGCCATAGAAGAGACCTTCGGCCTTCAGGAGAAAGAGGCCGAAATGCTTTATTATCAACTTGTACTGGTGGCCCTGGGACTTGCCTCAACCTGTACCGTGGGCTCAAGCCCGCTCACTATCCAGCAGGTGAGCGAAATCCTGGGGAAGAATGTCAGGGCCTTCCTGATGGTCATCCACGCCGGAAAGGATGTGCGGGAGGGATTCATCCCCAACGCCGGCGGGGGGCCTTCCGGAGAGGTAGATTCCTATGTGATGATGCAGACTCTCGTGGGGCAGAATCACCTGCTTCAGCAGCTCCGTGCCAAGCCCCGCTATATTCTGGATGAAGAATGGGCCGAATTGGAACGGATGCTCCGAAATTCTTCAGACTTCAGGCCCGAATCTCTCCGTGAAGAGCATCCGGGCCTGACAAAAGGCGATATCCGCGCCTATATTCTCTCGCATCTGCAGTTCTCGGTATCGGAGCAGGCAATCCTGCTGGGAATCTCTCCCGCCTCCGTTACCAAGGCCCGCCAGAGGCTCAAGGCAAAACTGTTGCCAACCTCTTAAGCGTTACTTCTTCCGCTGTTTGCCGTATTCTCGGGCAACAAGGAGGAGGTCGTCCAGGGAGTGGTCGTAGACGGCGTCGGCGGGGAGAAGGCGGAGGCGGAATTCGTCATAGTCTCCGGCACTTAAGATGCAGTCTTCTCCAGGGCGGAGGATACCGGACCATTCATAGCCAAGGAAACCCACCTCTATCCTGTAACTGCCGTCTCCCAGGTCTGTTTTCTCGTAGGGATGGCTGTCACAGTCATAATAGGATACGGCAGGTGTGCCTGGCACCATCTTATTGTCCAGGTCAAAGTCGCTCCAGAAACGCGGGCCGTAATCGGCCGGGAACCAGCGGCGGTTGCTGAATACCAGTTCCGGCTCTTTTTTCTCACCGTTATACGGAGTCCAGTCTTCCACAAAGGAGGCGTAGGCATTGTTCCAGTGCCAGTACAGACCCGCCAGAATTTCCGTCTCTATTTGGAACTGGTGCTGCTCCATCTCAAGCGGAGCCTCCTCCCAGAATTTATCGTTCAACGTGGGGTCTTTTTCGCAGGCCGATATAACCATCAGAGCCAGCGCAGTCCAGAGTATCTTTTTCATACGCGATAAACTTTAATTGAGCCTCACCATAGTGGTCACTACCATTCCGGCGTTGCCGTCAGAGCCTACGTTGGTTTTGATGACGCCTCTATCGGCCCCGGTTACGGAAGTGTAGAAGTTCAGCTGGGTGCCATTGGTCATGTATGCCACGAACTTGAGGGTAAGTGACGCCGCTTCAAAGTGCTCCAGCCTCAGGGTCCCGGGAACAATCTTGCTCTGATAATCTGCGGCACTGGACCAGTCAAGCGTCACATATTCCGCCGCAGCCTTGGAGAGGTCGCACTCCCAGAAGCCGGTAGTGCCGTCAATGGTGTATGCGACACCGTTCACATACTCTCCCTGATTGGAAGGATAGTGGTCCGGCAGTCTCCTGGAGGAAACGGTGCCGGCCTTGGGATCAAAGGTATTGATCACGGCTCCGTCATAATCATTGCCACCCCACCAACTGAGTTTTTCAGACGTGGACATATAAACCCCGCCCGGGTCCATTCTCTCGTTAAATGTGCAGATAAGGTTTCCAAGGGACACTGAACTTCCGGAGACGGCGAGGTTGTAGATGTCCGTGCAGTCTTCGGTTCTGGTCCAGTTATCTTTACCATCACCCTCCTGGATTTCCTTCTGATAGGTTTGAGCATAATACAGTTTCCCGCCTACGGAAAGGAGGAAAGACTCTTTGCTCCCTTCCACCTGGAGAAGCACGGGTTCGAAGGAAGGAGGGGCGATTATTCCCTGCATTCCTCCCATTGCTCCGGGATAACCGAAAGTCCCACCCAGGCAAGAGCCTCCGGCAGGATAGAGTTTCCAGCAGGAGATATTGTCCCCCAGCACGTTTACCGCATCCAGCGTGTTGCCATTGTCCTGCAGACGGATAAGAGACGGAAGGCCTCCGTTTATGCCTTCATAATTCCAGCCGCCTGTCCTCACAAACAGGTCTTTTCCCAACTGGTGGAACCAGCCGTTCAGGAAGGTGGGCTGCTTGAAGCCGTCGTCCATCCCGTCCGGCGCACCGGCCTCCAGGGTCCATTCGAACAGGGCGCCGTCGCTCTTGCGGATGAGGTAGTGGGCGCCGTGGCGGTCGTGGTATTTCTCGTTGTGCCCGTTGATGATCTTGCTGAGCGCACTTCGGGCCGGCCCCTGGGGAATGGTCCCGTTGGACCAGCCGTCCTTGACGTCCAGGGAGCAGTTGGCCATCCACAGCCATCCCTCATCCACGGGGAAGATGAAATTCGGGGAGATAATAAGGTTCGCCCGGATGGTTTCGGCCACCTCACCATCGGCCCCTTCTACATCCACATTATAGCTTACCTGCACCATGGTGCCGTCTTCAGAAACAGTATAAAGGGCCTTCGGGCCCACGGTGATGTCTCCTTCGGCCTTTGTTGAGGCGCCTCCCTGGGCGATGGCCAGCATGGGCGCTCCTCCTATATTCGCTTTACGGAAAGTGACATTGGCATTGCCGTCAAAACCGTCCTTGTTGCAGGAGACGGACAGGAAAGCTGCAAGCAGTATGGCTGCAAAAACAATCTTTTTCATACGTTTCAGTGTTTTTTGCAAAGGTAACCCTTAGGAATGATTGCCTTGTGGCGGAATCGGCCACAAGGGCTATTTCCCTCTGAGCATGTAAATACACCCCACGATGAGTCCCACTACTATCAGGAAGGCCAGGGCGGTGTTGAAGGCGTCCCCATACTTGTATTTCAGGTACAGGACGCCATAATTGAGGCCGAAGAGGACCAAGCCCCCGGCGAAGGCTGTCCCGAGTGCCCGCACGGTGCCGCCGGGATTGTCTTTCCAGGTCTTTTCCCGAAGCACTCTTCGGCCAATAACCACTACAGGAATAAGGCCGATAAGCCCCGCCACGGCAAGGATCAGCGTTTTACTGGCCTGGGCCGCCTCCTGAGCCGCCTCCGCCTCTTGGATCGCCTGTTCGTGCCGTTCCAGGATGGCACGTGTCTCCGGAGTGATGTAGTCCCCGTACAGTTCCTCGTGGGTCTGCGCAGCAGCTGGCCTTACTGCCAAAAAGGTGAGCAGCAAGAGGCTACTCGTCAAAAACCACCTCATAGTCAAAATATGCTGAGGTAAGGATGTTCTTACTGTCTCCCGGGAGGTCGGCATCGTGCTCCTTGAGGAACTGCTCGGCCAGAAGAATGTCCGCAATGGCTGTCCATTCATTGTAGGCCACCAGAACCACGATCATATTGCCTTCTTTCAAAGCGGCCTCGGCCACGGGCATTCCTTGATAGGCCTGCCAGGCGGGCCCATCACAGGGAACATACCGGTCCAGGAAAATCGGGTAGCTGTTGTCCCAGCCTTCCGGCATGTAGAAGACCATCTTATAGCGGGACGATGTATCCTCTCCGGCATACAGGACGTCTGCCGTCACGGCATAGTCCTTGAAGCTCTCGTCCTCAAAGACCAAGCGGCAAAGCCAGGATTCGCCAATTTCCACATTGGAGAAACTGCCTTTTTCCTTGCAGCCGGCAAGGAGCAGCAAGGCAAGGGGAAGCAGATAAAGCAAGCGTTTCATAGGGCTATTCTTTGACTAAACGTACAGGGTACCTTCTTTGGCCCAGGCTGGTCTCGCCCAGTTCCTCCCAGGTGTAATAACCATCCCGATTGGGGGCCTTTAACAGGGGATTCAGGATGATGACCTTCAGGTAACACCCGTCCGAGCCCGCAATGCCAAACTCCCTTGCCGAGCGGCTTCCAATGGGGTAGAGGAAGGATATGCTGTTCCCGTTTTTCCCGGTAAAGACCACCCACTCTTCCCCGTCTTTTTCCAGGGCGGACTGCGTGCAGCCCTCGCGGAGTTCCTTGATTTCTGCCAGCGTGGGCAGGCGCCAGCCATCGGGAATGGCTGTTTCCGGGGCGATATCCTTATCGGCCCACCGCACGCTCAGCCCCAGGTCTACCGCCCCGGGCGCCTCCTGGGCGCAGGCGCAGATGACGCTCAGAAGCAGCATTGATAGAATAAAAGACAACTTTTTCATAACAGTTTTACGGTTTTGGCAAAATGGGCCGAAGGTTCAATTTTTTGTACAAATTATAAGACCGGATATAGTGACGATACTTCTCCGTGGTGCTTTGGGTCATCTGGAGAAAAATGATGTAGTTGTTCTCCAAATAGTATTTCTCGGAGTGGCGTTCCGAGGACCAGATAGCGCCGCTTTCGCCATCGCGTGCCAGCTCTCCGTCGCTGAAGACAGCGCCTCCAAACGGGAGGAAAATGGCGTGCCCGTTGGGGCCGATCACCTTATATCCTTTCACGCCGTCGCAGGCGGTAAGCTCCCAGGAACATTTCAGGACCAGTTCTTCCATTTCCTTGTAGGACGGTGTGCACCAGCCCCCACCCCAAGGCACCTCGAACCCGAAGGGGACGTAATCGCCATATGCCTGGGGGGCATCAGCCCCGACATTCCGGTCGGCCCAAAATACGCTGAGGCCAAGGTCCACAGCGCGGGTGTCCTCGATGCGGAGCGGCGGAGCTGAAGCCGTTGACGGCGGGTTGGGAGCCGGGATATCGACCTTCTTGCCGTCTTCTCCAAGCCAGAAAACGCCGGAGTCCCTCTGGATCAGGAAAATCAGCTTGTCGCCGTAGTACCCCAGATTCAGGATCCGGCCATCGGGCCCCACAAAGATACGGGGCTCTACCACGTAGCAGAAACTGCCCAGTTTGGGATCAGTATCGGGCCCCTTCACCTCCTGAAGGGCCATCACGCCGGAGATATACTCATCGGCCCGGATTTCCAGGAAATTGGCGCCGGCGCCCGGCAGCCAACGTAGCCCGTTTGCCTCCACGGGGACCATTGCAAGGGAAAAATGGCACTGCCCCGCGGCATCTATTTCGGAATAGGCGATGCCCATTCCGCCCGCTTCCGAGCGGAAAATCTGATATCCGTTTCCCCGCACCAAGGTACTCAGGTCCATTTTATAGGCCCGAAGTAGATTGGACCAGGTATCGGCGGCACAAACCAGCTGAGCGCCAAGCACCATCAGAACAAGCAGGAAGCACTTTTTCATAGCCTGGTTACGTTTAGAATCCGATAGCGGGTGCTATTGTCTGTATACACGCCAAGGCTGTTGTTGTAAACGCTTGGCTCATTAATTCTTGCCGGGGGCATATGGACGATCTTATACTCCCCCCGGGTAGCACCGTCCTTGCCGTATTTGACCTCATATTCCACCCGGATGGAGATTTCCTTGCGGGAAGGGTTGGTAAAGCGGAGTTCGTTGAACCAGCCTTCCTCCCCGGGAATAGCGCCGAACGCAAAATACTTGCTTTCCTGCACCTTGCCTTCCAGCGTCCCGTCCGGGAGTTTGTTCCAGACGGTATCTCTATACACAGGATAGTCCAGTGTGATATGCCTGGGAATGTTGTTGGGAATCACCATTCTGGGAATAGCGGTGCCCGAAGGATTCTCCGCCAGAGGCTTGATATCCTTCAGCTTAAAATAGCTGGTTCTGGTGTAGCGCTGTGCGTTTTCCCGGATTTTCTTGGACTTGGTGTTCCATTTTTTTAGTTTGCGGGCATACTCCTTTTGGGCCTTGGAGGGCCGTGGCGGACGGTATTCAGGAGTTCGGGGCGACGGCTTTTTAAATTTGCTCTTGGCATCCCGGACGGCATCGGCCCCGGTGGTGCCGGAGCTGTAGT
>R27__coassemble_1253_pt1 | contig 12228 bp, 13 predicted proteins | sample R27__metabat2_high_PE_018 | metagenome-assembled genome bin R27
CGCTGCGGATCTTCCCGGATCAGGAGGGTGTTATGACCCGGAGTGTGGTGGAAACGGGCGGGGACGTGATTGTTGTGAGCCAGTTTACGCTGATGGCTTTAACAAAAAAGGGGAATCGGCCGTCATATATAGAGGCGGCGGGGCATGAACTTGCGGTGCCGCTGTATGAGAAGTTCTGCGCCTGCCTTTCTGAGGCTATCGGGAAACCCGTCGGGACAGGGGAGTTTGGCGCAGATATGAAAGTGGCCCTTGTGAACGACGGCCCCGTGACAATTTGTATGGATTCAAAGAACAGATAATAGGTAATAGTTAGTAGCATGAAATTCCTTGGAAATATCTTCTGGCTGCTTCTTGGCGGAATAATTATTGCCTTCATCTACTATATGGTGGGGCTTCTTATGTGCATCACAATCGTGGGCATTCCCTTTGGCATCCAGTTGTTTAAACTGGGAACGTATTCCCTGTGGCCGTTTGGTCACGAACTTGTTGACGGGCCCAATGAGCCCGGGTGCCTTTCCACTGTGATGAACCTTATCTGGATCCTTCTTGGATGGTGGGAGATAGCCGCCCTGCACCTTGTGTTCGGACTTATCTTCTGCGTCACAATTGTGGGAATCCCGTTCGGCCTCCAGCATTTCAAGATGGCCCTTGGAAGCATTTTCCCGTTTGGAAAGCAAATACAGTAATACTATGAAAAAGATTGTTATCATTCTGGGGCTTATCGGCCTTCTTCTTCCTTTTGGATGCAAAAATCAAAATAACACTGATATGAGTAACTCTGAACCCCTGAAAGAGGTGGTCGGCCGCAAGAACTTTGGCCCTGACCACGCCCTTGTAACAACGCCCCAGCCCTGCGTTATGATTGCAACCTGGGACAAAGACCATAACCCGGACGTAATGATGGCCGCCTGGGCCGGACAGTACGACTACAAGAGGATTGTTGTATCCCTGTCCAAGCACAAGACCACTGAAAACCTTGAACTGACCGGTGCATTCACGGTTTCGTTCGCCGACGTACGCACCGTGGCGGAGTCCGACTACTTTGGCCTTGTTAGCGGCAACAAAGTGCCTGACAAAGTGGCCCGCGTGGGCTTTACCGTAACGCCCAGCCCCAACGTGGATGCTCCCATTATCAATGAATATCCCCTTACGCTTGAATGCAAGGTTGTGAGTTGGGAGGACGGAATCCTGGTAGGGGAGGTTGTGAACCAGAGCGCTTCTGAAAGCATCCTCACGGACGGAAAGATTGACCTTTCAAAACTCCAGCCAATTGTGTTTGACGCCGCCGGAATGTGCTACCGCGCCATAGGCGACGTTGTTGGCGGCGCCTGGAATGCCGGCAAGAAGTTCACGGAGTAGCCTTATCCCAGCATTGCCTCACAGCCTTCCAGGAGGTCCTGGAAGGTTTGCTCAAAGTCTCCGGTGTACCAGGGGTCTGCCACATCACGGCCTACACCCGTGTAGGACATCATGAGGTGGATTTTACCCTGAGGATCTTCCGGGATGATGCGCCGGATGAGGCGGAGGTTGGAGGCGTCCATACAGATGATACGGTCAAAGCGGTTGTAGTCCTCCCTCGTGATCTGGCGGGCGCGTTTGCCGGGATCGAACCACACTCCGTGCTGGTTCAGACAGCGTTTTGCCGGGGGATAGATGGGGTTTCCTATCTCCTCGGTGGATACTGCCGCGGATTCTATGTAGTATCTGCCCTCAAGACCCCTTGCTTTCACAAGGGCCTTCAGGATGAATTCGGCCATGGGGCTCCGGCAAATGTTGCCGTGGCATACAAACAGGACTTTCATAGGTGGATGCAAAGTTAACACTTTTTACTATCTTTGCATCTTAATTGACGAAAGACTAAACCTACACCTGAACCTGATGTTATTTAAACTTAAACGTGGAATCATTCAAAGGGGCCTGGAGAAACGGAACAGGGAGAAGCCCTTTGACTATGACTACGCAGAGAATTTTTCGCTGGAGGGTATAACCGACCCTCTTATCAATAATTCCTATTACTTTTCCGCCCACAGTGAGGGGCTGTCCTTCTATGCACGCGTAGGAAGGCGTGTAAGTATGGACGAAACCTGGTTTGCCCTGTATCTTGGTGGTAAGATGTATTCCCTTCCCACGGAGATTTATCCCGCAGGGGAGTCTCCTATCAAGGTTGCAAAGGAAGGGGATAACTGGACCATCTCCTACAAGGGCACTCTGAACGAAAACGACGAGGTTGATTTCACCGGCACTTTCATTCCAAAGCAGGGCCCCATCGATTTCACCAGCAATATGCCCGCCGTAAGGATGGCAACAGGCATTGCCAACGAGAAGTGGAGTAAGGACCTTTTTTCTTCACTTCAGAATATAAGCGGCCAGTGCCACTATGAGCAGGAGGGCATCCTGAAAGGGGAGTTTACACTCAATGGTGCTAAAACACCTTTTGAACTTCCCTGCGTGAGGGACCACTCCTTTGGAAAGCGTGACTGGAACTATATGAACAACCACCTGTGGCTGATGGCGGTGTCTTCTGACTCCCAGTTCAACTATTCCCTTGTTTCTTATCCCGCAATAAGCGCCCTGGAGGTGGGAAATTATCGTGACGCCGCCGGAATGCATTATATGCTTAAGGCTGATCTTAACCTCAGCGAGGTAGGAACAGGTGAAGTTCCTTCATCACTGTCTTTCAGCGTGCTACTTGATAATGGAAAATCCATTCCCGTTAAGGCCAAAAGGCTTGATGGAGTAACCTATCATTTCCAGGACGGGGAGTACACCCTCATTGAGAACATTGCAGAGTTCACCATTGACGGAAAAACCTGTCGTGGCATACTTGAGATAGGTTTCAACCATGACAGAAGCCGTTTCTTTAACAAGAGAAATTTGGGAGAGATTGTGAGATGAAGATATTTAACCTAGGGGAATTACCTGAATCATTATACACTGAGGTTGGAGGGAAAGCGAAGGGCCTTGACCTTCTTTCAAGGCAGGGTTTCACCGTTCCCGCCGGATTTGTAATTTCTGAAATTGACACGCTTGATGAGGAGGCTATCCTTGCGGCCTTCGATGCCCTTGGGTTAGAGTTGGTGTCTGTCCGTTCATCGGCCTCCAACGAGGACCAGAGCGGCACTTCCAACGCCGGTCAGTACGAGACCTGCCTCTTTGTAGACCGCGCCCACCTCATTGAAAGCGTTCAGAAATGCGTGGCATCCCTCGATGCCGCCCGCGTGCAGGACTACGCAAAGCATTTTGACCTCCAGAAGGGCAGGATGAACGTTGTGGTTCAGACAATGATTGACAGCGAGAAGGCGGGCGTCCTTTTCACCGCCAGCCCCTCCAACGGCTCTGCAATCCTCATCGAGGCCGTCTCCGGGCAGGGTGAGAACCTGGTTTCGGGGAAAGTATCGGCCCATAGATATGAGATTTCAAGGAAGTACTACAGGGCCCTCTCTGACGACATCCTTTCGGAGGAAGAGGTCCGGCTCCTTTATGAAACCGGCAAGAAGATCAGGGCTGATTTTAATGTGGACATGGACCTTGAATGGGCCATATCCGAAGGGAAACTCTTCCTTCTCCAGATGCGTCCTATCACCACGGAAATCATTGACATCGAAGAATTTGACCGTGACGACGACATCTCCGGCCACCTCTTCACCAAGAGAAACGTAGGGGAGATGATGCCCGGGGCGGTGACTCCGCTTACGCTGTCTACATCGGCCAAAGCCATAGACTACGGCATGCGCTATATGCTGGCGCTTGCGGGCGTGTATAAAGATGCCAATGAAGAGACCCCTCTAAGGCTCATTTCCTCCATTTCCGGGCACCTTTTCTTTGATATGAACCTGCTTTACGCGATGCACGCCAAGGTGGGCATAGCAAATCCCCAGTCGATGAACCTCTCAATCATGGGAGAGTACCACGACTACCCGCCGGTGGAGGTCCCTTATTCCAATTTCCTGGTTAGGGGAATCAATTCCGTGAAGTTCCTCCGCTATGTTTTCTCCGGCCACGCCGCAATGGGAAAACTTGACAGGCTCATTCCAAGGATCAAGTTTGAAGGGGACACCTATGCCGATTTATACGCCAGCATCGATAAGAACCTTGCCCTTCTGGACGAGAGCCTTATCTACCACTACGCATCATCGGCCTATTCCGGAAGCGCCACGAGCACGCTCTATATGATGCTGGACAAGTATTTCCCGGACAAGAGCAAGTATCAGTCTTTCCTGTCAGGACTTCTCAGTAACATCCCAGGCATTGAGAGTGCCGATATCCTGAAGCGCCTGCAGGAACTTGCCCGCGAGATCAAGGCCATAGAGCCCGCTGCGGCATCTTTGAAGGCCGATGAACTCCTCTCCTTCATAGGGAAGCATCCTTCTGTGAGTGAGAAGTATCAGGATTTCCTCCGCGTGCACGGACACCGCTGCATCAAGGAGGCGGAACTAAGGAACAAGCCCTGGCGTGAGGACGAGATTCCTCTTATGAACTACCTCTCAAGTATTATCGGCTCTCCTATGAATCTTACTCAGAAGGAGGAGGAGATTGATTACCGGAAGAAGTTCTCATTTGTGAAGAATCCGCTCCTGAAGGCGGCCAGCATAATCTATGCAAAAAAGGCCCGTCAGGCCGTTGTGGACAGGGAATACACCAAGTCCCGTCTCATTGAAATCATAGACCTTTTCAAGACTCAGTATGCCCGTTTGGCAGCGCTTCTTGTTGCCGCCGGGCTGCTTCCGGATGCAGATCTCATTTACTTCTTCACACATGATGAGATTGGCCAGTTGATTGGCGGAGAAGCATCCCTTGTGCCGCTTGCCATCCGCCGCCGCAAGGCCAATGCAATCCAGGAGGAACTCTCCTTTGACGACACATATATCGGCAAGCCCATTGCCGATGTCTTTGACGTTGAACCCGGCGAAGGCGAGATAACAGGCGTACCCGTTTCAAACGGCCGGTGCGAGGGAATTGTGCGCATTATTAATTCTCCCGCTGACGCAAATGACCTCCAGAAAGGGGAGATTATGGTAGCCCGTTTCACGGACATTGGCTGGACTCCTTACTACTCCATTGTGAACGGTCTTGTCACGGAAATAGGGTCCTCACTGTCCCACGGCGCCGTTGTGGCCCGCGAGTACGGCCTTCCCACAATCGTTAACGTGAAGGGTGCCACAAAGGTCCTGAAGAACGGAGACCACATTGTGATGGACGCCAGCCGTGGCCTTATCACCAAAGTGGCCTGATAATTGCGGGGAGTGAAGGTATGAAAAGAATTGTTTTAATTGTCCTGGCAGCCCTTCTCACGCTGCCGGTCTTTGCGCAGGTGGGCCGTTTCAAGAACATCAAAACCTGGTATCCCGGCTATTCCCTCAAGTTTGACACGGCAACGGGGGAACTGTTTGCCATCCATTATGACAATGAGGCCGATATGACCTTCGAGGCCGTCATTTCTCCCAAGCAGAGCCACAATCACCATCAGGTGGGCCGCTACGAATTCCGGCGCACAAGGCACATAGGCACCTATCAGATATTCGACACATCAAGCGGGGACTATATCTCCGTGAAGTGGATTCCCAAGGACAGCGAGGGGAATAATATCGGCATAGATGTTGACAGCCTTGTAAACAGCGCCGGAGAAGGTATCAAGAACCTTCTCCGGCTGATGGAAGAGGGGCTGGAAAAGGCCAGGGAAAACATCCCTGACACTCTTGTCAGAGCCTCCTAGATTACTTCACAAACGGCTTGAGATCCTTGAAAAACCGAACTTTGTCTTTCCATATGAGAAAACTTTACGCACTTATAGCGGCGCTCCTCATTGCCGCATTCCCGCCGGCAGTCAGTTCCTGCGGAACAGCCTCCAAGACCGCCGAGACCACTTCAAACTCCAATGTGGTGCGCACTCCCTCCACCGTCCGTAACCGCATCCTCTCTATGGGCAGGAGCCACCCTGAGGGCTTTACAATGGATATTCACACTATGGAAGAGCCCAAGGAGGGCATTGCCGTGGCGTACGCAGAGACAAAGGGTATGAGGGGAAACCGTGACATCTACAATGTCACCGCCCACGCCTATTCCCACGACGGCTATGTGGGCGGCTGGAAGGACAAGGAGTCCGGAAACTACTACTACGAAAGCGTGAAGTTGTTCCCGGAAGATGACCTTGAGGGCGCTATGAAGTTTGCCCGTGAAAACGGCCAGAAATCCGTGTACATCCTATCTTCTGAAACCGAAGTTCCGGTTCAGGATTAGTCCCGGTGCGGTTAGGATTGCTTTCATTGCTTTTCAAATTTTACTGAGACGCTTCCACGGCCAAGGGCATCGGCCAGTCCGGTAATATCTTCAATCTTTCCTATTCTGGTATAACTGTAGCCTCCTGCAGGGCCGTAGAATAATACCACGCAGTCACCGCTGTAGAGCATAATGTCCCCAGCCTCAATGCGGTCATAACGACTGTCATTGTGGGGCAGGGCTACGCCGTAGCAGTATTTCTCGTTGCCGTTAAGTTCACTCATTTCAAGTGTCATGGGCAGTCTCTGAATGAAGGCCTTACCGGTTTCGGAGCCCTCAATAGTTGCTGTAAAAGCCTTTCCGGCGGCTGTGATTGTGACTTTCATAGATTCAGTTGTGGGGGTTTCTTCACTTTCTTTCTGCTGCTCTGTGGGCGTTTCTTTTTGAACTGCCGGCGCCGGTGCTGGCGCTTTTTCGCAGGAGAACAGCGAGAGCGTGAGGATACTTATTGTCAATGCTCTAAGCATACTATTTCAAGTTGGTCTTGAAGAAGGACTCAATCTTGTCATAGGGGATGACGCCGGCTACGTCGTCGTAGAGATCCACGTGGGAAGCGCCAGGGATTATCATAAGTTCCTTGTTCTTTCCGGTCAGAAGGCCGTAGGCGTACTCGCTGAAATAGCGGCTGTGGGCCTTCTCTCCGTGGATAAGGAGCACGGGATTCTCAATTTCACCGGCCCAGGCAAGGAGCGGCTGGTTAAGGAAACTCTGGCAGCCTATAACGTTCCAGCCGTCAGTGGAGTTGCCGCTTCTCTTGTGATAGCCGCGGGGAGTCTTGTAGTAGGCGTGGTAGTCCTTCACGAACCAGGGAGCGTCTTCCGGGAGGGGATCGATTACTCCGCCGGCGCGCTTGTATGTGCCGGATTTATAATCCTGAGTGCGCTGGGCGGCAAGGGCACGGCGCTTTTCCATACGCTGTGCGGGGGTATCCTCGCTGGCAAAATAGCCTTCAACGTTGACCTTGCTCATATCGTACATTGTGGAAGCCACGGTTGCCTTGATCCTGGGGTCAAGCGCGGCGGCATTGATTGCCATTCCGCCAAATCCGCATATCCCGATGATCCCTATGCGTTCAGGATCTACCATTTCCAAGGTTGAAAGGAAGTCCACCGCTGCAAGGAAATCCTCCGTGTTGATGTCCGGAGATGCCATCCTGCGGGGCTCTCCGCCGGATTCTCCAGTAAATGAGGGATCAAAGGCAACAGTCACAAACCCGCGTTCCGCCATATGCTGGGCATAGAGGCCTGAGGACTGCTCCTTGACTGCTCCGAAGGGTCCTGAAACCGCAATTGCGGGGAGTTTGCCGGGGGTGAGGGCGGCGTTTTTAGGTACGTACATATCGGCCGCCAGTTCAATGCCGTAGCGGTTGTGGAAAGTGACCTTGCGGTGGTTCACAAGTTCTGATTTGGGGAATGTCTTGTCCCATTCCTGAGTGAGGGTAAGTGTTGTCATATCTGAAGTTTTTGTTTTGCACATTAGCAGCATCAGGGATGCAAGGGCTATGGTTATTATTCTTTTCATATTGCAAAGGTAGGGCTTCCGTGTTTGAATCTTTTACCGATTTTTGCTGGATTTCTACCAATATCGCAGAAATTTGGATAAGTTTCCAGTTTTTTATACCTTTATGGCCGTTATGAAGAACATCCTTCGCGTTACCGGTCCCAATGATTATGCGGGCTTTCTGGGTGCACCAGTCCTGCACCCGCTTGTTGCCGTAATCCATTACGACGAAGTATCTCCAATACGCTCCAGCCTTAACCGTTACGGCGTCTACGGCCTCTTCATCCAGAAGAATTTCCCCAGGAACCTCACCTACGGAATGAAGATGTTCGATGCTCCGGACGGTTCCATCATTGCCGTGGAGCCCGGCCAGATAGGGGGTAAGGAAGATGACGGTGAAAAGATATTCATAAGCGGCTGGGTGCTAATGTTCTCTCCGGAACTCATTCACGGAACGGACCTGGAGCCCCGGATGAAGGATTATCATTTCTTCTCCTACTTTGCCACGGAAACCCTCCGGATGGAGGCTTCGGAGTGGGGGAGGATCACCCAGTTACTGACGCAACTCCGCCACGAACTTCAGGAGAATGAGGACTCTCCGGCCCTTAGGACCGTCATCCTTGGATATATAAGGCTCATCCTGGAGTATTGCAACCGCATATACTTAAGGCAGATATCGGCCGGTGACAAGGCGTCTTCAGATATCCTCAAGCGCTTCCACGGACTTCTCCGGGAATACTACCTCTCAGGACTCCAGATGGACCTTGGAGTGCCTTCAGTGCAGTACTGCGCCTCCAAACTGGCTTATTCTCCCAGGTACCTTGGAGATGTAATCCACAGGGCTACGGGCGGCACTGCAATAGGCTACATCCATTCATTTGTGATTGAGCAGGGGAAGAACCTCCTGATGAACGGTCACAACATCAACGAGACCGCCCACCTCCTGGGCTTTGACTTCCCGCATCACTTCACACGCCTGTTCAAGAAAGTCACCGGACTTACTCCTTCCCAATTCCTGAAATAAGTGCGGGTGGTGTGCCAGAAATAGTCACATCACCGGCACTTTTGGCCCTTTTCTGCGGGTGATGTGCCCAAAAAAGTCACATCACCGGCACTTTTGGCCCTTTTCTGCGGGTGGTGTGCCAAATAAAGTCACATCACCGGCACTTACAGAACAAAATGGGAAGGAGCACAATCACTAACAATTGGGATACTGCCATACAGTTTTATTTGCTAAATTTGCACTGCAAAATGAATTGAGAGATGAGAGAGTTTTTGATGTCCCTTTTGAAAGTGGTCTCAGAGATGAGCCCGTACCTGCTGCTGGGTTTTCTCATAGCGGGTATCCTGCACGTGTTTGTGCCAAAGGGATTCTACAGGAAGTACCTCTCCAGGGACAATAAGTGGGCTGTTCTATGGGCCGCGCTTCTTGGTGTGCCTCTGCCGCTCTGTTCCTGCGGGGTTATCCCTACTGCAATAGGCCTTAGGAGGGAAAACGCATCCAAGGGCGCCGTGGCATCATTTCTCATTGCAACGCCCCAGACGGGGATAGACTCCATCCTGGCAACGTTTTCGCTGCTGGGGCTGGGATTTGCCATTGTGCGTCCGGTGGCGGCTCTTGTGACGGGCGTGTGCGGCGGCATCCTTGTGAGCCGGCTGGCAGGGGAGGAGGAGGAAGGATGGGCCCCGGCAGATTCCTGCAGGGTGGAATCCGGAAACCCCGTCTGGCGTGTTCTGAAATATGCATACTTTGAGATGATCCAGGACATTGGAGGCCGCCTTGCTATTGGCCTTCTTGTTGCCGCGCTCATTCAGGTGGCGGTCCCGGACCTGTTTTTCCTGCAGTTTGGCTCCGAGCCTCTCCTTCAGATGCTGGTGATCCTCGTTGTGGCCATTCCAATGTACATATGCTCCACAGGCAGTATTCCGGTGGCGGCGGCGCTTATGATGAAAGGTTTGTCACCGGGCGCCGCTCTGGTTATGCTGATGGCAGGACCGGCGGTGAACCTGGCGTCAATCCTTGTGGTCCGAAAGGCCCTTGGAAGCCGTTTCACGTGGATCTATCTGGGAACTATCGTTGTATTCTCAGTGGGCTTCGGCCTCATTGTGAATGCTATCGGCCTTAAGGTTCCGGAAGCCTCAGGAATTGCTTCCTGCTGCGCCGTGGAGGCTCTTCCCGGCACTTTCAAACTCATTTGCGCGGCCGTATTCACATTTCTTATTATATTTGCTCTTACCATGAAACTTTTTGAACGCTTCAGGAATAAGGCTCAGGACCCTGACACCGCCGTCTATACGGTGGAAGGAATGCACTGCAGCCACTGCGAGGCCGCCGTCTGCCGCGCCGTGGAGGATGTTCCCGGTGTGGAGGAGGCAAAGGCCAGCGCCTCCAGGAAAACCCTTACCATCAAAGGCCCCGCAAAGCCGGATGACATCCGCGCCGCCGTAGAAAAGGCCGGATACACCTTCAAAATTGTTATTCCATTCTAGGAGCTACTCTGTATTGATTTTAGTTGTATATTTGTGCAATTAATAGTCAATACCTATGAAGACAATAGACCTTGCCGCCTGGACCAAAGTGGGGGAAGGCGGAAACGGATTAACGTATGAGAACCCGCAGGAGCCGGATGTAATCCTTAAGGTGAATAAGCCCAGGATGAACACCCTTTCCATTGTGGAGCACGACTACACCGTGTCCAAAGCCGTGGAAAGTGTGGGGCTTCTGACGCCAAGGATGTTTGAAATTGTGAAGGTGGGGGATAACCTCTACGGCACAATCTCTGAGCGTATCAAGAATAAGAAATCCCTGTCCAGGATATGCCACGATGACCCTTCCCGCATTGAAGAAATGGCACGTGTGCTGTGCCGTGAGGGTAAAAAACTCTTTGCTACGCCCTGTCCAAAGGACCGTTTTCCCAGCCGCAGGGAGCAACTTCTCTCAGTCATTGACAAGGTAAAGTACCTGTCCTGCAGGAACAGGGAAGTGGTACGTCAATTCGCTTCCGGCATAAAGGAAAATGACGGCTGCGTCCACGGAGATTTCCAGATGGGAAACATCATAGAATCTGAAGGAAAGTACTACTGGATAGACCTTGACCGCTTTGCCCACGGAGATCCTATGCTTGATATCGGCCATCTTTTCCTCATTTGTAAGGAATATGCTGCATTGAAGCCAACCCAGGAGATATTCCATATGACTCAGGAGCAGTTCAACCTATTCTGGGAGGCCTTCGCAAGGGAATTCACCGGCAAGGAGGATCATGCAGAATTTGATGCCCTTGCAGGGAAATATGCCCTTATGGATCTTGTGGTGAGGGCAAATTTCAGCCGCCCCTCCTTTTTGGAGAATTTTTTCTTCCGGATTATCGCAAATAGATTAGTCAAAAACTATTACAAGTAATGAAAGTGCGACTTGCCATCTCCATAGCATCCATGCTGGTGTCTTCATCGGCCCTTGCCCAGCAGTTCCTTCCCGTCAAGAGCATTGTAAATGCCCGTGACCTTGGCGGTTACACGGTAAAGGACGGAAGGGTGGTCCGTGACGGCATGCTCATAAGGGCTGCACACCTTGCCGATGCTTCCGATAAAGATATTGCTTACCTTGCAGGCATCCCCGTCTCAAAGGTTGTGGACTTCCGCCGCATTGAGGAAAAACGCGGAAAAGAGGACCTGAATGTCCCTGGGGCCGATAATATTGTCCTTCCCATTGACGCCAGCGGCAAGGCGGCCGATCAAGCCTCGAAGGAGGAAATGAAAAAGGTCAAACGCGGGAAAAAGTTTGACGTAAAGAAGATAATCGTGTACATGGCTTTCAACGACAAAGCCAAGGCCGTGGCCCGTGAGATGTATCCAACGCTCTTTTTCAACCCTGACTGCCAGGCTCAGTTCGCCAAGTTCTTCCGTCACGTCATCACCACCGAAAGCGGCGCCGTCCTCTATCACTGCACTCAGGGAAAGGACCGTACGGGGGTTGCATCGGCCCTACTTCTGGCGGCGTTAGGGGCCAGCAGAGAGACAATTGTGGCCGATTTCGACGCCACCAACCGCGTCTATGAGGCCGATGTAAAGAAGTACTCCCGTCGTGTGAGACTCTTTGGCGGCAAGGAGGAGGAAATTGGCGTTGTGAAGGCCTTCCTTGGCTGCAACACTGATAATTTTGTGAAGGCCCTGGACCGCATAGACGCGGAGTACGGCTCCCTTGACTCCTACCTTGAAAAGGTCCTTGGAGTTACCCCCGAGGACCGTGAGATTCTGAAAGCAAGATACCTGAAATAACCTTTACAAAAGATTTACTGTTTAGATATATGAACTCAGACACAATCATTTCCCCGGTAGACGGGCTCAAACTCTCACTCATTTTCTCAGAGCCCGCTGAAGCCCCAAAGGGCATTGTCCAGATTGCGCACGGCATGTGCGAGCACAAGGAAAGGTATATCCCCCTTATGGAATACC
>R27__coassemble_1267_pt1 | contig 12078 bp, 8 predicted proteins | sample R27__metabat2_high_PE_018 | metagenome-assembled genome bin R27
TCTTCCCAACTGCGGAAGATGATGCCGGTCCCGAACTGGTCATAGAAGTCTCCGGCTGTAATGTTCCAGTATGTATCCGTCCAGGCAATGTACTTTCCCGGAAGGCCGATTCCCTTGAGGCCGGCGTCATATCCGGGCAGGGGGTTAGGGTAATATTCGGCCTGGATTCCGGCGGAAAAACGGCCGTAGGAATAGTCCAGTTTGAGGTAGTTGTTAGAATAGAAGGCGGGAGAAAGATCCAGGAGCGAATTTGACTCGATGCTTCCGGAAAGGGTATGCACCTGCGCCGCTCCCATCCAGGATATGGATAGGAGAAGGGCAAGCGAGAAGAGTATTCTTCTACTCCACATAGACGGGTTTTAGTTCCTCGCCGACAGCGGCGACTGCGGCATTGTCTACATAGTAGCCGCCGTAACTGCCGGAGGATTTTTCCGCCTGGCTGCCAAATGCGCGCTGGACATAAGCAACAAGCTTAAGATTGCTCTTGTTGTAGGAGGAAGGGATAGTAGTGGAATAGTGCTTTTCCACCACGCTCATTTCTCCTGGAGAAGAAATGGCGTCTCCCTTTGCGGCGGTAACGGAAATGCGGGCAATGTCGTCGTGCTGATAATCGTTCACGTAAGAATTAGTGTGGTAATCGGCCTGAGGGCAGATTATGCCGCTTTCCGTCACCATCAGCGTAAACTTATAGTCCTCAGCATTGCGGAGGTAAAGCGTGACATCCACGTTAAGGGTAGAGCCGCTGATAGAAGAATTCAGGCCGATAGCCGCGGTAACGGGGTAATACTGCTCCGTTTCCTTGACGGCGGCAACAATGAGGCTTGCCGTATAAGTATGGTCCTGATAATTTGCTATTGACTGACGGCCGTCCAAGATTCCGGAAGGATATCCGCTTATCTTATACTGGGAGGCCAGCGTACTTGTCTGGTTGAAAGCCAGATCACTGTCGGCGGCGTGAACGTTCAGGGGGACTATCTTTCCGGGGAGGCTCTCCTGGGCCACCTTCACGGCATCGGCCATAAAGGGACACCAGCCGCACCAGGTGGCGGTGAAGCGCATCATCAGGGAGCGGTGGAAGAAGTCCTTGTCCCAGTCTACGCCCTGATTCTCCTTCTGGGTGACGGAGAAGGGAACGCAGCGGTTGTCGGAATTGCAGAACACGATGACTCCGGTGCGGCTTTCCCCGGACTCGTTGGGAAGGACGGTGAAACGGTGGACTTTCCGGTTAAGGCCAAGGTTCTCCTCACTCCCCTCCTCTATCCAGTCGGGGGTGGAGGTTATGTGGTACTCAAGGGTGCTCACCACTTCCACGTCAAGGGACCCGGTGTTATACATAATGGTGGCGGCGGGAGTCACGATACGGAAATCCGGGCCGCTCACGGGACGGATGAGGAATCCGGATTTTCGGGCCGATATTAGGACGCTTGTCGTACCCTCATCCATACTGAGGATATAGGCCGACCTTACGGCGTTGGCAGACAGCGAAGAACTCCAGTAAGAGGCATCCTGGGCGCCTTTTACGCAGGGAAGGAAGATGGAGTTGCCGTTACGCAGGCTTTTCACCTCATAGCCGGAGATGCCATCTTTCTGAGTCCAGGTCCAGGAGCAGTTTGAGGAACTGCGAAGTTCCTCCCATTCCTGGTTTGTGGGCATGCGCCAGTACCCGCCAAGCGCCGCCACTGCAGCGTCGTCCTCGGGGTCTATGACAAGTTTACCGTCTTTCTCGTTATACTTTTCCATAGTGTCCCCCCAGAGGTAATTCTCCCAGGAGAAACTCTCCTTGGAGGTTTTTTCGGCCCAGGCGAACCTTCCGCCGGCATCGGCGGGAGCAACGGCCTCAAGGTTCTTGGACGCCCATTTTACGGAAAGGCCAAGATCAACCGTCTGAAGGTCTTCGGGAGTGAAGGAAACTTCTTCACCCGGCTTGTTGTCGTCAACTTCTCCTGAAGGTGTTTCATCTTCCCCTGCGGGGGTTTCCTGAGGGGCTTTTGTGCAGGCGCTTATGACTATCGCAAGGCATATTCCTGCAACCGGCAGCATTCTAGTCAGTCTTCTCATACTCAAATTCAACCGTTTCATTTGTTCCCAGCCGGAGGGCGTTCACAACCTTTCCGGCTTCAAGGATATACACTACTAAATAAGGATTGTCAATATCGGGGACCGCGGAAGAGAATACCACCATCCCTTCGTCCCCTTCTTCAAGGGAGCCAAGCGCGCGGCCGCCGGTTCCGGGTTCAAGGTAGCCCCTGAGGACCGCCTTGCAACTATAATCGGGGCCGTACCCGGCCTGATACGCTACGCCTATGTTGTCCTGGGCCCAGGCTGCAACCGCCGTATAGGAAGCCTCCTTCACGGCCTTCACGTAAACTTCCAGTTTAAGTATGCCGCCCTCCACCTCCGACTTTGCGGAAATGCCGCAGGGATGCTCATCAAGGGCTTTGTCAAGGTACTCCACTATCCTTGCGGCGTCCTGCCCGCCAAAAATGGTGGAGTGGTCAAGGTCAAGGACAAGGGAGGGATAATCAGTTACGGAAAAGGCCGATGAAAGGGGTGCGGCCTCGGCCGTGGATAGTTCGTCCATATAGTGAACCGCCAGCGGGATAATCCTTCCGGGCCGGAGGGCCGATGCATCCTCTATGGCAAGGGACATATTGGGGCAGTACTGGCACCAGGTGGCGGTAAAGCCAAGCGCCAGGACACGGCGATAGAACACCGTCCCGGCATCGGCGCCGCGGGGTTCATCGGTATTATCGGCAATACCGGGATCAAACTCCTCCGGATCCTCTTTCTGGCCTACACAGGAAAAAAGAGGGAACAGAGCCGTCAGAAGCAGTATTCTCAGCCAACTTCTCATTGCCTTGACACCTTTACTATATGCTTCAGGTTCTTTATCTGGGACACAACCTTGTCCAGTTCCAGATTGGAGGGGACGGACAGTTTCAGCGCGACCTCATAGGTGCCGTTGCGGGGATTGTCCGTTACGGTGAAGGAACGGATGCTGGCCTTGAACTGGCCGATAACCTCAAGGATGCGGCCGGAAGCGCTCTCTTCATCGGCAATCACCTTAAGGGCAACCTGGAAACTGCCGCTGGAGGGGGTATCGGCCCATTTTACCTTCTGGATACGGTAGGGATAGAGTTCCAGCAGACGGGCGGCGTTGGGACAGGTTATGCGGTGGATCTTGATGCCGTCGGTGCGGGTTACAAAGCCGAATACGTCGTCGCCGAACACTGGGTTGCAGCACTTTGACATCCTGTAATCCAGGCCTTTGACGTTCTTGGCGTTAAGCACCAGGATATCGTCCTTGGACTCATAGTGACGGGAGGCCTTGGCCGATGCCTGCACGGCTTCTGCAGCCTCAACTGAGGCGGCGTGGCGGGCTTCCTCGCCAAGGATGTAGTCCTTTATCACGTTCACGTCCAGTGTGCCGGCGCCGATTGCTGCGTAGAAGGCCGTGAGCGTGGGATAATTGTTCTTCTTGCGGAACTCCGTGAGCATATCGTCCGGAAGATCCAGTTTCCAGTTCTTGAGGCGCCGCTCAAGCAGTTCCTTGCCGTCCACGGCCCTTGTCTGCTCCTGGAGGGCCAGGGCCTGCTTCACCTTTGAACGGGCCTTGGAACTCACAACCCAGTTCATCCAGTCCGGCGTAGGGCGCTGGTTCCTGGAGGTCTGGATTTCCACAACGTCTCCGGTAGAGAGTTTCTCCCGGATTGAGACGGCCTTACCGTTAACCTTTGCGCCTACGCAGTGGGAGCCTATGTTGGTATGGATACCAAATGCAAAGTCAAGGACGGTTGCCCCGGCGGTGAGGATCCTGAGTTCCCCGGTGGGAGTGAACACGAATATCTCCTTCGAAGGGGGCTGAGGGAGGTCCTCGGTGTCGTCATCGGGGTGCTCCAGGGCATAGCGGACATTGGAGAGCCATCTGTCAAGGCTCTCTTCCCTCTTTATGCCCTTGTAAGCCCAGTGCGAGGCGAAGCCGTTTTCGGCCATATCGTCCATACGCTGGGTGCGTATCTGTACCTCTATATAGGCTCCCTCGCGGTTCTTTACCGTTATGTGAAGGCTCTCGTAGCCGTTGGGCTTGGGGTTGGTGACCCAGTCCCTCAGGCGTTTTGTGTCCTGCTCATACTCCTCCGTCACAAAGCCGAATACCTTCCAGCACAGTTCCTTCTCCAGCACGTGGTTCTCCCCGTCGCACTCTATGATGAAGCGCATCGCAAAAACGTCGTAGACGCCTTCGAAGGGCACTTTCTGCTTGCACATCTTCTGCCATATGGAGTAGGCCGATTTTGTGCGGACCTTGAGTTTATACTTGATCCCGGCGCCGTCAAGTTTTCCCTTGAGCGGTTCTATGAACTCCTGCATCAGTTTCTCACGGTCCTTCTCCCCTGCCTTGAGTTTGTTTGTGATGAGGCGGTACTGCTCCGGCTCCGCGTAACCCAGGTAGATGTCCTCCATCTCGCGCTTCATCTTGTAAAGGCCAAGTTGGTGGGCAAGAGGAATATAGAGAAGAAGGGTTTCAAGGATCTTCTGCTCCCTGTTACCCTTGGGGAACATCTTCAGGCTCCTCATTACCTCAAGGCGGTCGGCCAGTTTAAGGACGGTCACCCTGGGGTCCCGGGAGTACTGGATTATGAGTTTCTTGTAGTTTTCAGCCTCCAGGCGGGTGTCCTTTGGCTTAATTGTGGAAATCCTGCCAAGACCGTCCACTATGGTGCAGATCTGGGAGCCCCAATCGGCCTCCTTAACCTCATATCCGGCAATGCGGTTGGCCTCGTGGAGATAAACAGCGGCTATGCATTCCTCCGGAAGGCCTATTTCGTCGGACACGATGGCCGCCACGGCATCGGGATGGCCGATAAATGGCGTACCGTCGTGACGGGTGAAATCCTTCAGGGCTTCTGCAGCGGCGGAGCGGGCCTTGTCTATGAGGGGCGTACTTGTCATTTTGCTGCGCGTTGACGGGCGGTCAGGGCTTTCTGGAATTCCCGGGCATTCTGAAGATGCTGGGCATAAGTGGTGGCAAAACGGTGGTTTCCGTTGAACGAAGGATCCGCGCAGAAGAAGATGTAACTGTTGGAATCCGGGTTCAGGACGGCCTCAAGGCAACTCTTGGGAGGGCAGGAAATGGGCCCGGGAGGAAGGCCGTAATTCTTGTACGTATTGTACGGGGAGTCCACCTGAAGATGGGACTTCAGGATACGGCCGGGCTCATAGTCAAAACAGAAGGCTATTGTGGGATCGGCCTGAAGTTTCATTCCGGATTTGAGCCTGTTCAGATACACTGCGGCAATGGTGGGCTGCTCCGGGACATAGCGGGTTTCCCCGTTCACTATTGACGCCAGGGTACAGGCCTCGGCAACGGTAAGGCCCTGTTTTCCTGCGGCGGCCCTGCGCTCAGGGGTCCACCAGGCATCGGCCTCACGGAAGAGTTTTTCCATTATCTCCCTCACGGATGCCGTCCAGAGTATCTGGTAGGTGTCCGGGATGATCCGGGTAAAAAGGAGGGAGGGCTTGAAGCCCAGGGAATCGGCAGATGAGATGTAGAAAGCAACCGCAAGCGAGTCCACAAGCATCTGTGCGCCTACTTTCCTAGCGAGGACGGCGGGCGTGCGTATGGAAGACAGCGTGAGGTTCACGGGAGTCTGCCAGCCCTTGTGGACCATACGCATTGCATACATACTGGTGCAGGTGGAATCTATGGTGTAGTGGCCCACCTCGAAGGTTTTCACGTCCTTGAAGGCGCGTTTTACGCTTGCAGGCTTACGGACGTTGCCGCTTGCGATGATACTGTCGCAAACGGCCTCCGGGTCTGTCCAGGGATAGATATAGAGTTCCGTCCTACCCGTAAAGTTGGGGGCCTTGCGGTCATACCAGTAGCGGTAGGCCTTGATGCCCACAACAGTTAGAAGCGTCACCGCCAGAACTGAGGCTACGCTTATGGCTATTTGCCTGGAAGTCATAACCTTATCTTAGTTTTATCTCGTCTCCTTCCTCAAGTTCCACGGGAGGCCCCCAGCCGTTTAGTTTGAGGATGGCCTTCTCCTTTACGGCAAAGCGCTGGCAGATGGCGTGGAAATCCTCTCCGTCTTCAGAGACAATGTACATCTCAAGGCCTTTGGGGGCCTTTTTCTTCTTTGCCTGGAGGTAAACTACGGTGCCGGGAAGAAGGGGCTGTTCCTTCTTCAGATCATTGTATTTCAGGATCTCCCACTTGAAAAGATGGTACTGCTTTGCAATGGAAGCGTATGTTTCACCTTCCATAGAGTACACGAAGGGGACGTCGTTGAGGGAATACAGAAGACGTGAGAGCTGGAAATGGAATTCCTCAGAAGGAGACACTGAAATGCCATTTCTGACCTCCGGGGCCGCTACGGGCTGCTCTATCTGGAGCGGGGACTCCGGAAGCACGGCCTCTTCCTGGGAGGTAAGGATATCGAAACGGGACAGATTGTAGTCCTCTATATATTTAATGAGTTTGGAAGCGTACTTGGGGTCTGTTGCGTAACCTGCCTTCTTGAGGCCGTTTGCCCAGCCTTTGTAGTCCGTGCGCTCAAGGTCAAAGAGGAACTTGTAGCGGTCACGGTAGCGGAGGAAATCTGAGTGGTCACGGAAACTCTCCTCTACTGAGCCATACACGCGGAAGCATTCCCCGCGGCGGTCGTCATCCATATACATTGTGTCTCCTGTCCAGCCCTTGTGGCACTTGATGCCAAAGTGATTCTTACCGTTTACGGCAAGGGTGGAGAGGCCGGAACCGGACTCCAGGATACCCTGGGCCAGGGTGATACTGGCAGGAACGCCGGTACGGAGCATCTCCTGCACGGCAATCCCGGAATATGTTTCTATGTATTTCTGCTGGGCCTGCCCCGTCCTCTGGGCCTGTGCGGTAATGGTGACGCAGAGCACAGTGAGGGCCGATATGAGGAACTTCTTCATCTTGCAACAATTTACAAGATGCTAAGTTAAGAAGAAATTTTCATAACTCATAACTCTCGCCGTCGGAAGTGGCGTAAGTTTGAGGGAAAATACTGCGGCACTCGGCCTCATAGGCCCGGATGTCTGAATTCCTTGAAGAATAATGGCCGATAAGAAGCTTTTCAGCGCCTGCATCCCTGGCCACGGATGCCGCCTCAGTTGTTGTGGAGTGATGCCTCTGGGCTGCTTGGTCGGACAATTCCTGAAGATAGGTTGTCTCGTGATAGATAACCGTAGTTCCCTTGAGCCAGGTGGCCTCTTCCGGGAAAGGAGCGGTGTCTGAGACGTATGCGTAACTCCTGGGGACAAAAGGCTTGTAGGCGGCCTTGGAAACGGGAATAACGGTTCCATCGGCCCTTAATACATCCTCTCCGCGCTTTAGGGATCCGATTTCCGTGAGGGTGAGCCCGTACTCCCCTATTGCTTCCTTATGCACGTTGAACGGCGGTTCCTTCTCAAGGATGCGGAAGCCGAAGGTTTCAATGGCGTGATTCAGCGGAAATGCCTCCACGCGGATTGATTTTGTCTCAAGCACCGTTTCCGGGCCCTTCATCTTGAGGGGCGTGAAACGGATTTCATAGCCTACTCCGTCTCCATAATAACTGAGGAAGAATTTGAGAATAGGGCCGAACGACGGAGGGGCAAAGATGTTAAGCGGCATCTGCCGGCCTTTCATTCCAAGGGTGGAAAGAAGGCCGAAGATACCAAAGACGTGGTCACCGTGAATGTGTGAGATGAAAACGGTGTCCAGCTTCATCATTGGGACGCGGTAACGGGCCATGGCATACTGCGTGCCCTCACCGCAGTCCAAAAGGAACAAGCGCCCGTGCACTTGAAGTGCCTGGGCGCTTTGGTTCCGGTCTCCTGCGGGCATGGCCGAAGCCGTGCCCAGCATTGTGACCTTAAAGATATTGGAAGAAGGATTACTCACCCTTTTCCATCTTGTCCTTGAGGGCTGCAAGAGCGGAGATGTCACCGAGGGTGGTCTTCTCCACGTTGCTCTGGACCTTCTTGATGGCCTTCTTTGCGGTCTCGGCCTCTGCGGTTTCCTTGGCTGCCTTTGCCTCCTGGTAAGTGCGGACGTGGGAAACGCGGATGGTGCGGGTGCTGCGGCGGAGGTCAACGACCTTCACTGGAAGGGTCTCACCAACAAGAGCCTGCTTGCCGTCTTCCTTCACAAGTTCACGGTTGAAGGCGGTAACCTCAGTGCCGTCTGCGAGGGTAAGGGTGGCGTTCTTGTCGCCGATCACGGACACGGTGGCGTCCACGACGGTGCCGACAGGATATTTGGCCTCGAGTTCATCCCAGGGGTTGGGAGTGAGCTGCTTGTGACCGAGGGAGAGTTTGTGGCTGTTCTCGTCGAAGTCAAGGATGACTACGTCGATGACGTCACCGCTCTGGACCATCTCTGCGGGGTGCTTGAGTTTGTTCCAACTGAGGTCACTGATGTGGATGAGGCCTTCTACGCCGTCCTCAAGTTCTGCGAACACACCGAAGTTGGTGATGTTGCGGACGGTAGCCTTGTGCTGGGAACCCACGGGATATTTCTCGCGGATGCTCTCCCAAGGGTTGGTGGTGAGCTGCTTGATGCCAAGGGACATCTTGCGGGCCTCGCGGTCAAGGGTGAGGATCTGGGCCTCTACCTCGTCGCCGACCTTAAGGAATTCCTGAGCGCTGTGGAGACGGGGGCTCCAGGACATCTCGGAAACGTGTACCAGGCCTTCTACGCCGGGCTCTACCTCGATGAATGCGCCGTAATCGGCCACTGCAACTACCTTACCCTTAACGGTGTCACCAACCTTGAGGTCTGCGCTGAGAGCCTCCCAAGGATGTGCGCTGAGCTGCTTCAGACCAAGGGCGATGCGCTTCTGCTGCTCGTTGAAGTCAAGGACAACGACGTTGATCTTCTGATCAAGGGCGACAACCTCTTCCGGATGGGAGATGCGGCCCCAACTGAGGTCTGTGATGTGGATGAGACCGTCCACGCCGCCAAGGTCTACGAACACGCCGTAGTTGGTGATGTTCTTCACGATACCCTCCAGGACCTGGCCCTTCTCCAGTTTGGAGATGAGTTCGGAGCGCTTCTGCTCCTGCTCGGCCTCAAGGAGTGCCTTGTGGGAAACGACCACGTTCTTGAACTCCTGGTTGATCTTCACGATCTTGAAGTCCATGGTGGTGTCCACGAATACGTCATAGTCACGGATGGGCTTGATGTCGATCTGGGAACCGGGAAGGAAGGCCTCGATTCCGAATACGTCCACGATCATACCACCCTTTGTGCGGGTCTTTACATAACCCTTCACAATCTCACCGCTCTCATATGCGGCGTTAACCATATCCCAAGATTTGAGCTGGCGGGCTTTCTTGTGGGAGATGATGAGCTGGCCCTTGCGGTCCTCTGCGCTCTCTACAAGGACTTCCACCTTGTCACCCACTTTGAGGTCCGGATTGTAACGGAACTCGGGGGCGGAGATGACGCCTTCTGATTTGGCGCCGATGTTAACAACAACCTCACGCTTGTTGATGGAGGTGACGACACCCTCAACTACCTCATTTTCGGTAACCTTGTTGAGAGTCTGCTCGTACTGAGCCATTGCTTCCTTCTTGGATTCACCGGTCTCAGCACCGTCATTCTCAAAGGCTTCCCAATCGAACTCCTCGGGAGCGACGGAAGCGTTCAGAATGGCCTTCTTGGCTTCTTTAATTTCTTCTGACATAATTGATTTTTTAGAAAAAACTAGTAGTTAAACATTATGTTTTGTGCCTCATCGCACATACCCGTGCGAATTTTAGCGCGCAAAGATAGGTATAATTATTTGATTCTGCAAATGTTTCTTTTTGCGGTAGTGCTTCCAGGCAAGGGTGGCGTAGCAATAGCGACGGGTGCGGGCCGAGGGGATGAAGGCGTAGTGGAAGTGCTTCTCATCGGCGTGTTCACGCAACAAATCAAGGTCCCCGTAGCCGGGGGCAGCCCAGGCTACGCCGCGGTTGTAGGCGGTGGCGGCAAGGCGAACCTGATCCTTAAGCGGCAGAGTCTCAATACCTTCCTGAGTACGCTCCCCTTTTTTATTATAGGAGCCGTAGGAGGCATACAGCAGCCTCAAAAACACTCCCACGTATATCACCTGCCACTCTTCTTTCTGCAAGCGCGAAATGCGTATGCGGCGCGCGGTGGCATTATCGGCCGTGTCAAACCATAACTCATACTCCCGGGCAAGGCCGCTTCTCATCCAGGCCTTTTCCATTTCTTCAACAAAGGAAGGTTTCATCTGGAACAGGCCGATTGAAAAGTCCGGCCCTCCGCCCGTGGTTATGTAGGTGCCGTAGTTGGCAGCCGTCTCCAGTGCGTCCTGAAGGCGGGAATAGCGTTCCACTTCCGGCCACACCACGGACTCCGCCACCAGGGGGTCAACGTCAAAGGAGCGCCACGTATCGTAGGCGCTCCCAGGTATGACTACGGCCAAAGCCAGTATTAGAGCATATAGGTGCAAAGCACAAGCTGGTACTTGTAGTTGCCGTTGCCGGTGTCTTCAGTGGCCTCGTGGTACCACTGGAGCTTGTTGCCGGTCTTCTTCCATGCGGTGGGGAATACCTGGTCTCCTTCAGGCATCTGGAGGAAACCACCCTCGGCATTGTAGAAAACTTTGCGCTTGCCGTCAGAGGAGGTCCAGCTGGCGCTCTTGGGTGAAGAGGCGTCCTTGCGCTTGCCGTTGAGTTTCTGGAATTCCTCGTCTGAAACGGGACTCCAGCTGCCGCCGGAGAAGTGGTAAACCTTACCGTCCTCATCCATTGAGTAGATGTGCTTGCCGCTGCCGATGGCGTCAAAATCGGCCTGACCAAATACGGCGAATTCCGGCCACCATGGGCGTACGCTCTTGCCACCGACCTTGGCGGCACTCACATTAATCTCACGCACGATTTCCTCCTTGTACATCTTGGGATAGTCTGAAGGGAACTCGCTATAAGCCTCGGCCAGGATGTCACCGGCCTGGATAACAACGTTGAGCGGTTCACGGTAAAGGGCGCACTCAGGGATAAGGCCGTCCTCAATGGCCTGACGGTTGATCTTGATAATCTTTCCAAGGGATTCCTTGCGGGCGTTGAAACGCTTCTGGACGTCCTCTACCCACACCTTTGCAGCGCGCTCACGATAGCTCATAATGCGCTCCAGGGCCTGGGCGTAAAGCGGATTGTAAACGGAAGGATCCTCAGTCTGGTATATCTTATTCTTGATTTCAATGAGTTTCTTGCGCTCGGATGCGGCAAAGTTCACGTCGGCCGTAGCGTCCTTGAGATCATAGCAAGCCTGAATGTCCTGCAGGTACTTGGACATCTTGACCTGCATGTCGTTAAGGCCGGCGGTCTTCTGGTTCATCTTTTCCATCATGTCCATAGCCGAGCCCATTCCGCCCATCATTGAACGGGAACTCTTCTGCTGGGCAAGCTTCTGCTCTTCCATGAAGCGCTTCTGGAAGGCATCGGCCTCCTTCTTGAAGGAAGGATCTTTGGCCGACTGGGCTTTCTGATATGCCTCCATCTTCTTGTTGCAGACCTGCATCTTGGGACTGGCTTCCATATAGTTGGAAGAGGTCATCTGCTCACGGGCGGCGGCCTTCAGTTCAGACACCTCAAGACCCATATACTTGCGAATATCGGAAGCATTGCGGTCATAAACCTGGAATGTTGCCTCCAGGGACTTCTCCGACATCATCTTTACGGCGTCGGCCTCGCTCATATTCTCATATCTGGCGGCATCGGCCTCAAGGGCGCTCACGTCAAGGTCTCCAAGGATTGACTTCTCAATCTTCTGGGAGACGCGCTCCTTGTCTGCCTCCGAAGCATTGTCGTCCGAAAGGAGGGCAACCTCCGCGTCTGTAAGGCCAAAGGCCGATTTAAGGCCGTCGTTGGCCTTCTTGCGCCACATTAGGGTTTCAGCGTCCTCGCAGGTTGCGTCCTCATTGAGTTCTTCTGCGCGGATGGTGACGGCCTTGATGGCTTTGTAATAAGCTATCTGATTGGCCTCAACGGGGTTAATGAGTTCCTGGGCGCTGGGCACCGCAGGGAATTCATTCATAAGAGGAATGGGGAATTTGGCCG
>R27__coassemble_1275_pt1 | contig 12031 bp, 11 predicted proteins | sample R27__metabat2_high_PE_018 | metagenome-assembled genome bin R27
ACTCAGCACTATTTTTTTTCCATTATCATTTCAAAAATGACAAGTTCTTGCTATCTTAGTAGTCAATAAGTTAAGTTAACTAGAAGCTTTATGCAACTAATCAAACTCATAAAGGCGAGAAGAACCGCCACCGCGAAACTCAGTATCCGGGAAGCCCTTGCGGAAGCTGGCAAGCAAATCTCCGAAACTGTCCAAAAAGCGGAAGAAACTGCAACGCAGGCATTTGAGAAGGCAAAGGTTACCGTCACTGAGACGGCAGAGGTCATCTCCAAGAGAGCTACGGCTACAGTCAAGAAAGCGAAGGAGAAAACTCAGGAAGTTCAAGTCGCTGTAACTCGTCAAGTCACGGTTGTGACGAACAGCATCATTAACGAAGAAAACCCCTTGATACTTATTGAAATCAATAGAATTCTTGGCAAAGGGGAGAAAACCACCTCTTTCATCGCCAATATGCAGTGCGGTCTTTCCACTCTAGAGATGCCACAGTTGGTTTCAATCCTCAACTTCTTTAAAAACAACGGGCTTTCCTCCTCAGAGATACTCTCCCTAGATATTGATGACATAAAGGCTTTCATATCCACAATAGAGAAAGGAAGGCTGTCTACTGCGCTCAATCTCTCTCAAGTATTTTTTTCTATTCCAAATCAGTTATCGTCACGGCTTACCACTTGGTATAATGACGCCGTCGCTGTGCTCACAATCAAGGCCGGGGCGGGATCCGGGGATATCAATGAAATCCTCTATCGCTATGTTCTGGCATCCTCAAGGGCAATTCCTGAGAATAATGCCCTCTGCCTAAGACTCATTAAACTAGCCCTTCTAATTCTCACGGGAGTTCCTCTTCCGAGGCTCAACACCCTTTATCAATCAGTCCTCTGGGCAGGTATGATGGGAGAGATGGCCGCTGCATCAACACTTCCCTCGAGCCTTGCCATTCCGGCGAGCTTCGCTCTTCTGGCATCGTACTCCCTCCATCTCGGGAAGCAAGCCGTCAGCAATGTTACAGGGCTTTTCTCAGGGAACGACAGTACTATTGCGCCAAGCATCCTGGACAAGGAAGAAACCAAGAACGAGAGCCTCCTGTGACTCAGCGTACTAGAGGTAATAACCGGTCACTCCCTCACCCTTGAAGATGGTATTAGGATACACGAGACCCTAGTCGTAGGACAATCCTTCGAACGCATTCTCACCCTAAAGGGAGACGTAAGTGCCTTCTTCCAGGCCCTTCTCTCCCCCGTTTCCGCAGACGATCTCGTCTGCTTCCTCCGCTCCAGGATGGACCCCGAGCAGATGCAACTGGATTCCATCCGGAAGATACTGGACTCCCTTGACTGTAGCCAAGACCCCACAAAGCGCCTAGAAGCGGCATACGCAGCATACATAGGATGCATGAAGATTGCCGTTGCTTTAGGCGAGAGGAATGACACCATAATCAATGAAGGCATAATGGACCGGGTTGTCTACTACTTCTTTGTTAACTGCGATGGCGGCCCAACGGAAGAGGCGTTCAAGGAAGGCCTCACCTGGATGATAATCAATGGCACAGCCGTTCCGGAGGAGGGCAATAAGGGTGACCGTACGCTTCATCACCTCAACAAAGCCTTATCGATAATCTACAGCATAGTCCTTGCCGGCAAGATTCTGGAAGCAGCAGCCGCCGCCACCGCGGCAGAGAAAGGTGTCGACTGGGACTCTGTGGGGCGGTTCGATTCCGCCTCTGACAACCCCGTAGACTTCTCGGAAGGCGCCCCCGCGTTCGATGGCACGAGCTTCAAGGGCGGCGGCACAAGGGAATTCTCAGTCTCTGTCCAACCTACTGGCGGGACCATCCATAAGGTACGCGTAGATGTTAAAAAACACGGAACAGCCATCGAGGTAAGCTGCGATGGAAACACAGTGAATCTGACGACGGCCTCGGGTAATATCACCCTCGGCTCCCATACTTTCAAAAAATCAGACCTACTGAAAGCAATAAAGAGCCATTAGCTCATTCAGGGAAGGAGTCATAGAGGTCCATCTACTCCCGGTGTCACCCATCATAAAGTAAATAGAATAGATCTCGTACATGATAGGCTTCGGGTGGATACTCTCATTCCCGTAATTCATAAGGCTTATCATGATTTACCTCAGCCATGCGTAGAAGGCCGAAGACATCATCACATTGGATGCCTTCAACAAGTGCCTCCTCCACGTACGCGAAGAGGAATAGGCCGAAGCTGTTATCCAAACTATCGGGAACGAAAATCAACCTAATCTCTTCCCTATCAGTACGCAGTGGTAATTCGAGTCAGCCCAAGCATCTAAGAAGTGGGCTATCGTGACGGTCAAGGGCACTTGACCTAGGGCAGGGTCGAAGATGGCCACCTCATCATCCTCGACTGAGGCCGAGAGAACTACCACACAATGATCGACAATGCCTCCTACGAGGATATCCTCAAGCCTTTCCTCCAACGGGTCGCCGATTAGTTCCCCACCGTCTACGGCGGCTATTACCTTTCGGCCATTTTCCAGGCCCCTTATGATATCCTGAAGCGTGGCATCCTGATATTTTTCCACCTGTAGGCCATAGTGCTCAGCGGTATTGCCGAGGTCTTTTACGTATGCCCCATCATCTGTGAGCCAGCCCTTGTCGCAGGCTAGGTCACGAAGTTCCGGAAGGGTCCGATGGATGCCGAAACTGTGAAGTATGAACTCTTCGCAACGAACCGCACAAAGAACATCTCCCTGTGCTCTTGCCACCCTGGCAATCTTCTCCAGGGCATCTAGAGCACGTCTCTTGATGTTATATAGGTTCGCCTTCTTTATGCCAGTCACTTTCTCCAACTCATCAAAACTCATCCCCTCCAAGACGTGCTTTTGGAGCACCAGTCGATAGTTCTCATTCTCAATAAGATCCAGTATGGCGGCAATATCTATCCGTGCTTCAGCAGCGGCGTTGTCCACGACCTCCTCCTCCGATGCCGTATCCACATTCCTATCTTGAGAGAGCTTGTCAAGGTAGTAGTTCTTTGCGACCATCTTCAGCCATTGGTAGATTGACGAGCGGCCTTCGTATTGACGGAGGCGGCGTGCACCGTCCTCCATAATGTGAATGTAAAGGTCGTTAACCAACTCGTCGTAATTAGCCCCTCCTGGGAAATACCTGCTGATGAGGGCATAGATGAGCGGCTGACACCTCCGGAAGAAAAAGTCCTGGGTGATTTTCTCGTCACGGGCTATCAGGCCCTGAATGATTTCCTGGTCGGTCATACTCTATCTGAATCTATTCGTTATACTATACCGTATATCCTGAAAGACCATCTTCCGGAAGAGCCAGTGGGCCATTCCGCGGTGAGTCCTCTGCATTATGCCGTTGTCGTAATTGATGACATAAACGGGACGTATCCTCCAACTGTAGTTATATCGGTTCTGGCAGTCAAAAAGGCAGAACTCCCCACAATCCAGATTGTCATCCTTGTGCCCAGGTCGGCAAGGATAAGGAGAACCAGTATGATGATGCCGAGGATCAATGGCTACAATTATGCAAATTTAAGTATTTCTGTCAGAAAAACAGTTCGATCAAGAAAAAATGCATAGGCGGAACAGGTTTTACCCGGTATAATCTAGAAGTGTTTCGGAAATTCAAGTCTTATTTTTGTTATATTTGCATTATGAAAGTCCAACTTTATAGAATAACACTCTTACTTGCCATCGTTTGCGTGGCGGTTTCATGCGACGAATTTCAGTCTGAAAGCACTTATTATGGTTCCGGTATCGGCATCTCAAATGAACGTGTTCTTAGCCTTGGCATCTTCAACAAGTCAACGTTGACATATTGCTACCTCACGGACTCAACACAGATCAAGTCCCTGCTCGTGGTGAAAGACGGTGCCACCGCCACTATTGACGACAAGACTTACACCGTAACCTCGTCGCCTATCTTTCATCCTGACGACGAGATCTACCTCTGCCTCTTCGCGACGGTATACAGTTTGAATGGCGCAGTATCGTCAACAGCGTTCATTAAGTTCTTCGATGACAGCATCCCGCTGACAATCCGAAGCGATGTCTCAATCATTTCCTCGACATATCTTGACTTAACCTCAGCAGGATCAGGCTCTTTCAACTTTTCTTCCAGCGAATACAAGAACACAATCAAGGAAGTGTATGTCGCAACCTATAAGATACCCCATATGCGAGATGGCCGCTATATGGTCACATGCGTCTTGAACTTGGCTGACGAGATCGTTAACAGCGGCTTCGGATATATTAACGTCGTACCTAATGCATAGTAGCCCCACACGTAACAAGGGGAAAATCATCTTCTCCCTCTCTTCTGCCCTAGTCCTTTTGGTAGCGGTATACTTCTTTGATAATGTCCAGTTCTCTTTCGGGGGGCTACCCACAGTTTCCACAATGATGGAAAACCACAGACTCAAGGAACTTGAGAAGCATCCAGAGAAATTGGAGGTGGACACCAACCGAGTCTTCATAAATTCGGCCTACGATCAGGAGTTCGTAAGTGACTACTATGGGAAAGTATCCATTACCGACAGAGCTATGCTCTTGAGGTTCCTCCGGGACTTGGAGAAGTATGACAACTACAGGGAGGTCTTCATAGATATAAGGTTCGAGAAGGGACTAGAAACCGAGCACGATTCTGCCCTTGTTGAGCAGTTGGTCAATATGAGGAACGTCTTTGTCGCCAAGCACTGGGACTATGAAGCCAAGGCCGATTACCCAGTAATTGACGACCGCATCTCTGAGCACTCAGCCTATGCCGATTATGGGAGTACGCTCTTCAACAACAGTTTCACGAAGTACCAGTTCCTACAGCCAGGCGGGCCGTCAGCCGCACTGAAGATATATGAAGATCTTGATGGGCGCGGGATAAAAAGGTTTGGACACAATTTCTTCTCCATCTATTGGGATCGAGGGCTATGTTTCAACTCACAGTTCATCCGCATCGCAGAGGATTACTCCTACGGTGATGAATTCAGGCTTAACGGTGATGACAAGTTCCATAACCTAGGGAACGGGATCTACGGCTATATGGCGGAATACCCCGAAGTGTTCGATCGCTTTTTCAAGGATCTAGAGAACAAGATTGTCATTGTGGGGGATTTCGTGTTTGACACACATGACACCTACTATAAGAAGCAACCAGGGCCCTATCTCAACTACCTTGCTTATACATCCCTTCATGAAGGCAGCCATATTGTAAATCCGTGGATCAGTATCGTAGTTTATCTGCTCTACGTCTTAATTCTCCTTATAATCGTCGAGTACGTATGGCCTGCGAACATTTTTACAGATTCCATACGAAAGATGAATATATGGATAAGCGAGCGCTCTGACCGTATCTACCGCTGGCGTCTGTTCCGATGGATGCGAGGACTCCGGCAACTCATCCACTTCACGCTATCGTTTCTCGGCTATGCGTTCCTATTCTCATTACTGTGTTTTCTCCTGTCACTTGTGACCGGTTTTTATATTAGCGTCTTTATCCCTTCCGTATTCTTCTCTCTGGTAGAGTTTGGATATAAATACAAGAGCCATGAAAACTAATTGCTTCACTTATCCTATTTTGGTAATACTCACCCTTTTGTTATCTAGCCTGGTAGCCGAAGCACAGGAAAAGAAGTATCAGATTATATCCATATACCCCCAAAATACCACTGTCACTATAGGATCGATACCGTGTAAGAAGGATGATATCTTCTCAGAGACGGCGAGAATACAGTGGTCAAGAGGAGACCAGTTCATCCGTACGTTCTGCACTTCGGACAATCGCAGTCACAGTTTCTCTGCTAGGGCCTTTGCAGACAGGAACGTCAATACCGTCGCAGCATATTTCATTCACAACAAGCTTTCTTCGAAGTCAGCCGGCAAATCGCGTTGGACTGTCAGCAATGGTGTCATTGACCGGACGCGTTTTCCCGAAAAGAGGATTGCCCTAGTCGTTGGTAACGCCAACTACACAAACCCCGAGATATCACCACTAAGGAATCCAATATCAGATGCCTCCTCTGTCACCAGAAAGCTCAACGAACTCGGATTTGACGTTTGGTGTGGCTATGACTGCAAGATTGACGAGTTCCGTCAGATTGTCTCCGATTACCTTGCAGAAGTGCAAAGAGGGAGTTACCAGGTCTCTCTTATTTACTACACTGGACATGGATTACAGTATGAGTTCGACCATGAGAGGCTCGATTTCTTACTGCCCGTCGATATTGCCCTGACGGGGCCCACGAGCCTACAATACGCACAGTCGGTAAAGGACCTACTGTATTTCGCAGGGAATACCGCCTGCGAGACAAACATTTTCATCCTCGACTGCTGCCGTGACACCAAGCCATCGTGGAACAGAAGCACATCGGCCCAGTCTGGTCTCATCCAGGTTCCAGACAACTTCGCCATGCTTCAGTCTACTGGTGCTGGAGATACCGCAAAAGACTGGATAGAAAAGAATGATACCAATAGCCCTTTTGCATCAGCCTTTCTTGAATCTGTCGGCAAGCCCGGTGAAGATTTGACCGCCACCTTCGAAAACATCCGCAACTCAGTTTTGGAAAGGACCAAACGCAGCCAGCACCCTTTCTACCAGAACCAACTCTTTTCGACCTTCTTTTTTTGTCGTGAGGTTCCAAAAATAATACAAAAAACATCCAATCCATCATCTGTGACAGTGCCCCAAGAGTCACCTAAAAGCAACACATCCAGCAAACAAACACCATCAACTGCCACCGGTTCACTAAAAATAACAAGCACACCATCCGGGGCAGTCATATACCTGAATGGTAAAAAGACTAATGCTAAGACAGATGCTTCATTTAGCGGGATCACACCTGGGAAGTATGAAATACGTCTTGAGAGCAACGGTTTTCAACCTTATGAAGGAGAATTCACAATAGAACCAGACAAACGTACTGTCATAAACATCACTATGAAACCTCCCTTCAATAAAGGAGGGTTAGAGATTAAAGTCCATCCCAGTTATGCTAAGGTAACCATTAATGATAAACCTATTACTAATAGTTATCAGCCCATCAACCCTGGACGCTATCAGATAAAGGCGCATGCATATGGATATGAAACCAAGACTGAATCAGTACTCATCAATGCAGGACAGATAACGACTGTATCGCTGGATTTACGGCAGACTTTCGCGAGCAGATTGCTCTCAACTTTCGACGAAAGCGCATTCAAGTATTTCCAGATAGGTGCCGGATATGCCTTCGCACCCAACTGTCCTTTCGGCGGTAACATAACAGCCGGATGGGGACCTCTCGAGTTAGGTTTCACCATAGCCGGCAACATCTCGCAGAAGGGTTTTCTCACACAGGATGATGGAAAGTTTTGGAGACCCAAAAACTACTGGTCTATTACCCCGGGGGTTAAGTTGAAGTACTTAGGTTTGGGCCTAGGCCTTGGCGCCATCAATGCAAAGAATCTAGATGATTATAGTTTTCCTTTTACTGATAATGTTGGGAATTCGTTCACTATCGACGAGAAAGCAAATCCCATCTTCCGCAATTCCATTGACAGCCAGAACTACTTCATAATGACACCTACCGCCTTCGGGTTTATTCCATTAGGTGATTCTCCAAGCGATTTCTATTTTGGCGCAGGTTACGCCATCTGCCCCGCCATAAAAAGCCGCGGCGGATTCTTCTTTACTATCGGATTGAGGTTCAACAGTTACAACTATTAATCCAGATGGGCCCCAGACAGGCTGGGACAAGTCTCCTATGTACAAGTCCCTTCCTGATGGCGAGATGGAGGACGCATCCCAAGGTGGGATGCGAGATACTAAAGAAACTCTTTTCTCTGGCGTGGAGCCTACAATTGTTTTCCGCAGTGGGAACAGAACCGTGCGTCTTCGGTTATGCGGGCTCCGCATTCGGTACAAAACCGTCCGGAGGCGGCAGGCTTGTCCGAGCGGAGTGCGGGAGCGGCTTTCTCAGAGATGATCTGCTCGGCGATGGCAAGCGCCTGGTCATCCAGCTTCGACTGCTTCACAAGTCCCCATATCTGTGTAATAATCACCGGCCAAGCGTAGAACCAGGCCACCCGTTTGTGTTCCTCATAGGTGAATCCACATCCGGCGCCATCCTGTTCGAGGGCGCATATACGGGAATAGAAGCACAATAAGTCCGATTACCTGCATACTTGACCGTGGAGATAAAGAATTGACAATTAGCACATTACCTCCACGCACCTCTCTGTCGGCTTTTCCTAGGACGTTTGCGCAGCGGTTTTGCACAAACAGGGATTATCTTTGTGCCGGGTAACCTTTTTTTGTTAAATTTGTAAAGCTCAATTCTCCAGACAAGATGACAGATATCTTCAAAGGTCTCAACTCCCGCCAGAGGGAGGCCGTGGAAGCAACCGAGGGCCGCATCCGCGTCGTCGCGGGTGCCGGTACGGGCAAGACCAAGGCGCTCACCCACCGTTACGCCTACATAGTCAACGTCCTCGGCATAGATCCCGCCAACATCCTCTGCCTCACCTTCACCAACAAGGCCGCGGCGGAGATGCGGAACCGTATCTCGGAGATGGTCCAGAGTGGGGACTACAACGACTTCGTCTGCACCCTCCACGGCTTCTGCGTCAAGTTCCTCCGCCAGGAGATCTACCGCCTGGGATTCCCCAAGTCCTTCACCGTCCTGGACGAGGAGGACTCCAAGGCCATCGCCAAGCAGGCTATGGACGAGATGGGCATCAAGCGCTCGGAGAAGACCGTGAAGCAGTTCCTGGAGGCCGTCGGGGCCGATAAAGCCCTGATGGGCTATATCGACACCTATATGCTCCCGGGGTGCGTCGTCACCGACGAGATGAGGCGTTCATCCCGCCTCGCGGGGTACGTCTCCCGCCAGATGAAGCACTACGCCCTGGACTTCGACGACCTCATGAACGTCACCAAGTACATCCTTGACCACTTCCCCGAGGCCGCGGAGAAGTGGCAGAACGCCCTCAACTACATCATGGTGGATGAGGCCCAGGACTGTAACCTGGATGACTGGGACCTTGTGGAGAGGCTGAGTGCAAAGCACCGTAACCTTTTCGTCGTCGGGGACCCCGACCAGGCCATCTACGAGTGGAGGGGCGCAAGGCCTGACCTCTTCGTGAATTTCGCGGCCGAAAGGACCATAGTCCTGGATGAAAACTACCGCTCCACCCCTAGGATCCTTGACATAGCCAACTGCGTTATAGCCAATAATAAGAACCGCATCCCCAAGGACCTCTTCACCAGGAAGGCCGAAGGCAAGGCAGTCATCCATTTCCACGGCAAGAGCGAGAAGGAGGAGATGGAGTGGATAGTCTCGCAGATAAGGATGCTCCTTGGGAGCGGAGCAAGCATCAACGACATCGCCGTCCTCTACAGGAGCACACACCAGTCGAGGGCACTGGAGCAGGAACTCCTTAACGCCCATCTCGACTACACCATCTGGGGCGGCACGCGCTTCTTTGAAAGGAAAGAGATAAAGGACGCCCTCAGTTACCTCCGCCTTGTGAGCAACCAGGACGACGACATCAGTTTCGAGCGCATCATCAACGTCCCATCCCGGAAACTCGGCAAGAAGTTCCTGGACTCCGTGAGGGACGCCGCCGCCAGGAAGGGTGTCTCCCTCTACAGCGCCCTCCAGATATACTATCCCGACAAGGCCGAGGGCTTCATCGCCCTCATCGAGGATGCCAAGCAGTTCGCCCGGGAGAACCGCGTGAGTGACCTTCTCAACCGCCTCCTCGAGGCCTCCGGCTACAAGAGGATGGTCCGGGAGGACCAGGATGAGGACCGCCTGGAGAACCTTGACGAACTCCTCTCCTCCATCCGTTTCTACGAGAGCGTCCGCACACCCGATGAGAGCACCCTGGCGGATTACCTCCAGGACATCGCCCTCTACACCAACGACGACCACCGGAGGGACACCCCCACCCTGAAGCTGATGACCATCCACCAGGCCAAGGGGCTGGAGTTCCCCTACGTCTTCATCACCGGCCTCAGCGAGGGCATCTTCCCCAATATGCGAACCATCCGCGAGGGCAAGAAAAACGGCGAGGAGGAGGAGCGGAGGCTGATTTACGTTGCTGTCACAAGGGCCGAGAAGGCACTCTTCCTCACTGAGTCCGAGGGGTACAATATCTCCACCAAGACCAACAAGTACCCTTCCCGTTTCCTTGCGGAGATCCGCCGCGACCTCGTGGTTACCGAGGGAGTCATCCCACCGGAGCTCTGGAAGGGCACCCGCAACCTCTCCCACGTCCTGGACGAGGAGACGGATCCCCACCGGCCCGTAAGGCTGGATGCCGATTTCGAGGAGGAGAGGGCGGAGTACAACAGCCCCTTCAAGGTGGGAGACACAGTCACCCATCCCGTCTTCGGGGAGGGCGTCATTGTTAGCACCAACAAGGACTGCTCCAGCTTCGAGGTCCGCTTCGACAGCGGTTCCACGAGGACCCTCCGCGCGGCCTTCCTCAGGCAGTCCGACCTGCCGGAGTAGATGCCCGCTGCCTTCTTCCCGTAAGGGTCTTCCGAAAAAGTTACCAGGTTCCCTGAAATGTTTTTTCGCTGTCCGGGTATATATGAGTGTATCCGTTCCTGAAAAACATTTTATAGCCATATGATATATTCAGATTGTATCGTTACCGAAAGACTTATCCTCCGCAGAATGACCGAGAAGGACGCGAAAGACGTCCTCGCACTCATGAGCGACGACTACACCGCAAGGATGGCGGGCTCCAAGCCCATTTCTTCAGAAGAGGAAGCCATGACTTTCATTCGCCAATGGGAAGGTCATTCCTTCGCCATCACCGAGCGCAGCGACGACAGGGTGATCGGCATCATCCAAACAGTATTCATCTATAGAGGTCACGGGCGCAGCATCGAAGGGCTCGGCTATCTGCTTTCCGCAGAGCACAGGTGCAAGGGTTACATGACTGAGGCCATCGGGGCACTGAAAGAGTACTTCTTTGAACACTATATCGGATTGGGTGAACTCCGAGTCAGTATTTTCTGCGGCAATGAAGCCTCTCGGAAAGTAGCACTCAAGTGCGGATTCCGTCCCATGTATGAGGAATACAGGGAAAATGTCTACTCTCCCTACGGGACGGTTGAGAGCGAAGAGACCTTCTCCATCCTCAAGGAGGACTACGAGTGGGAGAAACGGGGGGTACCCTTCTACTCTACGGCGGAAAGGAAAGCCGCCGCTTAAAACCTTGACGGCAGTATGATTACAGAAAGGGCGGTCATCACTAAGCACCTAACCCCTCTCTGCCATTTGCTTCCGAACCTGATGGATGATAACATTTATCTCATCAAGAGTCATAGACATATATTCAGGTCCTTCAGATGCATTCAGTAAGCCTTTTGGAAGATTGCCCAGTTCTATTATCTGGAGCATCTCTGATGGTGAGACCACCCTTCCATTCTTTGGAAAGTGCTTTAAGTTTCCGGTAACAAGATACGAATCTTCCCGTGACATAGCCACTTCGTAAAAAACCACATCGTCTGGATCTGGAAAGATATCATCCATCTCTTTTCTATCGCAACTGATTCCTTGCTTCTGTATACTTTCAAGCAAATCATCAACACTCTCTTCACTAAAACCAAAGTTCTTTCGATGGAGCACTTCAGTATATTCACTGAGGATTTCATCATTAAACATCGGGACTATTTGCCCCGTGCCGATGCTGTTCATTATTCTTTTGATAGGCGAATCGGGATTAAGAGTAAGGAAATTCGACACCAACACATTAGTATCTATTACAGCATAATAACTCATTATTCCTCCTCCTTGTTATCCTTTTCTTCACGTTCTTTTCTGGCCCTTCTCTCCATTCGGACTTCGCGAATGATCTCATTGATTTCATCCAATGTCAACTCTTCACCTCCGTTTTGGAAATACTCGTTACGCATTTCGTCCATCAACTGAATCAAATCCCGTTTCTTCAGTTCCTGAGGAGGTCTTGCATCAATCTCAAAGGGTATCCTCTCCTGCTTGACAACTGTACGAGCAAAGACGTTGAACGCGGTATTGGCACTCATACC
>R27__coassemble_1322_pt1 | contig 11701 bp, 9 predicted proteins | sample R27__metabat2_high_PE_018 | metagenome-assembled genome bin R27
AGGGGGTAAAATGGCACCACGTCCAAAAAGTGGCTGGACCAGGTCCGCGAAGGCCTTGGACCAGGTCCAGGTGGTGTTTGGTCGCGGTGTGACTGTGTTTTGGCCTTGGTGTGGCCGATATCTGGCCGCGGTGCAATTTTGTGTGGTGGACCAGGTCCACTGAGTGTGGCTCTGGGGTACTTGTAGGACATGGTGGTTGGACCAGGTCCAGGGGGTAAAATGGCACCACGTCCAAAAAGTGGCTGGACCAGGTCCGCGAAGGCCCTGGACCAGGTCCACTGTGTATCGCCGGAGGTACTTGAATGGCATAGAGCCTTGGACCAGGTCCACCGGGCGTGTGGTGCGGGCATAGAAGTAACGGCGCAGGCATAGAGATGACGGTGTGGCATAGATCAAGTGGGGCAATACAATCAGGTGTAGCAAACCGATCAAGTTGTCAAAACAATCAGGTGAGGCGATGCAATCAAGTGAGGCAACAAGATGTCAACACTAAGCGTAGTTGGGGGTAAGGGAGCAGCGGCCAAGGAGGTCAGTGGTGAGGATGCCGTCGGCTTCCATCACGGTGACGGCGGTGAGGACTTCCTGGTAGGGGAGGATAAGAAGGGACGCGAGGGCCTCCACGGTGATCCCGAGGTTCTCTTTCACGGCTTCCCCTATCCTTACCTGGGCCGATAATTCCCCGTACTTTCGGGTGAGGATTCCCCGAAGGGATGCCCCGGACCCCGCTGCCCAGGAGCCGCCGGCGCCGCGGGAGACGCGCCCCAGGCCCAGTTCTCCCACCAGTTCTTCCGGGGAAGTGATGATGCGGGCCATCTGAGTGTGGATGAGGGAATTGCAGCCGGCGGAGCGGATGTCGTCAATCCTTCCGGGCAGGCAGAAGACCTCACGGTTGTACTCGCAGGCATAGCGCGCGGTCATAAGGGAGCCGCCCCGGGTCTTTGACTCCACTACAACTACGGCCGATACCAGCCCTGCAATTATCCTGTTGCGCCGGAGGAAGTTAAGTGCCACGGGGGACGTGCCCAGAGGGTAGTCCGTAATGAGTCCGCATCCGGGCCGATGCACGATATCCACGGCAAGGTGCTCGTGCTGAACCGGATATATGCTGTCGATGCCTGTAGCCATTACGCCAACGGTCCCAAGACCACATTCCAGGGCGGTCCGGTGGGCGATTCCATCGGCCCCGAGGGCCATGCCGCTCACTATTACCGGCTGGATTGGGGCGTCGGAGAGGGCTTTCACAAGTTTCTGGCACCAAAGGCGCCCGTAGGGGCTTATGTCACGCGTTCCCACAAAGGCAATCATGGGTCTGAGGCCGAAAATCTCCGTGGGGGACGAGCAGCCGTTGAGGTAAAGCCCCAGCGGCGGGCCGGCGCACTCCCGGAGGGGCTGCGGGTAGTCTTCGTCGATGATGGTGAGGAAGCGGAATCCCCGGGAGTCAATCCGGGAGAGTTCCCCCCGGGCCCATTCCAGGGTCGATGGAGTGAGCTCCGAGAGGAGTTCAGGGTGAGGAGATTTCTCGACTTCGCTCGAAATGACGGAGAAACACCCCAGGGCGCTGCCGGCCTTTTCGATGAGGGAGACCGCGAGGGTGGGGTGGTAACCGAAGATTTTGTTCAGGGCGCACAGCGCCACGTGTTCGTCTGAATAGTTCATAATGGCACAACGGGCGCCCCGCCAGTGGGGTGCCCGTCGCCAAAAATATGCTAAAAAAAAGAGAAACAACACTCTCTACTTAAAGAAAGCGTTGTTTCACGTGAATTATTTTACGTTTCAGCGGAATCCGCTAAAAAACAACTGTTGTTTCACGTTAAAGAACAAGCAGTGCGTCTCCGTAAGGACCAAACCTGTAACCTTCCTTGAGGGCTTCCTCATAGGCTGCCATCACGGGCTTGTAGCCTCCGAATGCGGCAACGCTCATGAGCATGGTGCTCTGAGGAAGGTGGAAGTTGGAAACTATTGCATCCGGCACGGAATACTGGTAGGGCGGGAAGATGAACTTGTTGGTCCAGCCGTCAAAGGCATTCACCTGATGGGTGGTGGTGACATAGGTCTCCAGGCCCCTCATTACGGTGGCGCCAATGGCAACAACCTTCTTTCCGCTGCGCTTTGCCTTGTTGATTGCCTCTGCGGCATCTTCCGGAATGATGAGACGCTCTGAATCCATCCTGTGCTTGGAAAGGTCCTCCACGTCTACTGTGCGGAAGTGGCCGATACCCATATGGACGGTGATGAAGGTTTTCTCTATGTCCTTGAGGATCATACGGTTGAAAAGTTCCCTTGAGAAGTGAAGGCCTGCAGCAGGAGCGCTCACCGCGCCCTCGTGCTTTGCGAAGATGGTCTGGTAGTTCTCAATGTCCTCCGGGGTGGTCTTTTCCTTCACCCATTCCGGGACGTAGGGCTCTCCAAGGCCGAAGAGGGTTTCCTTGAACTCCTCATAGGTGCCGTCAAAGAGGAACCTGAGGGTGCGGCCGCGGGAGGTGGTGTTGTCAATCACCTCCGCCACAAGGGACTCGTCCTCTCCGAAATAGAGTTTATTGCCGATACGGATCTTGCGGGCGGGATCCACGATCACGTCCCAGAGGCGCTGCTCGCGGTTAAGTTCGCGGAGGAGCAGGACCATGATATCGGCCCCGGTCTTTTCCTTCTTGCCGTACATACGGGAAGGAAACACCTTTGTGTCGTTAAGGACAAAGATGTCTCCCTTTCCGAAATAGTCTATGATGTCTTTGAAGAGCCTGTGCTCAATTTCGCCGGTGTCTTTGTGAAGCACCATAAGGCGGGCTTCGTCGCGCCAGCGGGTGGGCTCCGATGCAATACGATCCTGCGGGAGGTCGAAGTTAAATTGCGAAAGTTTCATTTTGCGGTTTTAGTCGATACTTTTATAATACGGCTGCTACCGCAAAAAAGTTTCACCGCTTGAACCAGTCCAGGGATTTTTTGCAAAGTTCGGAGATTGAAGCCCAGTCCCCGGCGGCAATAACTTCCTTGGGGAAGAGTTTGGAACCCATACCCACTGCGGTAACGCCGCTCTTTGCCCATGCCTTGAGGTTTTCCTCCGTGGGCTCAACTGCGCCGGTGCACATGATCATTGCCCAGGGCAGGGGAGCAAGGACGTTCTTCACAAAGGCGGGGCCACCCACGGTGCCTGCAGGGAATACCTTCACAAGGTCGCAGCCGCGCTCCTGGGCGTGGACAATCTCTGTGACCGTGCCGCAGCCGGGGCTGTAGGGAATTCCGCGACGGTTTGCGAGGGTGATCACATCATCCACGCAGCAGGGTGACACCAGGAAATCGGCCCCAAGTTGGATGTAGAGGCTTGCGGTGCCGGCATCCAGGATGGTTCCAGCGCCGAATGCCATTTCAGGGCATTCCTTGCGAACGAACTCGATGACCTCCTTGAACACGCGGTGTGCGCCGTCTCCGCGGTTTGTGAACTCAAATGCGCGGATACCTCCGTCGTAGCAGGCCTTCACCACCTTCTTGGTGAGTTCTGCGTCCTTGTTGTAGAACACCGGCACAATCCCGGTACTTCTGATGATACTGATAGTATCGATTTTATTGAACTTACTCATAGTAAATAGTTTCCGGCCGGCCGGACTAAAACTTTTTCTCTAAAAAATGACGAAAAAGTTTTGTCCGAGCCGGCCTTAAGATTAACGTGATACACGGCCGGAACCGCCGCCGTTGATGAGACCTTCAACTTCTGCCACGGTGACGCGGTTGTAGTCGCCGATGATGGTGTGCTTGAGGCAGGAAGCGGCAGCGGCGAACTCAATGGCTTCCTGGTCTGTGGGATAAGCGAGAAGGCCGTAGAGGAGGCCGCCCATGAAGGAGTCTCCGCCGCCTACGCGGTCTACGATATGGGTGATGTCATAACGCTTTGACTGCCAGAGAGTCTTGCCGTCATAGAGGACGCCGCCCCAGGTGTTGTGGTTGGCGTTGATGGAGCCGCGGAGGGTGACAGCCACCTTCTTGCAGCGGGGGAATTTCTCCATAAGTTGGCGGCACACGCTGATGAATGCGGTCTGGTCGATCTCTCCGCCGGTCTTCTCTGCGTCGAAGCCCTCCGGCTTGATGCCGAATTCCTTCTCTGCGTCTTCCTCGTTGCCAAGGATGAGGTCACAGCCTTCCACAAGGGCGGGCATTACCTCAGAGGCGCTCTTTCCGTATTTCCAGAGTTTCTTGCGGTAGTTGAGGTCGCAGGAGACCTTCACGCCCATCTCGTTTGCAATCTTGATGGCTTCCAGGCAGGCATCTGCGGCGCCCTGTGAAAGGGCGGGAGTGATGCCGGTCCAGTGGAACCAGTCGGCCCCTTTGAGGACCTCTCTCCAGTTCACCATACCGGGCTTGATCTCAGAGATTGCGCTGTTTGCGCGGTCATAGACAACCTTTGAGCCGCGGGCAACTGCGCCGGTCTCAAGATAATAGATTCCCACGCGGTCTCCGCCGTACACGACGCCGTCAAGGTTTACGCCGAAACCCCTGAGTTCTGCGGTGCACATATCGGCAATGTCGTTCTTGGGAAGACGGGTTACGAAATGGGCGTCTACGCCGTAATTTGCCAGGGAAACCGCTACGTTGGCTTCACCGCCGCCGAAGGTGGCGTCAAACTGGTGGGCCTGCGAAAAGCGCAGGTATCCGGGAGTGGAGAGGCGGAGCATTACTTCGCCGAAGGTTACTACTTTAGCCATTTATTGTTTTTGTTTGATGATTGTCTGATAATGAGTTCCATGGGGATGACCTGGGTGTCCGTACGGCCCTCCAGGAAGGCACGGGCTGCGGCTTCTCCCATCTCGAAGGGATGCTGGTTGAGGGTGCTGAGGGAGGGAGACATAAGCCCCGTGAAACCCTCGTTGGAAGTGGCCACTATGCCAAAGTCATCGGCCCCTTTGAATCCTTTTTCCCTGAATGCGTCAACGGCTCCGAGGGCAGAGAACGCGCCGCAACTGTAAAGTGCGTCGCATCCTGCCTCTATGGCCTTCTTGGCAGCCTCATAGCCGGTTTCCCGGACGATGGTGTTGTAGTAGACAATATTGTTGTCATAGGGCATTCCGCTGGCTTCAAGGGCCATGCGGTAGCCTGCAAGGCGCTCTACATACGCCTGTGAGGTCATGAATCCGGCAAGTGTGCCTATCTTCCTGTATCCGGATTCAATAAGGTGCATGGTGGCCTTGTATGCGCCCTCGCAGTTGGCGCCCACAATCTTTGCGCCCGGAAGATCCGGGAAAACGCGGTCGAACTGAACAAGGGGAGTGGACCCCAGGATATCCTTCACATGCTTCCCGCTCATGGAATTGATGGCGTGGGAAAGGAGAACGCCTGCCACACGGTAATTCTTGAGTGTCTTCAAGGCCTTTATTTCGGCATCAAAACTCTCAAGTGTCTGGCAGATGAGGACGTTGTAGCCGGCCTGGTTAAGGACGTTTTCTGCGCCGCCGATGACGTTAGAGAAAAACTCTCTGTGGATTCGGGGGACAACTATCCCCACTATGCGGGACTGGCCCTTCCTTAGATTGGATGCCACCACGTTTGGCTCATAGCCCAGTTCTTCGGCTTTTTTCTGTACGGCGATGCGCGTTTCTTCCTTGACGCGGGGGTTTCCGGCAAGGGCGCGTGAGACAGTTGAAGGGGTTATGCCGAGTGCTGCGGCTATGTCTGTTATAGTGGTCATCTTGGCGGCAAATATACAAACGTTTGTATGAAAATCCAAATTAATTTGTGCTCTAACGCGTAACCTTCTGAATATCAATATTTTATTTTAAACCGAAACCGATAGCATTACGAATGGTTTCAAATGAGAAAAATGAAACGAAAAGCAATATTTTTCCACCATTCAGGTAAAATTTGTGCAAACGTTTGAATTTTATTTGCTATATTTGCAGGCACATAAAAAGAAACTAATGGCCAAAAATTTCTTTAACACGCTTATTGTTAGCGCATTATGTATTTTTACGCTCTCTTGCGCGGAGGGTGGCAAACGTTTGCAGCCTTTGGCTGGGGACATTCCGTTCAACATGCCAGCCATTTCTCTCCCCTCAATCCCCGCCAATGAGGTAGTCCTTACGGACTTCGGCGCCGTGGGAGACGGCGAAACTCTTTGTACAGAGGCGTTTGAGAAGGCTTTCGAAAAACTTTCGGAAATGGGCGGCGGCCGCCTCATTGTCCCTGACGGAGTATGGTTTACAGGCCCTATCGGCCTTAAGAGCCACACGGAACTTCACCTTTGCGACAACGCCATTATTTTCTTCAGCGCCAACCAGGACCTCTATCCCATCATCGAAACCAACTTTGAGGGACTTGATATGAAGCGCTGCCTCTCTCCCGTCCACGCTGAGGGCGCAACTGACATTGCAATCACCGGCAAGGGCATCATAGATGGCAACGGCACCCCCTGGCGTGAACTTAAAAAGCGCAAGGTTGGTGACGACATCTGGAAGCCCACCGTCAAGAAAGGCGGCGTTCTTGCAGATGACGGCAGCGTATGGTATCCGGACGAAGGCTACAAGAAGGCCCGCCTCACCGCCGGCAGCCTCAACATGCAGGATCCCAGCCTGGACCTTCAGGAAATCAAAACCTTCCTCCGTCCCGTGCTGGTGAGCCTCCGGAACTGTGAAAACATTCTCCTTGAAGGCGTCACCTTCCAGAATTCCCCCGCCTGGAACATCCATCCCCTTTGGTGCAAGAACGTGATTGTGAAGGACATAACCGTCCGTAACCCCCATTATTCCACCAACGGAGACGGCATTGACATAGAGGCCTGCGAGAATGTGTACCTTGCCGGCAGCAGTTTTGACGTGGGAGACGACGCAATCTGCATCAAGAGCGGAAAGGATGAGGACGGCCGCCGTTACGGAAAGGCCTGCCGTAACCTTGTGATTGAAAACTGCACCGTCTACCACGGCCACGGCGGTTTTGTGATAGGATCGGAAATGAGCGGCGGCGCTGAGAATATCCTTGTTAGGGACTGCAAGTTCATCGGCACGGATGTGGGCCTCCGCTTCAAGAGCACCCGCGGCCGCGGAGGTCTTGTGAAGGATATCTGGTGCCGCAATATCTTTATGAAGGACATAGTTGCGGAAGCCGTTACCTTTAATTTATATTACGCGGGCGTAGCCTCCACCGAAAGGGCCGATGGTCCCGTGGAGGAACTCCTTCCTCCCGTGGACGTAACCACCCCCGAATTCAGGGACATGCACTTTGAGGGAATAGTCTGCGCCGGCGCAAAGCAGGCCATCTACATCAACGGCCTTCCGGAACTTCCCCTTAAGAACGTGGAATTCAAACAGAGCAACTTCATTGCCCAGAAGGGCCTTGAGATGCATAACGCGGAAAACGTCACCTTTGACTCAGTAACCGTAAACGGAGAAACCCTATGATACTTTCCTTTATCACCGCTGCCCTTTTCACCATCCACCTGATGGGAGACAGCACCATGGCGGAGAAAGACCTTCCCAAGGCAGGGGAGGAGCGCGGCTGGGGCATGATGTTCCAGAATTTCCTCAATCCGGAGGAAGTTAAGGTAGTGAACTACGCCCAGAACGGCCGCAGCACCAAGAGTTTCATAGACCTTGGCCTCTGGGACAAAGTCTACAGTGCAGTAAAGCCCGGAGATTACGTATTCATAGAGTTCGGCCACAATGACGCCAAGGCCGATGACCCCGCCCGCTATGCTCCCGCATACGGCGCATACCAGGAGAACCTCCGCACCTTCATAGACGGCGTACGTGAAAAGGGCGGTACCCCGGTGCTCCTTACCCCCATCGCCCGCCGCTGGTTCAAGGAAGGAGTCCTTGACCGTAACTGCCACACTGATTACCCTGATGCAATGAAGGCTGTTGCGGCAGAGAAGGGCGTCACCCTCCTTGATGTCACCACTCCCACCCTTGACTGGCTGGAAGGCCTTGGGGACGAGCCCTCAAAGGCATACTTCATGATCTCCACCGGCAAGAACGACAACACCCATCTTGTCCCCGCCGGCGCCCGCAAGGTAACTGAAATAATCTGCGGCCTCATTGAAAACCAGATCCCGGAGATTGCAAAGCACCTTCAGTACTACCACTTTGTGGTGTCCCCCGACGGCCACGGAGACTTCAAAACCTTCCAGGAAGCCATTGACGCCTGCCCTGATTATTCCCACAAGGAAATCACCCGCATCCTTGTGAAGGCCGGCACCTACAAGGAGATGGTCTCCATCCCCCACACCAAGTTCCGCCTATATATTAAAGGTGAAGGGGCCGATAAAACCCTTCTCACCTACGACAAATACGCCAAGGCCCTCTGGCCCGGCCGCGACATAGCGGTTGGCACTTCCGGAAGCGCCTCCATCTACATTCACGCCAGTTACATCACCTTCGAGGACATGGCGTTCGAGAACAGCGCCGGAGAAGGTAAGGAAATAGGCCAGGCCGTTGCCGTTTTCACGGACGGAGACTTCCTCTTCTTCAACCGCTGCCGCTTCCTTGGCAATCAGGACACCCTCTACACCTACGGCCGCTTTGGAAAGTTCGGCGGCATCAAGCGCAACTACTTCAAGGACTGCTACATAGAGGGCACCACGGATTTCATCTTCGGAACCAGCATCGCCTACTTCGAGGGCTGCACCATCCACTCCAAGAAGAACAGTTACGTCACCGCCGCCTCCACCCTCCAGGGCCAGAAGTACGGCTACGTTTTCAAGGACTGCACCCTCACGGCCGATGAAGGAATTGACAAGTGCTACCTTGGCCGCCCGTGGGGCGCATATGCAAAGACCGTTTTCATCGGCTGCAACCTTGGCGGGCATATAGTTGCCGACGGCTGGCACGACTGGGAGAAGGAAGGAAAGCCAAACACCAAGAAGAATTCCTTCTATGCGGAGTACGGAAATATCGGCCCCGGCGCCCGGGGACCCCGCGTGAAGTGGGCGCACACGCTTAAGGCAAAGGACCTTAAGGATTACACCTTTGAGAAAGTTATGTACCAGTCTCAGGACGGTATAGTATGGGACCCTTACAACAATAAATAGCATGTTTGTTAAACGACTGGTTATTTTAGCGTTAGCCTTGGCCGCAGGATGTACGGCCAAGGCTCCGCTGTCCGTGGAAGTAGTCCGCTCGGAGATGTCCCGTAACCCCGAGGCCTCCTACATTGACGGCCAGGAAGGGAAACTCAAGTGGAACTACACCACCGGCCTTGAACTCAAGGCTATGCTGGACGCTACAAATGAATCCCTGGATTACGTGGACGCGTGGTATGACGCCATCATTGATTCCACCGGCGCCATCTACAAGTATAAGAAATCCAACTTCTCCCTGGACCACATCTGCCCCGGCCGCACGCTTTTCTCTCTTTATGACATCACCGGAAAGGAGAAGTACCGTGCCGCAATGGATACCCTCTACAGCCAGATCCAGGACCAGCCCCGCACCCCGGAAGGCGGGTTCTGGCACAAGGCCGTTTATCCCAACCAGATGTGGCTTGACGGCCTTTATATGGCCCAGCCCTTCTATGCGGAGTATACAAACCGTTATGTCACGGACAGCACCGCCCGCGCTGCAAACTATGACGATATAGTCCTTCAGTTCCGCCTTGTCTATGACGGTACCTATGACCCTGAGACGGGGCTTCTCCGCCACGCCTGGGACTCTTCACGTGAGATGTTCTGGTCTGACGAAGAGACCGGCCAGAGCGCCCACTCCTGGGGCCGCGCAATGGGCTGGTACGCAATGGCACTTGTAGATGTTGCGGAACTCCTCCCGGAGGGAAGCGAGTGGAAGGATGAGGTTATCGGCCTTCTTAAATCCGTCTATGAGGCGCTTCCCCTTTATGCCGATCACGCCACCGGAATGTGGTATCAGGTGCTTGACAGGCCCTACGCCGACGGCAATTATCTTGAGGCCACCTGCAACGCGATGTTCGTTTACGCCTGGCTGAAGGGTGTGAGGCTTGGCTTCCTTGAGGGCCGTGAAAGCGCCGTCCAGGCCTATGAGGCCCTTCTGAAGACATTTGTCACAAAGGACGACGACGGCCTTGTGAACCTTAATGACTGCTGTGAGGTTGCCGGCCTTGGCGGCAAGGGCAATCGCAGCGGAGACTTTGATTATTACATTTCTGAACCAGTGCGCTCAAACGATCCCAAGGGCATCGGCCCCCTCATCTGGGCAGCGCTAGAATATGAGAGACTATGAGAAAAATCTACTCACTGATTGCTTCTGTGTTGGCAGGTGTCTTCATTCTGTCCTGCAGCGGAAACGCCAAGGTAGAACCCGAGGCCGAATCAAAGGCTCCGGCGGCTCCCACCGGCCTGAAGCTTCACGGAGAGGCCGAAGAGACTTCGCTCACTTTCCAGTGGACGGCTGCAGAAGGCGCAAAAGGCTACAATTGGAAGATAGCCAAAGGCACCACCGAGGTAAACGCCGGAAAAACAACTAGGCGCAACCAAACCGTTGAGGGACTTGAAAAGGGAACCACGTACAAGTTCTCCGTACAGTCTGTGGCCGATGGCCAGACTTCGGCCTGGGTAAGTGTAGAGGCAAAAACGGCAGGGGAGTCAGATACCCCGGATACCCCGGACGATCCTGATGGTCCTGATGATCCGGGAGTTGACCCGGATCCGGATGCTTATGCCAAGTTCCTCATCCCCGTGGTTGAGGAAGATGGCAAGGCCCGTGCATTCCCCGGTGCAGAAGGCGGCGGAATGTGGACTACAGGCGGCCGTGGTGGTTCTGTATATCATGTGACTAACCTTAATGACAACGGCCCCGGTTCGCTGCGTTATGGTCTGGCCCAGAGCGGAAAACGTACCATAGTATTTGACGTTGCCGGTACAATTGAGCTGAGCTCCAAGTTGAATATTACTAAGGGTGATGTTACCATCGCCGGTCAAACCGCCCCGGGAGATGGAATCTGCCTGAAGAATTACACCTTCGGCATTGCAGCCAACAATGTTATTGTGCGTTTTATCCGTTGTAGGATGGGTGATGAAAAGCAGACCGAAGACGACGCAATGCAGGTGATGGGACAGTATAGCAAGAGCACTCATTACAGCAACATTATCATAGATCATTGTTCCGTGAGTTGGTGTACTGATGAATGTGCCTCTTTTTATGGCATGGACCATTTCACATTTCAGTGGAACATCATGTCGGAAAGTCTTAGAAATTCCGTACACGACAAGGGGCCTCACGGGTACGGCGGCTTGTGGGGTGGAGAGGACGCCTCATATCACCATAACCTCCTCGCCCATCATGACAGCCGTAATCCCAGAATTGACCATGATTATACGTCTTTGGAAAAAGGACCGGTAAGTATCTTTAACAATGTGGTCTACAACTGGGAAGGAAACACCTGTTACGGCGGAGAAAGTTCATCCAAGAACGGCAGCGACTACCGTAAGTACAATTTCTTCAATAACTATTACAAACCCGGTCCTGTAACTCCGTCCAATAACCACCGCTGGCTTCTTCAGCCTACAACGTCGTGCAGTAATTGCGGTGGCACAATTATTCCAGGCCATTTCTATATGGACGGAAATATACTTGAAGGCCAGAGTGCGGTCAACTCCGATAACTGGACTGCCGGAACAAAGTCGCCTACAGGCGTTTATTACAATGCGTCCAAGATTTCTGACATAAAGGAGACCACGGCGTTTACAGGAGATTACAGGGCTCAATGCCAAACATCCGTGGATAAATATTTGTAGTTAGGTCGTAATAAGGGT
>R27__coassemble_1329_pt1 | contig 11662 bp, 10 predicted proteins | sample R27__metabat2_high_PE_018 | metagenome-assembled genome bin R27
GTCGTTGGCTCCGTGTGTTACAAGATAACCGTTGGGGCCTACGGAATTGAGGTAGTTGGTGGCCATCTCAACTGCCGTGTAGCGGTGGGAGCGGTTGTGGTCATCCCAGTTCTGGGCGGCCATAAGCGCGGGAACTCCCATACAGAGCACCCCAACTCCCGTTGCCAGCAGTTTTTCCTTGCCCTTGACGGCATCCGTAATCCACTGGTAAAGGCCCAGAACGCCAAGGCCGATCCATATTGCAAACATATAGAAGGAACCCGCGTACGCGTAATCCCTCTCACGCACCTGGTACGGCGGCTGGTTAAGGTACAGCACAATGGCAATGCCCGTCATAAAGAACATAAGGAACACCAGCCAACTGCCTCTCTTGTCTTTGTCGAACTGGAAAACAAGGCCGATAATTCCAAGAAGCAGCGGCAGGAAGAAGTAGTGGTTCTTGCCCTTGTTCTCACGCAGCGGCGCCGGGGCGTTGCTCTGGTCTCCCAGCCTGATTGCATCCAGGAAGCCTATTCCGCTTTCCCAGTTGCCGTCAAAGACATTGCCCGGAACGGGACTGTGGATGTCGTTCTGGCGCCCCACGAAGTTCCACATAAAATAGCGCCAGTACATCCAGTTGAGTTGGTAGTCGAAGAAGTATGCAAGGTTGGCCCCGAAGGTGGGCTTGCGGGTTTTGGTGCCGCGCACCCTGGTTCCCTTGCCCTGGGTGTACATCTCATAGAACTCCGCATAACGGGGATCCGACGATGACCACATCCTGGGGAAGAGCATCTTGCCTTCCGGCTTGTAGATGGCTTCCGTGGGAGCATCGGCCTTTATGTACTTGCCGTTCATAGGGGCCCAGTACTTGGAGTTGTCAAGGTCATATGGGGCGTCCCAGTACTGGCCGTAAAGGAGCGGCGTGGAACCGTACTGCTCACGGCTGAGGTAACGGACAAGCGTGTAGGGGTTGTCGGGCTGGTACTCGTTGGTGGGCGTTTTCACGCTGGAGCGGATAATCACTATTGAGAACAGGCTGAAGCCCATCACCAGCGTTGTGACGCAGAGGAGCACGGTGTTCCAGAACACCTTGCCTTTCTTCAGAGTTGCAAACAGTCCCCAGAAGCAAAGGGCCAGAAGAGCCACCATAAAGAACAGCGCGCCGCTGTTGTAGGGAAGGCCGAATCCGTTCACGAACAGGCGGTCCACCCCTGCCGCAACCTTGGGGAGGTAGGGAATGAAGAGGTAAACCAGCAGGAACTCTATCACGACGCCTATGAGGAATATGCCGATGAGTTTTTTGAAAGGCAGGCTCTTGTCCTCGTTCATCCGGTAGTAGTACATAAATACAAACGCCGGAATGGTAAGGAGGTTCAGAAGGTGAACGCCGATGGAAAGACCCATCAGGAAAGCGATGAGAACTATCCAGCGGTTTGCGTGAGGCTGGTCTGCGGTGTCATACCACCGGCACATAGCCCAGAATACCACTGCCGTGAAAAGAGAACTCATAGCATACACCTCTCCCTCAACTGCGCTGAACCAGAAGGTGTCGGAGAAGCAGTAAGCCATTGCGCCCACGGCTCCTGACGCAAGTATTGCAATTGCCTGGCCGATTGAATAACCCTCAGGAGTCTTAACGACAAGACGCCTTGCAAAGAACACTATTGTAAGGTACAGGAAAAAGATGGTGAGACCGCTCAGGATGGCGTTCATCGCATTCACCGCCACGGCGGCGTGCGCGGCGTCAAAGGGAATTGTGAAGAAACGTGCCAGAAGCTGGAATACGGGGTTTCCCGGGGGGTGTCCCACTTCCAGTTTGTATGACGACGCTATGAACTCACCGCAGTCCCAGAAGGACGCCGTGGGTTCTATCGTGGCCAGATACGTGGCGCACGATGCCACCAGCACCGCCACAGCCACAATCCAGTTCCACTTATTGAATGTTTTCCTGTCCATATTATATACAATAAGCCTGCAAAGTTAACAAAAACTTTGCAGGCTTGAAAATACTAAAGGGCTGCCAGGACTGCATCGCAAACCTCACCCACGGTTTTGGGGAGGGGTGCGTTGTCCGGGAAGCGCATTTTGAACTTCTCCTCCGCGGCAAGGGAAAGGAGCATCATCGTGAGAGAGTCAATCCCAAGACCGGTTGTAAGAGGAGTGTCAAAAGTGACATCTGTGAGGTCCGTGTTGGGCCTGATGACGGAAATAACTTCCTTAAGACCGTCAAAAACTTCCTGTCTTGTCATAACTTATACACGTGCTACTTTCATACTGCCGGTGCGCTTGAAGTCCTCTGTGCGCACTGTCATCTTCAGAATCCTGTGGGTGGTGGGAAGGGTTGCGTTCACCTTGTCCACGAGGGCCTGCATATATGCGTGGATCTCCTCAGGGGTCTTTCCGTCAAATGCGGGCATAAACGGAAGGATCTCTATGGCGATTACCTTTGATCCGTTGAGGTCATCTTCCTTCACCATTGCATCACGGACGCAGGGATCTGCGTAGAAGGGCTCCTCAAGGCTCTCAGGGCTCACATTCTCACCGTTAGGGAGGATGATGAGGTTCTTGATACGGCCGGTGATGTAGAGGAAGCCTTCGTCGTCAAAGCGGCAGAGGTCGCCGGTGCGGAACCAGCCGTCCTCCGTGAATGCCTCGGCGGTACGTACGGGATCCTTGTAGTAGCCGGAGAATACGTTGTCACCCTTCACAAGGAGTTCACCGTCAACAATCTTTGTCTCCTGACCAGGATAGATGCGGCCGATGGATGTGGGCTTACGTACAGCGTCTGCGTTGGCGCTGGTAAGGTTTGCAGTCTCTGTAAGGCCATAGCCGAAGCAGAACTCTACGCCAAGTTTGGTGAAGATATCCACAAGGCGCGGAGGTACGTTTGCAGCGCCGGAGATGATCATACGTAGCTCACCGCCAAGGAACTGGGGACCGTACATCTTGACAAGGCCGCTGAGGATGTCGCAGATACCGGGAACTATCACCAGGAGGGTGGGCTTGATCATAGGCAGTTTGCCGATGGTTGCCTTCATATCCTCTGCGGTGAAGAGGAGGTTACCGGTGTAGAAGCAGCCGCAGGTACCGGCGATGAGGCCGAAGACGTGGCTGAGGGGAAGGAGGGCGATATAGCGGTGTACGCCGATCACGTGACCGGGCTTGAAGATGGCGTTGTAGTTACCTCTCATAAGGGCCCTGTGACTGAGAACGGCACCCTTGGGAGCGCCTGTGGTGCCACCGGTGAAGAAGATGGCGGCGGGGCTTTCGGGATCTACGTCCAGGACTGCGGGAGCCTCAGCGTCTGCAATTGAAGCGGCAGGAAGCACCTTGGTGCCCTGGATGCCCTCTGTGAGCGGCATAAACTCATCACGCACGAAGATGGCTGCAATGTCAAACTTCATGCAGCAGCCAACCGCTGCGGGAGCGGGAAGCTGGGCGGGGAAGTTCATTGCAACGTATCCGGCCGATGTAACGGCGAGGAAAAGCTCTATTGCGTTCTGGCTGTTACGGTCCCAGATGGCGATATGAGAACCCTTGGGAAGACCCAGGCTGTTGATGAAAGCCCTGCGGCGTGCAATGCGCTTCCCGAATTCTTCATAGGTGATGGTGGTAGTCTGATCGCTGAGAGCAGGTTTATCTGCGTACTGCTTTGTGAACCAGTCCACAAACTGTCCCATTGTGGGGAGATAAGGGATGCTTTCGAACTCCTCCTTGGGGAGCATGTTGTGGAAGTACTCTTTGTTTGTCATCATTTTATCGGTTAAAGGTTTTGTTTCTTCTGCAATGTCTTTTACGTATGAGCGCCTTCTCTGGTACATACGGGTGTCAAAATTGTCCCAGAGAGACTGAACTTTATGGTTTTCCTCAAGCTGAGGATTCATAAGCATATGCTTGATGCCAAGGCGGATGTAGTTCTCCATCAGGTACTTGAACATAAGGAGAGCGGCGCCTTTGGCCTGATATTCCGGAAGGATGCCGATGAGAAGGGCCTCCGTGGTGTCATTGCGCTTAGGGGAAAGGGCGGGAAGGAGGTGGATCCATCCGAAGGGAAGGATACGGCCCTTGGCCTTGCGTACGGCGGCCGATATATGAGGCATTGTAACGGTGAAGCCCACAAGTTCATCTTTCTCGTTGACAACAAATGCAACAAGGTCCTTGTTGAGAACAGGGACATACTGGTTCACATAGCCGTCTATCTGCTTCTGGGTGAGCTTTGTGTATTCATACAGGCCTGCGAAGGCCTCGTTGAGAACGTGGAACATCTCACGGCCGCGCTTTGCCATCTTACGGAGGGTGCTGGCGGTGTAGATGCGGATGCCGTAACGTTCAGAGCTTTTATCGGCAAACTTGAACATAGGAGGAAGCTCCGAAGGGATGTCCATCACCCTCTGGGTCCAGTCTACGTCCTTTGTGAATCCAAGGCGCTCCAGATATTCCGGATAATAGGGATAGTTGTAGATGACGGTGAAGGGGCTCTCGTTTTCGAAGCCTTCCACAAGGAGACCTTCACGGTCCATATCCGTAAAGCCCAGGGGGCCTTTGATCTTGGTGGCGCCCCTTACCTTACCCCATTCAATCACGGCGTCAATGAGGGCCTTGCATACGTCGAAGTCCTCTATGAAATCAATCCATCCAAAGCGGACGGAATTCTCATTCCACTTTTTATTGGCGTTATGATTGATGATGGCGGCTACGCGGCCGGCGATTTTACCATCCTTATAGGCCAGATAAAGTTCACGGTCACAGAACTCCAGGGAGGGGTTTTCGGTGCCAAGAGACTTGTATTCGTCGTCTTCAAATGCAGGGACCCATTTGTCCGATCCCTTGTACAGCTTAATGGGAAAATCTATGAATTCCTTAAGCATTTTCTTCCCCGTTACGGGAAGTACGGTTATAGAGGTTTTAGTCATATCGTACAAATATAGCAATTATTTCTCACCTATGAAAAGCCTGCACAGTCCAAAAGTGAAATTCCGATGCCTAACCGAGTGAAAACCAGCCCTTTCCATCATGGCGCAGAAGGTCTCAGGCCGAGGAAAGGCATATACGGATTCAGGAAGATAACGGTACGCGGCGCGGTTTCCGGAGATAAGCCCGCCGATAAGGGGCAGGATGTGCCGGAAATATATATCGTAGAGTGATTTGACAAAGCGGTTGTCCGGGATTCCCAGTTCCAGGATCACGGCGCGGCCGCCGGGCTTCAGGACGCGGAGGAATTCTGCAAGGCCCTGCTTCCTGTCTTCGAAGTTCCTTATGCCGAACGCGCAGGTGACGCGGTGGAAAGTATCGGCCTCAAAAGGCATACGGAGGGCATCGGCCTGCAGGAGTTTTATTCGGTCGTGGACGCCTTCACGGGCGGCTTTCCGCATCAGGGGCTCCATCATTCCGGCCGATATGTCTATGCCGGTGACCCTTCCGCCGGGCTCCATTGCCTTTGCTATGGCTATAGTGCTGTCGCCGGTGCCGCAGGCTACGTCCAGGATCTGCTGCTGCGTGCCGTCCACGATCTCCTTCAGGGCCTTCTTCCTCCAGATATTGTCAATACCCAGGGACATAAGGTGGTTGAGGCGGTCGTAGGAGGGCGCGATGTCGTCGAACATCTTCTCTATTTTCTCTTTCTTTGGCATAACTAAGGCACTGGATCATAACCGCTTCCGCCCCAGGGATGGCACCTCAGGAGTCGCCTCACCGTAAGGTACAGCCCCTTGAACGGGCCGTGCTTCCGGAACGCCTCCAGGGCGTACTGGGAGCAGGTGGGGGTGAATCGGCAGGTAGGCGGCGTGAAAGGGCTTATGCACACCTGGTAGAACTTGATAAGCACCACCGCCGGGAAAATAAGTATCTTTTTAACCGTATCCTTTAACATATCTTCTGGAGGACGGCGGTCATATCGGCATAAATCACCTCATAAGGCAGGACCTCCGGAGCGGTGTAGATGAAAAGGATATCCACGGGGGCCGATACAAGATCCTTCTGGTGCCGATACGCCTCCCTTATGCGGCGCTTCAGCAGATTGCGCTTCACCGCCCTCTTGAACAGCCGCTTTGGCACCGACACAACGATCCGCGACACACCGGCATCTGCGTGCGTGGGGATGGCGTTGCCGGAGGAAAATTGGTTTTTCGGGCACTGTCCCGAAAAATAATTTTCTTCCGGCGCCAGGGGGGCAGATGCCCGGTCGGAGACGGGCATGGCAGATGCCGGGTCGGAGACGGGCATGACGGATGCCGGGGCCTGGGGCCGAAGGATGTATTTACAACGGAGGCAGCCGGAAGAAAGGCCCTTTCCGCGTTCAAAGAGAGCGGAGACAGCCGTCTGGCCGCTCAGGCGCTCGCTTTTAGGAAGGGTCTCAGGCATTACAGGCTTTCCAGGTATAACTCTATGGCGCGTGCCACGGAAGGGGCTTCCGGGGTGGGAGCCTTGACATCAATCCTCAGGCCGGCGTCCTCCATAGCCTTCACGATGGACTTGCCGAAAGACACCATTTTAATGTCTCCCTGCTGGAAATCCGGGAAGTTCTCCTGGAGGGATTTTACATCGGCCACGTTATAGAACACTATCATATCGAAGGACTTGATGTCCACGGCCGACAGGTCCTGGCTGACGGATTTCACAAAAACGCCCGTGGTGTAATCCAGTCCCTTCTTTTCAAGGAGGGAGGTGAGGGCGTCCTGGGAAGAATTGTCACTGGTTGTGACAAGGAATTTCTCACCCTTATGCTTGGGGCCGATAAGGTCCACCACGCTTTCCGGGGTGCCGTTGCCGAAGAAAATCTTGCGCTTGCGGTATACGATGTGCTTCTGCAGGTACATTGCCACGGCTTCGGTGGTGCAGAAGTACTTCATAGTCTCAGGGATCTTGTTGCGGAGTTCCTCTGCCAGGGAGAAGAAAGCGTCTATTGCGTGCCTGGAAGAGAAGATGATTGCCGTATAATCCAGAATGTTGATGCGCTGGGCGCGGAATTCACGTGAAGTGAGGGGCTCTATTTGGAAAAAGGGGCAAAAAGTAAACTCTACTCCGAATTTTTGGGAGACGGCCTGATACTGCGTGAGAACGCGCGGGGCGTTCTGGGAAACCAAAATCTTACTGATGCTCATTCTGTCTTTCTAGCGCTACAAAACCACTGCCGAAACTATCAGCGCAGCAGTGGGAATAAATTCAAGCGCGCAAAGGTACAAAAAAGTTCTCAAACCATTGCAAGTTAATGACAAAATTTGCGCCTTGCGGATAATAAAAACGAAATACACTACAACCAGAAGGACATACATTACGCTCCTGATTATCACGTCATTGGCATCCACCACGGTAAGAAGGCCCAGCGCCGGGAGAGCGACGAGCATAAGGAGGATGAAGAACGTGTATATAGCCCTGTGAGCAAGGCGGAAATATTCATAATGGCGTCGGGGCTTGAGGAAAAGATATATTATGAGCCTCACAAGAAGATATGCTGCCAGTACGCCCACGCAGGCCAGAAGGTACCAGCCTTTATCGCCGATCTGCTGCATAAAGAGGGGGTCGTAGAGCCTGTACCGGGACATTATGAGTACCGCGGGGATGAGAAGGACGTACGCGAACATATTCCTGTCCCTTGTGACCCTGACGCTGAACTCCAGGGCCTCCGAGCCTCGGGCGCGGAAAACTGCATCGGCCAGATACGGGGCAAAGTGGAAAAAAGTGGGCAGAAGCGCAAGCGCCAATGCCACAAAAACCACCATTATGATATTAACAATCATCTCCTAGTTGCCTCTTTTTGCGTTGTAGCCAAGGCCTTTCAGTATTTCCACAACCTTGTCACGGAAATCCCCCTGGATGGTTATCTCCCCGTCCTTGGCGGAGCCGCCCACCCCAAGCCTTGTCTTGAGGGTGCGGCCAAGTTCCTTCAGGTCATCGGCCTTCCCCACAAAACCTGTGATGAGGGTGACCTGCTTGCCGCCGCGGTTTCGCCGGTCTATCCCCACTATGAGGCGCTGCTTCCCCGGGGGAAGGGTTTCCTCCTCCGGGGTTGCCGCAGTCTCATACTTGAAGTCCGGGTTGGTGGAATACACCACGCCAAGACGCTCTTTCCAGTCTCCGCCTGCCATTACCTTCCGCGTCCTGCCGCGTCAATGAGGTTACGGAGATGGGCATTAAGTTTATCGTTGCCGATAAGTTCTTCAAGGCCCACGTGCATACGATAGCGCCAATAGTGGCGGGGAATTGCGGGGATGTTGATGCGTTCGTCGGCGGGATTGCCCTGATAACGCACCTCTCCGTCCGTGGCCAGCCAGTCCTGCAGGGGCAGGATGGCAAGCATTGCGGGAGATTTCATATGCTGGGCAACCACAAGGTCTGCAACCCAGGGCTCGCAGAAATAAGGGGCGTCTCCCTCGCAGCCAAGCATCTGATTGTAGAACTTCCGGGTGGCCTCACGGTCTTCCTCCCACCAGGCGCGAAGCGGCGAAGTGTCGTGGGTGCCGGTGGCGCAGACGCACCAGTAAGGATACCAGGCGGGATTTGCAAACGCATCCTTGGGATCCTTTGGCATACGCTGGATTTCCAGGCTCAGGATATTGAGTTCATCCATCACAGAAGGTACGCAGGCAGGGATCATGCCAAGGTCTTCGCCGCAGGCCAGCATACCCGTGGAGCGGAGAAGGGCCGGGAGTTTACGCATAGCGCTGTCACGCCAGAAGTCGTTGTGGCGGTGCCAGAAGAAGTCGTTGTAAAGTTCGTTGTAGCGGTGCTTGAGCCACTCCGGCAGCCAGGCGTATGCCTGCGTGTACTGGGCCGATATACGGGGATGCCAGTGGTCCGGCTGGCGGGGATCCTCCACGAACAGGCGGTCCGTGCCCTCACCCGTAGCGGGGTCAAAGCCCTGCGCGCGAAGGTCGTCTCCGGAATAGGGAAGAGCCGGAGAGAAGTGGCCCATAAGGCCGCTGGTATACTGCGAAGGGATTTCCCAGATGCGGAAGAAGCCCAGGATATGGTCTATGCGGAAGGCGTCGAAGTACTGGGCCATCTTGCCCATACGGGCCTTCCACCAGGCGTAACCGTCCTTTGCCATCTCCTCCCAGTTGTAGGTGGGGAAGCCCCAGTTCTGGCCATCTGCGCTGAATGCATCCGGCGGTGCGCCGGCCTGGCTGTCAAGATGGAAGAGGTGGGGGTGCTGCCAGGCGTCAGCGCTTACGCGCGATACGCCGATGGGAAGGTCTCCCTTGATGGCCACGCCGTGAAGGTGGGCGTATTTTACCGCATCACGGAGTTGGCGGTCCAGGATGAACTGGAGATAGCAGTAGAAGCCAACTTCCTCGTGGTGCTCCTCCGTAAAGGAATCGGCCTTCTTTGCGCTGTAGGTGGAATATTTCCCCCACTTGGAAAAGTCCGGAGAGCCGTGGATGTCACGCAGCACGCTGAATACTGCATAAGGCAGGAGCCAGTCCTTGTTTTCCTCAACAAAGGCGGCGTAAGCGGGAGACTCCGTGTCCTTCTGGACGGCATAGTGCTTCCGGAGCATCTCAAGTTTGGCCTCATTTACGGCCTCGTAGTCTATCTGGGGTAGTTTTTCAAGTTCTTCCTGCTTAGCCTTGTATGCGGCAGTCTTACGTATGCCTGCTTCCGGCAGATGGATGAACTGCGGATGCAGGGCGAACGAACTCACGGCATTGTAGGGATATGAATCCTTCCAGGTGTGAGTCATGGTGGTATCGTTTACGGGAAGAAGTTGGATTACGTTCTGATGTGTCTGGACCGCCCAGTCCACAAGGCGCTTGATGTCATTGAACTCACCAACGCCGAAACTGTCCTTTGTGCGGAGAGAGAACACGGGAACGGCGACGCCTGCGCCCCTCCAGGGCTCAGTGGGAAAACTGGGGGTAAGGTCTGCGATAACAAGTTGGGTGTCCTTGGCGGGAACTTCCGCGAAGAAGTGGTTGGGGCCGTCTTCCCAGCGTCTGATGGCCTTGGTCTTGGTTTCCACTATCACGAACTTGTACTCCATAGGCTCCTTGACGTCCATAGTGAGGAACCACCAGGGGAAGATGCCGTCTTCCATAAGGTGCACCTTCTTCCAGTTTCCAAGGCCGTTTCCGGTGCCCACGATGGCCAGGGATTCGTCACTGCGGACCTCCGGTGCGGGAACGTGGAAACTGACGTTGCCCCTCTGGCCTGCCTCAGGCTGGGGATTGCGGAAAGAAGCGCCTGAAGGCCTTCTGAAGATTACGTCGCTGAAGGCCGATGAATAGAAAGCGGAATTGGAAGGTTTGTCCTGCCAGCGGGAACGCACGATGATGTTTTTCCCGGCCGACGGAGACTTGTACGTATGGCCGCGCCACTCCTTCTTCACAACCTTTCCTTCACGGACCGTTTCAAAGGAGAAGATGTCCCCTTCCTTGAGATCCCTGCCGGTGAGCACGATCTGCCACAGGCCTCCGAATGAGTACTGCATGGGAACGCGGCGTTTGCCAATCCTGAGGTGAATGGTCTCTCCCCAGGAAGTGTGGTATTGCAATTGGATGTTAATGGTCATAATGCGTGTTATTAAGCCATTAAATTTAGTGATTTTGTACCTACTTACAAAACAAAAAATTATCTTTGTGGAAGATTATTCAATGAGCAGGGATTTTTTCGCGACGAATGAAAACCGCCACCGTAGTAAAGAACGCCGGAAGCCATTATCTTCTGAGTGAACTGCCCGCCTGGAACGTGTTCCCGGCGGTGCTCCGCGGCGTTCTCAGGCTTGGCGCCGGAAAAACCACAAATCCCGTTGCGGTAGGAGACATCGTATCCTATGAGGACGGGCAGGACGGAATGGCTGTCATCTCTTCCGTTCTCCCCCGCCGCAATTACGTCATACGCCGAAGCACCAATCTTTCCCGCCAGGCGCATATAATCGCAGCCAACGTGGATATGGCGTATCTTGTGGTGTCGCTGTACTTCCCGGAGGTAAAACTCCCCTTCCTGGACAGGGTCCTTGTAACCTGCGAGGTATACGGCATTCCCGCAACCATAGTGCTCTCCAAGACCGATATGTATTCCGGGGAGGCCCCAGAGGCAATAGAGGCGTTCCGCCACATCTATGAGAGCGCAGGGTACCCGGTCATAGAAACTTCCGTAGTTACCGGAGAAGGCATTGACGCCCTCAGGGAAGCCTGCAAGGGCCGCGTAAACCTTTTCTCCGGGGAATCCGGGGTTGGGAAGTCTTCCCTCATCAAGGCCCTGGACCCCTCGCTGGACCCCAAGATCGGGGATATATCGGCCGCCCATCTTCAGGGCAAGCACACTACGTCCCTCTATGAGATGTACCCCCTTGCGCCTGGTGGCTATGTCATTGACTCCCCCGGGCTTCGCGGATTCGGGCTGGTAGACCTTGAGAAGGAGGAGATCGCACGTTATTTCCCTGAAATGCTGCGGGTTTCCGAGGGCTGCCGTTTCACCCCCTGCACCCATACCCACGAGCCAGGCTGCGCCGTGAAGGAGGCCGTAGAGAAGGGCGTTATCGCCCCGGAGCGCTACAACTCCTACCTGGGGATGCTGGAAGAGGATAAGAAGTTCCGATGAAACCCCTCAACAAGGAAATCCTCTCCCTGGCGGTTCCCTCAATCCTTGCCAACATCACCGTCCCGCTTGTGGGGATGGCCGATATAGCCGTGGCCGGCCACCTTGGCGGCGGCACCGGCGCGGCTGCGCTCATCGGCGGCATCAC
>R27__coassemble_1350_pt1 | contig 11522 bp, 11 predicted proteins | sample R27__metabat2_high_PE_018 | metagenome-assembled genome bin R27
AAGGGTTTTGAAATTTGTACCCCCGCCCAGTTAGGCATCACGGAAGACATTCCCGAAACAGTTAACACCCTCAGGGCCAACTCCCAGCAGAAGGCCGACTACATATATCAGAAAACCGGCCTTGACTGTTTTGCCGACGACTCCTTACTTGAAGATCACATACTTCGCCGAAAAAAAAAAAAAAAAACAGCACGCTATGCGGGCCCTGAAAAGAATCCATCGGCCAATATTGCAAAACTCCTTCTGGAAATGGCGCGCCGTGAGATGGAAGCATCCTTTGCACGGGAGTTTGGAATTGAAACGCCCCGCGCAACCCGCAAGGCCCGTTTCCGTACCTGCGTCACCCTCATCATTGACGGTCAGAGGCATTTCTTTGACGGATGTATGGAGGGGAAAATCGGCCGTGAACTATACGGAAACGGCGGTTTTGGCTATGACCCCATCTTTATCCCGGAAGGCCGGGACGTTACCGCCGCGGAACTCACGGAAGATGAGAAAAACGCAATCTCGCACCGCGGAAACGCGCTGAGGGCAATGGCTGCGTTCCTTAATGAATAACCTGGAATTCATAGTCCTTGCAACCACCAAGGTCAAGGAGGGGGCGCTTGTAGTGCACACCCTCTCAAGGGAGTATGGCAGGCGGGGGTTCATAGTGCGGCCGGGAAAAAAGACTGCCGCAGCGCTGTTCCTCCCGCTCAATATCCTTGAGGCCGATGTAGTGGAAAACCCAAGGAGCGACCTATGGTCCTTAAAAGGCATTCACGCGCTTGATTCCCTTACCGGAATACGCGGCAACATCCATAAGAATACAATGACGCTCTTCCTCTCCGAGGTCCTTTTCCGCACCATCCGGGAAGGCGCCGTGGAGGACGGGCTCTATGAGTGGTGCGTGGGGAGCATCCTTGCCCTCAATGCCCTGGAAGCCGATTTTTCCAACTACCACGTCCGCTTCCTCCTGGAACTTGCCGGAGCCCTTGGCTTCAGGCCCACGTTCCAGGACATAGCGCCGTTCGTGCAGGAGCACGCGTTAGAAATGCGCCAGATGCTTCAGGGCAGTTTCTCGGAATCAATGCTGGTTCCGCTCACAGGCCCGGTGCGAAGTTCCCTCTGCGAGAGCATTCTCAAATACCTTGAGTACCACACGGATCAGCCCATCCGCGTAAAATCCCTCTCCGTCCTCCGGGAACTCTACGCATAGTGCCAAAAATTGCGTATCTTTACGGAAAATTTGGCGCAATGATTCCGGAAAACACCATCTCCCAGGCCCTGAAGAGCCTTTTCGGCAATATTGAATTCCAGAAGGAGCCCGCGGGGCTGTATGACCCTCTGCGGTATATGATTGAAATCGGCGGAAAGCGCATAAGGCCCCGCCTGTGCCTTACCACGTACGGTATATTTGCCGATGAACTGGGCCCGCACATCCTTGAACCCGCCGCCGGCCTGGAGGTTTTCCACACCTTCACCCTCATCCACGACGACATTATGGACCGCAGCCCCCTTCGCCGCGGTCACTCCACCTTGTGGAAGAAGTGGAACGAGGATACGGCAATCCTAAGCGGTGACGTTATGTGCATCGATGCATACAAGCGTATTGCGGAGGCTCCTGCCGCGGTTCTTCCGGAAACCCTTAGACTTTTCTCAAAAACGGCCTCCGAGGTATGTGACGGCCAGCAGATGGATATGGATTTCGAGCGCCGTGACAACGTCCCTATGAAGGAGTATATGACTATGATCGGCCTTAAGACCGGCGTTCTCATAGCCTGCGCGGCCCAGATGGGCGCCCTCATCGCCGGGGCCGACAAATGGAGCCAGGAGTGCCTCTACGAGTACGGTTATTACCTTGGTCTGGCGTTCCAGGTGGCCGACGATTACCTTGACGCCTATGGCGATGAAAAGGTCTTTGGAAAGCCAATCGGCGGGGATATCCTCAACTGCAAGAAGAGTTGGCTCACCATCAGGGCACAGGAAAAGGGTGCCCAGGGAATAATCGAAGCCCTCAACGCTCCCGCGGAAACCCCGGATGAAAAGGCCGCCAAGATAGCCCGCGTGAAGGCCCTCTACGACAGCGTAGGTGTGGCCGATGACGCCCGCAAGGCCATCGGGGACCTCAGCGCCCGCGCCATCTTCAAAGGCACCGACGCCCGTATGGGGGCCGATGGTCACGAGGCTCTCAAAGCCTTTGCAAACAGCCTTGTAGGCCGCACGGTCTAACCCTTCCCCTTTTGGTTCTCCACTGTTGCAAATATGAAAAAGAGTGATTACATTTGCAAAAATGTTATCATTATGGAAACTGTAATCAGGGAGCAAACGGTAATTCGGTTCAGAAAGGACATCCTGAACCGCGCCAGGTTCAAGGCCAAACAAAACAATATGTCCCTCAATGCGTATCTTGAAGAGGTTGTGGCAGAAGCGGTTAAGCCTGTTATCCCAAAACTGCCCAAGGACTTTAAGATAGACCCTCAAATACACGCTTTGAGCGGGATTATTCCTGCTCCAACACCGGAACAATTGGCGGCGGATGACCGCCTGGCTTATATTTTAGGGAAGGGAGGAGAATAGATATGAAAATATATATTGATACCAACGTCCTTCTTGACTGGATAATCGGGGGGCGTCCACTCAAACAGCAGTCTGAAGCAATTCTGTCGGCCGCAAAGAGCAATGCTTTCAAACTGCTGGTTTCAACTCAAAGTATAATTGATGCTCATTACTCTGCCAGAAAGATGGGTGTCGATTATGATTCTTTTGTGAAATATCTGAATCAACTGCTCTTGTTTGCAGAGATTAAAGCCATAGATTGGATTGATCTCAGCTGGGCAATGACTTATCATTCCGAAGATTTGGAAGATGATGCACAGTATGCCAGCGCATACAATGCTTCGTGTGATTTTTTCATCACCGGAGACAAAAAACTGCAGCTTAAAAACGGAGAGTATAACCCTATGAAGGTAATCTCTCCAGAGGATTTTGTGGCCCAGATGATGGCCTCCTCCTAAACCCAGATGTACACCTTGTCGCCGCGGTGAGGATGGAGGCGACTGTTTTCAGGATCCGGCGCCACGTGGTCCTCCGGCATATTGTCCAGCGGAACGGCAACGGAGCAGCGGCAACTCTGAGGGGCTACATCCGCGGGCTCATAATCTACCCGGAGGTCACTGGCCTTGAATTCAATTATTCCGGTGGTGTTGCCAATGATGAGCATGTCTGAGCCCTTGGGGAGGTCACGCGTTTCCACCTGGATTTCCGCTACGCCAATGCGGCCAAACCAATTGGTCACTTTCCCTATGTAAACCTTGTTGCGGGTGGCCTGGGAGCCATAAACAGCGCTCCATTCACCCATCTTGGCTCCAAGATAGTAACCGTCCCAGAAGCCGCGGTTGAATACGGTTGCAAGGCGGTCCTTGTATGAGGCGCCAAGTTCCGGAGTGTAGGTGCCATCGGCCACGGCATTTGCGGCCTCACGGTAGCATTCCACGGTTGTTTTTACGTAATCTGCGCTGCGGGCGCGGCCCTCAATCTTGAACACCTTCACGCCTGCTTCCACAAACTTATCCAGGAAATCTATGGTGCAGAGGTCCTTGGGTGACATCAGGTATTTGTTGTCCACGTTCACCTCAAAGCCGGTTTCGTAGTCCGTAAGGAGGTAACCCCTCCTGCAGGGCTGGAGGCATGCACCCCTGTTGGCGCTGGCCCCGTATGCACTGAGGGACATATAGCATTTGCCGGAAACCGCCATACAGAACGCCCCGTGGGCAAACATTTCAATGCGCACAAGTTCACCTGACGGGCCGGTGATATGCTCTGAGACAATGGCCTGGTGGATGTCACAGACCTGGTCCAGGTTAAGTTCCCGGGCCAGCACCACTACATCGGCAAACTGGGCGTAAAAGCGCAGCGCCTCTATGTTTGAGATGCTGAGTTGGGTGGAAATATGCACCTCCAGGCCAATCTTCCGGCAATAGAGGATGCACGCCATATCGGAAGCGATGATGGCATTCACTCCAGCGGCCTTTGCAGCATCCAGCGTCTCATATGCAGGCTGAAGATCCTCCCCGTAAAGGGTGATATTCAGCGTCATATATGCCTTCACGCCATACTCACGGCATATTCGCATAATTTCCGGGAGGTCCTCCCTAGAGAAATTATTGGCCGAATGTGAACGCATATTGAGATGGCCGATTCCAAAGTACACGGAATCCGCCCCGCCCTGGATTGCGGCAATAAGGCAACCGAAGTTGCCCGCAGGCGCCATTATTTCAAGTTCCTTCCTGGTCATAGCGCTGCAAAGATACGCATTTTTCTTTTTACAGCGCCAGCGAGCCTGTGCGGTAGAAGTGAACCAGGGCGGTCTGGAAGAGGTATTCGCAGGAGGCCTGGACCAGGTCCGACTCCGCCTTCATCATTCGGTTACGGGCGTCGGAGAACTCCGTGAGGGTGGCGGCGCCGGCCTCATAGCGGGCCTCCATCAGCGTGAATGCATCCTTTGCTGCGGCGCTGGCTTCCAGCGAAGCGTCGTATTTGGCCTGGGCCGCAACTGCGCCGTTCCAGGCCTGGTAAATCTCCTTGTACAGTCCCTGCTGGGCGCGGCGAAGTTGCACCCTCTGGGCTTCCTGCTGGATTTTGGCCGATCTTACCTGATTCCTCACCTGGAACCTGTTGAAGATGGGGATGTTGAGGGAGAGCCCCACATACTGTGAGAAGTTGGCTCCCAGTTGGTTCCAGAACCCGGCGGTGGGGAAGGTGGAGTAGTAGTTTGTCCCAAGCCCCGCGTTCAGCGAAAGGGAAGGGTAGTATCCGCTCTTTGCAATCTCTATTGAACGCTCCGTTCCCTTAAGCCTGAGTTCCTCGGCCTTGATGGAGGGACGGTCCATAACGGCATCGGCATAGATGTCGTCCGGATGCCCCAGGGATACGTCTGACGGCGGATCGGGGGAGGTCCTCACAATCGAAAAGCCGTCCCAGGATGGGAGTTCCAGAAGTTGCGCAAGGTCAAGGATGGCCGCACGGACATTGTTCTTTGCCTGCACCAGGGTAACCCTGCTCTGGGCAAGGGATGCCTTCTGCTGGGAAAGTTGCGCCTTGGAACTCTTTCCAACGCCCATCATTCCGGAAAGGCGCTCCACCTGCAGGGAATCAATGGTTACCTGCTGCTCCGCAACATCCTCTATCTCCAGATTGTAGATTATTTGGACATATGCCTTGGCAACGGCCACGCGGATATCCTCGCGGGCCTTTTCAAGGTCCTCCGTGGCGGCGTCCAGATTCAGGCGCGCCAGTTTTATGCGGTTGGGAGTTGCCAGGCCGTCAAAAAGGTTCATGGAAGTGCCCACGGAAATACCCGTCGTGCTGCTGTTGCCGTATTCGTAGGTGTTGTTCCCGCCAAGGCCTCGGCCGAAGTTCAGATTCTCGCTCACCTGGGCGTTGAGGTTTGGCAGCCAGGACATCTCTGCGGTATTCTTGTCCACGTCCTTGGACTGATGGGAGAGTTCCTGCTGAATCACAGTAAGGTTATGCTCCAGGGCCCAGTCCATACATTCCTGAAGGCTCCAGGGGCGCGAAAGGTCAGGAAGGGAATCGGCCGGCTGCTGTAAGGCCGCAACGGCAAGTGCAAGTAAAAATGCTTTCATAGTAGGCTACTGCTGATTCTTCTTGATTATAATCTGGGCTCCGCGCACTTTGTCTCCGGCTTTGATGCCGTCCTTAACCTCAATGTTGATTCCGTCGGAAAGGCCCGTCTCAACATCGCGGCGTACGTAAGCGTCGGCCTCCTTGAGCATCACATAGGTCTTTTCCCCTTCAAACTGGATGGCCGATTCAGGAAGCATAACCACATCGTCGGCCTTGTCAAGCACTATCTCGGCGTTGGCGCTGTAGCCGGAGCGGATGGTCACCCCGGAAGGGATTTTGACGGAAGCCTTTATCTCGAACTGGTTGGCGCCGTTGTTGACGGTGGCCTTGGGGGAGATGTACTCCAGCACTGCGTCGAAGGAAAGGTCCTGAAGGGCGCCTACGGATATCTTCACGGGCATTCCGGTGGAAAGGCGTCCTACTTCGGTCTCGTCAATGTTGCCGTCAAAGATGAGGTCGTCCATATCGGCCACGGTGGCAATTGTGGTTCCGTCGTTGAAGGTGTTTGACTGCGTGACTGAGTTACCAACTTTCACCGGAACGTCCAGGATGAGGCCGGAGATGGTGGAGCGCACAAGGGTGGAACTGCCGCTTGCATTGGCCGATGAAACGCCGTCACGGATAATCTCAAGGGCCTCTTTTGCGCCTGCGAGTTCCTCCTTGGCCTGGTTGTAGGCCTGGAGCACTTTCTCGTATTCGTCGGCGCTCACAAGTTCCTTGTCATAGAGGGCCTTCTCACGGGTGTAGTTGGTCTTGGCCTGGTTCAGGTTAACCTCTGCAAGACGCACGCGGCTCTGGGCGCTGCTGAGTTGGCCCATATCGGGAATAACCTTAACCTTAGCAATGATCTCATCCTTTTTCACCATCTGGCCCGCCTCCTTGTACAGTTCGGAGATGATGCCGCTTATCTGGGGCTTGATGTTAACCTCGTCGCGGGGCTGGATCTTGCCGGTGACTACGGTAGAGCGGACAATGTCTCCGACGCTTGCCTCCTGCTCCTCATAGAGGGCCTCCTTGGGCCGTGAACGCTGGAAAAGGTACACGAATGTGCCGGCAAACACCACTACGGCCAGGAAAATCATAAAGTACTTACCAAACTTTTTCATATCTGTCATTTATTATTATTCATCTCTCATTGCATCTACGGGCTTGATGGCCATTGCTCGCAGCGACGGCGCCAGGCCGGCAAGTGACCCCAGTACGGAAAGCAGCAGGGCTGCAAGGAGCGCCACGCCGAAGGATACCTGGAAGGTGGCTTTGAGGATCCCGTCCTCCGTCATTCCAAGTTCAAGGCCCGCCAGCACAAGGACGCTGGCAACGATCCCCATCATTCCTGCAACCAGGGTGAGCACTATGCTCTCCGCGATGATCTGCCACAGGATCTGGTTGGGCGTTGCGCCAATAGCGCGGCGTATGCCTATCTCCGTGGTGCGCTCCTTGACGGACACCATCATAATGTTGGAAACGCCTATTGCCCCGGCAAGGAGCGTTCCAAGGCCGATCAGCCATACCAGGAAGTTGATTCCCTTGAACAGGTTGTCAATTATGCCGAAGAGCACCTGGGTGTTTATCATATACATCGCCTGCTCGTCGTCCGGGTGGACATAGTGGTTACGGGCTATGATGGTGCGGATACGGGGGATTAGATCGGCCATCTGTATGCCTTCCTTTGCGGTGAAACACAGGAGCTGGATCTGATTCCCGAAGTTATATGTGCGGGACATGGTGGACATAGGGATGGTGAGGGCTTCATCGGCCCTTCCGTTCACGTTCATATTGCCCTCGTTGTAGTCTACGCCCACAACCTGGTAATACACGCCGTCCATCACCACCTTCTTGCCGCTGGGGTCACCGCCTTCCGGGAAAAGGGTCTTGTAGACTTTCTTTCCTATGACGCACACCTTCTTGTCCTCCTGGATGTCCATCCAGTTTATGTACCTGCCGTATACCAGTTTAGGAGTTTCGATATTGGCATAATCCGGCCTCACGCCCTTCACGGATGCCGTGAAGAGGCGGTCTCCGTTGGAAACGCTCCTTCCCCACAGGCTCACGAGGGGCGTTACGGTCTCAAGTTCCGGAACAAGGTTCTTGAGGCGGTCTGCGTCGGAGAGGTTGAGGCTCCAGTACCTGCCCTTCTGGAAGCCCTTGTACGGCTTTGTGGTCTCCGAGGGGAATACTATGCACGTGTTGTGGGCAAAGCCCTCGAAGTTCTTTTCCAGTAGTTCCCTGAAGCCGTTGCCGCCGCCTGAAAGGAGCATAAGCATAAACACGCCCCAGAACACCCCGAAGCCCGTGAGAAGGCTCCTGGAACGGTTCCTCAGGAGGCTGTCCAGTATCTCCCTGAATGTGTCCCTGTCTATTCTCATTCCGCTCTCAGTGCTTCTATGGGTTTAACTTTTGCAGCCTTCCAGGCGGGGATGAGCCCGGCCAGGGTACCTGCCACTATGAGGAGAAGGGTAGCCTCCAGGGCAACGTCAAGGCCCACGGTGGGATTATCCATCATCTTGATGGTGTCAAAGCCAAGGTTCATGCTCCGCTGCCCCAGGGTCTTGTCCATTATCTCGCAGGCAAGCATCCCTATACCCATTCCTACATATCCGAAGAAAGCCGTTATGCTCACGCTCTCCGCTATAATGAGACTGAGAATCTTCCCTGGCTTTGCGCCTATTGCCTTCCGGATGCCGAACTCGTGCGTGCGCTCCTTGACGGAAATGAGCATAATGTTGGAAACGCCCACTATTCCGCTTATGAGGGTAAGGATTCCAAGGATCCACATGCCGATTGAAATGAGCCTCTGGCCCTGGGATATCTGGGCGTTCTGGGAGTATCGGTTCCAAATCCAGATTGCGTTAGGGTCGTCCGGATGGGCCTCGTGATGGGCTTTGAGGCGGCTTGAGATGGTGTTTTCAAGTTCCCGGCTCTCTTCCAGATTGCTCACCCCATTGAACGTGATGAAGATGTCGTCAATCTCTTCTCCGGGCTTGAATATGCCTTTCATCGTGGAGTAGGGGATATAGGCCGATGTCCTCCAGTCGCTTTCGTCGGAATGATATATGCCGATAACCCGGAAACTGATTCCCTGCATGCTCACCCATTTGCCCACAAGGTTGCGGTCAAGTTCTTTTTCGTGTTTGGTGCTCAGGACCACCACTTTCCGGCGCTGCTCCACGTCCAGGGGATTGATGAACCGGCCCTTATCCATCTGGATCTTTTCAATTTCAAGGTACTGGGGCGTCACGCCCTGCATGGATGTGCTTACGGTCTTCACGCCAAGGGCCATCTTGTCCGATACCCCGCTGGTTACGGGCGCAACCTTGTCCACCTGGTCCTGGAACTCCTTGCCTTCAATGATATCCAGGTCTCCCCTGTCCAGATTTATCCATCGGCCTTCCTTGTAGCCGTTTGCCGGAAGGGAGGTGCGGCCGCCCATTATGTCCATAGAGTTGGTAACAAAGCGGTCACTGCTGCCCTGGAAGGCATTTATGATGCCGTTTCCTGCGCCCAGCAGGCAGATGAGGAGGAATATTCCCCAACTCACGGCAAATCCGGTGAGGGCAGTGCGCAGTTTGTTGTTGCGCACGGAATTCCATATTTCATTGATAAGGTCCCTCATCGCTATTTCATCATGGTTCCGTCCCAGGCGTTATGGCCGGCGTTTTCTTCTATCTGGCCGATAATTCCGTCCTTTATATGTATGATCTTGTTGGTTTCGTTGGCAACGCCGCTCTCGTGGGTTACCACTATGATGGTGATGCCCTCCTCCTTGTTGAGTTGCTTGAGAAGTTCCATCACTTCCACGCTGGTTTTGGAGTCCAGGGCGCCGGTTGGTTCATCGGCCAGGATAATCTCAGGCTTTGTGATTAGGGCGCGGGCAATTGCAACGCGCTGCCTCTGGCCGCCGGACATCTCGTTGGGGAAATGGGTGGCCCACTGGGTGAGACCAAGTTTCTCAAGGTACTCCATTGCCATCTCATGGCGCTTCCTGCGGGGGACGCCCTGATAAAAAAGCGGCAGTTCAACGTTCTCCACGGCCGTTTTGAAGCCAATGAGGTTGAAACTCTGGAAGATGAATCCGATCATCCTGTTGCGGTATTCCGCGGCCTGGCTCTCGCTGAGGTCCTTGATGAGTTTACCGGCAAGATGGTACGTGCCGGTGTCATAGTTGTCAAGGATCCCGAGGATGTTGAGGAGGGTGGATTTGCCGGAGCCTGACGCTCCCATTATGGAAACGAACTCCCCGCGTTCAATGTCAAGGTTGATGCCCTTGAGCACGTGCAGCGGCTGTCCGTTGTTGTAAGTCTTGTTTATGTCCCTAAGCTCTATGAGCGCCATTGTTATCGCTGTATTAGTATGCTATTACACTGCAAAGATAAAGCGGTTTTTTCAAACCGCCAAACTTTTTTGCAAATATTTTGCCAATATGTAAGAGAATGCTAGTTATTAGGGGCGTCCAGGCGCAGTTCCGGGTGACGGAGGGATGTGAAGTGGAACACAAAGGCCACGGCAAGAGCCGCAATGCAAAGGCCGAAGAACATAATCTCCACGGCAACGGGGCCGCCGGCATCGGCCGAATGCGCCCCCAGGATATTGCCTGCAATCATCTTGAAACTGAGGAGCCCCAGGTTCTGCACCCAATATATAAGCGCGAAGGTGGTTCCAAGCACCTTGTCCGGGACTATCTTTGGCACGGACGGCCACAGTGCGGCCGGGACCAGGGAGTAGCCAAATCCCAGGAACACCATTGCCAGGTATCCCCAGAAGGGGACTCCGGCGGGAGCGAACGCCAGGATGGCGTGGGCAATGAGGGACAGTATGGCGCCAAGTATCATCCAGCGCGTGCCCTTTCCGGCCTTGTCCACCATCATACCAAACAGCGGGGCAAAGATCACGGTAGAGAACGGAAGCATGGAAACCATCCATCCCGCCGCCTGCGCCGGAATGTCAAAGCGCGGCACCAGGATGGCTCCCGCAAACTTCTTGAACGCAATGATGCTGCTATAAAACAGCACGCAGAGTAGCCCCAGCAGCCAGAAGTTCCTGTTTCCCAGCACTCCCAGCACATCCTTGAACCGGAAGGTCTCATCGTCATGCTTTTCCTCCGGGGCAGAGGCTTCGGACGGCGTAGCCGCCCGTGGCTTCGTGAACGGGAGGGGCCCAGACTTGTCTGGGAGGGACAGCTCCGAAGGAGCGTACCGGTCCGAAGCCTCTGCCCTGGAGGAACGCTCTGCCTTGGCATCAAGCGCCACAAAAATGGCCCAGAGGATGAGGCCAAAGGCCATAAGGCCCATACCCACAAGGGCGGGGCGGGAGGTTTCGGCCAGGGAATAGACGTGGTCCGGGACCTGCTGTACAAGGCGGGGGGAAAGAACCAGGGCAAATGCGGTTCCAAGACGCGCTATGGCAAGCTGGAGGCCCATGGCAAGAGCCATCGGCCCGCCCTTGAACCACTTGGCTATTGAACGCGTGACCGCGGTTCCGGCAATCTCGGACCCAAGGCCGAAGAGCATCGTCCCTACGTAGGCCCACCGGAGAGCGGCCGCGCCGCCGTGAAGCACAGCCCCTGTAACCATCCCCGCTCCAAGCACCATCATCCCCACAAACAAGGATCCGCTCACGCGTACGCCCCATTTGTCAAGGAGGATTCCGCCAATGACCAATCCGCCAAACACGCACAGGACGCTGTATCCGCTGGTATAAAGGCCATACCCGGCAGCATCCCACCCAAGAGCCGTTAGGGACGGATTCTCAAAGAGGTAGGATATGCTGGAGAACATGTCGTCAAAGTAGTACGACGCGAACATCGGCACTACAAGACAGGCCAGCGCAATCCATGCAGCCGGCCTGTAAAAGTTCTTAGCGGAACTAGCCATTATTTGTTCTCTTCCTTCTGGACG
>R27__coassemble_1361_pt1 | contig 11463 bp, 11 predicted proteins | sample R27__metabat2_high_PE_018 | metagenome-assembled genome bin R27
TCCCAGAGCCGTGCCCGCCGCCAGGTTCAGGCCCATTCCCCCGCGCCTCTTCTTGGTACAGAGGGAAACCGCAATGATGGTGAGGATTATGGACGACAGCGGCATAGCCATACGGTTGTTCTTCTCAATGAGGGCGGCCGATACTGATGCGTCGCCCCTCATCGTCTGAGTCTTGATGAGTCTCTCCAGTTCTGCCTCGTTAAGACGCGTAATGGTGTACTTGTTCAGGAAGAAGTCCTCCCTTGTAAGGCTGAGGACGGTATCCAGTTGACGGCCTGAGCGGACGTGGTCCCCAAGGCCTTCGTCGTAATCGCGGATGAACCAGTTGCGGAGTTTCCATCGGCCCGTAAGGGTGTCGAACTGCGCGCTCTCAGCGGTAATCTTTGAACGGAGATGACCGCCGGAAAGGTCCTCCAGGGTAAAGTTATAGGCCGTGTTGTTATAGGCGCTGAAGGACTCCAGGTACACAAAGTGGTCGTTCTCCAGTTTGTAGTGCATATCGTGGCCGATCTTCACCTTCATACGGGGGATGTACTTCTGCTCGAAATCCACCTTGCGGCCCACCTGGTGAGGGATAACCCACATTCCAAGGCCCATGGACAGGAACATTATGAACACGGCCGATATAAGGTACGGCACCATAAGGCGGTGGAAGGAGATGCCGCTTGAGAGCATTGCCACCACCTCCGAGTCCTGGGTCATCTTGGACGTGAAGAAAATTACCGTAAGGAATACGAACATCGGGGAGTACATATTCATAAAGTACGGTATGAATCCAAGGTAGTAATCCAGGAAGATTTCCTTCATGGGAGCGTCCTTTCGCACGAAATCCTCAATCTTCTCACTTACGTCGAAGATCACGATTATTACCGCAAGAAGCAGCAGTGCCATAAAGAATGTCACCAGGAACTTCTTGATTATGTACCAGTCAAGTTTCTTCAGTCCCCAGTTCATAAGCGCTGCGTGAGTTTAGGGAGCACTGCGTTTTTCCAGGCCGTGAAGTCCCCTGCCTCAATGTGTTCACGGGCCTTTGTGACAAGGTCCAGGTAGAAGGCGAGGTTATGCTCCGAAGCCACCATTGCGGCAAACATCTCCTTTGCTATGAAAAGGTGATGTATGTATGCGCGGGTGTAGTAACTGTCTACAAATGAAGTGCCGTCAGGGTCCAGCGGAGTGAAATCATCCGTCCACTTGGAATTTCGCATATTCATTATGCCGTTCCAGGTGAAGAGCATTCCGTTGCGGCCGTTGCGGGTGGGCATCACGCAGTCGAACATATCTATGCCGCGCGCTATGCCCTCTAGGATGTTTGCAGGGGTGCCTACTCCCATAAGGTAACGGGGCTTCCCGGCGGGAAGGAGCGGGCAGGTTATCTCCAGCATCTCATACATCTTCTCCGTGGGCTCCCCTACAGCAAGGCCGCCTACTGCGTAGCCGCCGCGGTTGGCGTTGTCAAGAGTCAGGGCGTGCTCCACGGCCCTTTTTCTAAGGTCCGGATACACGCAGCCCTGGATTATGGGGAACATGGTCTGGGAGTATCCGTAGAGAGGCTCAGTTTCATCAAAATGCCTTGCAAAGCGCTCCAGCCAGCCCTGGGTGAGTTTCAGGGACTTTGCTGCATAGCGTTCATCCGCGTCTCCGGGGCAGCACTCGTCAAGGGCCATGATTATATCGGCCCCTATTATGCGCTGGGTATCAACGTTGTTTTCCGGGGTGAAGATGTGCTTGGAACCGTCTATGTGGGAGGAAAACCTGCAGCCTTCTTCCGTGAGTTTACGGATGGGGGCCAGGGAGAACACCTGGAAACCGCCGCTGTCCGTGAGGATGGGCCTGTCCCAATGCTCGAACTTATGCAGGCCGCCGGCCTTGCGGAGAGTGTCAAGACCGGGCCTCAGATAGAGGTGGTAGGTGTTTCCAAGGATGATCTGGGCCTTTATATCGGCCTCCAAATCCTTGTGATACACTCCCTTGACGGAACCCACGGTGCCCACTGGCATAAAGATGGGAGTCCTTATTTCCCCGTGGTCCGTGGAAATGACTCCGGCCCTTGCGGCCGACTGAGTGTCCGTAGCCTGTAATTTAAATTCAAACATCTCTGCAAAAATACGGAAAATTTCGTACTTTTGTATGATGAACCTGTGACTAATAACAAATAATATAATCTATGAAATTTCAAATCAAGCCAATCCAGGTGAAGCTGGCAGTGCTCAACTTCATTGAATTTGCCGTTTGGGGAGCATACCTCACTTCCCTGGGCCGTTACCTAGGCAACATCGGCCTCGGTCCCCAGATCAAGTGGTTCTTTGCAATGCAGGGAATCGTTTCCATCTTTATGCCCACCCTTATGGGTATTCTTGCCGACCGTAAGATGGAAGCCCAGAAGGTCCTGGCGCTGTGCCACGGCCTTGCCGGCATCTTTATGATTGGCGCAGGCGCTTACTGTATGATGGCAGGAAACGTGGTTGAGTTCGCTCCCCTGTTTGTCCTCTACAGCCTCAGCGTGGCGTTCTTTATGCCCACAATCGCCCTTGTGAATTCCGTGGCATACAATGCCCTCGCGAAGGAAGGGATGGATCCCGTGAAAGATTACCCGCCCATCCGTGTATTTGGGACCATCGGCTTTATCTGCAGTATGCTCCTCACCAACTTCCTCTCCATCAAGGGAGTCCGTATGCAGGAAACCTTCACCCAACTGCTTTCTTCCGGCATCCTGTCGCTTGTGATGTGCGCCTACTCTCTCACAATGCCGTCCTGCCCCGTTAACAAGGCCGGCGGCAAGCAGTCCTTCGCGGAGGCATTCGGCCTCAAGGCCTTCACCCTTTTCAAGGACGGCCAGTTTGCCATCTTCTTCATCTTCTCAATGCTCCTTGGCGCTTCCCTCCAGATCACAAACGGTTACGCCAATACCTTCCTCGGTTCATTTGCCGCCAATCCGGCCTATGCCGACACCTTCGCCGTCAAGAACTCCAACGCCCTCATAGCCATCTCACAGGCGTCAGAAACCCTCTGCATCCTCCTTATCCCCTTCTTTATGAAGAAGTTCGGCATCAAGAAGGTGATGCTCATCTCAATGTTCGCCTGGGTGCTGCGCTTCGGCCTGTTCGGCCTTGGCAACCCCGCAATGCCCGGCGTGCTGCTGTTCATCCTCAGTTGCATCGTCTACGGTATGGCCTTCGACTTCTTCAACATCTCCGGTTCCCTCTACGTTGAGCAGAACGCCGCAGTGGACATCCGCTCCAGCGCGCAGGGACTGTTCATGATGATGACAAACGGTTTCGGCGCAACCATCGGCACCCTTGCCGCCGGCGCCGTGGTAGACTCCGTGGGCGTGTTCGAGAACCCCGCCGCCTGGCCCAACGCCTGGTACATCTTCTCAGGTTACGCCCTTGTGGTAGCCATCCTCTTCTGGATCCTGTTCAAAGATCCGCAGAAACAAACCGCGTAATCCCCTCTGGCGCGTAAGTGACTATCTATCACTGATTTATAAATAATCGGGTGCACCTACAAGTGCACCCGACTTTCATTAAAAGACTGTAAATAAGCGCATTACGCGCCAGGGCTATTTCTGGTATCCGGCAAGTTTTGCAATGGTGGGGGCAATCTCTGCGTTGTCCCTAACCTCACGGAATGCCTCGTGCCCGGCGCCGGTGACGTAAAGCCCCACGGGAGAGCCGGAGTGTGACCCGTAACTGAAGCGATAGCCGGCTGCGCGGTCAAGGCACTTAACCGCCTCATCCACAATCTTATAGTTCACGGAGTACAGGTTCTCGGAAGAAAGGTTCCTGTTGCCCCCCTTCCCGAAGGTCTGGTCGTACACCTCCTTGAGGGCAGCCTCCTCCTTGGAGGAAACCTCCACCTTGTCCCAAAGGCCAAGGTTATCGGCAAAAAACTCCTTCACGTCATCCCAGGACGGGGCCTTGAAGGGCTCATCCTCAGGGAAGAACTCCTCACGGAACTCCTCTGTGAGTACCGGCGTGGAGCCCTTCTGATAGGCAAGGCGCTCCGGATGGATCTCGTATTTGCCTGCGCCAAGCATAAGGCCGCCGGTCTCGTGGTCTGCGGTGATGAGGATGAGGGTTTCCTTGGGATGACGGGCAAGAAATTCCAGCGCAAGGTCCACGGAATAAGCCATATCCGTAAGTTCCTGGAAAGCCGATGCCGCATCCGTGCCATGGCAGGCCCAGTCTATCTTTCCGCCCTCTATCATCACAAAGAAGCCTTTCTTGCCGAAGTGCTTCTCAAGGTAGGAGATACCGGCTTTCACGAAATCTGATAACTGGGTGTCGTCCTCCTCACGGTCAATGGCATAGGGAAGGTCTTCCTGGGGTTTGCCGCTAAGGCAGATAACCCTGCCGTCAACATCCTCCACGCCGGAAAAGTCGGGGCCCTTGAAAAGGGATATGCCTGCATCGGCCGCCATCTTTTCATAATACTCGGGGCTGCGCTCAGAGCCTTTGTCCATAATGAAGCCGGCGCCTGCGGCAAAGTCCACCGGGGCCGATATAAGCTGCGTGGAGATATCCTCGTAGTTCTTGCGGACGGCCGTGTGGGCCACAAAGGAGGCCGGAGTTGCGTGGTTGATTCCCACAGAAGTGATGATTCCCGTGCCATAACCTGCGGCGTGCGCCCATTCCGTCAGGCAGGAAACGGGGTTGCAGTCAAGGTCCCCGCCGATTGCGCTGTTGTATGTCTTCACACCGGAAGCGAGGGCGGTGCCGCCTGCAGCGGAATCCGTTACCAGGGAGTTTCCGGACACGGTTGTGATGAAATTACGGACGGGAAACTGGGTGAAGTTGATTACCTCCGGGCCGTTACCCGTGGCTTTGTTGTACTGCTCGGTACCCATCACCTGGTTGACGCCCATTCCGTCTCCGATGAAATAGAACACGTATTTTACCTGCTGATGAGAACTGCAGCCAAGCGCAAGCGCTGCAAAAAGGACTAATAAGGATATCTTTTTCATACTGATTTTTTAAGCGTCAGCAAAGTTACAAAAAAATCGGCCAATTAATTTGTATATTTGTCCCCCGGAAATGAATAAACACAAGAATATCATGAAAAGATTTCTCCTTACCGTCGCCGCGCTGTTTGCCGTAACCGCACTGTTTGCCCAGACCAACGAGGAGATCCTTGCCAGGATGGACGCGGAACTTGCCACCCTTGACAGCAATGGCTTCTCTATGATTATGGAACTCAAGATTCCCATCCTGGGTTCTTATTCCACCAATATGTATACGCGCGGGAACAAGACCAAGGCCCTTGTGGATGTAAAGGGAGAAAAGACCATCCTCTGGTCCGACTCAGTCACGGACTGGGAGTACGATGTGAATAAGAATGAACTTACCATAAGCAACGCAAAGTCCTCAAAATCCAGTTCCGACGACAGTATGAGCGCGCTCAAGGGTGTCACTGATGGCTATGACGTCAAACTCAAGAAGGAAGATGACAGCGTCTGGTATTTCATCTGCACAAAGTCCAAGACCAACACCAACAAGGACGACCCTAAAAAGATGGACCTGGCTGTTTCCAAGACCACTTACCTTCCCGTCCGCACTTCAATCACCCAGCACGGCGTCACCGTCACCTTCAGGGATTTTGCAAAGGGCGTAGATGAGGCCGATGTAACCTTCGACCCTTCGCTCTACCCCAACGCAACCATCGTTGATAAACGGTAAAAGGGATATCATTCCACAGAAAAAGCTCCCAAGTTGGGAGCTTTTTCTGTGGAGGTGAGCGGACTCGAACCGCTGTCCAAACGTCCTGCCAGGTGGCTTTCTACACGCTTATCCGTCCTTTGGTTTTTGTGATGAGCTTGCCGGAAGGCGGGCTGGACTCACCCTTAGCCTTTAGGTCTTGACCGGATTTAAAGGCGTGGTCCGGAGCAGCCTCAAATGGATGATACCCCTTGAGGGGCCCTTAAGAGGCGGAAGGGCCGAGGGATACTCGTCGGCGGCGCAACCTTGGCGCGGCGGATTAAGCTAATTGCCTTAGGCTAATTAAGCAGCGAGTGCGTAGTTGTTGTTGGCAACTGATTTTTTGGAGTCTGAGATTTACGGGCAAGGCTCCAACGCCCGGCGTGCTTACCATCCAACACTGGCGCTGTCAAAACCAAAACACCCCCATTGAATGGAATAGAATTGCAAATATAGCAATTATTCCTGGTCCGGCAATAGCCTTGAGACAATCTCGTCGCAAACCTTTTCCCACGCAACCTGCGGATCAAAAGAAAGGCCGGGACGGAGTAGACCGGTGGTGTCACCGAGATATTCGGGATTCTTTATCTTCTCGTCCATACTCATCACAAATTCCTTGTAAGTGGGGGCATGGCTGGAGACGAAGCGAAGGTAGCGGTCATATGCCATCATTACACGGTCAAAATCCAGTTTGCCGGAGATGAGGGCGGTGTAAACGTCGAAGAGGTCTCGGCCTTTGAGGCGCTGATAGAGGGCACGGACTTTCGTTCCGACCAGTTCGTCCAATGCATATGTAAGGACATCGCACTCTCCACTGAACCAATCGTTCTTGACGGAGAATGGTTCTCGTACCATCGGGAAGACACTGAAATGCTCCTTGCAGTTTATTTCAACTTTCAAGTGGATTTCGCCAGCGCCTACGTCGGTCGGCTGAACACGGAAGAGAAGGGTATTATTGTGTTTCTTCTGCTTTACGACAGGTTCCCCCAGCCAGGAGAGTGCTTCGCGCAGATGGTCAATCGTTTCTTTGATGGGTTCTGCGTTTACCTGAACCAGATCGATGTCTTCCGAATAACGTGGTTGAGGCAGCAAATACAGTTTATGCAGCGCCGTACCGCCGCGAAAAGCAAGATGTTCCTTCAGAAAAGAGTCGCTATAGATCGAGACCAGGGCCCTGCAGATAATCAGATCCTGCTCCACCTGGCGTGGAGAAGTCCAGGGCACAACCGTACCCCACTGGGTTATGAACGCTCTTTGTATCATATATCGTCAATTTCAATGTTTTGATTTACCATAACTTTCCATTTCTTATCCACTTGGGAACCATCTGCTGACACTCCCAGCCTAAGCGGCACGGCTTTCATCTGCAAACCTCCAGACTTCATCAAGGCGAGCAAACCGTCAGCAATGGTTTCTTCTTCCAACACGCGGTCCAGCAGATAACCGAGGCGTTGGAATACAGGAGTTGAGGCAACCTGAAGGAAATCGGTTTCCAAGTTGGAGAAATCCAGTTTCAGGGACAATTCTTCCAACAAAGTTGCCGCCCTCGTGAGACCGCCGATGTGCTCCTGATAGGCCACCAGGTCCACGGCCGTCAGTTCCGGACCGGAAATGTTCAACCAACCGGAAGGTACTTCAAGCCGCTGAACATAGTCCATTGGAATTTCCCGCCTCTCAGCATATCGGATAGCATAGCCTTCACGCACCTTGTCGCGCAGCACCGGCTGCTCCACCATTACCTGAAACTCCATCGGAGCCTGATGAGCAGCGCCGTGGCGCTCAGCGGCACTTAGCAGCGAGACATAGTAATTCCGCTGAAGATACTGCATCATCCGGTCTATGTACATTTCCTGCGGCACGGCTTTCCAAAGCCGGTATTCTTCCGGCACGACCACATAGAAACCGCGGTAGGGTGAGAATACCCGTCCTTTGGCCACTGCGCGGTGCAGGGCCGTATCGGTTGTGGGAGCGGACAAAGAGGGGAAAGCTTTCCGCACATCCTCTTTGGAGAACGTGTATCGGCCTCTCGGAACCAGTGCATCTATCCAATCAGCAATGCTCATAGTTTTACGCATATTATTCTATTCACTTGCAAAGTTATACAAATTTTGTATAATATCGCAATCAAATAGAAATATTTATCGATTGGGAAATGGATAATCCCCTTGATGGCCAGCAATTATTCCTGGTCCGGCAATAGCCTTCGGGCGCCCATATAGCGCATCATGAAGTAAGGATGGGAGGAAGTCTGCTCCATGACACCGCCGGAAACGGAGGCGTGGATGAAGGTAAAACTGCCCCTCTCCCGGTCTACGGATACCACGATGCCCACGTGGCCGATTGTGCGAACTCCCCTCTTCTTGCCGAAGAACACGAGGTCTCCCTTCTGAAGATCCGAATAGGATTCCACGGGCCGTCCCTCACGGAACTGGACCTGGGAGTATGCCGTTATGTCATAGCCGAAGTGCCTGTACACGTAACGCGTGAAACTGGAGCAGTCGAAGGCCTTGGGGCCTGCAGCGCCAAGTTTGTACGGCACTCCCTTGAAGGTGCGGGCATATTCCACAATGTCATCCCCCGTCACAACCTGGACGGAAGGGACGGTGTCCTCCTCAACTTCCTGGGCCTTTACGCAGAACGGCGCGGCCAGAAAGAAGAGCAGCAGAAGGTATGTCCGGAATCCTTTCATACGGTGCAAATGTAATCAGAATTCCGGAACCTTCAAATACTGTGCTAATAATCCCTCTGCGGCTGCATCTGGTCATCCTCCCTCTGCAGCACCTTGATTTTGCGGGCAACCACGTCCATCACCGTCCTCTCCTCGTTCTCCTGCGTCATATACCGCCTGATCCGTACCCGTCCGGTCACCTCGATCCACATTCCCTTCTGAATCTGGAACACGTCCCCTATCTGCTCCCTTCCTTCCCAGGCGGCCACGTTGAACCACACGATGTCCATAACCGGATTGCCTTCCTTGTCCCTGGTGCTGTATTCCGTAACCACGGAGAAATTGCACACGTGAGATCCGTTCACTACGTTTACATCGGCCCTGCCGACAACGCCCCTTAACTCGATTTTGTTTAAAAATTCCATTTGACTCTGCTTTTAATGTTACACATAAGCCCCGGACGGGCGCGCTCCGATGCCGGGACAGGGGCAAAGTAAGGCCGGGAATTCCAGAAAAGACGCCTTCCACTGCTCCGGAAGGCAATATTTTTACGTTTTTTGTGTTTTTTTCACGTTTCAACTGTTGTATCACGTGAAAAAGTGAAAAGTGTCCAAACGTTTCACGTGATTCACGTTTTTTGTTGTAACAGGAAAACGTAAAAAATCTTCAGAATGTTTTTTGTGATGCTTGGAAATGCGGGAAATGCTCTTTTCCTTTGCGGCAAAACAGAGATTTGGATGAAGTACAAAGTGGAAGAAGGAGACAATATCTCCAGATGCCTGCAATGCGGGAGCATAATAGATTACGGCGGAAGGCCCGACAGGAAGTTCTGCAGCGCCGGCTGCAAGAACCGCTACCATAATTACAGGCGCTTCCGCAGACGTGACCTTGCCCAAAGATCCGTAGTGGGCAAGTTGGCGAAGAACTATGAGATCCTGGACAGGATAATCCACCTTGGACTTGACGGGATGGACAGGGTCACCCTGGCATATATGGGCTTTGACCCGGCATATGCCACGTCCTACTGCCGTATGGGGCGGAAAAACATCTACACCTGCTTTGACATAAAGTATGAACTCACCCAGTCAAAGATAAGGGCGGTAAGTGTGATGGAATTCTGTGAAGAGTCTGACGGGCCCCTTACTTCAAAATGAGTTCCTGAATATAACCGACCGTGCGGTTGTCCTCAGTGAAAAGGGAGTCATTTGAAAGGAAACGGTTCATCTTTTCCACAAGGTCCTCCTTCTGGAAATGGAGTTGGTTCCGTACCACCGATGAACTGAGGGTTATGTAGAGTTTTCCGTCACGGAAAAAGCGCCTGAGAGTGAACTCCCCCGCCCCCGAGCAGGCATCCCAGGCAGCAAAGATGCGCTGGGTGTTAAGCCCCGCGGCAAGTTTCATGGACCGGATGTACTGCTTTACCAGTTCATCCATGGAAACCGCTTCTTTCCTATGTATCCTTATGGGGTCCATAATCTTCTATTCCACCCTTTTGAAAGTACCCGCAGCGGTGTCAAAGTAAGCGCGGTCCTCGGTGATGCGGTCAACCACCGACGACAGGCGGCCCTTGTCCGTATCCGTAATGAAAATCTGGCCGAAATCACTGCCTGCTACCATCCCTATGAGATTGGATATGCGGCCCATATCCAGTTTGTCGAATACGTCGTCAAGAAGGAGCATGGGGGCAAATCCGTAGGAGCGCTTCATAATCTCATACTGGGCGAACTTGAGCGCGACCAGGAAGGATTTCTGCTGCCCCTGGGAGCCTCCGCGACGGATTGGATGAGAGTCCATAGTGAAGATGAAATCGTCCCTCTGAATACCTGAAGAGGTATATCTGAGCGCAAGGTCACGCTCCCGGTGAGAATAGAAGACATCCTTCAGGGCACCGCCCGCAAGGTCACTCCTGTACTCCATGGAGACCGTCTCCCCGCCGCCGGAAATAAGGCGGTAGTATTCTGCCACAACCGGCTTAAGGTCCTCTGCCAGGCGTTTCCTGGAATCAAAGATGTATGCGGCCGGGACAGCCATCCTTTCATCAATCACTTCAAGAAGGCCGAAATCCGGCTGCATCTCCTTCAGAAGTTTGTTCCTCTGGGCAAGGAGTTTTGAGTAATTCTGTACGGCCGATAAATACTCCGGATCCATCTGGGACAGGATTGCGTTGGAAAGGCGCCTCCTTTCCTCGCCGGACTCGCTCACAAGGGCGCCGTCTCCGGGAGATACCATCACCACGGGAAGAGTGCCGATATGCTCTGCCATACGGGAAATGGGTTTGTCGTCCCTGACAAGTTTCTTCCCTTCATCGGCCACTTTCAGGGAGAATCTTGACTCCAGGCCATTTTCCATTGCGTATACGCCGCCAAGCGTGAAGCCCGTGGTGCCATAGCGGAAATTGTACCTGTCCGGCGCCGGGAAAGCGCTTTTGGTCATTGACAGATAATAGATTGCGTCCAGGAGGTTTGTCTTCCCTTCCCCGTTGTTCCCGCTGATGCAGTTTACGTTGGGAGAGAAAGACAGATCCTGAAACTCTATGTTACGGAAATCCTGAACTACTATTTTCTTCAAAGAGGGCATCGTACACGCGCGTTTGGATTGCAAATATATAAAATAATTCGTAAATTTGCAGGCTTAATCGGCACTACGCCCATACTATTTGAATTATACAAGACAAAATAAACGACAAAATAAATTATGGCAAAAATCACTAAAGAAGAGGAAATCCGCCAGCAGAACGTAGCGGAAGCGGTTTCCAAAGCAGAAGTTTTCTTCAAGGAGAATGGTAAACTGATTTACGGATGCGTGGCAGCGGTGCTTGTTATCGCCCTCTGCGTCCTCGCATACAACCGCTTCATCCTTCAGCCCCAGAAAAAAGAGGCTACCGAGCAGATGGCCCAGGCAGAACGCTGGTTCCAGGCCGGCGAATACCAACTTGCCCTTGAAGGTGACGACAACTATCCCGGTTTTGAGGAAATCATCAACAAGTACGGCGCCAAGGCCGGCCAGGCCGTCTATATGTACGGCGGCGTGGCTAAACTCCAGACAGGCCAGTATGACGAAGCAATCGCCCTCCTCAAGAAAAACAAAGGTGAAGAACCCATC
>R27__coassemble_1422_pt1 | contig 11038 bp, 12 predicted proteins | sample R27__metabat2_high_PE_018 | metagenome-assembled genome bin R27
TCAAGCACGGTTCCGAGAGAAGGGAGGGGTGAAACTCCCCTCCACTTACTCGACCTGAAATCTATGGATCCGGTTATTCTGGCGCTGCTCATACCGTTTTTGGGGACTGCCCTGGGGGCGGGTTTCGTGTTCTTTATGAAGAAGGATATGCCGGCCCTTCTGCAGAAGGCGCTGCTGGGCTTCGCTTCCGGCGTTATGGTGGCGGCATCGGTGTGGTCACTCCTCATTCCGTCCATGGAGATGGGTCCTATCGGCCCAACTCTTGCAGGCCTTCTGGGCGGCTTTGCGTTCCTGCTTTTCATTGACCACGTGACTCCGCACATCCATATTGGCGGTGAGGCCGAGGGCCCCCGCAGCAGCCTTTCCCGTACCGCAAAACTGGCCCTGGCCGTGACCATCCACAATTTCCCGGAGGGAATGGCCGTGGGCGTTGCAATAGCCGGCGCTCTCCAGGCCGATTTCAATATGGCCGCCGCCCTGGCCCTTTCCCTTGGAATAGCCATCCAGAATATCCCTGAGGGTGCTATCATTTCCATGCCCCTGCGTGCTGCAGGGAACGGCAAGGGGAAGTCTTTCCTCATTGGGGCGCTCAGCGGAATTGTGGAGCCTATCGGTGGGGGATTGGTGCTTGGACTTGCATCGGCCATAACGGGAATCATGCCCTTCATGCTGTCCTTCGCCGCCGGCGCAATGCTCTACGTGGTGGTGGAGGAACTCATTCCGGACGCCTCGCAGGGAGAGCACTCCAACCTTGGCACCGTGGGCTTTGCCATCGGATTTGCCCTTATGATGGCCCTTGACGTGGTGCTGGGGTAGATGAGGCTCGGGAGGGTAATACTTGCTCTGGCTGCAAAAGCATAAAGAAGGCTTGGACCTGGCTGTGGAAACCCTTCCTGGCATCTAATACTCTGAATATCAGGCGAATATGCGATTCTGATTGTGCAAAAAGTCCAATCAGATTCGCGTAAGTTGCTACTAGTCAGGCGATTACCCGCCAGGGCGTTTTGGCGGATTGAGATGTTTACAGTGTGGTTATTCTGGTTAGGGAATGGTGACAGGCGTGGAGGGGGCGGTGAACAGTGGTAGCGGTGGAGGTTAAGTGGTTGATATACAGGGTGTTATGGATTTATTTGGGATTACCGGTAATCCCAAATAGCCGTGTAAGTGATTGAGAGATAGAGAGTTAGGCTCCACAGGGTCGGCATTAAGGGGTGGGGAAGGGCGGCTAGAGGCCCTTCTCGAAGTCCTTCAGGGCCGATATGGCCTTGGGGCAGAGGATGAGAATGGAGAGCACCGTGACCCAGGCCATGAGGCCTACGCCGATGTCTCCTATCTGCCACACTACGTCCGCTTCCTTCACGGCACCGAACACCACTGCTGCAAGCATCAGCGCCTGCAGGATGAGGATGACCGCACGTTCTGCCCTGGAGGGTGCGGAGGCGGCACCTGAGGCAGCACCGGCAGCATCAGGACCGGAGGCCGAACCGGCAGCACGGGGGCCGGAACCACGTCTCCGGAAGAGGTAGATGATACTTGTTTCGGCGTAGAAGTAGTAGGCCATGATGGTGGTGAAAACAAAGAACACCATAGCAACGGACACAAACTTGCCTCCAAAGCCCGTAAACACTGAATCCACGGCACTCTGGGTGTAATTCACATAGTTTCCGCCGAGGTCAGGGGCGCCGCCAAAAAGAACCTGTCCGTCAGGGCCGAAGATGTTGTAAGTGCCTGAGCAGAGGATCATAAGGGCCGTAGCGGTGCACACGAGGAGGGTGTCAACGTACACGGAAAATGCCTGCGCAAGGCCCTGCTGGGCGGGGTGCGGGACATCAGTGGCGGCCGATACGATGGCCCCGGTGCCCTGGCCGGCCTCGTTGGAGAAGATGCCCCTCTTCACGCCCATGGCGATGGTGGAGCCGATGATGCCGCCGCAAACGGGATTGAGCCCGAAGGCGCCCTTCACGATGGCCCCGAGAACCGCCGGAACGTCCTGGATATGGAACGCCACAACAACCAGCGACAGCACAATGTAGCCAAGCGCCATAAACGGCGTCACAATGGACGCAACGCGCGCAATGCGCTTCACCCCGCCAAAGATCACAAGCCCCAGTATCACCGCAAGGCCGATTCCTGCTGCAAGGGGAGTGACCGGGAAGGAATTATTGATGGCCGATGCAGCGCCGTTTGACTGCACCGTGGGGAGGAAGAATCCGCAGGAAACCGCCGTGATTACGGCAAACACAATCCCCAGCCAGCGCGCCTTGAGGCCGTGTTCTATGAAACTGAACGGCCCGCCGCGGTACCCCGATGAATGATGGAACTTGTACATCTGGGCCAGTGTAGACTCTACAAACGCGGTTGACGCCCCGAAGAATGCCACCACCCACATCCAGAACACCGCTCCAGGGCCGCCGAAGGCAATGGCCGTGGCCACACCCACTATGTTTCCCGTTCCAACCCTTCCTGAAAGCGCAATTGAAAAGGCCTCGAAAGACGAAATCCCCTTATTGTCCTGTTTCTTTGAGAACAGGGACCGGAGCATAAGGCCGAACCGCCTCACCTGCACAAAGCGCGTGCGGAAAGAGAAGTAAAGCCCCGCAATGATAAGGAGGGCCACAAGCCCCGGATTCCAGACTATGGAGTTTATCTGAGATACTATCTTTTCAAACATAGGTGAGAAGTGACGTTTTGCGAATATAATAAAAAATATGCAACTACTTAAAAGAGCCTCGGAGGACGGCCGTCTTTTCTGGGCTTGGATATCCCTTCAGGCCGCTCCGAGGCTGCTTAATTACAAGTGGTAGGGTCTTAGCCCTTCATAACCTCATACTTTTCCTTCAGGAGTTCCACCACGGGATCCATAGCCTTGGGGAATACCTTCCTGAGGTCAATCTCGTCGCTTTCCGAGAGCACTTTTTTCAGGGCCCTCATAAAGTTGTCCTTGATCTCAGTAGCAAGGTTAACCTTCACAATGCCGTTATGGATGGCGTCCTTCACTTGGTCGTGAGGGATGCCGGAAGAGCCGTGCAGGACCAGCGCCACGGGCGTTGCAGCGTGGATTGCGGCAAGGCGGGGGATATCAAGGTGCGGGGGGAGTTTATAGAATCCGTGGGCCGATCCGATTGAAACGGCAAGGGCCGATACACCGGTCCTGTTCACAAACTCCACGGCCTGCTCAGGGGTGGTGAAGCCGCCGCCCTGCTCCTGGCCCAGTTTTGCCACATAGCCAAGTTCCGCTTCCACATTGGCGCCGTACGGTTTTGCCATCTCTACTGCTTTGGCCGATATCTCAACATTCTCCTCGAAGGGCTTTTCAGATGCATCTATCATAACGGAGTCAAAACCCTCGTCAAGGCACCTCTGGACAAGTTCCAGGCTGGGACCGTGGTCCAGGTGGATGTAGCCCTGGAGGCCGTAATCGGCCAGGACCTGGCGGCCCATCTTGTATGCGGTATGAAGGCCCATATAGTCAATGGAGGAGCGGGTGAGTTGGAGCATCACGGGAGCGTTCATTGCCTGCGCGGCCTTTGCCACGCAGAGAAGGGTCTCGTAGTTATAGAAATTTGTTGCCAGGACGGCCGTTTTACTGGCCTGGCACTCATAGAGGACTTCTTTAATGGTTTTCATAGGATTGAATAGTTTTTCCTTACAAATATAGCCATTTTTCAGTTATCTTTGCAATATGAATAGAAGTTCCCGTATTATAAGAACCAGCATTGTGGGCATTGTCACAAATGTCCTTCTGGCATCATTCAAGGCCCTTGTTGGCATCATTGCAGGCAGTATCGCCATAGTGATGGACGCCATCAACAACCTCAGCGACGCCCTTTCAAGCGTAATTACAATAATAGGCACAAAACTCTCCCAGAAGCCGGCCGATAGAAAGCATCCCTTCGGATACGGCCGCGTGGAGTATTTCAGCGCCATCATCATTGCGGTTATTGTGATTTCTGCCGGCGTGACCTCCCTCATCGAGTCCGTCAAGAAGATAATTGAGCCCACCGAGCCAAACTACACTACGGTAACCCTCATTGTGGTTTCCGTGGCCATCATTGCAAAACTACTCCTTGGCTGGTACGTCAAGAGCCAGGGCAAAAAACTTAAGAGCGATGCCCTCATAGCATCCGGCTCCGACGCCCTTTTCGATGCCATAATCACCCTTGCAACCCTCATTTCCGCAGGCGTGATGCTCATCTGGGGCATATCGCTGGACGGAATCCTGGGAACAATAATATCGGCCCTTATCATCAAGGCGGGCATTGAGATGCTGGCGTCGCCGGTAGGGGAACTCCTTGGAACAAGGGTGCCGCCGGAACTTGTGGCCGATATAAAGAAGGAGGTTATGGCCCACCCGGAGGTTCACGGCGTGTACGATATGATCCTCCATAACTACGGCCCGGAGGTGATGATAGGGACCGTCCACATAAGCGTAGACGACACCCTCACGGCGCAGGACATCCACGGCCTTTCCAGGAAAATCACCCTTGAGATGGTACATAATCACGGCATAATTATGACCGTGGGCGTCTACGCCGTTGCAACGGGGAATAACCAGAGAAAGGAACTCCAGACTCTTGTAATAAAGACCCTCCAGGCCCATAAGGAACTTGTCCAGATTCACGGATTCTACTACTCTGAAAAGGAAAATCTTGTAACCGTGGACGTTGTGCCGGACCTCACGGTCAAGGACGACAACGCCCTGTGCGAGACCCTCACCAGGGAACTCACTGAAAAGATTCCCGGCAGGACCATAATGATTACCGTGGACCATAACTACAGTGAATAACTGTACTGAATAAAAAGTCCTAATCAGCAGCAAATTATCCCTAAATAATTCCGCCGGGATTTCATTACTTTGCACTCTCAAAGTGAATGTGTATGAATTTCAGCGGAATAATTGTAGGCGCGGCGGTGTTCCTGAGTATAGGAATATGCCACCCGCTTGTGATAAAGATGGAGTATGAACTGGGAAGGAAAAGTTGGTGGATATGGCTGGTGGCCGGGCTTGTCATCCTGGGGCTCTCAATCATAGTCAGGAATCAGATTGTTTCCATCATCCTCGGGGGCTTTGCATTCTGCTGCCTCTGGGGCATCCACGAGATGTTCCTCCAGGAAAAACGTGTTCTCAGGGGATGGTTCCCGGAAAACCCCAAACGCCATCAGTATTATGAGGAAAAACGGCAGGAGATGAAAAATAAGTTGTAACTTTGTGCCCCAAAATCACTTTGTTATGATGAACATAGTGCTCCTCATCTACGTGGGCGTAGTTCGTCGCAGAGGCTAGCACTTCCGGTAATGCCGATGCAGTGCGGCTTAAAGTGTTGATTTACAGTTAATTACAGAGTTCTTTGGGATTACCGGTAATCCCAAATACTTGCGTAACTTTCTGTGTATCAACAACTTAACCTCCACCCGTACCGGCGGGCCATTTTCCACTTTTTTCAGTATATTTGTAAGAAATACAGCCACAAATAATGAAAACCAAGATTACCATATTTCTCATTGCCATCCTGATGGTGGCGCCCAAAGCGTTAGCGCAGGAAGAAGTGCCGTCCTATGACTGGGCACAGTTTGGCGTCTATGCTGCCCAGAATGAGGTGGCAGGGGACTGCAGGCCCCTTGCAGTGATAATGGGAGACTCCATCACGGCTGGCTGGGCCGCCGCAGATCCTGGGTTCTTCACGGATAACAACATCCTTGGAAGGGGAATAAGCGGCCAGGTCACCTCCCAGATGCTGGTCCGCTTCCGCAGGGACGTCCTGGACCACAGCCCCAAGTACGTTGTTATAATCGGAGGCATCAACGACATAGCCCGTAACGCCGGTTACATATCCCTGGACAACATCCTTGGCAACATTGCCTCAATGTGTGAACTTGCCGTAGCCCACGGCATAATCCCCGTGCTTGCCACGGTTGTTCCCGCAGATCACATAGGCTGGCGCCCTGCCATCACCGGCACCCGCGAAGAAGTTGCATCCCTCAGCGCCAAAATCCGTGAATACGCGGTAAAAAGCGGCTTCCGCCTCATAGACCTAGAGGTAATTATGGCCGATGAAAACGGCGCCCCAAGAGTAGACCTTTCCCCGGACACCATCCATCCCAGTTATACCGGCTACAAGGTCATCGAAGAGGCCCTCCTGAATATCCTGAATTAGCACACCACAACCATATGAAACGTATCCTTATCATTGCAGCGGCCGCTCTTGCCATCATCTCCTGCTCTCAGAACAGGCAGAAGAAAGACATAGACTTCATAAGTGATTTCTATGAGCACGTCCTTGGAAACAAGCCCATGACCGACGACTACCTCAAGAGTTCCGTCTCCAAGGAAATCCTTAACTCCCTCTGGGAAGCGGATTATGATGAAACATACTCGTTCTGGTACTTCCGCACAGGCTGCCAGGACGGCCCTTCAGACGTCTCAAAGGTGGAATCCATAGAGCCCCTTGAGGAAGGCTGGTACCGCGTTACCTACTCCGACCTCGGCAACCCCGGCGTCACGGACGTAAAGGTAGAAGGCGGCAAGATAACCGCCTACAAGTTCCAGGACAACAGCCAGAACGCCCTCACCACCGCCGCCACGGCCAAAGCCATTGACGCTTATATGATGGAGATAGGAAAGAACTACACCCAGGCTATGTACTGCATCCCTTACACCAGCATTGTGGCAACGGATGAATCGGATCCATCCGACATAAAGGTGTGGGGCGATTTCCGCGTAGAGAACTACAACCTTGAAGGTGAGGTGCTTAAGTGCATCTCCGGCGGCAGCCATCCCGGCCTGATGCACATTTCAAAGGCCGATGACGGCACCTTCTCAGTCACCGCCTTCGATGAAGTAGGAGACGGCTCCACCTTCCACCCCACCGCAAAGGGAATCTTCGGAGATCTTTATGACCTTTTCCTCGCGCGCCTTTCCGACGAAGAAGTAAAGAAGGCCGATAGGGAAGCCGCCATCGCGGCATTCGTCGCCTCCGAGGGCATCCCCGCCAAGTATTACCAGGACTTTGGCTGGGACCCCGTGGAGATCAAGTCTCTCCATTAATTGTTCTCCCCCCAGCACTGGTAATGCCGATGCGGTGGGGCTTAAAGTGTTGATTTACAGTTGATTACAGAGTTATTTAGGATTACCGGTAATCCTAAATACTTGTGTAATACACTGTGTCTCAGTCACTTAACCTCCACCTGAACCTTGTCTTCTGGGGGCGCGGGTGATGTGACGAAAAAAGTCACACCACCTGCAAAAACAGGCCAATTTTGCGGGTGATGTGCCAAATAAAGTCTCACCACCTGCACTTCCAGGAGTTTTTTGTAACTTTGTCACATGATAACCACCTTGTGCAGGTGGCCATCTATTACTTCTTCCTGAGATAAAACAGCTATGAATACCGAACTTCTTACCCTTTCGAACCAGTACCTTAACGCCGCCAACGCCCTCCACGATGCCATAAGGGACATCATTAAAGGCGCCGGAGGCTTTATCAATACCACCAACAACCGCCAGGAAAAACAGGACATCAAGGCCCTTGTATTCGACAAGGCCAAAGGCTACACGGAAACTAAGCCCATAAGGGCCCTGAGAGTCAATCCCAAAGGGGAGGTAGAAGTGTGCATAGGTAACTTTGGAACCATCTACACGGACAAATTCCTCCGCGGAAGCGCCTCAGACGACCACTGGACCACCCTCCGCGGCTCCAACGTGATGTTCTACCAGACCATCCTCTCCATCATCAAAACCCTTGACATCTACCTCCCGGAAGGTACTCAGGAATAGGGCCGATGCCACTGCGGTAATGCCGATGCGATGGGGCCTAAGTGGTTGGATATCAGTTAGTTGTAAGATTCTTTGGGATTATCGGTAATCCCAAATACCTTTGTAATACATTGTATTTCAGTTACTTAGCCTCCACCCTAATTTTTTCACCTCCGGCTGAGAAATCTAAATAATCTTTTTGCTGATTCAGAAAAAAGCACTACCTTTGTAAACGAAGGGGGGATGGGCCCTCTGGGCTTGTCCCCTTTGAACCTTCAAATAAGACCGCCACAAGGCGGTTTTATTATTTTGGGATGCTAAACTCATGGATGTCCTCGCCCACGATACACAGAACCCGCTCTATACTGTGATTATATTTCTGGGAGGCTTGATCATTTAAGTACTTAAACCATCCATCCTCAATTCTTTCATATGAATACAACTTCTTGTCGTGGAAATATAGAATAACACAAGAAGCCCCTTGTCTGGTAGCAATATGGAGTTTGTCTTTTATTGCCCATTTCCCTTGCCCCTCTACGGCTTTGATGTCCATTATGATTCCATCAATAAAGCCATCTGGACTCATTATGCCATCTGGGGCTATTTCCGATTCGAGTATGACTGCGTGCCCTCGATTACGTAAAATTTTGACAGAGATCTTTTCATAGTCTCCTTTTTTTATCCCAAAGGCACCGATTTGAGAATCAAATTGATGGTTACGATGCACAGCACTTACGCCGCCTGAAACATCATCAAAGACGACGTCTATATAATTGGGGTCATTTAATAACCTCAGGTATTCTTGATAATTTTCTTCGCGATGTAAGTCGTTAATAATCATACATTCTGAGAAATGAAACGCGCTGGTTTAGTTTGTTTGTTCCCTTTGCGGCTTCAAAGTTAACAAAACGTCAAAATACCTGTGGAGGTCAAATTGCTGATAGTCAAGTAATTACAGAATCTTCTACCGGAACTTTTTCCGGGAAATGATTCTGTAAACACCTAATTATCATAATGTTAAGCCCCATCACAAGTGGAGAACTATTGGGGAATGGCACTCACGCAAAACTCTAAAATGATTATCTTTGCACCATAATGAAGATCATCGTAGCACCGGACTCTTACAAGGGCTGCCTCACCGCAAAGGAGGTGGCAGGGGCCATCAGTGAGACAATAAGGGAATCGTGCCCCGACGCCGAAATAATTACAATTCCTCTGGCCGATGGCGGAGAGGGCACGGTGGATATCCTCTCGGAGGCCCTTGGCGGCAAGATCCAAACCGCCACTGTCACTGATCCCCTTGGAAGGAAGGTGCAGGCAAAATACGCCGTCAAAGGGGACACTGCAATAATTGAAGTGGCCGAAGCCTGCGGGATGAAACTGCTCCGAAAAGAGGAACTGAGCCCCCTGAAAGCCAGCACAAGGGGAGTGGGGGAACTAATGATTGCTGCAAGGAAAAACGGCGCAGACCACCTGATAATAGGCCTTGGAGGCACCGCCACCTGCGACGGCGGAGAAGGAATGATGACGGTCACCGGCATCCGCGAAGCGCTCAAAGGAGCAAGGATAGAACTTCTCTCAGACGTTGACAATCCCTTCACCGGAAAGGACGGCGCCGCGCGTGTCTTCGCCCCTCAAAAGGGCGCAACCGGGGCCGATATTGACATCCTTGAGCGCCGCCTCACCCAAATTGCCCAAACGATCCTCAAGGAAACCGGCAGGGACATCACAAATCTTCCCGGGGCCGGTGCCGCAGGCGGCCTTGGCGGCGCGCTCGCCGGCTGGTTTGGTGCCACAATCTCCTCCGGAATTGACCGCATACTGGACCTGGTCCACTTTGATGAACGCATTCAAGGGGCCGATCTCATAATCACCGGCGAAGGCAAATCCGACCTCCAGACCCTTCACGGCAAGGTTCCTATGGGCGTTCTCCGCCGCGCAGGCGGCATCCCCGTCACCCTTGTCTCCGGCCGCATAGACGCCAAAGCAGATCTCCTAAAGGCCGGCTTCAGCCGCCTCATCGAGGTAACCCCTCGTGAGATTCCGCTGCACATAGCCCTCCAGCCGGAAGTGGCCATAGCAAACATCCGCTCCGCCCTTACTTCCGAAACTTAAACCGCACCACCCCCTTGCAGAACCGGATATTTTCCGTATATTTGCACCCGAATTCCCAAACACAACAAGCCGGGCGAAGGCCCTGAGAGCAGTGCTCAGGGGGTATTGTACCCTCGCGGGGCCGGGTATCCGGTGAAGTTCTTTCAAATATTGTTGTGTTTTATGAGTAACAAAAAGTACACTCTCGTTGCCTGGACCGAGAATGGCCAGCTTCGTATGATTCCTTCCCTCATCAATGAATGTTCCCTTCCTTACCGGGAACGGATTGAATGGCTGGACGGTCATTATCCGGATGATGACAACGAGATCGGGTGGATCCTTGCCCGGAGCAGGGCTCACGAGACCCTGGCCCGCTTTTTCCTCAGTGTTGGACGTCCAAGGGAGGCTTATCTGGAGTATGAGAATGCCGCTTTGGTTTGCGCCTGGTGCTCGGACGGTCTGTGGCTGCAGGGAACGCGGTGCGATTTCCCGGCTCTTCCGCTTCTTTACCGCTTCCTCTCCATGCACAGAAGGTGCGTCCTCCTTGCCTGCAAGAGCCCGCTTATCAAGGGGATGTATGAAGGCAGCGACCTCGAGAGGCATTACCGCTTCTTCACCCTGGACGACGTGATGGATGACCGTGAGATCAATGCCGAACTTGAATCCATCAGGGCCTGGAAGTTCGGGAAAGGGGCGTAGGAGGCCGATAGGCCCTCGCCACTGGCGGGGGCCTTTGTCATTTCGAGCGAAGCGGAGCGTAGCCGAGAAATCTCAATTTATTATTGCCGATTCAGAAAAAAGCATTACCTTTGCAGTGGAATCGTCGCAGGGAATTCGCGAGGAAGGGATGACAACCCTCTCAAGGTAACTTGATTCGAGCCCTAAAGTCAGCGTCCCAGGCTGGCTTTATTTTTTTGCCGTTATGCAATACAGGACATACTCGTCCTTACTTGTCTGGTGCCCCACCAGAAGCCTGATACCTTTATAAGACATGATATACATCTGATCAAATGCCATCTGGTTTTCATCATCAGTTTTGGACTTGTTGATTTTCATAACTATACCATTTTTTAGAATAGCAGTCAAACGAAATAGAGCTCGTGTAGACTTAGGTGAAATGGACGAGTGCCCTCTAGTTATAATACTATCGCAATTTAAGACAGGTGCCTAAGTTAAAAAGTAGTAACTTAG
>R27__coassemble_1572_pt1 | contig 10198 bp, 8 predicted proteins | sample R27__metabat2_high_PE_018 | metagenome-assembled genome bin R27
TCCGACAGGGAGGCATAGGCCACAAAGCCTTTTGGAGCCGGAATTGACGCGTCTGTCATCCTGTCCTTGAGTGTATAGCCAAGGAATTCCTTGTCCTGGAATGCCTCTATGGACGGAGCGTCCCCGAAGACTGCCCATTTGGCGTTTATGGAGGCGCAGGTGGTGTCCACAATCTTGAAATCTTCTCCAAAAACATCAGCCAGGCAGCCCCTGAAGGCATTTGACTGCTCCTTTCCAAACTTGAGGTCCTTTCCGGAACGAAGGAGCAGGACCTGGTGAAGGACTCCGTCATCGGCCCTGAAGGAAGCCTTTACAAGTTCCCTTGGCTGAAGGCTCTTTATCCATTCCTCAACGGTGATATCCCTGGTGGGGCGGGCCTTTAGGGCCTTCGTGAAGGCATTGAGGCGGCCGTTTCCGTCCTCATATGCCCTTCGGGAGGCAATTACGGCGTCTACGTCTTCTATGGGAAGGCTTATGGCCGTGCCGGCAAAATACGGAAGCGCTTCAGGGAAAAGGGCTTCCTGGGAACCTTTGCCCTTGAATGCCGCAAACCAACTGCCGGTGGCGTCTCCGCTGGCGCTTATGCCTTTGAGGGTGATATTTTCTTTTTCCGGAACCTGGAGAGTCCAGGCGCTCCAGGGCGCGAGGTTTTTCAGGAACCCTGCCTGCTTCCGCATTTTGGAGGAGCCGTAGACATCCGTGATTTTGGGGGCGTGGGAATGGTTTACAAGGAGAACCGCCGGGGCCGATACCTTGGGAAGAAGGCCCTGAAGGGTCTTTGAGCCCATAATTGACGTCCCCTCCTGAAGATTCCTGGCCGATGCCTTCACGAATGTCTCAGACCTTGATGCGATGAGGAAGCCGTCCTTTTCCTGGATTTTTAGGCCGGTGCTCAGGGCCATTACCCTTGTGAGGGAATCCGGCAGCGGAATCTCCGCGGCCACCAGAGGCACCAGCGAGCCGCTGTTGTGAAGGGAAATGGCAATCCGGTTTTTGCCGATACTCCTTATGAAATCCATAAGGGCGGGGCTGTCTGGGGCTATTGCCGCCCCCAGAAGGCCCGTTGAATCGGCCAGCACTTTTACGGCCTTTGAGGAGCCGTCAAAGACAAACACGGCCACTGCGTCCGAGGGAATGGCATTGAGGACGCTCCAGCCCTGGGGCAACTGTGACCGGGACTCCCCCTTCCCCTGGGCGTAAAGCCTTGACACTGCGAACGCTATGCCCGCAAGAAGAATTGCCACGGCCGTAACCGCCACTATGGTAAACCTTTTTCCCATATCTTGCAAAGTTAGCACAATTTTGATAATCCTGCAACTATTCCACTATGTGGAGTACTTCCCTACCGCCCGTCCTCTTCTGCTCACCCCCTTCTGCGGGTGATGTGACTTTTTTCGGCACACCACCCGCAGTGCTCCACATTTTTTGCTATTTTTGCATTGCTATGACACTGATAACCACCATCCTCATCTCACTGCTGCCGTTTGTGAACCCGTTTGTGGGGACCGATGCGCACGGCCACACGTTCCCCGGGGCGGTGTACCCCTTTGGTATGATCCAGTTGAGCCCGGACACAAGGCCCAATGCCGGAGACTGGGACGGCTGCAGCGGCTACCACTACTCTGACTCCGTCATCTATGGGTTCAGCCACACCCATCTCAGTGGCACGGGCTGTGACGACTGGTGCGACATCCTCATCACCCCCGGCGGGAAGCCTTCGCGCTTTTCCCACAGCCGTGAAAAGGCCTCTCCAGGGTATTATGAGGTATATTTGGAGGACACAGAGGTGCAGGCTAAAGTAGCCGCCGGGAAGCGCTCCGCCATCCACGAATACTCTTTTTCCGGCCCGGCCAGCATTACGGTGGACTTAAGGCACAGGGACCATCTGGAAGATTACAGCCTGAGCGTGAGCGGCAACACCTGCTACGGCTATCGCATCTCCAGCAGTTGGGCCCGCGGACAGCGGGTATATTTCTATATGGAGTTCTCGGAGAAGGCCATTGAGCCGGGGATTATCGGCCCTACTGCAACCATCCTTTTCCCCGGAAAGAAACTTACCGTGAGGGTGGGCATCTCCTCCGTGTCCTGGCAGAACGCAAGGGCCAATCTCAAGGCCGATTACCCCAAGTCGCTTGCCGCCCAGAAAAAGGCCACCGGAAAGGCCTGGGAGACGTATCTGAAGAAAGTGCCATGCCCCTACAAGAACAAGGAGCACAGAACCCGCTTCTACACGGCCCTTTACCACACCGGCATCCACCCTACGCTTTACTCCGATGTAAACGGAGAGTATCGCGGCATGGACGGCCTTGTCCATAAGGCCGATGGCTGGGACCGCTACACCGTTTTCTCCCTCTGGGATACCTTCAGGGGCCTTCATCCGCTTCAGGCCGATATTGAACCTGAGCACACGGTGGATTTCATAAGGTCCATGCTCTCCATCTACGACGAAGCCGGGAAACTCCCCGTCTGGGAACTCTCCGGCTACGAAACCAACTGTATGATAGGCTATAACGCCGCCCCGGTGGTGGCCGATGCCATCCTCCGCGGCCTCCCCGGATTTGATTATGAACACGCCTTCCAGGCCATGCTGGCAAGCGCCCGAAACGGGGAATTCGGCCTTGACAGTTTCCGCCGCAACGGCCTTGTCCTGGCCGATGACGAGCACGAATCCGTGTCCAAGACCCTTGAGTACGCCTTTGACGACTGGTGCGTTGCGCAGGTAGCCCTACGACTTGGACATTTGGCTGAGTATGAGGAGTTTATGAAAAGTTCCCAGTACTGGAAAAACGTCCTGGATCCTGAAACGGGATTTATGAGGGCCCGCCTCAACGGCAGGTGGTTCTCTCCCTTCGACCCCCGCGAGGTAAACAACAACTACACGGAGGCCAACTCCTGGCAGTACAGTTTCTTTGTGCCCCATGACATCCCGGGGCTCATAGATGCCCTTGGCGGCCCGGAAGCCTTTGAGGCACGCCTGGACGCCCTTTTCACCGCCCCCCAGAAGACCACGGGACGCACCCAGGCCGATATAACGGGGCTTATCGGCCAGTATGCCCACGGCAATGAACCCAGCCACCACGTGGCGTATCTGTACGATGCTGTCGGCCATCCGGAAAAGCGTCAAGCCCGCGTGAATGAGATCCTTGAGAACCTGTACTCAAGCGCCCCTGACGGGCTTTGCGGCAACGACGACTGCGGCCAGATGAGCGCCTGGTATGTGCTGTCCTCGATCGGGAAGTACCCCGTTTGCCCGGTGACACTGTCATCTCGACCGAGCGAAGCGAGCGGAGAGATCTCATACCCCATTGTCACAAACCCGGCGTTCGTGATGCAAAACGACATCTTTACGGACTCCCTGGAAGTGGCAATAAGGGGCGAAGGAACCATCTTCTACCGCATCGCAGGCGGCGCAGAGACCCTTTACACCGGTCCTTTCACGGTGTTGGAACCCTGCACCCTGGAGGCCTGGTCAATTAGGAACGGACGCCGGAGTTTTGTCACAAGAAGCCGCGTGAGGCAAGTTCAGAAGGACCGCGCAATCACAATCCTTTCCCGCTACAGCCGCCAGTACAATGCAGGCGGTGACACAGGCCTCATTGACGGTACCCGCGGCAGCCTCAACTGGCGCACCGGAGGCTGGCAGGGGTATCAGGACACTGACTTCACGGCCGTGCTGGACCTTCTTGAGGAAAGGCCTCTTAGCATAGTGGGAGCCGGTTTTTGCCAGGATGCAAGATCCTGGATATGGATGCCGCGGTACGTGGAATTCAGCGTATCTTCCGATGGCATCAATTTCACCCCGGCGGGACGCCTGGACAATACGGTTGACGAGGAAGATATGACCATTCAGGTATGGGACGCTGAACTTCCCGTCAACTGCACGGCTAGGTATGTCAAAATCTTCGCCAAAAACATCGGCACAATACCTTCCTGGCACCCCGGTGCAGGCGCGCCTGGCTTCATCTTTACCGACGAGGTCTGGGCCCGGTAATCAGAACTTGTAATTAAGAGACTTGAGGGAGGCGCTGGAACCGCCGTAAAGGAGGCTGTATTCCCCACGGAGGGGCACCATATTCTGCGTCTCCTCGTCCCACCACAGGAATGTCTCATCAGTGAGCGGGATGCTCACATTCACGGTTTCACCTGCCTTGAGATCAACACGCTTAAAGCCGCGTAGGGTCTTCACGGGACCTTCTTTATCGGCCGGGCGGGAGATGTATAACTGAACCACCTCCGTGCCGTCTACGTCGCCTGCATTTGTGAGAGGAATCACCAGCGAGCCACGCTTCACGGCTGCATCCCCATATTCAAACGTGGTGTAACTGAGGCCGTATCCGAACGGGTACAGGGGCTCACCGCGGAAGTAGCGGTAGGTGTGGCCTTCCATATTGTAATCCTCCACCTCCGGGAGGTCTTCAACGCTCCTGTAGAAGGTAACGGGCAGTTTGGCCGATGGATTAACGTCACCGAAGAGGACATCGGCAATGGCTGGGCCGCCTTCCTGTCCGGGATACCAGGCCTGAAGGATGACTTTTTTCATACAGGATACCTGTCTACAGCTGGTTATCACGCAGGGAGAAGGTGTCTCCCTGGCGGAGGTCTCCGGTTTGCATACCCTTTTTGAGCCAGCGCATACGCTGGGCGGCGGTGCCGTGGGTGAAGGATTCCTCTACGGCATAGCCCTGGGCCTTTTTCTGGAGGTAGTCGTCACCTATCACGGAGGCGCAGCGGATGGCTTCCTCAAGGTCTCCGTCCTCGATGGAGGTGAACATGGAGTTCTCATAGTGGGCCCAGACGCCGGCGTAGAAATCGGCCTGAAGTTCTATGCGCACGCTCATACGGTTGGAGTCGGTCTTTGACATACGGGCCATCTGCTGATGCGCCTGGCCAAGGGTTCCAACAAGATTCTGGACGTGATGACCTACCTCGTGGGCGATAACATATGCGTAGGCGAAATCACCGTCTGCGCCAAGTTGGGATTTCATACTGGAGAAGAAACTGAGGTCTATGTAGAGTTTCTGGTCGGCGCTGCAGTAGAAAGGGCCCATTGCCGCCTGGCCCTGACCGCAACTGGTGCTGGTGGACCCGGTGTAGAGCACCAGAATGGGGTTCTGGTACTCCCCTAACCCGTTTTTGCGGAAGTAGGCGCTCCAGACATCCTCAGTGGATGCGAGTATCTGGCGGGAGAACTTGGCAAGGGCCTAGTTCTCTTCCGTGGGCTGATATGATTCCTCCGTCATAGTGGCCACGCCGCCAGCCCCCTGGACGGCCCTGAAGACATCCCCAAGGTCTCCGCCCATAAGGAGTGTGAGTATTGCCACAATGGCTATTCCGCCGATTCCCATACCGGCTTTTGCGCCGCCGCTGATACCGCGGCGGTCTTCTACGTTCTGGCTTTCACGCCTGCCGTCCATTCTCATAGCAAAGAGTGTTTTTGCAAATTTACAAAAAAATGGACGAATTTACGTTATTTCACAGTATCCTTATAAGAGGAAGGATTTTGACGGAATTCAGTGGGGGTAAGGGCAAAATACTGTTTGAAGTTGCGCGCGAAAAGGCTGCCGGATGAGAATCCGCAGGCCGATGCAACGTCCGAGATGGACATCTCCGGAGAGGACGACAGCATCTTTGCGGCGTTCTTGAGGCGCACCACATTGAGGAATGCCGCCAGGGACTGATAGGGACTTCCGTGAGAGAAGGCCGATCCTATGCGCTCCTTTGAAAGGTGGTACCTGTCCATAAGGAACTGCCTGTCAAGACGGGGGTCTGCATAAAGACGGTTGGTAACTATCTCGTAACGAAGGTATTCGAACAGTTGCGCATCGCTGAGGGAAGACAGTTCAGGATTGCCGTTTAAGGCCGATGCATCCTCTTTCTCTCTCTGCAGGAGTACGTTTTCCGAAATCTGGGACACCAGCGCCTTGTTTTTCCGGCGCACCAGGATAACATACTGAAGGATGATCCCAAGGAGTATAAGGCATACTAGAGCGCCTATCGACGACCCAAGGGCAATGCTCCTTGAACGCCTTGCAGCTACCATCTCACGCTCCAGGGCTATCTGCTGTTCCCGAGTCTGATACTTGGACACGTAATCCTGAATCATGGCCTTGTTCTGGGAATCGTTGAGTTTATCGGCAAGCGAGGAATAACGCTGCATATAGCCAAGCGCTTCCCTATATCTGCCTTTGGCCTTTGCCGCCAGCGCCCTGTTCTGAAGCATAATGGCATAATCGGCATGAAGGGTATCGGCCCCCCAGCGGCGCTGAAGTTCATCATAGAAGGACAGCATCCTGTCATACTCTCCAAGAAGCGGCCACGCACTGGATATCATCTTACGGCCACCGAACGTTTTGCTGTATCTGGTCTTCTCAAAACGGGCATTGTACTCCTGCGCCTCCTTCCTCATACCTTCCGCCGCATATGCGTACGTGATGAATGCCAGGGCCTGGGCGTTATAAAAGTCCACATAACCCGGGCGGTTATGGTCACCGGGAAGGTTGGGAGAGGAATCGGCATAAGCCTCAGGGCCCGCAGCGTAATCCTCCAGCCTGGAGATTATCTCCTCCGCCACCGGGACAACGTCCAGATAACGTTCAAGGTCTATATATGTGCGGATAAGGCTCTTCCTGGTCTTAATGCCGGCATCCATATAAAAGAAGCCCTTCTGACGGTCCAGTTTGCCGATTGCATCGTTTATCTTCAGAAGGCCGTCTTCATCACGGCCGACACGGACAAGTGAAGATCCCATATCGGCCTGGACAGGCACGGCCCTCATTGGGTCACCCAGGGATTCGCAAACCTCCACGAACCTTAGACCGTACTCCACTTCCCCAAGGTCATCGGTCCTTATCCGGCACAGATAGCACAGATACTCCAGGATATCGGCCTCATTCTCCGGACTCAGGTGAGGGGTCTTGAGGAGATCTTCACATATTGAGCGCGCCTGAAGGGAACCGGACTCAGTCCTTCCGTAAGCCTTTGCGCGGATAAGTTGAGCGTGAATATCGTCAATGATTCCTGCAGTTTCCGCGGAATCAATTACGGATATGACTTTTTCCGTATCAACTTCTCCCAGCATCATTGCAGAGATGGCCTGAAAGACGGAATCTCTCTTAACACCCGGATTATCCTGGCGTGCCGGAGATACGGCGGAATGCGAACAGGAGGCCATCAATACGGCCGATACAAAAAAGAGAATATGGCTTTTGAAAAACATACACGAAGATAGCAAGAATTAGTCATATAAACCAATTCAGGACAAATAATCAAGCCCCAATGACAAATTTGAAAAAGTAGAGATTTTGTTGTTATTTCAGCCCCTATTTAAAATTTATCACTCACTTACAGGGCTTTAATTTAAAACAAATTAGATTTCCCCGACAATTGCTTACACTTTTTAATTATCGGGGGTTTCGGAGTGTTTTGATTTTTTGCAACAAATTCTTATTTTTGTAATCTATCTAACATAGCGTGCTCTTCGCAAGCATCATATCGCTCCTTCTTTTCTCCGGCCCTGAAAGGCCGGAAACCTCTTCGCGCGTGCATGTGAACGTGCACGAGAGCCAGGTCTATTTCCGCTGGGACAAAAGTAATTATGAGGACAATTACCAATCCAATGCACAGGCTGCCAACAAGGTCTACAACCTGATAAAGGAGATCGGCACGGAGCGCGTGGACTCCGTCATTGTGAAGGCCTATGCCTCCCCGGAGGGCGCCTACGGGCACAATATGGACCTGAGCCGCCGCCGCGCAATGGAGTTTGACAGGGCCGTCAAGGAAAAGATGGGTCTTGTGGGGGCCGATATCCCCATCTCCGTCCTTCCCGGCGGCGAGGCCTGGGAGCAGTTAAGGGCCCGCGTAGAGGCCGATACAGTGATATCGGCCACGGCAAAACAGCGCACCCTGGCCCTCCTGGACGACGATTCCGTCCCCCGCGACACCAAGAAATGGCGTATGATGCACTTCTATCTTGGCGAAACCCGTCAGGAAGGTGACGTGTACCACTGGCTTCTCCTGAACCACTATGTGTATCTCCGCTGCCTGGACATCAAGATCTATTATCACGACGCAGTGCCGTACAGCCTGGAAGAGCCGGAACCCCAGCCTGATACAACGGCCGTAGCAGTCTCTGAGGCATCCTTCGCCCCCAGTCCCGAACTGGTGTCCCCCGCCTCTGACAACACCGCAAAACGCAGGTTCTCCCCTGTCATCGGCATCAGTACAAACCTTCTTTTTGACGCCACGTACATCCCGGATTACGGATTTACGTCGGTGCCCAGTTTCAGCCTTGAGTACTACCCCGCCCGCGGTCACTGGACTTTCGGGACCGACGTAGACTGGTCCCACTGGCTGCACTACGACACCCACAGGTTCAACCAGATCCACAATATATCGATCCATACCCGAAGGTACTTCAGGAGCGGAGAGAACGGCTTCAAGGGCCTGTATCTGCAGGGCGCGCTGAACGCCGCGGAGTACGGCCTGGGCTGGGACGCCCACGGCTGGGAAGGAGAACTCCTTGGCGCCAACATCGGAGCCGGCTACAAGATCAATTTCGGACGCTTCTTCATAGACATGGGCCTGGACGTAGGCTATTTCTACTCCAGGAATGACCCTTATGTGTGGGGAGACGACGCAACCGGGTGGTATTACTACGACTACGTGGGCGATCCCGCGCAGTTCGCCCCACGCCAGAAGGGTTTCCAGTGGTTCGGGCCCACCAGGGCGTATATTTCTATCGGCCTTGACCTCTTTAACAGACGCAGATGAGAAGGAAGGGGCTCATATTGATGCTTATGCTTGCCGCAGCGCTTGCGGCAGGGTGCCGGATTGAACCGCCGCTGCATCTGAAGCAGGCCGTGAAGGTGGTTGTGAAGGTACTCTGGAGGGCGGAGATCTATCCGGACGGCATCAAGCCCAGCGGCGTCACGCTGTATTTCTTCCGAAACGGGGAGTACTACAACAGCCAGACAACGTCCCAGGTGGATTCCTGCGCCGTGCACCTTGAGCCCGGAAAATACCGGATCTTTATGATTTCCCAGAGTCCCGACGAATTTGCGTATATGGACTTCCACGATATGGAGAACTTCGACCTTGCGTCCGTAAGCGTGATGGAAACAAAGAGCAAATGGTACACAAGGGCCGATGACGAGTTCCTGATAAACAACCCGGAGCAGATGACCGTGGGCGTATCGGACGAGTTCGAGATCACGGCCGAGATGGTGGAGCAGTACCGCTACTACAGCAGCGAGGAAGGAGGATGGAAATCGTGGGTAACAAAGCCCGATATAAAGCCGGACACAAAGGCCGATACAATAACCGATTCGGAACAAATAGACAAGGACACCTGGGTGACGTACTACACCATACGTATCCCCATTTATCCCAGGAATATCGTATCTCAGTACTGGGTTACAATTTATTCCGAGTACGCCGATGTCCTTCAGTCCGTTCGCTGCAGCACAACGGGTATGGCAAGGAGTTTCTACCTCACTCAGGATATCACAGGCCCGGATGAAGGTACTCAGTTTGTAACCGAGTGGAAACTTACTATGGATGACAACGTGTCACGCGTGGGGCACATCGACGGCAAGGTCACCACGTTTGGATTCCCCAATGGAGAAATGCCGGGCCCGGACCGTGATCCCACGCTGAATGTTTCCACGCTGCTGATAGACAACAAAACCGTGCAGGACTATGTGTTCAAGGTTGGTAATCTGATCACGGCGGAGGAAGCCCCGGACGGATACAGGGCGCTATACAGGCTCATTTTGGGCAGCGAAGCCGCCCCGGTGATCCATCCGCCTGATATTGAGAGGCCGGAAGACTCACAAGGTTTTGATGCTGCTGTAGGAGAGTGGGATGGTGGTGAAACCGTGGAGGTTGACATGTAAACAATTGATTAACAACAATATATAAAAACAATTATCATTATCTTTTAATTTCATTCATTATGAAAAAGTTTTTAATCCTGACTGCTGCGGCAGTCGCCGTCTTTGCCTCCTGCGCCAAGACGATTGACAACACTAAGAACACCGGGCAGGGAGATGCAGTCTCCTTCGGTGTTTACTCTCCTAAAACTGTCACAAAGGCAGTGTCTGATGCCGACTTCGGCACCATTGACAACAATGTTCTCGGTAATGCTAAGTAAGCGTTAAAAAATAACCTGCTTCATTTTGGAGGCTCATCTATGCGGCTA
>R27__coassemble_1592_pt1 | contig 10138 bp, 6 predicted proteins | sample R27__metabat2_high_PE_018 | metagenome-assembled genome bin R27
CGCCCACACGGACCACGTTGGAAAATTTGAGCAGGCCGATGGCGGGACTCTGTTCCTGGATGAAATCGGCAATATTCCCCTTCATCTTCAGGCAAAACTCCTGCGTGCCATCCAGAACCGGAGCATCGTGCGGGTGGGCGGCAATGAGTCCAAGCCCATCAACATCCGGCTTATCTGCGCTACAAATATGGATCTGGAACAACTGGTCCGTGAAGGCCGATTCCGTGAGGACCTTTACTACCGCATCAATACCGTTCACATTGCCCTCCCTGCGCTCAGGGAGCGAAAAGAAGACATTGTCCCGCTGGCGCAGATGTTTCTGGAAAGGTTTGCGGAGAAATACCATCGGCCTTTGAAGGGGCTTGATGACCAGGCCAAAACCGTGCTTGAGAGTGCCCGCTGGAGTGGCAACATCCGTGAACTCCAGAATGTGATTGAGAAGGCGGTGATTCTTTCTGAGGGTCGCGAACTGACGGCAAAAGACATACAGCTGGAGTCGGCGGCCAAGGTGGCCGAAACTACCATAAAGGCCGTGAGTGAGGCCGAGGAAGAGAGACTGGTCCGTGAGGCAATGGTGCGCACGGACGGCAATATCTCCGCCGCAGCCAAGATGCTGGGCGTGAGCCGGCCCACGCTATATGCAAAACTGAAAAAATATGGGTTATGACCTTTACCGTCTGGCATATCGTTGGAGTAGCCGTCATCGCAGCAATCATTGCGGCGGTGATTGCCACAATCCGCACCAGACGGAAGGACATAAAGAAGGTGGCCTATATGATGGACGCCCTTGAGGACGGTGAACTGAATTTCCGTTTCCAGGAGAAAAACCAGTTCAACCGCACCCTGAACCGCATCCGGACCATCTTCGAGAAGCAGCGCCAGGCCCACGAGCAGGATTCCTGGACAAAACTCATCCGGGTGCTCACCCACGAGATTATGAATACGGTGTCGCCAATCGCATCGCTGTCCGACGCCCTTTCAAAGTCCATGGATGAGAACGGACACAGCGAACTGGATGTAAGGGCAGGCCTTGACACCATCAGCGATTCATCAAAGAATCTCATCAAGTTTGTGGAAACGTACCGGCAACTCTCCGGTGTGGCAAAACCTGTGAGGAAGGCCATCGACTTAAGGGACTTGATGGAAGGCGTCATCTCTTTGAACGGTGAATTCGCCGCCAGTTGCGGCGCTTCCTGCGTCTATCGGCCGGAGGAGGATGACCTTATGATTTATGCCGATGAAGGGCAAATCTCCCAGATTCTCATTAACCTCATCAAGAATGCCCTGCAGGCGGGGGCGAAGCACATTGACATAACCGCAAAGATGGGCCGCGAAGACGATGTTATTGTGGAGGTGGCTAACGACGGCGAACCTATTCCACCGGCAGCCCAGGAGCAGATTTTCATCCCGTTCTACACCACCAAGAAGGAAGGCTCCGGAATCGGCCTTTCCCTTGCCCGCCAGATTATGCGGCACCACAACGGCAGCATTGAACTCCTCCGCAGCGATGCCTCCGGAACGGTCTTCCAACTCCGGTTCCGGTAGTATCCACTGTAAAGAAAAGTGTAAAGGGAGTGTAAAGTTTTGACAGACTTTACACTCCTTGTTCTTTTCTATTTTGTCTGTAAATCAATGTGTTAGATGGTTTGGCACGGCGGGTGCTTATGTTTGGTACGGTTAAACATAAGTATTGATATGAAAAACCTTTTCATTAAGTGTGTAGTTACAGCCCTGGCGCTTGCTGAGACAGTCAGCGCCAGCGGCCAGACTACAGTAATGACCCTCAACGATTGTATGCGTTACGCCATCTCCAATTCCACCAAGGTCCGCATCCAGCAGGCGGCCATCGGTGACGCCCAGATTGCCCGGCGGGATGCGGCGCTGACGCTTTTTACCCCGCAGATCAGCGCGCAGACATACGCTTACTACAATTTCGGCCGAAGCATCGACCCGCAGACCAATACGTATTTCAACACCACGTCGTTCCACAATAACTATGGAGTATCGGCCGGATATGACCTTTTTGACGGCTTCAAAGCGGTGAACAATTATAGGATTTCCAAAACGGGAATGCTCATTGCCGACTCCCAGGAGAAGCAGGTTGAGGCCGATATCTGCCTTGCCGTGATGGAGGCTTACTACAACGTAGTCTATTACAAACGCCTCTGCGACGTGTATGAGGAGCAGGTTGCCGCTGCAGAGCAGGCGCTGGCCAAAGCCAAGCGGCAGGAAGAACTGGGCCAGAAGGGACACGCCGACGTCATCCAGATGGAGGCCGATCTTGCCGACCGCCAGTACGACCTCACAAACACCTATAATAAGTACCAGGACCAGAAAATGACCCTCTCTGACCTTATGTTCTGGCCGATGGATGAGGAACTGGTCATTGACACTTCTATGCCGGTGTGGCAGATTGAGCCGGTGGCCACAGAGTCAGTTGTTGACTTTGCCCTGGAGCATAACCCCGGAGTCCAGATTGCATCCTGGAAGCAACTCAACGCCAAGCGTGAACTGAGCACAGCCAAATGGCAGGTGCTGCCTTCAATCGGCCTTTATGCCGGCTGGAATACCAGTTATTATACCTATCAGGGAGCGGCTACAAGCCCGTTCTGGAATCAGTTCAGAAACAATGGCGGCGAGTACGTTGAGGTGTCGCTGCAGATTCCCATCTGGAACCGCCTGGCCAAGGCTTCCGCCATTTCCAAGAAGCGGAATGCGCTTCAAAAGGCCACGGCCGAACTGGACCAGAAGCGCCGGGATGTGGAATCAGAGGTGAGAAGGGCTGTCCAGGACCGTGACGGATCGGCTATCGCCTATCAGCAGGCACAGCGCAAGGCAGAAGTGCAGGCAGAGGCCTACACCCTGAACCTCAAGAAACTGGAGCAGGGCCTCATTTCCCCGCTGGAGTTCCAGACGGCAAATAACAACTACCTCAAGGCACAGGCCGATGAGATGAACAGCCTGTTCAAGTACCTCATCAAGCAGGCGGTGGTCCGTTACTACAATGGTGTAGAATATGTAAATCAGTAATAAACTATGGATAAGATCATTGAGAAGAAAACCGGTTGGCACGTGGCATTCACCAAAAAGGCCCTTCCCTGGTGGCTGGGAGCGCTGCTGGCTGTGTTTATCGTGTACCTGATTGCAAGGCCGAACAACAAGACCCTGCGCGTTGATAAGGACACTGTGACCATTTCAACGGCGGTCAAGGGAGAGTTCAACGACTATATCCGCATCGGCGGAAGGGTTCAGCCGATGACCACCATCCAACTGAGCCCCCAGGAGGGCGGTATCGTGGAGAAAATCCTCATTGAGGAAGGGTCCCCGGTGAAGGCCGGCGATGCCATCCTCATCCTCAATAACGACAACCTGGACCTGCAGATCCTGAACTCCGAGGCCGAACTGGCCGAGAAGGAAAACATCCTCCGTAACACCCAGATCCAGATGGAGCAGCAGAAACTGGATGTGCGCCAGAATGTGCTGGAGTACGGTATGCAGGTGGACCGCCTGAGGCGCGCTTATGAGCAGCAGAAGGCCCTTTACGAGGACAAACTGATTGCCAAGGAAGAGTACCTGAAGGCCGAAGAAGACTACAAACTTGCTAAGCAGAAGTACGACCTTATGGCCGAGCGCTCCAAGCAGGACAGCCTCTACCGCGGCACCCAGATTGACCGTATGGAGGAGAGCCTGGAGAATATGCAACTGAACATGTCGATGATTCGCCGGCGCAAGAGCAACCTGATTGTCAAGGCCCCCATCGACGGCGAACTGGGCCTGCTGGACGTAGTCCTGGGCCAGAGCATCGCCAGCGGCACCAAGATTGGCCAGATCAATTCCGTGGGGACGTACAAGGTTGAGGCTCAGATTGATGAACACTACATTGACCGAGTGGTCGCAGGCCTGGAAGCCACCTTCGAGCGTCAGGGAGAAACCTACTCCACCAGCATCCGCAAAGTGTATCCGGAGGTGCGTGACGGCAAGTTCAAGGCCGATTTCAAATTCGAAGGCGAGCAGCCGGACAACATCCGCGCCGGCCAGACTTACTATCTCAATCTCCAGTTGGGCCAACCGGAAGAGGCCGTCATCATCCCCCGCGGTACCTTCTACCAGAAAACCGGCGGAAAATGGATCTATGTTGTTAACAAAGAGGGAAACAAGGCCGTCAAGAGAGAGATACGCATCGGCCGCCAGAACCCCCAGTACTACGAGGTCCTCGAGGGTCTGGAGCCCGGCGAGAAGGTGATTACTTCCGGGTATGAGACATATGGTGACAGTGACGTGTTGGTATTCTAACGTCATTGCCGGCTTGACCGGCAATCTAAAGAGAATAATATGAAAGTTATCAGAAAGACAGGCGTTTCCACGCTGATCAACATACTGGGAATGAGCGTCGCTTTTGCGGCGGCGATGATCCTGATGGTGCAGGTTCGCTGGGATACGACCTATGATGCCAATTTCGAAGGGCACAAACAGGTGTTCCGGATGGAGAACAATTGGATGGACGATGGTCAGTTTGACACATATTTCAGCCGGCCTATTATTGAACTGGTAAAAGCGGCCAGTCCGAACATAGAAGCAATAGGGACTCAGTATAATAGTGGCGACGCAATTTTTTATCGCGAAGATGACAAGGAGTTGGCCATTACTGTCCCGTTTGCTATGGCGGACAGCGCTATGTTCACAGTATTCCCTTTTGAGTGGACGGAAGGCTCGGCCAGAGATTTCATTGGCCCTGGCACTGCGGTTCTGAACGAGGCGTTTGCAAAGATGTTCTTTGGAGAAGAAAGCGCGATAGGAAAAACCCTGCAGACCGGCGATGGAAACAAAATCCGTATCATAGGCGTTTTCAAGAATACACCTCGTAACTACTCTATGCACTACGGTTTAATAGGGAATCTGGGCGACTGGAATCTGACCGAGGAGAGTGAGTGGTCCTACCCGGCATTTGTAAAACTGAAAGATCCCGCCGCCGCAGAAGAGACCGTGGATGCAATGTTCTCCGTTTTTCAGGAGTATTTCTCCAACTATACTCCAGAGGATCTGGCAAAGATGCGCAAGGGCTTCAGACTCAGCCAGATTCACAATGCTCACTATGAACGTGACGTCAGGGCTCACAATGCCGGGGCCAACAGGGCCATCACCATCACCCTCGCACTCATTGCCATCCTGCTGATTCTCATTGCCATCATCAATTTCATAAACTTCGCTTTCGCGGAGATTCCATTCCGAATCAAGAGCATCAACACCCGCAAGGTGCTGGGCGAAGGACGCGCATCGCTGATCTGCCGGCAGCTTCTCAGCGCCGGACTGATAGCCCTGGCGGCTTTTGCAATAGCCTGCCTTATCATTCACGTGGTGTCGGGAACCTCTTGGGCATCGTATATCTCAGATTCTATAGCGCTTAAAGACAATATAGCCATATATGCAGTTACGCTCGTCGTGGCGCTGCTTTCTGCCGTGGTCGCCGGAATTGCTCCGGCACTGTATTCCACTTCACAGCCGGCCGCCCTGGTTCTCAAAGGGTCCTACGGTACCAGTGTGAAAGGGCGCAGTTTGCGAAATGCTCTTGTGGGGCTCCAGTTTGTACTGTCGTTCCTCTTTATCCTGATGGCGCTGTATGTGAATTTCCAGACCAGGTTTATGGCCCACAAGGATATGGGGTTCCAGCAGGAGAATATTCTGCAGGTCTGGTGCGGATATTCTGCCGGCGGCCAGCACAATGCACTGGAAGATAAACTGTTGCAGAATGCATCAATTGTAGATGCTACTTTTTCCGACGCAATGATTGTCTCGGACCAGAAGATGGGGTGGGGGCGCAATGGCGATGACGGGAATCATATTTTTATGGAAGTGCTCCCTGTGGCAGAAGATTTTGTGAGATTCTTCAACCTTCAAATTATTGATGGCAGGGATTTCCAACAGTCCGACAACCAGAGCGAAACGGGATGCTTCATTGCCAATGAAACATTCTTCAAAATGTTCCCGCAATATCACACGGGCAGTAAACTTGGAGGTCACGTGGGCGTCGCGGAGATCGTGGGCGTAGTGAAGGACTTCAATTTCAAGTCTCTCCAGCATCCTATGGAGCCGCTCGTGCTCTACAATTGGGGAAAGACGCAGTGGAGGAATTTCAGTGTAATGTACGTAAAGACAGCACCCGGAGCAGATTTCAAAGAGGTATCGGCCTATATCAAAGATGCTGTCTGCGCCTTTGACCCGACCCGCGAGCCGGACCAGGTGAATGTGCGCCATTTGGACGAATGGATAGAGAATATGTACCATAGCGAGCAGTCGCTGGGGAAACTCATTACCATCGCGTCCTTCGTGGCCCTGCTGATTGCCATCATCGGAATTATCGGCCTGGTGTTCTTTGAGACGCAGTTCCTCCGCAAGGAGATTGCCGTACGGCGTGTGAATGGCGCTACTGTGGGCAGTATTTTGCAGATGATCAATAAGAAATATTTGATAATGGCCGGTGCCAGTTTTGTGATAGCCGCGCCCATAGCCTACTACCTGATGACCGCCTGGCGCAAGGGCTTTGCTTACCAGGCACCTGTGCCGGTGTGGATCTTCCTCGTTGCGCTGCTGGCCGTTGCTGCCATTACCCTGGCCGTCGTAACGCTCCAGAGTTGGAGAGCGGCGAGTGCCAATCCTGTAGAATCGTTAAAGAATGAATAAATAATTAAATAACAATAAATTATGATTAAAGTTTCCAACCTTTGCAAAGTCTTCCGGACGGAAGAAATTGAGACCACGGCCCTTAACGGCGTATCGTTTGAAATCAAGGACGGCGAGTTCGTCGCCATCATGGGCCCTTCTGGCTGCGGCAAGTCCACGCTGCTGAATATCCTGGGCCTGCTGGACAATCCGACCAGCGGTTCCTATGAACTCCTCGGCACCGAGGTGGCAAACCTCAAGGAGAAGGAGCGCACCAAGTTCCGTAAGGGCAACATCGGCTTTGTGTTCCAGAGTTTCAACCTGATCGACGAGCTCAATGTCTATGAGAACATCGAGCTGCCGCTGCGCTATCTGAACATATCGGCCTCAGAACGCAAGCAGAAGGTGACGGAGATCATGAAGCGCATGGCCATCAGCCACCGCGCCCAGCATTTCCCTCAGCAACTCTCCGGCGGTCAGCAGCAGCGCGTGGCCATCGCCCGCGCCGTGGTGGCAGGACCGAAGTTGATCCTTGCCGATGAACCCACCGGTAACCTGGACTCCAAGAACGGCAAAGAAGTGATGGACCTGCTGAAGGAACTGAACGCCGAGGGGACCACCATCGTGATGGTTACTCACTCCCAGAAGGATGCGGCTCAGGCCCAGAGGACGATTGACCTCTTCGACGGTCAGATAGTCAGCGATGTGAAGAACGAGCTTTAATGAGACGTAATTCTGATATTTTAATCAAGGTCCTTTCCCTGGGGATCGGATTGGCCGTGGGCATCGTGCTCATTGCCAAGGTGTTCTTTGAACTGAGTTACGACAGTTTCTACAAGGACATCGACCGGGTGTACACCATCAACACCTGGATTTCCATGCAGGGGAACGAGAAGGACTATGGCCAGGTGAGCGGCGCCGTGGCTGTGGGCTTCATGGAAGAGGTTCCCGGTGTCGAGGCAGGTACACGCACGACCTATGTGTTCAACGGCGATACCTACCTGAATGCTGACGGCAATAAGCTAAAAGGAACCCTAGTCTGCGCCGACACCTGTTTCTTCAAGGTGTTCGACCGGCCGATACTTGCCGGTGATCCTTTGAAGGTATTGAGCAAGTGGGGCTGCGTGATGGTGAGCCGGAGCTTTGCGGAGAAGATGGGCGGCGTGCAGGAATGCATCGGTAAACAGATTGCGAATGCCGATATGGATGGCCTGAAGCTGACCATCGAAGGCGTTTTTGAAGACTTCCCCAAGAACGGTTCCCTGGACTACGATATCCTGCTGTCCATGGACACCTACGGCAAGCAGAGCACGGATAACTGGCTGGGCAACGACCGCTACAAGGGTTATGTGAAACTGTTTTCAGGGGTGGACCCAAATTCGCTCACCGATGCCATCCGGAAGATGCAGGAGGCGCACCAGCCACTGGAGCAAATTGAGGCCCAGGGAACCAGTTTGAGGTATTTCCTGAAGGCCTTCAGCACGTTGCATACTTCCGACCCCGAGGTGAAGTCGCAGGTGATTCTGCTTTCCATAGTGGCAGCACTGCTCATCCTGATTTCCCTGTTGAACTACATCCTGATTGTCATCTCTTCCATGGTGAAGCGTTCCAAGGAAGTGGGCGTGCGGAAGTGCTACGGCGCTGAGGGCAGGCACATTTACGGAATGCTGTCGAAGGAGGCTCTGCTGCACATTGTTCTTTCGCTGGCCATCGCTGCCGTTATCATCTTCGCCGGACGGGGCATTGTGGAGAATCTGCTGGGTGTGCAATTCCAAACATTGCTGGTGCCCCAGAGTATCATGGCCATCGCGGCCGTACTGGTCTTCGTGCTTGTCATCTCCATCGTGGTCCCGGCGGAGTTGTATCAGCGGATTCCGGTGTATGCCGCCCTGAAGAACTATACCGAAAATTCCCGCAACTGGAAACTCGGTCTGCTTGGCGTCCAGGTGCTTATCAATGTGTTTCTGGTGGTCATGATGCTCATCATTGGCCGGCAGTACCAGAAGGTGTCCAACGCCGATACGGGCTATGACTACAAGAACCTGTACTATTTCGATATGTTTGACGGCGACCGCCAGGCATTGGTATGCGCGGCCGAAACTCTTCGCGGTCTTCCCGAAGTGACCGGTGTCGCTGCTAGTTACAACCTTCCTTTCCAGGGCTCCAATGGTGACAATGTGTACTTGCCCGATGATGACCGGTCGCTCTTCAATATTGCAGACCAGTATGAGTGCTCCGGTGATTTCTATGACCTGATGGGCATCCGGTTCGTTGAAGGCCGTGCCCCGAGGGATTCCTCTGAAATTGTGGTTGACGAGAAGTTTGTTACCAAAATGGCGGAGTTCACGGACTGGTCCGACGGGGCCGTGGGTAAGTTGGTCTTCATCACCGGTCACGACCGATCAGGCGATACCGGAAGAAGATACTTCACCATTTCAGGTATCTACAAGCCCTATCTCATCGGAAATCTGACGGGAGTGGACAACCGGCCGAGTGCCCTTTTCTACGGCGAAATCGGTTCGATGACTTCCTGGATGCCGCATACCCTGTTCAAGGTGCGTCCAGATGCGCTGGAGAAAGTGCGCGGCGCTTTGAACGAAGCGCTTCCTGATAAGGAAATTAACATTGTTTCTTATGCAGAAGAAATGCGTGCCGCCTATGCCGACAGTAAGAAAATGCGCAATACGATGGCGCTGGGAGCCGTGTTCTCCCTGCTGATTGCCCTCTTGGGATTGATTGGCTTCATCAAGGATGAGAGCCTCCGGAGGTCGAAAGAAATGGCCGTGCGAAAGATCAACGGCGCCACCACCCGGGACATCCTGAGCGTGTTCGCAAAAGACATTATGAAACTGTCCGCAGTTATGGCCGTGATTGCCTGCGTGGCCGCCTACTTCGTAGCCCACAAGTGGCTGGAGCAGTTTGCCGAGAAAGTGTCGCTGAATCCGCTCTATTTCATTTGTGGAGCCGTCCTGGTGCTGCTGATTGTACTGGGCGTGGTGGTGTTGAACTGCCTAAAGATTGCCCGGGCGAATCCGGTAGAATCGCTGAAAAACGAATAGTCAATTCTTATTAATGCAACTCCCAGCCCATACGTTTGGCCAGATCTTTGGCGAAGGCGACATCCTTCTGGGGAAGGGTGAGCTGGAACGTATCCCGGGTGCCGTAGTAGGGACCTTCCGGCTCCATGAGCATGGCCGGTTCTGCTTGTTCTGCGCTGTATCCTGTTACCAGGGAACCGGGCTCCACCCAGGGATGCTTGACGGCCTCTGCCAGTGCGCGTTTGACGAAGGCATTGATGGAAATGCCTGCTTCTGCCGCCAGGTTGGCGATATCGCGATGGAGACAGGGGGCAACGCGGACATTAAAGGCTCCGGAATAACTCTTTTCCGGCTTGCAATTATGTTCTTCACAAAAGATAAGATAATCCTCCACGGCTTCGTGGAAAGCGGAAGTCAATTCCTGGACGGATTCTCCTTCGTAA
>R27__coassemble_1615_pt1 | contig 10047 bp, 11 predicted proteins | sample R27__metabat2_high_PE_018 | metagenome-assembled genome bin R27
ATGAAGGGGTAACCGGGCCGTCCCAGCCAAAGGTGCTGGCACGCTTTGCAGGAAGGGCCTGCTCTCCGGTGACGGCCTTGACGGAATTGGGATCGTCATTATCGGCCTGACCGGCCATCTGGGACATTCCTTCAGGAATCATTCCCTGAACGGCGTCACCTAGTGAACCGCCAATGGCGCTTTCCGCCTTCTGCTTGATCTTGTCAAGGAAACTCTGGGCCTGGGCCTGGCTGCAGATGAGGGCCAGGGCGGCAATAATTATGGTAATACGTTTCATAGTTTACTTTTTAACGAATTCTACACGGCGGTTCTTGGCGCGGCCTTCGTCTGTGCTGTTGGAGGCGATGGGAACGTGAGAGCCCTTACCCACAGGGGTGAGGCGGGCCTGGGCAATGCCCTGCTCTACCAGAGCTGCCACAATTGCCTCTGCGCGTTTCTGGGACAGCGGATCATTGACTTTGTCGGAGCCCGTTGCATCGCAGTGGCCCTGGACCTCGAAGGAGATGCCGGGATTATCCTGCATAAGCTTTGCGATGCGGCCTATTTCCACCATTGACTCCGGCTTAAGGTCTGCCTTGCCGGTTTCAAAAGTGATGGCATAGGTGATGATCTTGCCGTCACTGGAGAGGCGGTCATACAGCGGAACGGCTCCCTTGGCCAGACGGACGTTGGAGATGCAGGCATATTTGTACCTGCCGCCATGATTGAACCAGAAATGCGAAGGCACTTTGGCGGTGGGTACGCTCATTACCCGTACACCGTTCACATAGCCCTTGAAAGCGCGCTTGTTGAACGAGAAGGCAAAGTGATTCCAGCCGTCCTTCAGAGGGGTGCCGCTCTCGTCGAGGCTCAGGAGCTTCTCGCCGGTGATATCATTTCCCCCAGTAGGCTTTTGGACAGTCCAGCCATAGCGGGAATAGCCGTCGTCGCGGAACGAGACAACCACATATTCAACGCGGCCGTTCCAGTTGGGAAGGTCAGGGTTGCCAAAGGCGATTTCCAGTTCGTCCCCGCCCAGGCCGTCGCCTGTCTGCAAATACATATCGAATTCCAGCGTGAACACGTCTGGCAGGAAGTGCTGCTGGTCATTCATCAGGGGCTGTATTTCGGCGAATCCGTCATCCGTAAAGGCAATCACCTTACGTCCGTCCACGGATCCTACTTCGGCATAACCTGACATCAAATCCCACTGTGACGGGAACTCTCCCAGTTGCTCATTTTCAAAAGTATCCTCAAAGAAAATCTCGTCTCCCGGGACAAAGTCACTCTTTGCATAAGCGGTTTCCACCTGCTTTTTGGGCTTGGGGGCAGGAGCGGCTTCTCCAGAGGGCTTCTTGGCGCCGCAGTCGTCGCAGAAATTGCCTGTGTTGCCGGTTTTGCCGCATTCCTCGCAGGTCCAGGTGCCGCTGGCCTCCTGCTTGGCGGATTCATCGGCCTTCTTTTCCTTCTTGTCCTTCTTTTTGCCGAAGTTTCCGTCGAGAAGGTCATTTACACCCTTCTCAACCTTGTTGGAAATGTTTTGCTCTGCGGCTTCCTTTGCCCTGTCCTTGAGCCTGTCAAGGAAACTCTGTGCGTTTGCGGTGCTGCAGACTATGGCCAGCACGGCAATGGTTGTAAAGAGTTTTTTCATATTAGATAAGGTTATTTTCACTGACTATTCTCATCATTTCCGCGGTATTGTCCGCGTCCAGTTTTGTGAGCAGGCGCTTCCTGTACCACTTGATAGTTTCCGGACTCAGGGAAAGCCTCTCTGCAATCTCTGCCGATGTACATCCCTGCCCAAGCAGGCGAAGAATCTCCAAGTCTCTGTCGGTCAATTTCAGTTTAGTGTCGTTCATAGTCGCAAATTTCACATTTATAGACCTAAAAAACACCACCCAAAAGGGGGGAATTTGGCAATTCCGTGATACCAAATGCTAAATTTTGAGTAAGTTTGTACTGTGAAAAGAGTTCTTGCAGTCATCACTCTCCTTCTTGGCCTTGCCGCCGCCTCCTATGGTTACAATGACCACAGGGGCCATAACCTTGACTCCCTGGAGAGGGCTGTGGCGCGCTGGACTCCGGACGCAGTGGACAAGGCCTCGGATGAAGAACTGGTAAAACTCAACCGCGCGTACCGTGACCTTATGCTGGGCTATAACGTCCTAAACGGGGAAAAGAGCCTTTTCTATGCCCGCAAGGCCCTTTCAATAAGCCAGCCCCGCGGATGGTATGCGGCCGATTCCGACGCCTGCCGCTATATCGGCCAAATCTATTATGGCCGGGAACAGTATGACAGCGCCCGCGTCTATTATCTGGCTTCCCTTGCCGCCGTGGACGCAATGGCCGCCGGCGCCACCTCCCCCACCAACCAGGAAGGATACACGGAAAGAGAGATTGACGACTATTACTCGGCCCTTTACGGCTCTATCGGCAATCTTTACAATATGATGGATTCAATCCCGCAGGCCATGGATTATTATGAAAAGGCCGGCGCCATCTTTGAAAAATACGGCTGGAACGAGAGCAATTCCATCCTCCATTACAATATGGGAGAGACCTGGCTTGACGAGGGAGACGCCCACAAGGCCAAGGCCGAATACGACAAGGCAATGGCTTTTGCCGATGCCTCCGGGGATTCCCTAATGATAGTGCAGGCCTGGAAGGGCTACGGGAGGTACTTTAATGAGAAAGGCCGCACCCGCAAATCCCTCTCCTACCTCAGGAAGGCCGATTCATACTACGCCGCCCACCCTGACTTCTCGCCGGTTTTCCGGACGGAGAACCTGGACGTCATGAAGGAGGTTCTTTCCCGGCAAAAATTGCAACTGGGGCGCATCACGGGGGTTCTTGTAGCTCTTGTGCTTGCGGCCATCGGCCTTGTTATCTCCCGCCGGAAAAAGGCTTCTGACAAGGCCGATGAAACTGCGCCCGCCGCTGTATCTGCCGATGCCCCGGAACTCACGGAGCGCGAAAAGGAGATTCTGGACCTTCTCTCCAAGGGCTACACAGCCCCCCAGATTGCCGATGCCCTTAACCTCAGCAGTGAGACCATCCGCTGGTACAGAAAAAAACTGCTCCAGAAGTTTGACGTTGCAAACACTCCGGAGCTCATTTTCCAGGCACGTGAAATGGGGCTGCTATAGGAGTTTCTTCCTTCTGAACAGCACAAATACCAAAAGGCAGCTCAAGGCCATCAGGGCCACGATTATCACCCAGTTCCAGAAATTGGCATTGGGGTCATCGGCGTTGATCATAGGGAGCCTTACGTTCATTCCGTAGAAGCCGGCAATGAGGGTTGGAGGCATCAGGAACACGCTCACTACGGCCAGGATCTTCATAATCTTGTTCTGCTCCAGGTTGATAAGACCGACTACGGTGTCCTGAAGGTATTCAAGACGCTCGAAGCAGAAGTTGGTGTGGCTGAGAAGTGAGGAGATATCCTGCAGGAGTACGTTGAGGCGGTTCTCAAGGCTACGGGGTACCTTTGTGGAGCGCATGAGGTTGGAGATAAGGCGCTGCTTATCAACCACGTTCTCACGCACCACCATGGTGTTTTCCTGCATCTGGGAAATGTCAATCAGGAGTTCCTGATCTATGTCTTCCTGGTCGTTGATCTGTTTGGCGTACTGGGAGATTTCCTTTGAGAGGAGCTCAATCATATCGGCATCAAGGTCCACGCGTTGATCCAGAATACTGGCAAAGACGCTGAACCCTGAGGGATACTGCCTGGGATTCACCTGCATCCTTCTCTGAAGGTCCGTGAAGGAACGCAGCGGAACCTCACGGAGCGTAGTGAGGGTATCGTCCACTATTGTGAACGACACAGCCTGCTCACCGTACTCTTCCGGACCGGGGGTAAGGAAGTTGGTGTTTGCAAAGATTGCATCATCCGTCTCAAAGTAACGGGATGACGACTCAATTTCCTCCGCTTGTGCGCGGGACTGGATTTCCGTGCCCAGGAAGCCTTCTACGGCACGTTTTTCCGCACCGGTGGGCTGGACAAGGTCAATCCATACCACGTCTTCAAGCTTGATAGCAGGGAAATCTTTCTCCGACTGGGAGAGGAGAATTTTTCCGTTTTCCTTGTAGAAGATACTCAGCATATCTCTTGTCTTTGTTTTAGCTCCGGGCCAGTCGCACCGGATGGAGTTTAAAAAAGTAAACCAGCTGACATTACGGAAAAGTCAGCCTGCAAAAGTACGCATATTTTCTGAAAAAACAACCCACCGAGCACGAAAAAGGGGTTAAAACGTGCTCAATACCTGTAAAAATGGATTGATAAGTACAAAAATGGGGTAAAAACGTGCTTGTCAGGCAGAATACTCCGTTGGATCAAAACCTTCCAGGGCTTCCTTTCGCTCAACGCAGGTGCCGCACTTGCCGCAGTGCTTTTCCCCGCCCTTGTAGCAGGAATAAGTGAGGGAAAAATCCACCCCCAGTTCACGGCCGCGGAGGGCAATATCACGCTTAGTCATATTGCAATAGGGTGAAACCACCTTGACGCCGTTGTAGGTGCCTGCCTCAACGGCTGCGGCCATACCTTCAATGAACTCCGGACGGCAGTCAGGGTAGATTGCGTGGTCTCCGCTGTGGTTTGCAAGCATAATTGCGTCCAGTTCATAACTCTCGGCTAGGCCGGCGGCAATGGAAAGCATAATGCCGTTACGGAACGGCACCACGGTGCTTTTCATATTTTCATCGGCATAGGAGCCCTCCGGGATATCCCCGCCGCCAATGAGGAGGTCGCTCTTGAAATATCGGCCCATAAACTCAAGCGGAATCACAAGATGCCTTATCCCAAGGCGCTTGCAGTTGAGAGCCGCGAACTCCAGTTCCCGCTTGTTGTGCTTGGAGCCGTAGTCGAATGAAACCGCCAGCGCTATGCTGTCCTTATACTCATAGAGGAGCGTAGTGCTGTCAAGGCCTCCGGAATATACTAAGACCGCCTTCATAGGCTCTCAAGGATGTTCTCCACGGCAGTGTGGGCGCTCCTTACGGCCTCAACCACAGTTGCGGGACCGCTCATGAAGTCTCCGGCCAGGAACACGTTGTGATAAGGCTGGGCCTCAACGGTGAGCACGGGATCCGGTTTTTCGCTGATGGCGGTAAGGAGGGTGTCGCACTCCACAAAGTGCTCCGTGCCCTTGAGGATCTTGGTGACAACGCGGCCGCCGTCTTCCGGAATCACGTTCTTGCAGTCGCAGAACACGACGCCGCCTTCCTTAATCTCCACGGGGGCCTGGAACACCTTGAACTGGACACCGTCTTCCTTGGCGGCCTTAACCTCAAGAGGGTTTGCGGGCATATTCTCGAAGGTCTTGCGGTAGTACACCCAGGTTTCCGCGCCCATCCTCACGGCGGTGCGGCAGGCATCCATGGCAACGTTTCCGCCGCCAATCACAATGACCTTCTTCCCAAGTTTGTAGGCACCTGGGGTCTTCAGGAAAGGCAGGGCCTGCACGGCCTTCTCCTCTCCGGGGATGCCAAGTTTAACGGGCATTTCAGCGCCAGCGGCAACAAGGACGGCATCGTATTCGGCCGATAAATCGGCAATGGTAATATCCTTCCCTATCTCCACGTTCTCACGGAACTCAACGCCGGCGTCAAGGAGCATCTTCTCATAGGCGTCGCAGTATTTGCGGTCCAGCCTGAAGGCGGGGATGCCGTAGCGGAGGACGCCGCCCATACGGGGATTGGCGTCAAACATCGTGACCTCCGCGCCGGTCTGGTACAGCCAGATGGCGGCGGCAATTCCGGCGGGACCGGCGCCCACAATGGCAACCCGGTCATAGGAATGCTCCAGTGAATGGCGCTCCAGAGTATGGCCGAAGAGATAGGCCGATGAAATCTCCTGCTCAATCTCATACCAGCGCACGGCCTGTTTCTTGACGTTCAGCACGCAGTGGCCGTAGCAGAACTGCTGCCAGTCGCACACCTGCGACGTGACGGCGCTTAAGGGGTTGTTACGGAAAAGCAGGGCTCCGGCTTCCATAATGCGGCCTTCACGGTAAAGGGCCATGCATTCGGGGACGGGGGTATGTACAGGGCAGCCTTCCAGGGCGCATTTTGGTTTTTTGCAAAGAAGGCAGCGTGATGCTTCTGGATTCATATCTTGAAGGTTTGTCGGTTCAGTATTGAGCGGCCGAGAGTGAGGGAATCGGCGTATTCAAGGTCATCCCCAAAGCCCAGGCCGCGGGCAAGCGCAGTTACTTTTATTCCGGAACTTTCTATCTGCCGATACACGTAGAAGGCAGTGGTTTCCCCTTCCACGTCTCCGCTTAAGGCAAGGATGATTTCATCGGCATCCCCAACCCTTTCCACAAGTTCCCGGATGGTAAGGTCTGAAGGGCCTACGCCCTGGATGGGCGAGATTATGCCCCCGAGGACGTGGTACACCCCGTGGTACTGGCCCGTGGCCTCTATGCTCATAACGTCCCGGACGCTTTCCACTACGCAGATTGTGCGGTGGTCACGCTTTGAGTCACTGCAGATGGAGCAGAGATCATCGTCGGAGATCATCCTGCAGCACTTGCAGTACTTCACTTCATCACGCAGCCTGTCAATGGCCTCCGTGAAATGATGGACGTTGGCCTGGGGCTGCCTGAGGAGGTGGAGAGCAAGGCGCAGCGCGCTGCGGCGCCCCACTCCGGGGAGCGTGCTTATGGCTTCCACGGCCTCCGTGAGAAGGGCCGACGGGTATGTTTCCTTGTATGGCAACTCTTTAACGGACCTCTATGAGTTCCACAACGAATTTAAGGGCGCTGTAGGGAGGGATTCCGCCGGTTCCGCGGTCTCCGTAAGCGAGGTGGTAGGGCAGGTAGAGTTCATACTTTGCGCCTTCGCTCATAAGTTGAAGACCCTCGGTCCAGCCCTTTATAACCTGATTGAGGCCGAATTCGATGGGCTCTCCCCTCTTGTAGGAGGAGTCGAAGACCTGGCCGTTGGGGAAGGTGCCCTCATAGTGGCAGTACACCTTGTCCGTAGCCTTGGGCTTACGGCCGGTGCCTTCCTTTATCACTTTATACATAAGGCCGCTGCCTGTTGCTTTCACGGCAGGGTCCTTTGCCATAGAGGCAAGGAATTTCTCTCCTTCTTCCTTAGCGGCTGCGCCTGCGGCGGCGTTTCTTTCGGCCGATTCACTCTCAAGTTCATTGTAGAATGCCTCCAGGGCCTCTCCGGCCTCTTCAAGGGAGATGGCGGGCTTGGCGCCGGTAAGCATGGCCTTCAGGCCTGCAAGGAAGTCCTCCACGTTAGGGACGCGTATGCCCTGCTGATAGAAGCTGGAGGCGACGCTCATTCCAAATGCGTATGATTTTTTATCCATATAGAGTAGATGTTGTGTTTACAAAGATACTAAATTTTGGCTAGCGCTCATAGGCTGCCATATTCATCTCGCTTTCCCATACCTCCACACGGTAGGCGTTCTCCACGTGGTCGCATATCCAGCGGGCTATGTTTTCAGCGGTGGGGTTGAAAGGAAGGACGTCGTTGAGATTCTTGTGGTCAAGGGCGCCGGCTATGTCACGCTTTATGTGCGTGAAATCCGTCACCATACCGTCTGCATTGAGGGTTTCGCTCTTGCAGTAGATCTTAACTATCCAGTTGTGGCCGTGGAGGTCCTCGCACTTACTCTCATAGGAGAGTTTGAGGGCATGCGCCCCTGCTATTTCAAGTCTTTTACAAACGTAGTACATTACTTATCCTTTCCTGAATAAACACCTTCAAAAAGTATTGCGCCGGAAGTGGATTCCCCGATAATCCACACAAAGGGATGATCGGCAAAGAAATATATCCTCTTGGGCTCTTCCCCCGGGCCCATGGCTGATTCTTTCCCCATTTCCACAACTGTGACGGCCGCGGCTTCAGTGCCCCATTCCGTAACGTTGATCTTGGCTTTCTGGATCACTTTTTCTATCCAATAATACCAGCCGGGCTTTGGTTCAAACATACTGTCAAAACCTGCGCCTCTGCCAAAAGCCTTCCTTACGCCCATAGCCTCAAGGGCTTCCTTGAGATAGAGTTTGTTCTCAATGCTGAATTTGGGAAATTTCAGATGGACCTCGGCATCCCTGAGAAGGCCTCCTGTAACTTCACTCCAGGGGGTGGCCTTCAGTTTTTCAAGAAGAGGCTTCACGTCATTGCCGTCCGGAAGAAGGATGTACATGTAGTACTTGCCACCGGCATAAGGGAGGGCTACAAGCTTGTATCCGTCCCTGACTGCATATCTGAAATACTCAACGGTGTGAAGCATGTCCATCTTCTTCTTTGTTCCGTCGGCAAGGGTAAATTCCTCTTCCCAGGCCGAGTGCTCACTGAACATGGGATCATAGTCAGAGCCCGCCCATTTTGCCTTGAAATACAGTGCGTTCATTATGTACGCTACGGCGTCCGGGGAGAGTTCTGAAGGATCCAGGACCTTGTCTATGAAGCCGTTGGTGGAGCGGCTTGCCCACTCGTTTATCCTGGCTGCCGTGTAATCCGGATTTGTAAACGGCATACTTTCCACGGCGGCGTAGTAGTTGCTCTGAACTGTTTCCTTGAAAGCGGGAAGAAGCGGGAACCGGTCATTCACAAGGATGGCATCAGTGAGTTTCAGATTCACGCTGAGGTCTACGGCCGGAAGCTCTTCCAGGAGTTTACGGCTGTAGGCATTGAGGGCATCTATCCCTTCCTCTCCATACCCGAGGAAGTCTATGATTTCCTGAAGGGTTTCCCCGCTGGCGCCGTTTGCGGTCATTGCAAGGGCGTACTGGAGGCTGAGCGGGGAGACAATGAGACTGTTCCCCTCATAAACCTTATTGAGGAAACGGAAAGCCATAGCGTTGCCGGCCGCCATATACCCCTGCTCCGTTTCTGTGAGAGTGACCTTTGTAATCTGACGGGTGGGAGTTGGGGACTGGACGGTTATAGGGTCCGTGACCTTTATCTGCTTCTGGCAGGAAAAAAGGGCCAGAAGTGTGACTACTGGGATAAGAAGGGTTTTTTTCATACAAATACTCCTTTTCTTTTCCAATGATAATATCCATATATGGCCGATGCCGAATAAACAATGTAAAGGCCCGCCATCCACCACTGGCCTGTCTGGATGCAGAGGGCCGTGGACATAATATCGGCCACAATCCAGAGGATCCACTGCCTGAGATAACTCTGCGCCAGCCACCAGGTGGCGATGACGCTAAGGACCGCCGCCGATGCATCAAGAAGCGGCGCGGCGTCTCCGGTTTTCCGGAGTACCCAGGTGAGGGCCAGGGAGCCAAGCACAAAGGCCACGGCGCTCCAGGCCATAACGCTTCCGGGAAGTTTCCGAAGGTGAATCTCTCCGTCCCCTACCTCGGCGCTGTCCTTACGCCACTTGTAAAGGCCGATTACGGAAACTGCCAGATAATAGATGTTAAGGCCCATGGAGGCCCACACGTGCTGGACGGCGAAACTGAAGGCACAGGCCGCTCCGGTGAGGATTCCTATCACCCACATGGCGTTCTTCTGCAGGATTTCCAGCAGCACGTAAAGCACACCGGTAACCGCAGCAAAGATCTCTATTGCCTGAATTACAGTTTCCATAACTAAAAAGGGGAACGCCTTTACGGGCCTCCCACTCTGAGCCACTCATCAGGCTCGAACTGACGACCTGCGCGTTACGAATGCGCTGCTCTACCGACTGAGCTAAAGTGGCCTTTACCGACCGTGGTGAATCGGGACTACAAATATACAACAATTTTTTGAATTCCCATATATTCCCCACTTCTTTGTAATGCCGATTCGGTGTAGCTTAACCCGCTGGTTCTCAGTTACTTACAGAGTTCTTTGGGATTACCGGTAATCCCAAATACTTGTGTAAGTGGCTGTGTGACAGAGACTTGAGTCCCACCGCATCGGCATTACGTTTAGTGCTGCTGGGTCTTTGATTGAAATAATGATGTGGCAGGGCAACGATTTACACGTTTGGGGGCCTTTTTGTGCGTTTCGTTGCCCATTTGGTCAATGATTCACACGAAAATGGCGTTTTTTGTGAATCTTCGTCACATTTCGTGCAAAACAAATAGGGTAACAAGTTGATAATCAACA
>R27__coassemble_1636_pt1 | contig 9944 bp, 7 predicted proteins | sample R27__metabat2_high_PE_018 | metagenome-assembled genome bin R27
CTTTCCGGTCTTGGGGTCACGGGTGCACTGCTCGGGGGTGAACTTGTATGCGCCGTGGCTGGTGCCGATGGAGATGGCGAGGGAGTCGCAGCCGGTACGGGTTGCGAAGTCGATCACTTCCTCGGGCTTGGTGTAGTGGGACTCTGCGGCGGAAACCTCATCCTCTACGCCGGCAAGGACACCGAGTTCGGCCTCTACGGTGACGTCGTACTTGTGAGCGTAGTCCACAACCTTCTTGGTGAGGGCGATGTTTTCCTCATAGGGGAGGGAGGAGGCGTCAATCATGACGGAGCTGAAACCGAGGTCTACGCAGCTCTTGCAGAGCTCGAAGCTGTCACCGTGGTCCAGGTGGAGGCAGATCTGGGGATTCTCCCAACCGAGTTCCTTGGCATACTCTACAGCGCCTTCTGCCATGTAACGGAGAAGGGTCTGGTTGGCGTAGTTACGTGCACCCTTAGAAACCTGGAGGATAACCGGGCTCTTGGTCTCTGCTGCGGCCTGGATGATGGCCTGGAGCTGCTCCATGTTGTTGAAATTGAATGCGGGGATGGCGTAACCGCCGACGACGGCCTTCTTGAACATCTCGCGGGTGTTAACAAGGCCTAATTCTTTATAAGATACCATAATTGCTATGAATTAGAATAATAAATTTCTTTTAGCCCACAAATTTAACAAAAATATGGGAAAAATAAAACTATTTAAAAATGGAATCACCAGGTTTTGAAAGGGTGCATTGACAGATAGGAATTGTAGTAGTGCCTGTCTCCGGTCACCTCCTGCCCAAGCCAGGAAGGCTTCTCAAATGCATCAGAGGCATTCTCCAGTTCAATTTCGGCCATGACAAGCCCCTCGTTGTCCCCGTAGAACTCATCCACCTCAAATAACCTTCCGGAGGGTTCCGGAATTATGTAGCGGGTTTTGTCGATGATGCCGCCGTGGCAGAGCCGAAGGAGGGCTTCGGCATCCTGGAGCGGAATTTCAATCTCCCATTCGGTGCGGGAGATGTCGTCGGCCGAAGGGCCCTTGATTGTGAGAATGCCGATGTTGTCCTTGATGCGTACGCGGACGGAGTTGCCGTTGTCGCGGGCTATGTAGCCCTGTTTTATGCGGTGTGTTTCGGTGGCCTGGGCCTTGAAGGCGCTGCTGAGCACCAGGAATTTACGTTCTGTTTCCGTGTGAATCATACTCTACATGAGCCATTTGGACATATCCTTTCCGGCGGCAAGGCCGTTTCTGATTTCCGTGGAGGAAATGGTTACAAGCGGAGCCTTCAGGAGAAGAATTTTATACAGGGGATTCTCTTTCATAAGACGGGACTTGGCATGGCCGCGGTGATAGCCTTTGCGTGGAAATACCACCACGCCGTAGTCAAGGAGGATGCGTTCATGGAAGCGCCAGCCGCCAAAACATTCAAGGTTGTCTGCGCCTATCACAAGGGTAAAACTATGCTGTGGTTCTTCGGCCTTGAGGGTGTCCAGGGTGCGGATTGTGTCCTGTGGAGGCGTCATATGGAGTTCCGGGTCCTTGACAACCACCTTCAGTTCAGGGTGGCGGGCGACGGCTTCCACGGCGGCGTCGAAGCGGGTTTTGCCAAGCGGAAGGCTGTGGGCGTCCTTGAAGGGGTTCTGGGGGGTTACCACAAGGTACACCATGTCAAAGCCGGCTTTTTCCGTCAGGAAACGGATAATTGCCTCGTGACCCTTGTGAAGGGGGTTGAAGGACCCGCTGTAAACTGCTATACGCATAAGAAGTTGTCTACCATTTCCTCGGCCTCCTTATAGGCGGTCTCAAGGTCATCGTTTATGAGGATGCGGTCAAACTTGGGGGCATAGGTCATCTCCTCCGAGGCCTTGGCAACGCGCTGCTCAATTGCGTCCATAGGGTCCGTGGCGCGGGCGATGAGGCGCTTACGGAGTTCCTCCACGGACGGGGCCTGGATGAAGACGGAGAGGGCGCTGTCCCCGAAGTACTTCTTGAGGGAGACTCCTCCCTTCACATCTACGTCAAAGATGATGACGTGGCCTTTGGCCCAGATACGGTTTACCTCGCTCTTGAGGGTGCCGTAGAAGCGGTCTGGGTACACTTCCTCGTGCTCAACGAACTTTCCGTCCCGCACCATAAGGCGGAATACATCCGCGCTGTAGAAAAGGTACTCAACGCCGTCCTGCTCCGCTCCCCTGGGGGGACGGGATGTGGCCGATACTGAGAACTCTATCTCCGGATGCAGGCCCAGGATATGATTGACGATTGTGCTCTTCCCGCTTCCTGACGGGGCCGAAAAAATTAGTACTTTACCGCTCATGACACTAGTATTGCTGCCTGCAAATTTACAAAAAAGAATGTATAGATAAAAATGCGCAATTTGCGCAAATTGGGGATATAAATACGCATTTTGAGGGGTGGGGTAGGAGCTAATGCCGTATATTTGCAAGGTCTGACTTAAACTGAACTAATAACACTAATATAAAACTATTCCTATGCAAAAAGAATTCTATCAAACACCTATGCTGCAGGTTATTTCTCTTGCACCGGTTCAAGAGACATTGCAGACTACATCTGTGAACGTTATGGCCATTGGCGCCTCTGATTTAAGTACACCTTCAGAGATTAGCGGTACCTGGGAATCACTTTTCTAATAGGAGACTGAATTTATGAAAAAGATTATTGTTTCGATTGTGGCCTTTGCAAGTTTTTTTGTTTTTTCCTGCTCAAAGTCTGAAGTCAACGTTGGAACTCCTATCCCGGAAGGCTGGCATAAGGTTTCCATCAAGGCCGATACTTTCATCCCTGAATATGATGTTGAGACCAAAACCGCATATGCTTCAGACAGGTATTTTTCATGGACAACCGGAGATAAGATATCCGTTCTTATGAATAATGGTGTAGAGAACAAGTTCTTTACGCTCACTGCTGTTTCGGGCGGCAGTGCAACGGCTGATTTCACCGGGGCTGTTGAGGATGGGTATGATACTTTCGGATCTTTAGCCGACGGTACAAAATGGGCTCTTTATCCCGCAAGTGACAATCACGAGTACCATGAGGACTGGACAGAGGCCGATGCCTATAAGATTCTTTTTGACATTCCCCGTGAGATTGATTTGTCAACAAATCTCTCTGCCAATATTCCTATGAAAGCTATAGGAGACGGTAGTAATAATTACAGTTTCAAACCCATCTCAGCAACATTTAAATTCACTTTCAAGCTTGCTGCCGGTATTTCAAAGGTTAAGTTGCATATCTCAAGGCCGGAGGGCTATTCTTTGTCTGGAATGATGCCGTTCAGAAATACTGACGGAGAGTATCTCGCTTTTGAAAAAAGACAGAGCAGGGGTACAGTATATGGAGATGTGAGTATCACTACAAGCGTGGAAACCGTGGGGGCAGATCATTTGGCAACTTTCTATGTGCCGTATAGGATCTGGCAGAAACTTAAAACACCTACCATAACACTAACAAATATGGATAATGACTGTGTGATTTTTACCGGCACAATGACAGATGGCATTACTGCAAATGACCAAAAGCGTCTTACCATTGTCCCTACGGCAGATGTGACGGCAAAAGGCCTTGGTTCTGAATATATTATTGCTCTAGGTATAGATTGGGGGGCAGTGGATATGTATCCCGCTGACGATAGCAAGGATGCTTTCCCTAGTTCAGGCTCAAAGATTACCGAGTGGAAGTTTACGTCAGATGCCACTAATGTGTATTTCTTCTATAAGATTCCTGCGAACATGGACAGGGCTTATAAAGACGGTTATATCGTTGCCAGCTTCGATACAGACAATGATGCAGCAACAGGTAATACTTCGGAAAAAGAAAAGTATGGACATGGAGTAGGTTTTGAATATTATAACTATGTCTACCCTTTCTCTAATGTCAGTGTGGGTACGCCTACATTCAATTCTGGAAGGAGTGGTGATAACTATTCATGGACGGGAGATGCGTGGTCGGGAGGGAGTTCATCCAAGTCGGCATCCACATATGGTGTGCTGAGAGGCGGAAACATCTATGTTGAAACGAGTTTGCCAAGGACAACCATCGGCTCCCCTACTTCCGGTGCAACAATTAGGGTAAACACATCAGTTAACTCCTATCCTGCCGGTGCCCAGATCGTCACGCTGAAGTAGTTGCTATTATAATAGGTCGCGGTGCCTTTTCACGCCAGACCTATGAAATGAATTAACCTGAACCCCCTGGTGCTTAGTTACCAGGGGGTTCAGTTGAATATCGTTTAACCTTCGAGCATGTATGAAGACTGAAATCAAACGGTTAATTCCTGGTACATCTTGAAAAGGCGGGCGACGATGTCGGACTCGGGGGCGTCTTTTGGGAAGCCGTAGGCCTCGAGGACGGCGGCATCGTTGGCGCGGTGGGCCTTGCGGAGTTCAGGTGGCATAGTCAAACTGTCATAGAGGTCTGCCAGGCTGCTATCCGGATAGAGGGCTCGGGCTTCAAGAATCGCCTGGGCTGCCTGCTCAATCTTGTTCTTCTGGGCTTCAGTAGGCTGCGGCCATGGGAAATTGTTATAGACAATCGTGTTAGAGTAATTATAATCACTCTTAAGGCGACCACAAACCAATCTGTTCCATGCCATATGTACCAGACTGACGACAACGCCAAAATGGTACAAGGAGGCATCCTGCATGAAATATATCTTGTTCCCGGGGATAATATCTTGAGACAGATAATCAACGGGAATATATTGCCGGGCTCCAGAAGAAACCGTCGGGAAACCAACATACGCAGTCTTGGGCTCTCTAATCTCGTCAAACAGTGTCGGCGTATCCGCTTTTGCCCTTGTGGCCGCTTTTGTACTCATTAACCGGTAATCACGAACTTTAGCTACCCTTTGGAGAATAGTGGGGCATTTTTTAAACTCGGCGGGATTGGCCCCGACAAGCCAGATGCAGTAGCGAGGTTTTCTTTGGATGAAGTCTTTACCCATCATGAATGGACGGATAAATTGTTTTGCCTGAGGTTCTTTCTTCAGCAGCTCGTCCTTTTCCTCTTCCGTCAAAATGAAATTACCATCATCTGTTGGCTGGCACCCACGTACAAACGGCGGGACATCACAAATAGGATTACTTTTGCGGTCTATAAAAATTGTCGGGGCGTCAAGCAAATATGGCGATATGTTTGTGGCCATGGTGACTTTTTGACCGTCAAATAACTTTCGCTTGATATCTGTGACTGACACAGTTCCGGTTGAGAAGCCAATGATGACACAGTGGACGTGCGCCTGCATCGAGGCCTCGCTGCCCCAGCGGAAAGTGCGATAGGCAAAGTCAATGTGAACTCCATGATTCTCCATCAAAGGTTTCCATACCAATGACACCTGCTCACCCTGCGTTATTGAATTAGTAGATACGAGGGCGGCTCTAATCCTGGTACCCTGCATCATTTGTGCAGCCTTGTAATACCATCCCGCAACATAATCTATATTATTTCCGCATTCAGGGCAAGCCAGAACTAAATCCGATTTTTGTTCTTTGCTCTGATAAGCATATCCCACAAACGGCGGATTGCCCATGATGTAGTCAAACTTCACAACACGCGTCACCTTATTTCTGAGACCGGAGTGGACCTGAATGTCAGGGCTATACAAATCGACTTTACCATATTTGACTACCGGCTCCTTCAAAACCACATCCTGAAGGCTTTCTACCGGATAAACGTGCGCTTCCTCGGCAAGAATCACCGTTGAATCGTCTTCTTGTTCCCACCGGGACCAATCCATCCGGAGGGCATTCCCCTCCTTGATGTTATGGTACGCTTTCAGCGGCAGCGGGTCCAGCGAGAAGCCGACGATTTCGTCCGTTTCCTGCATCATCTGGCTCTCAGCAATCCAGAGTGCGGTCTGGGTGACGGCGCAGGCGAAGTCGTTGATTTCAATGCCGTAAAACTGGTTAATGCTGACTTTAATCGGGTCGGCCATCTCACCGATAATGCGGTCCTGGCCATATACTATGCGAATGACTTCATTCTCTAAGCGCCTGAGCGAGGTATAGGATTCGGTCAGGAAGTTGCCGGAACCGCAAGCGGGGTCTAGGAATTTGAGGCCTGCTATCTTCTCCTGGAAGGCCAGGGCCTTCTCCTTCTTCGTCTTGGCCACTTGCGTTGCTTTGATTTCGGCCAGTTCCTCCTTCAATTCATCCAGGAATAGAGGGTCGATGACCTTGTGGATGTTCTCAATGCTGGTGTAGTGCATGCCTCCGGCACGGCGTGTTTCCGGGTTCAGCGTGCTCTCGAACACGGCTCCGAAGATGGTGGGGCTAATGAGCGACCAGTCGAAGTCATCGCTGGCCCGCTGTAGAATCAGGTTTCGGATTTCTTCATTGATGCGGGGTATCTCAATCTCTCCGGCAAACATGCCGCCGTTGACATACGGAAACGCCAGCAGGGCTTCGTCCATGTACGGGTCCCGGTCTTCCGGCTTGGTGTCAAGGATTTTGAAGAGTTCTATCAGGCCGCGGCGGAAGTCGTTTGCGCTGAACCGGGACATGTAGTCGTGGAACATATTCTTGCTGCCGAAGATGCCGGCATCTTCGGCGTAGAGGCAGAACACCAGGCGCACGCAGAGTTTGTTGAGGGCTTTCTGCGACTCTTCGCTTTCCGGATTCCGGTATTGTGCCAGAATCTTGTCGTAGAGCACGCCCACAATCTCACCGGCCTTTATAGAAACTTCCAGCTCTTTCTTCAGATGGACGTTGGTGTCATCCACCAGGAAGGACAGGCGGTTATACTCTTTCTCGAGATCAGCCAGCTGAATCACCGCCGGAGCATCGTTGGGATGCTCCATGTCGTGGACCTCGAAGGTGGTGAAGTTGCAGGCAACAATCCAGCGGGGCGTCATGGAAACGGGAAGTCCTGCAGCATATCTTCTGGCCTGCTGATAAGGCTTGAGCTCTGTACCGTCGGATTGTCTGGCCTTGGCCGACAGGTCCACATGGGAGCCTTTCTGCTCAATGAGCACCTTTGTAGCAGTGATGTAGCAGTCAATGAAGTCCGAACCCTTCTCTTTGAGGATGGTCTTCACCGGGATTTCAAACTCCATAGCCTTGACGGGATTTTCTACGCCCAGGACATCGTGAAGGAGAGCCATCCAGAAACGTTGGGTTTCTCCCTTCTCATATCCTTTGCCGGACCAGTCTTTTACGAACTGTTTCGCTGCCTGTTTTTGAGTATTGTTTGATGCCATAGTGGTCAGTGCGTCTGTTTATTTTCCAAATTTACTGATTTTTCGGGACTTCATCGAAAAATAACAATGATATCAGCAGGCCCGTCCACAAAAACGGCCCAAAACGTGGCCGGAACCGGAAAAAAGCGTATCTTTGCACATCAAACCAAAAAAGTTCTATGAAATACAGATCACTGCTGGTTTTCAGCGTGCTCCTTGCGGCGATAGCCGTGAGTTGTAGCAAGGAAAACGCCTCGAACTCGGTAAAGTACCAGGAGTTCTCGGGCACCGAAGTGGAAGTAGGTGAAAATGCAGGAGCAAACAGGCTCCTAGTCCTTAATGAGGGCAACTTTCCAGGCCCATCTACCCTGGACCTTCTTGACTTCAGATCAAAGACATATTCGGCCAATGTATTTGGCCAGGCCAACCCTGACGTAACTCAGGGAATTGGAAGCACAGGCAACGAACTTGCCGTGGCGGGGGACCGTATCTGGGCCCTTATGAACGCATCCAATCAGGTTGTGGTTATGGATAAAAACAGTCTTAAGGTGCTTAAGATCCTGGACATCCAGAGCCCCCGTTTTATGGCCTCTGACGGTACCTATGCTTACATCACTTCTTATGGCGCCGCCGTTTGGGGAAGCGTCATGTCCCAGAATGGCCTGCTGTACAGGGTGAAACTTGACACCTATGATATTACCAGCCTGGAGGTTGGCCCGCAGCCTGAGGGTGTGGCTGTCAAGGATGGAAAGATATATGTGGCAAACAGCGGCGGCTATAATGCCCTCAAGAGCAATACGGTTATGAGGATTGATGCCGCATCTTTCCAGCAGGATGCCACTTTCTCCGCTCCGGTATCCAACCTTAAGTTGCTGTGGGCATCTGGAGACGATCTCTGGGGAACCTGTTATGCCACATATGGCCCGGCTCCGGATTACGCATTTGTATCGGCCGCAAGCCTTTACAGGATGGACAAGGACGGCCATAACCCCAAGGTGATAGAGGGCGTTTCTCCCAACTATGCAACAATGGTTGGAGATACGCTTTACGCCTTTGGATACGGCACGGTGCATAAAGTATCGGCCGATGGCAAGGTGGAAACCCTTACCTTCAAGGATCCAACCCTGGAAGGCCTTTATGTGAGCACGGCCTGCGTGAACCCCACCAGCGGAGACATCTACCTTTCAGTTGCCTCCTACACGGGCAACAGCCGCCTTATCTGCGTAGACAAGGAACTGACTTTCAAATGGGAACTTGAATCCGGATTGGGTGCCGCCCACTTGCTGCTTCAGTAAGCTATATCTCAACACTCACAGACCCCATGACGTGGAAACCCGGCATAGGGTATTGTTTTACTATTTCGTAGCGCGTGCCGGTGATGTTTCTAAGTTCCACGGCAAGCCTGAGGCCCCAGGGGCCCTTCCAGGAAAGGGTCATGTCCCATGTTGTGAAAGCCGGGAGGAACGCCTCCGGGCGGGAGGAGGCGGCAGTGTAACGGACGCCGGTGACCTGCCCGCGGATATCGGCCCTGAAGGACTTCCACACGCCGAAGATGTTGAAGGAGCCGCTGTGGAGCGGGATGTACGGAATCTGCCAGGGATTTGAAGGGTCAAATGCCCGGTTGAAACTGTACCGGGCGGTGATTCCGGCCTGCCAGGCGGCGGCTGTATAGGCCGATGTCGCGCTCCACTCATCCCCGTACACGTGCACGGTACCTATATTGAACATACTCCAGCGGAAGAGGCTTCCGTTGGGGACGGCTATGAGTTTATCCGTGACGTGGTTGAAATAGAGTTCCTCCCGGATTCTGAAACTCCACGGGCCGAAACTCCTGTCCCATAGCCACCAGGCGCTAACCTGCCACACTTTTTCCGGCCTGAGGTCCCGGCTCCCCACATTGGTGTAATAAAGGTCGTTGAAGGAAGGCAGCCGGCAGGAGCGCTTTCCAAGGAAGCCGAACTCCCAGTCAAAGCGGGGATGCCAGTCCACAAGAAGGGCGGGGGAGAGGATGCGGTATCCGTCCGATGTTCCCTGATACTGCGCGCTCACCTGTATCCTCCAGGGGTCCAGCAGGAAGGCCGATGAAAACGCCCCCAGGACCTGCTGCCTCTGCGCTTTCACATTAGCCGTAAGCCAGTCGGCCTGGGCGTCCACGGCGGCGTTGAGGTGCAGCCAGGGGAGCGCCTGATAGCCAAGCGATGCGGCCGCATACGCGCTCTGGAGGTTGTAATTCCACGTGGCGCTTATGGAAGGGTCAAGTTCGGAGACATCAACATAATCCAGGATGTCAAGGGAGTATCGGCCCTTCACAATAAGGCTCAGGCCGTGCCCCAGGGACTGCTCTCCGGAAATCTGGGCGGTAAGGTTGCGGTCGTACTGACGGTCCTCGGACATCGGATACTTCCCGCTCTGCTTGAACACGGGCCCGGGGATGCCGCGTCCTGCGTCGTACCAGTTCACGGAGGCTTCGTATCGGCCCCCCTGGGGCAGGAACCACAGATGGCCGCCGGCCCGGAAGGCCTTTATGTCGCAGTTCTGGCGGGTGAGGAGGGTGTCTTTCCCAAGGTCCAGCGTGTGGAAGGGGTACTGCCCGTGAGCGCGGTCGGCGCCAAGGCGGAGGCGTGCCGCAAAACGTCCCCGGCGGGTTTCCACGCTGCCGCTGGGGGAGATGGTCCCAAATGCGCCGCCCCTGAACTTAAGCCTCAGTTTCCGGCTGTCCGGGAGGGAGGACCGAAGGTGCAGGGATGATGCGCTTCCGTATTCC
>R27__coassemble_1637_pt1 | contig 9944 bp, 9 predicted proteins | sample R27__metabat2_high_PE_018 | metagenome-assembled genome bin R27
CGGACCAGGTCACACGCTGGAACACCCATTCAGGACCAGAATACCGTGTTTTCGGGCCTCATCACGTGCTGGAGCATCTGTTGAAGACCGGAATTACGGGTTTTGGGGCCTCACAGCGTGCGGGCAGTTGTACGGACCGGGGAAAATCATTATTTTTGTGAAGAATTATGGACAAGGGCAAAATCAAAGTATGCGTGGGCCTTTCGGGCGGCGTGGACTCTTCTGTTGCAGCGTATCTTCTGAAGCAGGAGGGGTATGATGTGTTTGCAATGTTCATGCAGAACTGGCACGACGCAGACCCCACCCTCCACGGAGACTGCGAGTGGGAGGAGGACCGCTTTGTGGCGGAGATGGTAGCCCGGAAGATTGGCATTCCGTTCTACTTCGTGGACCTTTCGAAGCAGTATCGCCAGAGGGTTGTGGACTATATGTTTGAGGAATACTCAAAGGGCCGCACCCCAAATCCGGACGTTCTGTGCAACAGAGAAATCAAGTTTGACGCCTTCTGGGAAATTGCACGGAAATACGGGGCCGATTACGTGGCCACGGGGCACTACTGCCGCAAGGAGGAAATCCCCGGTCAAGCCGGGGATGACCTGGCGAGCGCCGGGGATGACGGAGTCAGAGCCGGCAGCGGCCAGCCGACATACCGCATCCTGGAGGGCGCGGATCCAAACAAGGACCAGACGTACTTCCTCTGCCAACTCACGCAGGAGCAACTTTCCAAGGCGCTTTTCCCCATCGGGGACTTGGTGAAGCCGGAAGTAAGGCGCATAGCAAAGGAGGCGGATCTTCCATCGGCCGAGAAAAAGGACTCCCAGGGAATCTGCTTCGTTGGCAAGGTGGACCTCCCCACGTTCCTGAAGCAGAAACTGGCTTCTGTGGAAGGAGACATAGTGGAGGTATTTGACGCTTATTATGCCGATGACCCCCTCTACCAGTGGCAGCAGGGCACCCTCACGGGCCTTCTGAAGCCCGGTAACAGCCTTGAACGCACCGTCCACTATGCTCCGGAGGAGAAGATTCTCACCTCCGACGGAGAGCCTCTTGGGGAGAGCCCGTACGGTGAAATCGGCCTCACGGACGAAGACCTGGACAGGCTCGCAACTCCTGTAAGTTACAATATCACATTTGAAACGGAAACCTATCGCAGCGGCAAGAAACACATTAAGAAAACCCGCTACAAGGCAAACCCCTATGGCGTTATAGTGGGCCGTCACGAGGGGGCTCAGTTCTATACAATCGGCCAGCGGAAAGGCCTTGGCGTTGGCGGGCACAAGGATCCTGTCTTTGTCATTGCAACGGACACAGAAGCCAACCGCGTGTATGTTGGCGAAGGCCATAACCACAAGGGACTCAGCCGTTTCTGCCTCAAGATCAATCCCGAAGAAATTCACTGGATACGCACAGACCTTGCAATGAAGCCCGGGGAAACCCGCCGCTACCGCGTCCGTATCCGCTACCGCCAGCCGCTCCAGAGCGCCACCCTCATTATGCGCGAAAGCGGTCTCTACATTCTCTTCGACCACCCCCAGAGGGGCATCTCCCCCGGCCAGTTTGCCGTATGGTATGATGCCGATGAAATGCTTGGCAGCGGGGTGATTTCCAAATGAGATACGTCATAAATAACTGCACCCACGCCCACTGGAATATGGCGCACGACGAGTTCCTCCTGGAGGGGCTCAGCGGGGACGCCGTGTTCTGCCTGTGGCAGAATGCGCCGGCGGTTATTATCGGCCTTAACCAAAGCGCATACGCGGAGGTGAATCTCCCCTATCTTGAGGAGCACGGGATAAAACTGGCGCGGCGCGTGACCGGCGGCGGGGCCGTGTACCACGACCTTGGAAATCTCAACTACAGCATAGCGGGGCCGACGCGGGAGGTGGAAAAATATTATGATTTGATGGCCGATGCCCTGTGCCGCCTGGGCCTTCCCGCAGAGCGCACGGGCCGGAACGACATCCTTGTGGAGGGGCTCAAATGCTCCGGCTGGGCAAAAAGGCTCTCGAAAGACCGGATGATGATTCACGGAACCCTTATGTGGGACGTGGATTTTGAGGCGCTCACTGAGGCGCTGGCCGTTCCGGGAAGCAAACTTTCTGCCGCAGGAATTGCTTCCGTAAGAAGCCGCGTGTGCAACTTAAAGCCGCTTCTTCCGCAGTTTAAAACGCTGGAAGAATTCCGCAATGCCTTGCATAATATTCTGGCCGATGGCTCCACGGAAATCTGCCTCACAGATACCCAAAAGGCACAAATAACGCGGCGGGCAAATGAGAAGTTCGGCACCTGGGAGTGGATTTACGGACGCTCTCCAAAGACCGAATTCAAATCCACAAAGAAATTCCCCTGCGGCACCGTAACAGCCCATTACACGCTCACCAACGGCGTTTTCTCGGAACTGGAATTCACGGGAGATTTCATAGGCAACCGCCCGGCCTCAGAACTTTCCGCCGCCCTTATAGGAAAAAGGCTGGAAGATGTCCTCTCCCAGCCCGTTCAGGATTACTTTGAAGGCGTTACGCCCCAAGAGTTTCTTTCAGTATTTCTCCAACCGTAGGGTGCGGGAACACAACCTCCAGGAGTTCGGGGACGGTCATACCCTTTTCCACCGCAATTGCCGCAGAGAGGATAATCTCAGAGCAGGGGTTACCAAGCATATGGACGCCCACAACCTTATTTTGGGCCGATACAAGGACCTTGCAAATGCCCTCTCCCCTTTCATTCTCTGCCACAAAACGACCGGAGTAAGCCATGGGAAGCTTCAAAACCCGCACGTCAAGGCCGGCTTCCTGCTCCGTGAGCCCCACGCCCGCAACTTCCGGATTTGTGTAGACTATGCCCGGAATGGCCTTGTAACTCATTTCTGCGGGCACTCCAAGCATATTTGAAACGGCAACCTCCGCCTCACGGGAAGCGGTATGGGCAAGCATGGAGAAGGCGGTCACATCACCCGCGGCATAAACGCCCGGAACAGACGTTTCCATACGGGAATTGACCACAATGCCCCTCTCCACCTTCACGCCTATGTTTTCAAGGCCGATTCCACGGATGTTTGCGCGGCGGCCAACGGAGAGGAGGATCTTGTCTCCCGGGGCCCGGCAGGTTTCCCCTTCCGGAGTCTCATAGACAACCTCATTCCCCTCCACGGCAACCACTTTGCAACTCAGATGGAACTCCACACCTTTCTTTGCGTACTGGGCCTGGAGCATTGTGGAAATTTCACTGTCCATAGGCCCCAGAATCTTTGGAAGCATCTCAATGACGGTTACCTGAGACCCCACGGAATTGAAGAAGGATGCAAACTCCATCCCAATTACGCCGCCGCCTATAACAACCAGCCTCTCAGGGATTTCAGTGAGCCCCAGAAGTTCACGGTTTGTAACTATAACGGGTGATTCCGCCAGCCCCGGGATTGGCGGCACTGCGGCCTCAGAGCCTGTGCACACAAGGATTCGGGCGGCCTCATATGTATTTTCATCGGCTTCCAAAGAAAATCCTCCGGGGATGGCGCCCTTTATGACGGCCTCTGCCTTGACAACTTCTACAGAAGCCTCCCTCATACGCACGCGCACACCGCCGACAAGTTTTTTCACCACCTTTTCCTTGCGCTTCATAACGGCGGGGAAATCCAGAGAAGCCCCCTCCACGGAAATGCCGTATTTGTCCCCGTGACGGGCGTAATCCAGCAGTTTGGCACTGTACAGGAGGGTTTTAGTGGGGATGCAGCCTTCGTTGAGGCACACGCCGCCAAGTTCCCTCTTTTCAAAAAGCACAACTGAAAAACCTCCGCGGGCAGCCTTTTCCGCAGCCACATATCCGGCAGGACCGCCGCCAAGAATTGCAAGATCGAACATAGATGATAGTTTTAGCGTTTACGAAGATACTAATTTTTTGCTATCTTTGTGAAAACAAAAATGACAAAATGGCAAACACTGGCAAAACCATAGGATGTCTGGCTGGACTCCTTGTTGTAGCGGCCCTGGCCGGCTTCCTGTATTTCAAATTCTGGTGGGTATTCTCAGACGGAACCAAAACCGGAGAACTCAATTCCCTCACTTATACAGGCTATTTATGGAAAACCTATGAAGGTGAGATAATCCTTACCGGTTACGGCAGCAAAAACGCCCAGGGCACCGTCCAGTCCAAGAACTTCAAGTTCTCCGTCCAGGACAAGGAAGTGGCGGAGCAACTTACAAATCTTACCGGATCCAAGGTAACCGTCCATTACAAGGAGTACAAGGGTGCCCTTCCCTGGAGAGGATATGAGAAGTCGGTGGTGGACAAAGTCACTCTTGAACCCGGAGACATCAACATAGACGATCCTTTCTTCCTCTAGTATGAAACGCTTTATTACTATACTGTGCACTGTCCTTACGGGCAGCGCACTTTTTGCTCAAAACAGTGTCCTGGATATCCGTGAGGCGCATCCCGGCAAGGACCTCACTATGGAGGAAGCCATCTACAAGGGTGTTGGCTACAGCCGTATCCCCCGTGACAAATACCCTCAATTCCCCGCCAAAGGAGAGGGCCGATTCACCGTGTTCCAGGATGAATACAGCCTCTTTCTGAAGGACAACCTCTCCGGAGAAGTCACGGACATTGCCATCTCCAACAATTCCGGCATAGTTTACGGCCAAACCGTAAGCCGCAATGAATTTGGCATTGACGCCGGATGGTATGTGTCTCCGGATTCCGCAAAGGTGGCTTTCTACCGCAAGGACCAGACTCTGGTGACAAAGTTCCCTCTCCTTGACATAAAAACCCGCACAGGTTCCCTTAAGGAAATATACTACCCCATGAACGGAATGGCCTCGGAGCATATCTCAGTGGGCATTTTTGACATTGGGAGCAAAAAGACCGCGTGGCTTAACGTAACTGACTTTTCAGAGGAACGCTACATCACAAACATAGCCTGGAGTCCGGACGCAAAGTACGTCTACGCCCAGATAGTGGACCGCAGCCAGCATCATATGCGCCTCAACATGTACAGGGCCGCCGACGGCTCGTTTGTCCGCACCATCCTCACGGAGGATAACGACGCCTGGATAGAGCCGCAGGACCCCATCCGCTTCATAAAGGGTCGTACGGACGTATTCATCTACCGCACGGACAACCGCAACGGCTTCAGAAATCTGTATCTGGCCGATACCCTTGGCGCCATCCGCGCGCTTCCTACCGCCAGTGCGGACGTAGAGTATCTTGACAACGACGGAACTTTCGTCTTCTATACATCGGCCGAGAATTCCCCCGTCCAGAACCATCTGTACAAGATGAGGCTGAAGATTCCTAAAAAGAACGCCGTCAAAAAGGCCGGGTTCTACAAACCCGTCCAACTTACGTCCGGCCGCGGCTGGCACAACGTTTTCCTCTACCCCGGCTGCAAGGAGTTCCTTGACATCTGGTCAAACACTTCCACCCCCACCCGGATGTGGAAGCGCTCAACGGACGGAAAGGTAAATGAATGCCTCTTCGAGGGAGAGGATCCCCTGGAAGGCTACGCCTCCTGCAAGGTTGAAGTAGGCACGGTTCCATCGGCCGATAACGCCTTTGAGAACTATTACAGGCTCATCTACCCCAAGGACTTCGATCCCGCAAGGAAGTATCCCCTCATTGTTTACGTCTACGGCGGCCCTCACAGCCAGATGGTCCAGGACAGTTGGCTTGGAGACATCCGTATGTGGGAAATGCTTATGGCCCAGAAAGGCTACGTTGTGTACGTGCAGGACAACCGCGGCACCTCAAACCGCGGTGCTGCCTTTGAGAAGGCCATCAACCGCCAGTGCGGAAAGGTGGAGATGGAAGACCAGATGGTGGGTATCCGTCGCCTTCTGGAACTCCCCTACGTGGATTCTGAGCGCGTGGGCGTTCACGGCTGGAGTTACGGCGGCTTTATGACAATAAGTCTTATGACCACCTACCCCGATGTATTCAAAGTGGGCGTTGCCGGCGGTCCCGTCATTGACTGGAAATGGTATGAGATTATGTACGGAGAGCGCTATATGGATACCCCTGAGACCAATCCTGAGGGCTTTGAGGCCACTTCCCTTATCAACAAGGCCACAAATCTGAAGGGCAAACTCCTCATCTGCCAGGGCGCCGTGGACGACACTGTGGTTTGGGAGCACAGCCTCAGTTTCATCCAGGTGTGCATAGATAACGGCATCCCCGTAGACTACTTCCCCTACCCTGTTGCCCAGCACAATGTCTTTGGCCGCAACAGGATTCACCTGATGGATAAGGTAACGCAGTATTTTGAGGATTACCTGTAGGTAGAGAAACTCACGTTCTTCATAAGAAGCATCCCGGGATCGTCCACAAGGGATGCTTCTTCCGTATAGAAGAAGGTGCAGTTTTCAAGGGTGATTCCGTGGATCATCCTCAGGGTTCCGGAGGCTTTTATGCCGATACGCGTATCCCGGCACACAACGTTGGAAATGTGGATATCCGTGAACTCCGGGACAAAGGACTCGGTCTTGGCCGCAACGGCGTTGTCACGGCCCACCGGGCGGTCTGCGTAGGAGGTGTCAAACACTACTGCCTCGCCCTGGATATCGGCCATATAAATATCTGAAATCCAAAGGTTTGAGGTGACACCGCCGCGCTCAGGGGCGCTCTTGAACCGAAGGCCTGTGTCCGTGCCGGAGAAGGTGTTGTCACGCACCACGATGTTACTCATCCCGCCGGAGAACTCAGACCCTATCACAAAGCCGCCGTGGGCGTGGAAAACCTTGTTCCGGGTGATGAGGATGTTGTCACAGGGACCGGCCTTCACGCCAGCCTCGCCGGCTCCGGCCTTAAGGCATATTCCGTCGTCTCCCACATCCACTGAGTTATTCACCACAAGGACGTTACGGCTGTTCATAAGGTCTATTCCGTCTCCGTTCTGGGCGTTCCAGGGGCAGCGCACGGTAACCCCGTCTATGGTCACGTCCTTGCAGCGCTGGGGCACCAGGTGGAATTTGGGGGAATTCTGGATGGTGACGCCCTGGACAAGAATCCTTTCGCAGTCCGTGAAGCGGATCATATGGGTGCGCATCTTTTCCTGGGCGGCATATGAATCGGCAATATTGTCAAATGCCTTTAAATCAAACGGATACCAGAGGTCTCCCTTGGGGGTTACAGTGCCGCCCATACGTTTGAAGGCATTCCATTCGGTATCCGAAACCTTGCTGCGTTTGACGCCGCGCCACCACTCACCGTTTCCGTCAATGAAGCCTTCTCCGGTGATGCTTATGTCCTTGCGCTTGCTGGCGGTGATAAGGGGCACCACCTTGCCGTCCTTGAGAGAAGCCTTTTTGTCCGGGTTCAGAAGGATCATGGCATTACGCTCAAGGTGAAGGTCTATCCTGTCCTTGAAACTGATGGGGCCGGTGAGGAAAATGCCGGCAGGGACAATGAGATGCCCTCCTCCGGCCTTATTCAGGGCCGATATTGCCTTCCCGAACGCCTCCGTGTTATCCGTAATGCCGTCTCCCACCCCGCCAAAACTGGAAAGACAGACCGTATACTCCGGAATCTGGGGAAGAGCCGGAGCGGTAAGGGAGACGGGAAGGTCCTTATAATACTCCGTGTAATCCTGTGCAAAGGCTGCCACTGAAAGCAGCGCGCACAAAGTTATAGCGACGAATCTTTTCATATCAATTGAGGTCAATTATGCAAATATAGGTAAAATTATTTTGCACATCATAATTTTTTATCTATCTTTGCAGTCCATTTTGAGGGCATAGCTCAGTTGGTTTAGAGCGCTTGCTTGACAGGCAAGAGGTCCGCAGTTCAAATCTGCGTGTCCTCACAAAATAAAACAGACGGCCAGGAGGCCGTCTGTTTTATTTTGCAGGACACCGTTTCACTTTATTGAAGGGGCTGCGCCCCCTCAAACACCCCCTTGTCGGCCTTCGGCCTCCGAAATCCTTTTATTGTGTAATGCTATCTATACGCAGCTGTAGGATTCCGGAGGGGACGCGGACCTCAACCGTTTCGCCAACCTTCTTCCCCATCAGGGCGGCGCCTATTGGGGATTTCAGGGAAATCTTTCCGGCTTCAAGGTCCATCTCGTGGGGACTCACTATCTCAAAAGTCATACGGGCATTTGTGGTGAGGTTTGTAAATTCCACCCGGCTCAGAAGGCTAACCCTGTCCTTGGGAAGGACTTCCGGGTCTATCACGCGTGAATTCTCCAGTATTTTCTGCAGGAAACGGATACGGCTTATGGTCTTTCCCTGAATCCGCCTTGCTTCACGGTATCCGGCGTTGTCACTTCGGTCCCCCTGCGCGCTGGCCTCCGCAAGGTCTTCCCTCACCTTAGGGTAAACCTCGCCGATAAGATGATGCAGTTCAGCGGCAATTTCGTCGTATTTTTGCTTTGACAGGTATTCCATAACGCTATATCTGCCCCAGAAGGGACGTAAACTGCTTCCGGATCTCCGCAAGGATTGAGCGCCAGTCCTTGAGGTTACCGTCCAGGTTGTCGGACACAGCCTTCAGGCAGCAGAACTGGAATCCGTGCTCCTTGCAGAAAAGAGCGGCGGCATAGGCCTCCATATCAAAGAGGTCATACTGACCGGAAAGGGCCCTCACCTGTTCCGGGCTGAAGGTCTGGGTGCTCATAAAGTAGTCTCCGGAAAATACCGAGGCGCCCTCCCCGGGGATCTCAATCCTGTCGTATATTAGTTCACTGCCTCCGTTGGTGAAAGAGGTGCAGCAGAGAATCTCCCCAATTGGATATCGGGCCGATCCCGCACTGCCGATATTGAGGATCAGCGGCTTCTCTCCAGAATGAGCCTTTTCCCACTTCACCAGGGCGCTGAACATACGCATCTTTCCCATCCCGGTATAAACCACCGGAAAGCGGACGTCATTTTCCGATATCTCGTCCTTGTCCGCCACAAAAAGGACTATATCCCTTCCACGGAGTTCATTCAGAATCTTGTCATCAATCATAACAGGGTGTGCTGGCAATTAATCTCCGGTAAAGATACAAAATATTCTAATAGGCGCCGCCGCTCAATCGGCCCGGTATTTGCAAAATAACGGGCAGAATGCAAATTTGTTTAATACAAGTACTATGAAAAAGTATCTCATCATTGCGGCAGCAGCCTGCCTGGCGCTTCTCTCATCATGCGCCAAAGGAGTATCCCACACCGGAGATGATACCGGGACCCTGTATGGTATCTGGACACTCACCACAAAAAGCATTGAAACCACGGATTCCAACGGTAAAGTCACCACAAAAGATACGGATTACACAAACGTGCACTTCTATCTTTCCCTGAGCGAATTCCCTATCCCTCACGCAGTGGCAAAGAAAGGCAGCCTCACGGCATTCGACCTTGACGACGTAGACGTGGACATCAACCGCTTCACCTACAATGCCGATCAAAAGAAGATCAGTTTCACAAAGATCCTGAGCCTCACCGACGGCCTCACGTACAATATGACGCTTCTTGGCACCTTCGATGTGACGGAACTGACCAAGACCAAGTTTGTCATCAAGCAGAAAGACGTTCTTGGAATTACAACGGTCTACACCTACACCAAGGAGGCAGAAGACAATAAGAAATAATTCCCTGGAAACACACCTTTATCTTCAGCGCCGGGCCCGAAAGGTCCGGCGCTGAACGGTCTTAGTCAAGAAATGGGTCCCAAATGTGACTTAGATGGGAAAAGCAAAGGAGCCCCTCACAGAAACTATTCTATATGCAGCACAAGGTACTCCGAGCGGGTACCTATCCTTATCTTTGGACCCCAGATGCCAAGGCCGGAACTCACGTAATAACGTGTGTTCCCACGTGTGTGATGCCCCCAGGACTTCTCATACATGGCATCCGTCACCCAGGAAAGAGGCCAAACCTGCCCGCGGTGCGTGTGGCCGCTGAACTGGAAGTCAATCCCGGCATCTTCGGCCTCCTCCAGATGGAACGGCTGGTGGTCAAGAAGGACAGTGA
>R27__coassemble_1645_pt1 | contig 9926 bp, 8 predicted proteins | sample R27__metabat2_high_PE_018 | metagenome-assembled genome bin R27
CCCAGTTACCCAGTTTCTACAAATATTTATACCCGGAAATTTGCAAGTGTCCCAAGTTGCATCACCGTAGCGTTCCAGGGCATAAACTACGCAAAGCGCAAGGACCTTCGGCACACAACATACCGCCAGGACTTTGAAATCACGCCCTCCGTGCACTACAAGGCCGATTCCTTTGAGGCGGGCATCTCCGCTGTCTTAGGCAAGAACTCCGAATTCATTACCGCAGAGCAGGTGGGACAGGCCAAGGCCGAATCCTACATGGCCTTCCTTGACAAGGGCATGCGCTACGGCACCATGCAGGTTTGGGACGGCAGCGGCACGCACCTCAACGAGCCCGGCGTAAACCGCTTCCCCGTGAAGCAGTACACCTACGGCGCGGCGCTTCAGGCAAGCTTCGGAGGCTTCCTGTACGCAGACGCCGAATACCTTCGCACCAGCGGTGAAGTCGGGGAAAAAGGCTACACCTGGTTCCGCTTCCCCGGCCAGTCGGTTTCGGCCAAACTGATTGCAGCCATTCACGGAGATGACATGACCCACATCATAAAGGCCGAATACCAGTGGAACGCCATGGAAAACCATGAAACCGTGACTGAAAAGGTGACGGAAGGCGGCGTAACCACCCCCCGTGTCTACGGCAGCAACCTGGTTTACCGACACAAGGACATGAGCGCCGGGCTGTCCTACGAAGGTGCCCATGAAAACGGATGGAATGTGACAGGAGGGGCATCCCTGGAGCACGCTCGTGACCTTGGCACCCTTATGTATCCATTCTTCGACGACGACCGTTCCCTCCACCTGAGACTAAATGCAGGCGGCAGCGTTGTCCTTGGCCGATTCCTCATAAGGGCCAACCTCACCTTCATCCAAAAGCTTGGGGAGCATTCCCACGTTGTGGATTTCGCCGACGATAATCTTGGCCTTACCTCAACTCCATTCCGCCTCCAGGACTGGTGGGACAGGGAGCAGGAGGCACAGGACGCCACCCGGTTCGTGCTTAATGCGGCGGTAAGATATACCTTCAACTCAGGCATTTACATTGAGGCCGCATGCAACTGGATCCATGCCTTTAAGGTGGTACTTATCTCCGGCAACGACCGCCAAACCACCGGACTTAAACTCGGTTATAATTTCTAATCCATACGCTTATGAAAAAAGTATTGATTCCCATTCTTTGCATCGCGGCCCTCGCCGCCTGCAACAAGACTGTCCCGGCCACCCCGGACCAGCCCGCAACCGGTGCTGAGACTTTCAGCGTCCGCATCCTTCCCGTGATGACAAAGGTCACGGACACCGCATTTGAAAACGGAGACGCCATCGGCGTTACCATCACTCGCGAATCCGGCGCACACGCAACCAATGAGAAGCTCACCTACAACGGAACAGAGTTCTCCGGCAGCCTCATGTGGTATGCCGAAGGCACCGCAGGCGCCACTGTATCGGCCTACTACCCTTACGCAGATGCTGTTCCCGCTAAGTTCAGCGTTGCCGCAGACCAGAGCGCCGGGACATCGGCCTCTGACTTTGTGGCAGGTTCCAAGGAAGGCGTGCTGCCTTCTGCATCGGCCGTAGTGATTCCTTTCAAGCACAAGCTCACCAAGATCATCCTCAACGTGACAAAGAATGTCGAGGGAGAACTTGGCGCCGTAAAACTTGGCGGGGCGCGCCTTGCTGCAAACCTTGACGCCAGCTTCAACGCAACCGTGGATGAGACCGCCGCCACGGGCACCATCACGGCCTTCAAGAAGGACGCCACCACCTACTGCCTCATCCTCCCTCCCCAGACCGTGGCACTTGTTGCAACCGTAATCACAAACGGCGACAACGAGCTTTCACAGATCCTTGAGGAAACCGCCCTTGCTGCCGGAAAGCAGTACACCATCAATATGATAGTGAACCCCTCAGATCTCAAGGTCACCATCTCCGGAGACATCGAGGACTGGGAAGACGGCGGCCAACTTGGCCAGGACAACACCCTCATCGAGAAACTCTCCGACGGCTACATCACCTATCATGAGGACAAGTACACCGTTGCAAAGATGAAGGACGGCAAGTGGTGGATGACCCAGAACCTCCGCTATGTCCCTGAAGGAATCACCGTTGGAGACGCCCTCACAAACGTCACCGCCGGCGTTTACTATCCCATTGTTGTCAACGAAGGCCAGACCGCCGCAGAGTTCTCCAAGGACATCACCGTAATTGAGAAACGCGGTTATCTGTATCAGGCCGAAGTCGCCCTTGGCCTCAAGATTGGTGACATCAAGACTCTTGAAGACGCCCAGGCACTTGAAGGCGCCCAGGGTCTTTGCCCTAAGGGCTGGCACGTGCCCACCAAGGCCGATATCGCAGACCTCGTAGGTAAGGGAAGCGGCATCACCACAAATACTTCCGCCCCTTACTATGACGGAGCCAACGGTTCCATCGCACTCCTGAATGCAGACGGCTTCAACATGGAGGCCTACGGTGCAATTTCCATTGGAGACAACACCAAGACCGCCGGCACCTTCATGGGATTCATGGCCGCCTACAAGGACAGGATTGCCACCGGTATGTTCTGCGGCTCCACCCAGAGCGGCACCCCCACTTACAACACCGCCGGTGACGCCACTTCCGGCCTCAAGAACATCCAGTTCTCCGGTTTCATGCCCATGACCAACAAGGCCACCGAAGCAGAGTACACATGCAACGGCACCAACGTGAGCTACCGTATCGCCGCTCCCGTACGTTGCGTACGTAACAATTAGCAGCCTATGCGAAAATGGCTCATAACCATAGCCCTCGGCCTGTGTATCCTCCCCGGTGCACAGGCCGATGAGGGCATGTGGCTTATCCAGGCTCTGGACAAGGCCCTGGAAAAGAACATGAAGGCCCGCGGCTGCAAACTTGGCGCCCGCGAAATCTACAACGAGGAAGCCGGCGGCCTCACGGACGCCATAGTGTCCCTTGGCTTCTACTGCTCCGGCAGCATGATTTCCGGCGACGGCCTCCTGATTACCAACCACCACTGCGCCTATTCGGACGTCTCAAGGCTCTCAACCCCGGAAAACAACCTTCTGGAAAACGGATTCTTCGCGCTCTCCAGGGCCGATGAAATCCCCGTCCCGGGCCTGGAGTTCTTTTTCCTGAGGCGCGTCATCGACGTAACGGACGAGGTTGCGGCGCTGAAGGCGGAACTTGAAGCCGCCGGGAAGCCCTCCGGAAGCCGCCGGCTAAGTTCCATCCTTGAAAAGAAGTACAAGGACGAAACCGGCCTGGAGGCCGGTCTGCAGGGGATGTGGGCCGGGGAGAAGTACTATATGTGCCTCTACTCCAAGTACACGGACATCCGCCTTGTGGGCGCGCCGCCCGTGCAGGTTGCGGCCTTCGGCGGAGACGAGGACAACTGGGAATGGCCGCAGCATAAGGCCGATTTCGCGCTGTACCGCATCTACGATGGCGGTGAGCCCCTGCATCCCCGCCGTCACCTTAAGATAAGCACAAAAGGCTACAAGGAAGGCTCCTACGCCATGATTATGGGATACCCTGGCCGCACGCAGAGGTATATATCGGCCGCGGAACTGGACCAGATGATTTCTGTGGAAAGGCCGGAAGTTAACCGCATCAGGGCCGCCCAGATGGAGATTATCCGGAAGTGGATGGACCGTGACCCCGCGGTTAGATTCAAATACTCCGACAACTTCTTCTCCCTTTCAAACGTTGCTGAACTTCAGGAAGGCGAACTTGACTGCGTGAGGCGCTTTGGCGTAATTGAAAAGCGCCGCGCCTTTGAGGCCGGAATGCCGGATCAGGAACTTCTGAAAAGGCTTCAGGAGGAGATATCGGCCACATCTTCAATTGAAAAGCAGAAGGTTTATTTCCGCGAGGCCATCTTCCGCGGGCTCATCATTTCCCGTACGCTGATGCGCATCGGAGGGGCCTCCAAGGACCTTTCCCAGCAGAAACGCTTCCTTGCCCAGGGGCTAGCGGAAACGGATCCCAGAGTTGAGCGTGAACTTCTGGAAGCATCCGTGAAGGAACTCTTCGGGGGCATTGACCCTGAACTCCTTCCTCCTTTCCACAAGGAACTTCGTGAGCGCTTCGGAAAGGACTACAAATCTATGGCCGCCTGGATATGGGAGGGCTCATTCCTGAAGGACTTTGGAGCCGTGCCGGATTCCGCAATCGTGGAAGCCTTTGACGGAAATATCGCCGACGATCCCCTTTACCGCTACGTGAAGGACATCAATATGAACCTTTTCAACGGTAAGGAGCAGCACGTTGGGGATCCTATGAGTCTGCACCGTGAGTATGTCCACGCGCGTTACCGCTACCTTCAGAGCCTTGGCGTGCCGCAGTATCCGGATGCCAATTCCACAATGAGGCTTACCTACGGAAGGGTTTGCTCAATGCGCCCCCGGGACGGTGTGTACACCCACTGGCAAAGCACTGCGGCGGGGTTAAGGGAGAAGTACTCTTCATCGGCCTATGACTTCCATTACCCGGACGCCTTCCGTGACGCCCTTCCGCCCGCCGACTTCCCCGTGAACTTCCTCACGGACAACGACATAACGGGCGGCAACTCAGGTTCACCGGTGCTCAACGCGCGCGGGGAACTTATCGGCCTTGCCTTTGACGGCAACAAGGAGTCCCTGGCCTCCAACTTCGAGTCCGTTCCCGGCTACAACATGTGCGTGTGCGTTGACATCCGCTACATCCTCTGGATCCTCCGCCACTACGCCCATCAGGAATATGTCCTCAGTGAACTGGATTTGCACTAATTTTGCTATATTTGCATAGGAAAACATTTTAAAATCTAATAGTTATGCTTGGAACAATCCTTTACATCGCCGGTCTGGTACTGGCCATCCTTGCGGTTCTTGACATCCTCAAGAAGCCCATCTCCCTTGTTGGAAAGATCATCTGCTGCGTGCTTGTGCTTATCACCAGTTGGGTAGGCCTTCTTGTTTACTATCTCTACGCAAAGGATCATATCGTAGAGTGGTTCAAGTAAGAAACTCTATGAAAAAACTCTTTTTAGCGGTTGTACTGGCCTGTACGGCCGTTATTTCTTATGCCCAGCGTGATGTAAAGCCGGGGCGCAGCCTGGAAGTTGCCAGCGTGGAGCAGAACGACAACAACCTTTACATCTACAAGGTAAGGGACAATGATGGCAACCCCGCTTACTACTTCAGCGTGAGCCACGTGGAGTACGCTTTTGAGGCGGAGATCCTGAATTCCACCACCACCTTCAGTTCTTCTAACGGCATGGTGCTGCTTTTTGGGGAAACCTATGAGGATGCCCTGGAAAACCTTGAGGAACTCCTTGAGATGTTCACGGAGGATGACGGGGAGCAGAAGGAGTTCACCTCAATTGACGGCACCAAGGTTCTCTGCACCCTCCATAAAGGCTGCCTTGGAAAGCACCTCAGCATTGGAGAGGCTTCCCTCACAAAGGGCAGCATCAAATCTCTCCGTTACGGCCTGAAAGTTTCCAAGAAACTCCACCCGGACATTTAGCCGTTTTTGCTAAACGCCTGATTATCAGCGAATTACAACATTTACTCCCATCTGTTTGGATGGGAGTAATTTTCATAAAGTACTGGCAATTAATAAATTGGCATTTACGCCAGCCTATCAACTATTTTCGTTATATTTGCAGTATGGAACTGTTTTATGCTTATGAAGTAGAGGGAAGCGTGTGCCGCCTGGATGCCGATGAAAGCGCACACTGCGTGAAGGTGCTGCGCCACAGGGCCGGGGACGCCGTGGCTATCATTGACGGGCTGGGAACGCTTTACAAATGCCGCCTTACTCTGGACAGCCCCAAGGGGGCGGAGGCCCAGATTCTTTCAAAGGAGGCCGATTGGGGCTCCCATCCCTACCACCTTACCATTGGCTGCTGCCCCACAAAGAACAACGACCGCTTTGAGTGGTTTGTTGAAAAGGCCACGGAAATTGGCGTAGATAGAATTGTCCCCTTAATTGGAGACCACTCTGAACGCAAGGTGTACAAGACTGAGAGGGCGCAGCGCATTGCCCTGTCGGCCACAAAACAGTCCTTGAAGGCCAGGATTCCGGAAATCGATGAGCCGGTGAGCGTAAAGGATTTCATTGCCGATGGCGGCGACGGAATTAAACTCATAGCCTACTGCTTTGAGGATGAAACGCATCCGCGCCGGAGCATAATGGACGCGCTGAGGGCATTCCAGGGCCGGGAGGTGACGGTAATCATCGGCCCGGAAGGAGACTTCTCAAAGGAGGAGGCCGATGATGCCCTGGCGGCAGGCTACATCCCCGTACATCTGGGACCGTCCCGCCTCAGGACGGAAACTGCGGCAGTTACCGCCGCGGAGGCAGTGTATCTGAATTTTATTTAGTAACTTTGCACTCTAAATGAGACCCCCGGTCAAGCCGGGGGTGACGTAGACATTTATGAGCCACATCAGAGATATAAACCTTTGGGAAAGCGGAGAACTCAAACTCAGTTGGGTGCGCTCCCACATGCCCCTTCTGGACGGAATAGAGAAGGATTTCCGTAGGACACTACCCTTCAAGGGCCTTAAAGTAGCCCTCAGCGTGCACCTGGAGGCCAAGACCGCCCACCTCTGCGAGGTACTGGCGGCAGGCGGGGCCCAGATGTACATCACCGGTTCCAACCCCCTCAGCACGCAGGACGACGTAGCGGCGGCGCTGGTGCACGAAGGCCTCAACGTCTTTGCCATCCACGGCTGCAATGAGACGGAGTACTTTGAGGATATCCGTAAAGTTTTATCGGCCGGCCCCAATATCATAATTGACGACGGCGGAGACCTTGTGACAACAATTCACAACGAATTCCCGGAACTGATTCCCGGGGTTATCGGCGGCTGCGAGGAAACAACCACCGGCATCCTGCGCCTGAAGGCAATGGACGCCGCCGGAAAACTCCGGTTCCCCATGATGCTGGTCAACGACGCAGACTGCAAGCACCTCTTTGACAACCGCTACGGCACCGGCCAGAGCGTGTGGGACGGCATCAACCGCACCACCAACCTGATTGTGGCCGGGAAGAACGTTGTCGTGGCCGGTTACGGCTGGTGCGGAAAGGGCGTCGCAATGCGCGCAAAAGGCCAGGGCGCCAGCGTGATAGTCACGGAAATAGACCCCATCAAGGCCATGGAGGCCGTTATGGACGGCTTCAAGGTTATGCCTATGATAGAGGCCGCCGCCCTTGGAGACATCTTTGTCACAGTCACAGGCTGCGAGGATGTAATCGGCCCGGAACACTTCCTGAGGATGAAGGACGGTGCTATCTGCTGCAACGCCGGGCATTTTGACGTGGAGGTTGCCGTGGCAAAACTGCGCGCCATGTCCGTGAGCCACGCCCCCGCAAGGGCCAACATTGAGGCCTATACCCTTGAAAACGGAAAACGCATCTACATCATTGCAGAGGGCCGATTAGTGAACCTTGCCGCCGGGGACGGCCACCCCGCGGAGATTATGGATATGTCCTTCGCAATCCAGGCCCTGAGCGCAAAATATCTGGCCGATAACAAGGGCCGCATCACCGGAAAACTCAACCTTGTACCCCGGGAAGTGGACCTTGACGTTGCGCGCCGGAAACTCTCCGACTGGGGCATTGAGATTGACACTCTGACAGAAGAACAACAGAAATATTTGTTTGGATAATGGCACTTATTCCTATTCACTGGTGGAACAAAGAAGTCCGCAACTTTAAGATTTCCCAGGAAAGTTTCAGAAAACAGCCCTGGGCTAACGGCATAATCCTGCTTGGATGCGTGGTGATTGCTATGCTCCTGGCAAACCTTCCCTTCACAAAACACCTGTACCACGGCTTCCTTCACACGGAACTCACCATCCACGTGGCGTCCCCGGACGGCCTTCTGGACTGGTATTTCCCGCACGGAATGACCATGGAGAAGTTCATCAACGACATCCTGATGGTGATCTTCTTCTTCACCGTGGGCCTTGAAATCAAACGGGAGGTTGTGTGCGGGGAACTTTCCTCCTTCAAGAAAGCCATCCTCCCCGTGATTGCGGCTTTCGGCGGAGTAATTGTACCTGCAACCATATACGCCATTGTGAACCACGGCACCGCCGCCTCTTCCGGCTGGGGCATACCTACGGCAACGGATATTGCGTTTGCTATCGGCATACTTTCAATCCTTGGAGACAAGGTCCCGGTGTCGCTGAAGGTGTTCCTGACGGCCCTTGCCATTGCCGATGACCTCATTGCCATCCTTGTGGTGGCCTTCTTCTACGGCGGGCATATAAATCTTCCTCTGCTGTTCATAGCCCTGGTTGTGATTCTCTTTGTGTTCCTGGAGAAGAAACTTGGAGAGAAGCGCATAGCCTACTACATCGTTCCGGCAATCATAGTGTGGTTCCTGTTCTACTACAGCGGCATCCACGCCACTATGACCGGTGTTGTAATCGCCCTCCTCATCCCTATGGACGCCCGATACAACAAGGCAAAGTTCCACCGCAGGGCAAAGATCCTCTACGAAGGCCTTGTGGAAAGCGAGGAAGTGCACACATCCGAATCCTTCCCCAACGGCCCCCAGAGGTACTACCTGAGGCACCTCAGCGGCCTCACCAAGAGAACCATACCCCCGTCATACAGGCTTGAGCACAGGCTTAATCCGGTTGTGAATTTTGTCATTATGCCGGTTTTCGCCCTTGCAAACGCCGGTGTTGAAATAACGGACATCTCCTACTTCAACGTGTTCCAGTGGAACCCCGCCCTTGGCGGAGTTGGCCTTGGCATATTCCTTGGACTGCTGCTTGGAAAGCCCATCGGCATTACCCTCGCCTCCTGGCTTGCAATCAAACTTAAGGTTGGAGCAATGCCTTCCAAGGCATCCTGGTCTATGCTCTTTGCCGTGGCCTGCCTTGGCGGTATAGGATTCACGATGTCCATCTTTGTGGACACCCTGTCGTTCGGCGGGGCCAATATCACCCCGGAACTTACCCAGCACCTGAGGGACGCCGGCAAGATTGCCGTGCTTCTTGGATCGCTAGCTTCAGGCATTCTGGGCTCACTGGCCATTACGGTTGTATCGGCCATAGAAAAAGGAAAAAAAGCAAAAAAATAAATGGGACTGTTAAACGGAAAAGTGGCCCTTGTAACGGGCGCTGCACGCGGCATTGGCAAGGCCATTGCCCTCAAATTTGCCTCTGAAGGGGCTTCTATCGCATTCACGGACCTTGTGATCAACGAGGCCGCGGAGGAAACAGTAAAAGAACTTGAAGCCCTTGGCGTGAAGGTCAAGGCCTATGCCTCAAATGCTGCCGATTTCGAGGCCACGCAGGAGGTTGTAGCAGAAATTGAGAAGGAGTTCGGCAGGGTGGATATCCTTGTAAACAACGCCGGAATCACTAAAGACGGCCTTGTGATGCGTATGAGTGAGGCCCAGTGGGACGCCGTCATTGACGTCAATATGAAGAGCGCCTTCAATTTCCTTCACGCGGTAGTGCCCATTATGGCGCGCCAGAAAGGCGGCAGCATCATCAATATGGCCTCCATCGCTGGACAGACCGGAAATCCCGGCCAGGTGAACTATTCGGCCTCCAAAGCCGGCCTCATTGCCATGGCAAAGTCAGTGGCAAAGGAGATGGGACCCCGCGGAGTACGCGCAAATGCCATTGCTCCCGGCTATGTCATCACCGAAATGACCGAAGTCCTGCCCCAGGCCGTGAAGGATGAATTCATTAAACTCATCCCCCTCAAACGCGGCGCAACCGTGGAAGAGATTGCCAATACAGCCCTTTATCTGGCATCGGACCTCTCTTCCTATGTCACAGGCCAGGTCATTGCCGTGAACGGCGGAATGTACTGCTAAGCAAAGCGCTGACGCTGAGGCGTTTAACAAAAGTCGGGTTGCACGAAAAGTGGCCCCCACATTTGGTTAATAAAAAAAAATAAAAACCAGAAGATAAAATAATATCAG
>R27__coassemble_1666_pt1 | contig 9807 bp, 9 predicted proteins | sample R27__metabat2_high_PE_018 | metagenome-assembled genome bin R27
TGCCCGTACGCTCGGTAGGGGTAAGATGCTAACCCTCGGTCTCCAGCACATGTTCGCCATGTTCGGAGCCACGGTTCTGGTTCCCGTCATCACGGGCCTCTCAATGAGTGCCACTCTTCTGTTCGCAGGTCTTGGCACCCTCCTTTTCCACCTTCTGACCAAAATGCGGGTGCCGGCGTTCTTAGGATCGTCCTTCGCTTTCCTCGGTGGCTACGCTGCAGTAGTCGCAATGGGAGCCCAGGAAGGCCTCAGCGCCGCAGAATCACTGCCTTATGCCTGCATCGGAGTCTTTTCGGCAGGCATTATTTATCTCATCCTTGCCGGACTCATCGCCGCATTCGGCGCAAAGAAGGTGATGCGCTTCTTCCCTCCAATCGTGACAGGCCCCATCATCATCGCAATCGGCCTTACGCTTTCGGGAAGTGCAATCCAGAACTGCAACAGCAACTGGTGGATCGCCCTGCTTGCAATTGCCATTATAATAGTGTGTAACATCTGGGGAAAGGGCATGATCAAGATCATCCCCATCCTTCTGGGTGTCCTTGGTTCATATCTTGTGGCTGCCTGCTTTGGAATCTGTGATTTCTCGGCAGTGAAGGAAGCTGCATGGGTAGGCCTTCCCTTCCAGTGGGAAAACACTGCCTTCCATGTTTTCGCCAATCCCAACTGGGGTCTTGTACTGAGCGCAATAATTGCAATTGTGCCTATCTCCCTTGCCACCATGATGGAGCATATCGGCGACATGTGCGCTATTTCTTCCACCACCGGAATCAACTACCTTGAGAATCCCGGTCTTCACCGCACCCTTATGGGAGACGGCCTTGCCACAATGATCGCATCCCTTTTCGGCGCACCTGCAAACACAACTTACGGTGAAAACACCGGTGTTCTCAACCTCACAAAGGTATATGACCCCAGGGTTATCCGCATCGCTGCAGTATTTGCCATCATCCTCAGTTTCTGCCCCAAGTTCAGCGCCCTTATCGCCTGCATGCCGGCTTCCACTATCGGCGGCGTCTCCCTGGTGCTTTACGGTATGATATCCGCTGTGGGTGTCCGCAACATCGTTGAAAACCGTGTGGACTTCACCAAGAGCCGCAATGTGATTGTGATGGCCCTCATCCTGGTTCTTGCAATCGGTATCAAGTACGGCGCAGGTGATGCCATCAACCTTGGTTTCACCAAGCTCAGCGGCCTTGCAGTGGCAGCTCTGGTGGGCATTATCCTCAATGCCGTCCTTCCTGGAAAGGACTATGAGTTCGGAGCCAACCCTGAAGCCGACAAAGCGGTTAACTTTGAAATCAACCCTTCACTCCGCAAGTAGCATAACACCCGGCTCACATGCCGGGTGTAAATTTTTAACATACATAACATTCATAAACTACGCTTTATTTATGTCTAAAAAAACTATTCTTGCAGTTGCTGTAGCAACTCTTGCACTTGGCCAGGTTGCCAAGGCGCAGACCAATCTCCAGGTGTTCTACGATTTCTCAACGGATCGTCAGCACGTGACTACTACTGTGGAAGGCTTCTACGGTGACAACTGGGGTAACACCTTCTTCTTCGTGGATCACGACTTCAACAGCCGTGACAACAACAACAAGCTCTATGCTCCCAGCGGAACATATCTTGAACTTGCCCGCTGCCTCAATTTCTGGCAGAACGTTCCTGTCCTTGGCGACTTCAGCCTCCAGGTAGAGTACAACGGCGGTGTCTACAACGGTTACACCATCAATAATGCAATCCTTGGTGGTATTGACTATTTCCTTCACAGCAGCGATTTCAAGAATACTTTCAACTTCAAGCTTCTGGGCAAGTACATCCATTACGTTGATAACGACCTCCAGGGTAATGCACGCAGAAGCCTTGTTCCTCTCCAGTTCACCTTTGTCTGGGGTATGCAGGACCTCTTTGGTGTAACAGGTCTGCGCTTCAGCGGTTTTGCCGATTTTTGGTTCGAGAATCACACTGTGTTCAACTGGGCCGATGATAAGGCTGCAGGTTACCGTGACTGGCTCTCCGGCAAGGACTCCCAGTTTGTGTTCATCTCCGAGCCCCAGATCTGGTACAATGTTGGACAGCACTTCGGCGTTCCTAACCTCAATGTCGGCGGCGAGGTAGAGCTCAGCTACGACTTCGGCACGCTCGCCGGTTTCCGCGCACGTCCCTGCGCAGGTATAAAGTGGGTCTTCTAATATAGGAGGAAATCTCAATGAAACCTGCATTTGAAAAACTATTCGGCTTCGACTCCAAGAAGCATAGCGTAAGGACAGAAATCCTTGCCGGTATCACCACTTTCCTTACCATGGCCTATATCCTGGCCGTGAACCCCGGAATCTTCAGCGCTCTTCCCGGCATGCCCGCAGGCAGCGTTTTCACCGCCACCGCACTTGCCGCCATCATAGGTACGCTTGTAATGGCACTCTACGCCAAGAAGCCGTTCGCCCTTGCCCCTGGCATGGGTCTCAACGCCTTCTTCGTGTACACAGTGTGCCTTGGAATGGGTTACAGTTGGCAGTTTGCACTAACGGCAGTCCTTATTGAAGGTCTCCTTTTCATCGTCCTCACCCTTACCAAGGTGCGCAGCTGGCTGCTTAACGCCATCCCCGGCACCCTGAAGAAAGCCATCGGCGCCGGTATCGGCCTTTTCATCGCCTTCATCGGCATGCAGAACGCCGGTATCATCGTGAACAACGATGCAACTCTGGTGGGCCTTGGTCACATCACGGAGGGTAAGGCTCTCCTCGGTATGATCGGCCTTTTCATCACCGCCGGTCTTGTGATGGCAAAGATCCGCGGAGGCATCCTCTGGGGTATCCTTGCAACCACCGCCCTCGGCCTTATCATCAAGGATCCTGCAACGGGTGAAGCAATCACCAAACTCAGCGGCGTGGTTTCCCTGCCTGCAAGCGTGGAGCCCATCGCCTTCAAGTTCGAGTGGCACAACATCCTCACCCTGGATATGCTGGTGATAGTTTTCACCTTCCTGTTCATCGATATGTTCGACACAATGGGAACCATCATCGGCGTTCACCAGGGAACCGATCTCATCCCCGAAGGCAACCGCAAGGACGACATCCCCGGAATGGAGAAGATGTTCCTGGCCGATTCAATTGCCACCGTATGCGGCGCCTGCCTGGGTACTTCCACCACCACCACCTATGTGGAGAGCGCATCCGGAGTAGGTGAGGGCGGCCGTACCGGCCTTACCGCCTTCTCAACGGCAATCTGCTTTGTCCTGGCTCTGTTCTTCAGCCCGCTGTTCCTGGCCATCCCCGGCGCAGCAACGGCTCCGGCTCTCATCGTAGTAGGTGTTATGATGATGTCTCCCCTCAAGAGCATCCACTGGGAAGACTACTGCAGGGCAATCCCCGCTTTCCTTACCATCATTATGATGCCCCTTGCATACAGCATCAGTGACGGTATCCTAATCGGTGTCATCTCCTATGTCCTCTGCCACGTTGTAGCAGGCAAGTTCAAGGAAATCTCCATCACTATGTGGATTCTTGCAGCGCTGTTTATCTGCAAGTACATATTCATCTAGGATTCATCTGATTCCATATAAAAACGGCCCTTGTTTCAAGGGCCGTTTTTATTATGCTTCATCCAGTTCTTTGGGCATTGTGAACGTTGTGCGTTCTACCGGGAGTGAGAATGCAATTCCGTTGGCGTCAGTGGTGAGACCGCTGTCTTTGTAGATGGCCTTCATAATAGCATCCTTTGAGTCTGAACTTGCAAGGATGAGGATTACTTCCTTATCCGGCTGGATGGTGATGTTGAAGAATTCTTCGGATTCGGGGTTTGCGGAGCCGCGGCCGCGGAGGATGGAGCCGCCCCTGGCGCCGGCCTTGCGGGCTGCCGCCATTACATTCTGGGAGAATCCTGCATTTACTATGCACACAATCAGTTCGAATTTGCCGTTTCCTTCCATATTATGCTTCCTCCTTTACTGTAGATTTTTCATTTGCCAAAAAGCCGTATACCATTGTTCCTATGACGCTGGTAAGGCGTACCGTGAATGCAACCCCCTTGTAGTTCTTGCCTTTCCTGAAGTTCTCATCCAGTTCCGAAATAATACCTGCCGCTTCGTCGGAACGCACTATGGCTATGATGAGGGACTTCGGTTTCTCTTCCAGGCCAAGGTACTGGAGAATGAGGTGCGAGGTGCCCTTCGCGGGCATCGTGAACTGAAGGTTTGCCTGATGGGCCTGGATAAGGCTTGAGTAGTACTTGGCTTTCTCGTTGTGCACGATAGCCGTAAGCATCTCAAGTTTTACCGGGGCTATATTGTGTTTGTTATCTTCCATAGGCGTTATTCAAAGTAGATGATCTGGTCTTCATCGGCCTTAAGGATACGGCGCATCCTTATGGTCTTGCGGTACTGCACGCTGAGAACGGACTTGAATCCGAGGGACTGGATGGTGATGAGCGGGGTCATCGCTACCATTGCCACCACGCCGAACGCGAAATCCAGCACCGCAGGGGCTCCCTGCATAGATACGCAGGCGCCAATTACCATAGGCAGGATGAAACTGGAGGTGAGGGGACCGCTGGCAACGCCGCCGGAGTCGAATGCGATGGCGGTGTAGAGCCGGGGCACCATAAATGAGAGCCCGAGGGACAGGAGATACCCCGGTACAAGATAGTACAGAAGGGAAAACCCGTAATGGACCCTGAGAAGGGAAAGGCCGATAGATACGCCCACGCCGATGGAAAGGGCCATCATCATCTGCCTCTTTGAAACCTCGCCGCCGGTGATTTCCTCAACCTGCTTGTTGAGAACCTGCACGGCAGGTTCTGCCAGCACCACCACATTACCAAGGATGAAGGCGAAGCCGATCATTATCCAGTGATTATGTGCGGCAAGTTGACTGCCAAGTTTGAAACCTATGGGCATAAAGGCAAGTTCTACGGCCGAGAGGAAAAGCACCAGGCCGATAAACGTGTATGTTATACCCATAAGGATCTGGAAGAGTTTGCTCCAGGGGAGTTTGAGGATTGCTGCCTGGATGATGATGAAAACAAACACCACCAGGAAAAGCGACACCGCTACATCCCACATCTTCTCCTTGAAAAGCCCCAGAACACCGTTATCCAGGATTCCGTCCATAGAGTAATCGGGAATGGCGAAGGAGAGGCTGCCTTCAGAGAACATTGAGAGGGCAAGTACCGCCAGGATAGGGCCTACGGAACAGAGGGCTATAAGGCCGAAACTGTTTTCAGACGCGCCGCGGCCACCGATAGTCATGGCTATACCCACGCCTATGGCCATGAGGAAGGGGACCGTGATGGGGCCGGTGGTTACGCCGCCTGAGTCGAAGGACAGGGACAAAAGGGATCCGCGGCCCTGGTCTATGAGCACTGCCGCAAGGCAGAAAAGGGCCATATAACCATACAGGAGGAGGCTTGTAAGGTCACTGTGGAAGATGATCTTGATAACCCCCAGCATAAGCATAAGGCCTACTCCCACTCCAACGGTGGCTATGAGTACCGTGCCGTCCATAATGGAGTGAACCTGCTCCGCCAGCACCGCAAGGTCCGGCTCCGCTATTGTGATGAGGGTTCCCATCACAAAGGCTACTCCTATGAGGACGCCCATCCTCTTTGACTTGGTCAGGCCTTCTCCGATGTACTGGCCCATAGGGGTCATAGCCATATCGGCCCCAAGATTGAAAAGGCCGATACCGAGGATGAGCATCAGGGCTCCGGCCACGAAGACGTTGAGTTCCTTCGGGGAAATGTCCACCCACGGGGTGAGTGACAGCGCTACAACAAGCACGCTGACAGGGAGCACGGATATAAGGGATTCCTTAAGTTTGCTCCCGAGCGAGGTTAATATGTAGCGGAATGCAAGCATTATTTGATTTTATTCTGTTCTATGGCCTTCTCAAACATTTCGGTGAGCCTTCTGATGGTCTTCTCCATACTGAATTTATCCAGGCGCGCCGCATGGGCAAAACCGGATTCCCAGCGCTCCTGGGGCCTGTCCAGCCAATAGTCTATGCGGTGGGCAAGGGCTTCAGGGTTCTTGGCGGGGAAGAGATTCTTCCTTGAAACCACAAACTGGGAGGTTCCGGTTACGGGACCTTCAGCGATGATGGGCATTGCGGCCTGCTGGATGGCCTCCATGATGGAGAGGCCCTCCACCTCTATGAATGCGCAGTGGATGCACATATCGGAGTTGGCGGCAAGTTCCCTGAGCCCGTCACGGTCCAGGAAGAAAAACTGGGGATCATATCCCACTATGCCTTCTTCATACAGTTTGTGGGCCTTTTTCTTGATGTCATCTTCCTTAAGGCCGGTACCTGCAAACTGGAGTTGGATGCGCTTTGCATATTTTGAGTATTTCATAGCCTCCAGCAGAGTGTACTGGTCCTTTTCCACAGACAGGCGGCCGATGCACACAACCTTGAAGGGCCTTGAAGGGTCAAGGTAATCTTCCGGGGGAGTGAGCGGACGGATGCATTTGTCCGGGATTATTCCGTTTGAGATATGGAGGAGCTGACTGGTGAAGTGATAGCGCCTCAGGCGGTCCTGTACGTTCTGGGTAGGGCACTGCACATAGCTGCAGTGGTTGAAAGTGAGGTCTCTCCAACTCTTTAGGATGCGGCGGTTGAGGCCTTTCCAGCGAAGGGCGGGACCATATGCCATTGTGATGTTCTCCGGGTGCAGATGATAAGTCCCGGTAATGGGCTTACCAAGTTTCTCGCAGATCTTGATCATCCTGTCCTGGATCACGAAGGGCTCCTCAAGATGGATTACATCGGCCCATTTTGCGGCCTCCTCCATAAGCGGGAGGTTGCTCTGGGCAAAATGATAGCCGTTGCCGGTTATAAGGAAATCCACGAGGGGGAATTTATAGTCCTCAAGGAGATAATCCGGCTGGGGACCGTCCGGGTTATGATTGGGGCCGGAAAGGACTCTTACATCCTGACCGGCTTTCTTAAGATACTCTACAGTGCGCCTTGCCGATGCCGAAAGGCCGTTTCCGGTAGCGTAGTAGTTATTAACGACAAATAGGATTTTCATTTCAATAGTTCAGTTTAAGTTCGTCCAGGTACATCACGCTGCCGGTGCTGCCTGTAAACTGCTGGGAATATCGGCTGGAAGAAGCCGTGATCACGATGTTGGAAGGAGTGTGCCCGTTCAGGTACTGAATGGGAATCTCGAAGCGGATGTATCCGCCGGTGTCTTCCTTGAAATACATAACGCCGTGGCCCACTGTGCCGGGATAATGTGATCCCTGCTCAGTCTTGAACTTTTCATCGGTGGAGTCTACGATTTCAAGATCCTTGCCTTCCCTTAAGGAGACTTCAATCTTTGCGTTGTCCATTGTGCCGATGTATCGCTGCATATTTTTGGAAGCCACGTCAATCCTGCCAGGTATATAATGAATGTATCCTGAAAGGCTTTTGGGACGGCCCGTAAAGGGAACGCCCATCTGGATCTTTGCTCCGGACATCTTCACTATCTTAAGGAATTTACCCGTGTAGATGGTTCCGGCTACAAGGATGCCCAAAGTCTGTTTGGTTTCAACTTTTACTGCGGCTTTTCCGGGGCCGGAAACGGCCACGTGCTCATATTCCGGGGTGGCTCCGTTGATGCCAAAGATGCTGAGACCGTGGTTTGCGGTGTCCCAGGTAATGGTCTGGCAGTCCTTGGGATACGGGTTCCAGCATCCGTTTTTCTTGGACCACTGGTCAAAACCCATATTGGGAATCTGCTGGGCTCCCGCGGAAATGCCGGCAAATGTGATTGCCAGAGACAATATGATATGGCGGATTCTCATTTGAAAAGCTTCTGGAACATATCCTTGTATTCCTGAGTCCAGCCATCCGGCCAGTCGTGGGATCCGGGATACTTAGTGTAACTGTGGGCATAGCCCTTGCGGTTGAGCCATTTATGGAATCTGAGCGTGGACGGGCGGGTGAGGTCCCATTTTCCTGCATAGAGGTAGTACCCTGACGGAGGTTCACTCCCAAACTCATTTTTTATTTTTTGCTTGAGACCTCCGTAGAATGCCTTGTTGTAAGCGTGTTTTTGCCCGGAAGCCCAGAAATATGGAGACAATGCCCCGACATATCCGAAGATATCCGGATGATTGGCCCCGAAACCTACGCTCTGGTAGCCGCCGATAGAAAGGCCCGCAATAGCCCTGTGGTCTTTGTCCGGGATTGTCCGGTAAAGGCTGTCGGTGAGCATCACTACGTCGTGGACAAAGGACCATTCGGCCTTGCCGTCAACTTCCCAGATGGATTCAAAGGCGTTTTTGGCGCGGCCGCCGGCGTAGTCCTCGTCGTCGTCGTACTGGTTGATGTTGGGCATCACTATTATGCAGTGCTCCGCCTTTCCTTCACGCCACAGGCTGTCAGTGCTCTCGTAAACCTCCCCGAACCTTATCCAGGAAGTCTCATATCCGCGGGCGCCGTGAAGGAGATACAGAACCGGATAACTTTTTCCGGAAGTGTAATAGTCCTTGGGAAGGTACACTATCATCCTTCTGCGGGTGGGGCCGGTGACGCTGCATTCATACTGCACCTCTTCCACCAAACCTTCTGGCTGATAATCCCTTATGGCAGGACCGGCCAGATACAGTTCACTGGATTTATTAATAACAGGGATGCTGGCGCAAGATGATAACGCCAGCATCCCCAGTACGGGAATTATCCGTAAAATATTACTCAGCCTCAGGTGCAAGGGTGGTGTAAACGTTGGTGACGTCTTCATCGTCCTCAAGGAGGCCGGTGAGTTTGTCAAGGGTTGCGCGCTGCTCTGCGGTAACTTCCTTGAGGTCCACGTTGGGAATCTGTTCAAAGCCGCCGGAAACCAGTTCGTAGCCCTTTTCCTCAATGTACTTCTGGATTTGGCCATATGCGGTGTAGTCTCCGTAGATGGAGATCTCCACGTGCACGTTTTCGTCCTCGTCCTCAACTTCCTGCTTGAAGACTTCCTCTGCGCCGATATCAATCAGTTCAAGTTCAAGTTCGTCTGTGTCGATGGGCTTTGCGGGGTCTTCCTTGATGCGGAACACGCACTTGTGGTCAAACATAAATGCCACGCTGCCGCTGGTCTGGAGGGAACCGCCGCACTTTGTGAAGTAACTGCGGACATTGGCCACGGTGCGGGTGTTGTTGTCCGTTGCGGCCTCTACAAGGTAAGCGATGCCGAAGGGACCGAAGCCTTCGTAAACCAGTTCCTTGAAGTCTCCGGTCTTGGCCTCTGTTGCCTTCTTGATGGCGCGCTCGATGTTCTCCTTGGGCATCTGCTCTGCCTTTGCCTCTGCGATGAGGGCACGGAGACGGGGGTTGCCGGTTACTTCTGCGCCGCCCTGCTTGACGGCGATGGTGATTTCCTTTCCAAGTTTGGTGAAGGTTTTGGCCATATGGCCCCAACGCTTCATCTTGCGTTCCTTGCGGAATTCAAAAGCTCTTCCCATATTATTCTGCGGTTTGGATTCGGCTGATGTACTTGTCAATCTCCATTGCCTCGGGGGCGGACATCCACTTTTCCTTGATGGTCTTGTAGAAGGAGAGTGCCTTGGCATTGTCTCCGGCTGCCTCTGCGGCGATTCCTGCCTTCAGGAGGTATGACGCTGCAAATGCGTTGTCGGTGGTCTTGGCGGCCTTCTCAAACCAGGAAATGGCCTCTGAGTAGTTCTCAAGTTCTACGAGGGCGTCACCGATGCAGGCCTGCGCGCGGCCGGCGAGGATGGGATCTTCACCTTTGTATTTCTTGAGGAGGGCGATTGCTTCCTCATACTGGCCTGTCTGGAGTTTAGCCACGCCGCCGTACATATAGACGGCCTGG
>R27__coassemble_1692_pt1 | contig 9667 bp, 9 predicted proteins | sample R27__metabat2_high_PE_018 | metagenome-assembled genome bin R27
GTATAGGGGGAGGGGCCCGCCGCGAAGCGGTGGGAGGGGCCGGAGTGGAGCGAAGCGAAACGGAGTCCCCCCGGTACCCCACACCCATCCCTACAAAAAAAAGAAGGCAACTCACTTTTGAGTCACCTTCGTTTTTTAAGGAAGATCCAGGATTAGATGCTGGCCTTGCGATATTCCTTACCGAGTTTCTCGAGGGCGAGGGTAGCCTTGCGAACGCGAGCGCGTGCAGCCTTGTTTTCCTTCTTGTCGATGTCCTTCTCGATAGCAGCGATCTGCTCCTTAATCTTTGCAATAATTGCGTCCATGATGTGTTGGTTTAGAGGTTAATAATTAATGTATTAATTGTATAAAGTTTGCCGGATAATTGTTTTCCGAGTGCTAATTTACTGAAAACAAACAACTTTCCAAACTTTTTTTACAAAAAAATGCATTAAAAACGCCTATAAAGCCGATTTTTTTGGCATTTTCCACCACAAAACGCCCTACTTGCCCTCAAAAATGGTGGAATCAAGTCCCAGCAGCCTCATACGCTGCAGGATGGCGGGGACGTCCTTTTCCATGAACTCTTTCCGCTGAGCGGCCAGGACGGTGTCCCGGGCGTCATCGGCCACAAAGTAGCCTATTCCCCTCTTGTTGAAGATGATTCCGTCGGCGGTAAGTTTCTCGTAGGAGCGCATCATTGTGTTTGGATTCACGCCTATATCGGCCCCGTATTCCCTGACGGAAGGGATCCTGTCCCCTCCCTTCAGTTCTCCTGACAGGATGCGGTCTGAGATGACGTCCGCAATCTGGAGGTAAATTGGTTTATCAGTATTGAAGTTCATAGTCTCTCTGTTAATGTTGAAGGGTTTTGATCCTGTGCCATACTCCCCATCCAAGGCCTACCGAGCAGAGGCAGGAGAAGATGACGCCGCCATTGATAATGCCCTGGGTCCAGCGGACAAGTGTGTCTTCGTCAATAAGGTCAAGGTCCAGGTTCTCGAAGATGGGAGGCATCACAAGACCCATAACAAGGGACAGTACGGTTGAGATTGCGAACAGGATTGCAAGGGCTCCCACAAGTTTGTTCCTCTTGAAGCATATTCCGCAAAGGAGGAAATAGAGGAAACTGCAGATGAAACTGGCGATGCTGGGAACAGTCATCGTGGACGGAGACAGTCTGAACGGAGACTCCGCATTGATCTGGGCCAGGCCTTCGATAAGTTTTATGTAGGCCGATGAAAAACTTGTCACAAGCGCTTTGCCGTAAGTGGGATCCACAAGGCTCAGGAAGCCGTCCAGAAGAAGGTATACGGCCATAAAGAGGAAGGGTATCACCACAATTGTGATAAGGAGCATGGACACGAATTTCTCTGCCCTGGAGGCGGGAAGCATAAGGTATGCGCTACCCGCTTTCTTATCCGTAAGATGGCCATAGGTGCGCACCTGATACAGTTCAAGAGCCATAAATGCCAGGGCGAACACTGCCACGCGGGCTTCGATTACCGGAGTGTGCCATTCCTGGGTGAACACCAGTGAGAACAGGAGCCACATCACATAGAAGATGGCGCTGGCGCCGCCGATGAGGATGGCCGCCTTGGAGTGATTGCGCCACATCTGGGTAAGGTCATATTTGAAATAGGTCCAGAACCTCTGGAAAGAAAAAGTCTCAGTCATATCCTTAATATATTAGAGGTTGAACATTGCCTTGATGACGTCCTTGTGGGCGTGAACGGTGTTGAAAAAGGCTTCCACGTTCACCTTGCTTTCCTCGCCGGTCACATTGGGATACACCTGGATGCATCCGCCTGGAGTCTGCTCAAGGTAAAGGGCATCGGCCTTGAGTTCAGAGCCATAGTCAAAGAAGAGTTTCCGTGATATCTCCTCCATAGTTGCATTCACCAGCACCTCCTGGTTGTCAAGGATGATGATGGGATCTATGATATTCTCAAGGTCACGCACCTGATGGGTGGAGATGATAAGGGTGGAGTCCTCAGACGTATACTTTGTCACGGCCTTCCTGAACTGGGCCTTTGAAGGGATGTCAAGGCCGTTGGTGGGCTCGTCCATATAATAATACTTGGCATTGCAAGCCAGCGCGAATGCAATCCAGGTCTTCTTTAACTGGCCGGCGGACATTGCATCCATCCTTTGATCGGCCGATACCTCAAGTTCGGAAAGGATGGTAAAGAACTTGTCAAGATCAAACTTTGGCCAGAACACGCCGTGCTCCTTTGCAAAACTCATGGCCTTGGCGTGGACGGGAGTAACTTCATCGGCCAGATAGAACTGGTCTGAAAGGAGAGAGGGTTCACGGTTGAAAGGATTGCGCCCGTCGACTGTAATACTCCCCTCCAGGGGCTTCTTGAGGCCGCAGAGGAGAGTGAGAAGGGTGGTCTTGCCCACTCCGTTCTCTCCAAGAAGGCCGTAGATATTGCCCTCCGAGGCCTTCAGGGAGATGTTTTTCAGTACAGACTTAGGTCCGTAACTGAATCCGAGATTAGAAATTTCAATCATATCGTTTGCGTGTATTAGTTTATTAGTACACCGCAAAGGTACAAACAAAATTCTAATCTCCAAATATTTTTTTCACTTTTTTTACTTTTTCACTTGAAAACATCCTCTGGGGGTTTGTGCCGGGCACTCCCTGGGGCACATCCATCCCAAGGATTGAAAACAACTGCTCCCAGTAGAGGGGCATAGTGCCGTCCGGAGCAAGGAAGTTCATAGGCTCGCTGTCAAACACCTGTTCCCCATTCGCCGACAGATAACTCAGTTGAACAAGTTCCGAGCAGTAAAGTTCCTCATTGTCAGGGAGGAAACATTTGTCATAGCCGCGGCCGCAGTAGGTTTTGGCGCGATCCACGGCGGCATCGGCATCAATTCCCTGCACCCTTCCGATAATAATCTCCGGCAGGGAGCCGTCCCGGAGCGTAAAATCCGTAAGGAAGGTGTCCAGCGGATGGCGGTCCACTCCGCGCTTTATGGTTGCGTCAATGATCCAGGTACTGTCTCCCCTCACCTCCGCAATAGCGACGTGGATAATGTTAAGGCTGTCTTTCCCGGTAGAGGCCGATATTGCGGCGTCCATAGAATCGGCCTCCAGGCTGTAATCCATTGGGAGTCCGACAAATACAAGGTCTCCGTTACGGAGCACTGCAGAAGGCTGGCGGCAAGAGAGCACGGCAACAAGCAGCAGAATAATCCCTAAATACTTTTTCATATTGCAAAGATGGCACTTTTATCCGAAAAAATGACTATCTTTGAAGATACTAAAACTAATGCAATGAAAAAATTCATCGAATGCGTTCCCAATTACAGTGAAGGCAGGGATAAAACCATCATAGACGCCATTGTAGCGGCAATTGAGACCGTTGAAGGCGTCAAGGTCCTGGACGTAGATCCGGGTGAAGCCACCAACCGCACGGTGGTTACTTTTGTGGGTGAGCCGGAGCCCGTGTGCGAAGCCGCATTCCGCGGCGCCGCCAAGGCCAAGGAACTGATAGATATGACAAAGCATCACGGCGCCCACCCAAGAAGCGGCGCCACGGATGTCCTCCCCCTCATTCCCGTTGCCGGAATCACCCTTGAGGAATGCGCAGCCCTTGCCCGAAGCCTTGCAAAGAGGCTCTATGAGGAACTTGGCATCCCCTGCTACTGCTACGAAGCAGCCGCTTTCAAGCCGGAGCGCAAGAACCTTGCCGTCTGCCGTGAGGGAGAATATGAGGCCCTTAAGGAAAAGATGGCAGACGAATCCCGCAAGCCGGATTTCGGCGGCCCCTGGGACGCCGTGGCGGAGAAGGCCGGAGCCACAAACGTGGGTGCCAGCGGCTTCCTTGTGGCCGTAAACTTCAACCTCAACACCACCAGCACCCGACGCGCTATGGCAGTTGCCTTCGACGTCCGTGAAAAGGGCCGGAAGAACCCTTCCGGCGAAGGCTGGATTCCCGGCACCCTCAAGGGCACAAAGGCCATCGGCTGGTATATAGACGAATACGGCATCGCCCAGGTATCTATGAACATCACGGACATAGACGCCACTCCCCTTCACGTTGCCTTTGAGGAGGTCAGCGCCAAAGCCGCCGCCCGAGGCCTTCGCGTAACAGGCGCGGAGATAGTGGGCCTTGTGCCAAAGCGCGTCCTCATTGAGGCGGGCCGATATTACCTTGAAAAGCAGCAGCGTTCCCTGGGAATCTCGGAGGAAGAGATTGTGAAGATTGCCGTGAAGTCAATGTCCCTTGACGACCTTAAGCCCTTCAACCCCAAGGAGAAAGTAATTGAATACCTTATAGAAGATAAGAAGAAAGGCCTTGCCCAGATGACCGTTGAAGGCTTCACAAGGGAAACCGCCTCTGAATCCCCCGCCCCCGGCGGAGGCTCAGTGAGCGCCGCAATGGGCGCCTTCGGGGCGGCCCTTGCCACAATGGTAGCAAACCTGTCCTCCCACAAACGTGGCTGGGACGCCCGCTGGAAGGAATTCAGCGACGTTGCGGAGGAAGGCCAGACCCTCCTTGACCGTCTCCTCAGTCTCATTGATGATGACACCGCCGCCTTCAACCGCATTATGGACTGCTTCTCTATGCCAAAGGGCACGGATGAGGAGAAGGCCGCACGGGCACAGGCCATTGAAGAGGCCACCCTCTTTGCAGCAAAAGTTCCCCTTGAAACAATGGAAACGGCCCTGAAGGCCCTTCCGCTGGCTCTTCAGATGGCCCGTACCGGCAACCCCGCCAGCGCATCTGACGCCGGCGTAGCGGCCCTTGCCGCAGTTGCTGGCATACGCGGCGCCCGCCTCAACGTACGCATAAACGCCGCCTCTCTCAAGGACAAAACAACGGCTCAGCCGCTCCTTGAGCGCGCAGACGCCATTGAAGAAGAAGCCCTCCAGCTTGAAAAAGAAGTACTTTCAGAAGTTAACAACCACATAGAACTATGACCTTCAAAGAAGAGATTCTTCAGGGCATTCCTGCCGGCCTGCCGGAAGCAAAGCCCTACGACAAAGATATCAACCACGCGCCAAAGAGAAAGGACATCCTTTCCCAGGGAGAAAAGGTTCTGGCCCTGAAAAACGCCCTCAGGTATTTCCCCGAGGCCCTTCACAAAGACCTTGCCCCGGAGTTCGCAAAGGAACTTAAGGACTACGGCCGTATCTATATGTACAGGTATCGGCCTTCCTATAAGATATACGCGCGCCCTATAGACGAGTACCCCGCCAAATCCAGGCAGGCCGCGGCAATTATGGCTATGATCCAGAACAACCTGGACGAGCGCGTTGCCCAGCACCCGCACGAACTAATCATCTACGGCGGCAACGGAGCCATCTTCCAGAACTGGGCCCAGTACCGCCTCACAATGCAGTACCTTGCCACAATGACGGATGAGCAGACCCTTGTCATGTACTCCGGCCATCCCCTTGGCCTTTTCCCCAGCCATAAGGACGCCCCCCGCGTGATTGTCACCAACGGTATGGTCATCCCCAACTACTCCAAGCCGGACCACTGGGAAAAATTCAACGCTATGGGCGTTAGCCAGTACGGCCAGATGACCGCCGGATCCTATATGTACATTGGCCCCCAGGGCATTGTTCACGGCACCACCATCACCGTTATGAACGCTGCCAGAAAGCAGGGCGGCAGCCCGGCCGGCAAACTATTCGTGACGGCGGGCCTTGGCGGAATGTCCGGCGCCCAGCCTAAGGCCGGAAACATAGCCGGGGTTGTAAGCGTTACCGCAGAAATCAACCCCAAGGCCGCTCAGAAGCGCTTTGACCAGGGGTGGGTAGATGAACTCCACACTGACCTTACAGAACTTATCGGCCGAATAAAAGAAGCCGTTGCGGCCAAAAAGCCCGTCTCCCTCGCTTACGTTGGAAACGTTGTAGACCTTTGGGAGAAACTGGCCGATGAAGGTGTCCACGTGGACCTTGGCTCAGACCAGACCTCCCTCCACAACCCCTGGGCCGGCGGTTACTACCCCGTTGGCTACTCCCTTGAAGAGTCCAAGAAGATGATGGCCGAGGACCCCGCCCGCTTCAAGGAGGCCGTCCAGGCATCACTCCGCCGCCACGTAGCAGCCATCAACCGCCTTGCCACAAAGGGAATGTATTTCTTCGACTACGGCAACGCCTTCCTGCTTGAGAGTTCCCGCGCCGGGGCCGATGTCCTTAAACCGGACGGCTCCTTCCGCTACCCTTCCTACGTGCAGGACATTATGGGACCGCTGTACTTCGACTACGGCTTCGGCCCGTTCCGCTGGGTATGTATGAGCGAAAAACCGGAAGACCTTGCAAAGTCAGACGAACTTGCCGTGAAGGTGCTCTCGGAGATTGCGGCCAACTCCCCGGAAGAGATTGCCGGCCAGATGAGGGACAACATCCACTGGATTCAGGAAGCCGGACGCAACCACCTTGTGGTAGGCTCCCAGGCCCGTATCCTATACGCAGACTGCGAGGGACGCACAAAGATTGCCCTGGCATTCAACGATGCAATCCGCAAGGGTGAGATATCGGCCCCTATAGTCCTTGGCCGTGACCACCACGACGTCTCCGGCACTGACTCCCCCTTCCGCGAAACCTCCAACATCTACGACGGTTCCCGCTTCACCGCCGATATGGCCGTACAGAACGTTATTGGTGACGGCTTCCGCGGCGCCACCTGGGTGTCCATCCATAACGGCGGCGGCGTAGGCTGGGGTGAAGTGATAAACGGCGGCTTCGGAATGGTGATTGACGGCTCCGATGACAGCGCCCGCCACATTAAGGAAATGCTCTTCTGGGACGTCAACAACGGAATCGCCCGCCGCAGTTGGGCCCGTAACGCCCCCGCCCGCTTTGCCATTGAGCGTGAAATGGCCCGCACGCCTGAACTTAAGGTAACGCTCGCCAATGAGGCCGATGAAAACTTAATCAGAAAAACTTTAGACTAATGCACCAGATATCACACGCCCGTCTTACACTGGAAGACATCAAGGCAATTATTGACAACGGAGAAAAACTCGTCCTCTCCAAGGAAGCGGTGGACGCAATCGTAAAGTGCCGGGAATACCTGGACCGGAAGATGGAAGACATCGGCCGGCCTGTTTACGGAATCACCACCGGATTCGGTTCCCTGTACAATGTGACCATCCCCAAGGAGGACCTCAGCCAACTGCAGCATAACCTGGTGATGTCCCACGCCTGCGGCACCGGTGAGAAAGTGCGCCCGGAGATAGTGAAACTGATGCTCTTCCTCAAGGCCCAGTCACTGTCCTACGGTCATTCGGGAGCCCAACTTATCACTGTCCAGAGGCTTGTGGATATGTTCAACGAGGACATCCTCCCGGTTGTGTACCAGCAGGGTTCCCTCGGCGCCTCCGGAGACCTTGCTCCGCTTGCCCACCTGAGCCTTCCCCTCATCGGCCTTGGAGAAGTGCTTTACAAAGGGCAGGTGCGCCAGGCCGCCGATGTATGGAAAGAACTTGGCTGGGAGCCCATCCGCCTGCAGTCCAAGGAAGGCCTTGCCCTTCTTAACGGCACCCAGTTTATGAGCGCCCACGCCATCTGGAGTATTCTGAAGAGCATCCGCCTGTCAAAATGGGCCGATATAATAGGCGCCATATCCCTTGACGCCTACGACGGCCGCATTGAACCCTTCCTGCCGCTGACCCATCTTCTTCGCCCCCACACGGGCCAGATCCTCACCGGGAAGAAGTTCATGGAACTTCTGGAAGGAAGCGAATTAATCCGCCGCACCAAGGTGCACGTCCAGGATCCATACAGTTTCCGATGCATCCCCCAGGTGCACGGCGCCGTTAAGGATAATATCCTGTATGTGAAGTCCGTGATTGAAAACGAGATCAACTCCGCCACGGACAACCCCAACATCTTCCCCGACGAAGATATGGTGATATCGGCCGGAAACTTCCACGGAGAGCCCATTGCCATCCCAATGGACTCCCTGGCAATTGCGATGAGCGAACTTGCCAGCATCTCCGAGCGCCGCACCTTCCAACTCATTGACGGCGTCCGCGACCTTCCCAAATACCTTGTGGCAGCGCCCGGCCTCAACAGCGGCTTTATGATTCCGCAGTACACCGCGGCTTCAATAGTTTCCCAGAACAAGGGCCTGTGCTGGCCGGCTTCCTGCGACTCTATTCCCTCCTCGCAGGGCCAGGAAGACCACGTGTCAATGGGTTCCAACGCCGCCACCAAACTTGTGAGAGTGGTGGACAACGTGGAAACCGTGCTGGGCATTGAACTTATGAACGCCGTCCAGGCTCTGGAGTTCCGCCGTCCGCTCCGCACCTCACCGCGCCTTGAGAAGATAATCGGGGATTACCGCAAGGTTGTGCCGTTCATCGACACAGACACCTATATGCATCCGCTCATAGTCAAATCAGTGGAGTTTTTAAGGAATGAGTCTTATCTATAACATAGGCGTCCTTGCCGGAATCCAGCCTGAAGGCGTCCTTCGCGTGGAGGGCGCCGCCCAGGGCAAAACCGGTATCCTGGAGAATGCCTGGCTGAAGATTGAGGACGGCAGGATTGCCGCTTTTGGCTCCGGTAGCGTAAAAGGAGACATTGACGCCTGCGGCGGTATGCTTATGCCGGGCTTTTGCGACAGCCACACCCACATTGTGTATGCCGGAAGCCGTGACTCCGAGTTCCTGGACAAGATAAACGGCCTCTCATATGAGGAGATTGCCGCTCGCGGTGGTGGAATCCTCAATTCGTCCGACCTACTTAACCGTACCCTGGAGGATGACCTTTACCGCCAGTCAATGGTCCGCGTAAAGGAAATGATGGATAAAGGCACCGTGGCTATGGAAATAAAGAGCGGCTACGGCCTCAACCCGGATGCTGAGATGAAGATGCTGCGCGTCATCCGCCGGATAAGGGAAACTGTCCCCGCAGCGGTGAAATCCACCTTCCTGGGGGCGCATGCAATCGGCCGTGGATACAGCCACAAGGCATACGTGCAGGCCGTTATCGATATGATTCCTGAGGCCGCAAAATGGGCCGATTTCATTGACGTTTTCTGCGAGGAAGGCTTCTTTACGGTGGAAGACACTGACCGCATCCTCTCTGCCGCCAAAGGTCTTCTCACTCCCACGATCCACGCCAACGAACTTGCAGTAAGCGGCGGCGTCCAGGTTGGCGTGAAGCACGGAGCCCTTTCCGTAGACCATCTTGAGCGCACCACGGACGCTGAGATTGAGGCACTCCGGGGATCGGCCACTATGCCCACTATGCTCCCCGGCTCGTCATTCTTCCTGGGTCTCCCTTACGGCAGGGCTAAGGATTTCATCAAGGCGGGGCTTGGCATAGCGCTTGCGTCGGACTACAACCCCGGCTCCTCCCCTTCCGGAGATATGCGCTTTGTGCTTGCCCAGGGCTGCATCAAGATGCGCCTCACGCCCGTCGAGGCCTTCAACGCCGTTACCCTCAACAGCGCCTATGCAATGGGGCTGAGCGGGGACTACGGTTCCATCACCGTTGGGAAAACAGCCGCGCTAATCCTCACGGAAACCGGCTGGGATCTTACAAAACTTGCATATCAGTACCAAACGCCGTACATTAAGAGGGTGATAATGTAAAAAAGCTTTATTTTTATTTGCTAATTCATAAAAAAACTGTACCTTTGCAATCCCAAATCCTCTGGATGTAGCGCAGTTGGTAGCGCACCTGGTTAGGGACCAGGAGGTCGCTGGT
>R27__coassemble_1710_pt1 | contig 9592 bp, 6 predicted proteins | sample R27__metabat2_high_PE_018 | metagenome-assembled genome bin R27
TAGGGAAGTTTGCCTTGATAAGACCGGTTATAACGTCTACGGTAGGACGCTGGGTGGCAAGGATCACGTGCAGACCCGCCGCGCGGCCCTTCTGGGCAAGACGGATTACGGAAGTGGTGATGCGGCGGGCAAGGGCCTTGGATTCTGGGCCGGCGCCAACAGACATAGTGAGATCCGCGTATTCGTCTATGACCGTAACTATATAAGGAAGGAAATGATGGCCTTCGTCGGACCTCAGGTGATGCTCCTTCCACTTGTTGTTGTAGAGTTTGATATTGTTCACCAGCGCCTTGGAGAGGAGTTCATAGCGGGAATCCATCTCCACGCACAGGGACTCCAGCACTGCGGCCGCATCCTTGGCGTTTTTCACAATGGCGTGGTCCTTGAGTTCCTGCTCGCTCACCGCATTGGGGAGCACGGCAAGATAGTGGTGGAGAAGGCTTGCGTAGGAGGAGAATTCCACCATCTTGGGGTCCACGAACACAAACTTCAGTTCCGAGGGGTGCTTCGAGTACAGCAGTGAAGCCACAATGACGTTGAGGCCCACGGACTTACCCTGCTTGGTGGCGCCGGCCACAAGGAGATGGGGGGCGTCGGCAAGGTCGAACACCTTCACCTGCTGGGAAATGGTGTAGCCTATTGCGACGGGGAGTTCCGCCTTTGACTCACGGAACGCTGCGTCGTTGAGAAGGGACTTCAGGGGCACGATGGAGGCCTTGTCATTTGCAACCTCAATGCCAACGGAGTCTGACAGGGTGGTGATACGCACGCCCTTTGCGTTGAGGGATATGCCGATATCTTCCTGCAACTGCTTTATGGCCGCAATCTTGACGCCCGGGGCGGGATAAACCTTGTAGAGGGTCACCGTAGGGCCCACTATGGCCGTGACGTCACGCACCTGGATGCGGTAACTTGCAAGGGTTGCGCGGATTTTGTTGTTGTTGCGGCTCAGTTCATCCTGAGATACCTCGTGGCGGCCGTAAAGATGGTCTCCAAGGATATTGAGGGAAGGGACCTTGTACTTGGGGAGGCCGTCCGGAGGGTCCAGACGGTTGTCTATTGGTTTCAGGGGCTCCTTCACCTCCTGCTCAAGGGTATCGTCAGTAATTACATTGATGCCGTTCTCATCCTCTGAGGAGGGTTCATCTACTTTACCGTCATTCTCTTCCGGCTGTTTCTTCTTGAACAGAGGTTTACGGGGCTTTTTATCCTTCTCAGGCTCTGACGTGGCCGATGTATCGGATGTCACGAAACCAGCGACCACTGGGGCGACCTCAACCTGAGGTTCTTCCACCGGTTCTTCATCGGGCTCATTCTCCGGCTTCTTTCCCATCATAAATTCTGCGAAACGGCTGCTCATACAGTAGAGCCAGATGCCAAGAAGCACAAGAAGTATGAGGATGGATATGATCTCTCCAAGTTTTGCAACGGAAAAGCCCATCACTGCCTGCGCCGCCCTGCCGCCGAGTCCGCCTCCGAAGAGGGTGTCCCAGCCGCCCAGCATACCGGCCATAGCCAGTATCCAGGAAAGGAGAAAACTCAGGGTGAGCATACCGTAGAACCATTTTTTCAGGCTCATCTTAAGACTTGGCCAAAGGAGATGGATGCTCCATGCAAAAAAGAATGCGACTACGCAGAAGGCCGCAAGGCCGAAACTGTCCGTCACGAGGAACTTCCCAAGGGAAAATCCGGTCTCTGAGGCGGCATTGGCGACTGCTGCTCCGGCCGGGGCCGATGCAACGCTCTGATCCTGCTTCCAGGTGAAGACGTAAGAAGTGACGGATATTGTAAGGATAACGGTAAAAAGCAGCACGAGGGCTATCCCCGCAAGGCGGATGCCCTCCCGCTTCCGTTCACTGAGGCGGTCAAGGTATTTGGAGAAAAGTCCCATTATTTCTTGCCCTTTTTGCGGAATCCGCGGTTGAATTTGGGACTCTTGTTGAAGCCGAGGTTCATTCCGGGACGGGAGAATGACACGCCCTCGGAAATCTTGCTCAGTTCAAGGCCTTCCGGTACCTTTACACGGCCTCCGGAAAGACGCTCGATATCCTGGAAGATGGTTGCGTCGGAAACAGTGTCCTTGTTCCAGATAAGGTACTGCTGCCTCATATAGATGGCTAGGCAGCGAAGCATCTCCGTTTTCTCCTCACCTTCCGGTTCAGAGGCTATGAGATCCAGGATGCTCTCTATGTTGCGGCCGTAATGACGCGCCCTGATGGGCTTTGTATTAAGGGGGATAGGGTCCGGGCGGCTGTTGATCACCTCAGGTTCCGGCTTGGGGTACGGAGAGTCTATGTCAAGGTCATAGCCGGCAATGATATAAAGGTGATCCCAGAGTTTCTGGAGCCAGTTTTCCTGCTGGTGGACCTGGGGATTGAGGCTTTCCATCACCTTTACCACGGCATATGCCTGCTCGCTGCGCTTTGCGCGGTCCGGGATGTCCTTGAGTTGCTCCACCATCTTGAGGACAAGCCTTCCGTATTCAGGCATTGCAAGTTTCTCTACTTCGGTGTTGTAATATAATTTGACGCTGTTCTCGCTCGCTTCCATATAGACTCAGTTTTTATCGGCTACAAAGTTAATTAAATTATCGGCCAAATACCAAAGGTATCCCTCAACTTTTTCAAATCCCATACGGCGGTAAAGGTCCACGTACTCCCGCACCTGGGTAAGGTACCCGGACTCCTCCTTCCCGAACTTGTAATCCACCACGTCCACCTTTCCGTCCGGATGGATCACTACGCGGTCCGGCCTGGGGGCTTCGCCGTCGGTGGAGATGACGGTTTCCTCAAGGCGGATTTCCGCCTGGGGAGAGAACCAGCCCCTGCCGGCGACGGACGCTATCCTTTCCTTCAGGAACTCAAGGGCCTCTTCACCGAGGCTCTCCGGCAGTTCTCCTGAAAGCACCGCGGCCCTTACCGCGGAAGGAAGATCTTCCGGCACCCGGACCATAGAGAGTATATTGTGAAGGACATTCCCCCTTATGCGGCGGCTGGCTTCGGGGCCGACGGTTCCGTCCGGGCCGAAGTAATCGGCCGCTTCCCTTGAGAACTTCAGGCGGCTGCCGCTTTCTGCCGGGAATGAGGGATAACCGGACTCTATGAGGGCCGATTCCGCTTCCTTCCTCTCCATTTCCCTGAAATTGAAGAGTTCTCCCCTGCTGTACTGCGTGCTTTTTGTGAAAAGATAGAGCACGTGGGACATATTCTTGGGGCCGGTGTAATTCTGGGGCAAAGGCTTTGCAATCACCTTAAGTCCGTAAATGGGCCTTGTGAGGGCAACGTAGAATATGTTGATGTTGTCTACGGCCTGCATTCTGCGTTCATCTTCGTAATCTTTCCAGAAAAGGGTATCCGATGATGTTGACGACAACTGTACATAATATTCCCCCTCCACCTTCCCTTCAAGGGACGTGTCTTTGGTACGAGGACTGCGCCAGTAGGATGATTCCCTATAAAGCCCCACTTTTTCCGCATAGGGGAAAATCACATAAGGGAACTCCAGGCCCTTTGCCTTGTGGATGGTCATTATCCTCACGGCATCACCGGAAGCCGGAGACGCAATCTGTGGATTCACCCCTTCCCAAGCATTGAGGAAAGCCTGGAGATTGTTTCCGTTCTGGTTCACCCAGTCCTGGAGATAGTCCATAAACGACTGGATATAGGGGACCTCGGCATCGAAAACATCCGGCTTGGCCTCCCTGAGTTCCCGCAGAAGGTTCTCGGCCAGGTCCGGGAGAGAATGATACCTCTGAGGGATGTCTATGCTGAGAGTCGACGCCAGATAACCTGCGACGGAGGGCATTTCAGAATTCTGAGGTGCAGCGACAAGGGAAAGTTCCGCCACCAGACGCCTTACGGTGGCCGATGATTTCATAAACAGGGAGTCATCGGAAACCACGGGGATTTCCCTTGCAACCAGTTCCGACGCTATGAGGGAGCCTTCGCTGTTGTTACGGACGAGGATGGCTATATCGGCCCATTCCGCGCCCGCATCCCTGAGGGTATCAATGGTTGAGAGGACCTCCCCCATCTCATCATCCGTGAACACCACGTCCACGCTGCCCGGAGCGGGGTTGTCAAACTTTGGAATCTGGGTTACATCGGCATAGATGTCCTGAACGCCAAGTTGGCTGGCGGCAAAGTCAAAGAACTCGTTGTTGAAATGGACAATCTCACGGCAGGTGCGCCAGTTTTCCTTCAGGGGCTCCAGAACGGGATTTGAGAACTCCTCCTCCAGGCGGCTTCCTAGAAGGTTCCAGTCGCTGCCCCTGAAACGGTAGATGCTCTGCTTGACGTCTCCCACCACAAGGGAATCGGCCCCCTGGTCCACGCTTCCGTGAACCAGCGGACGGAAATTGTCCCACTGGATGTCCGAGGTGTCCTGGAACTCATCCAGCAGGAAATCGTCAAACCTTACGCCAAGTTTCTCATAGATGAACGGGGTGTCGGTGCCGTCTATGATACCCTTGAGGATGGTGTTTGAGTCATCAATGGAAATGACGTTCTTTTCCTTCTGGATGGCCTGGAAGGCTGCCGCAAGTTCCGACGCCATACCCATAGCGTATATCTGCCCGGAAATGAGCCGTGCCGTATTGTACACCTTGAAAGGACGGTCAAAGAGGGAGACAAACTCTTCCAGGGGGGCTTCCAGCATACCGCGGACCTTGGGCATAAACTTGGAGGCATTTGCCTTGGAAAACCATTCCTCAGGGTTACGAGCCTTGCGGATAAAGGTCGCCGTGAGGGCTTCGGTATTTTTACCCACTTTCTGATACTTATAGACCGCGTTGAGGAATTTTCCGTTGAATTTGTCTGTGGTAAGGCCGCAGCCGGTAACAGTGTCTATTACCTTTTGGGCCGATTTCATCACTTCCGTCTCCCATGCCTTCCTTACACTGTCACAGGTTTTGCGTAATTCCTCAAGTTTTTCACGGGATAGGAGTGAACGCCCCTCCTCCGGGAGTTTTCCAAGACTTGCGGCCATCTCCCTCAGCCTTGACTCTATACGGACTCTGCCGCTGTCGGCCAGATCCGACTTGGCGCCTTTGGCAAGCCAGTCAAGGATGTCGGTGTCATCTTCAGAGACTCCGTCAAGCACCCTGTCCACGCTCTCCTGGACAAGTTCGTCGCGGTCCAGATGCACCTGATAGGCCGAGAACTGGCCTATCTCCCTGGAAAAAGCGCGGAGTGTCTGCTGGAAGAAGTGGTCTATGGTGGAGACCGCAAAGGCGGAATAGTCGTGAAGGATGCCCGAAAGTTGAGTCTGGGCACGCTTCTGAATGGTGGTTTTATCCAGCCCGGTTTCTTCCTTGAGGAACCCCAGGTACTTGGAAGAGTCAGGATCCGACGCAAGGAGATGGAGTTCCTTGAGGATACGGCGCTTCATCTCATCGGTTGCCTTGTTTGTGAAAGTCACTGCCAGGACGTGCCTGTATGCATCCGGCTGATCGCTTTTCACGATAAGCCTGATGTACTCCCTTGCCAGGTTGAATGTCTTGCCGGAACCAGCCGACGCCTTTAGAATCTTAAGCATACCATACAAATATACTCAATTATTTCCTTTTTCTTTCCAGGATACGGCATCAGTTGATACCCCTTTCTTTCTTTATGGCCTCATAGGCTTCCTGAACCTGGCGAAATTTCTCCGCTGCGGCTTTCTGGACATCGGGGCCAAGGGTTGCCACCTTGTCCGGGTGGTTCTTCATTGCCATCCTGCGGTATGCAGTACGCACTTCATCGTCAGTGGCATCGGGAGAAATACCCAGCACGGTATAGGCGGAGTTGGTGTCCTTGTAGAACATCGCAATGACGGAATTGATATCCGCGCCATTAAGGCCGATAGTAGCCCCTATTGCCTCCAGGACACCTTTTTCGCTCTTTGCAAACTCTCCGTCGGCAATGGCAATCTGGACAAGGTAGTGGAACAGTTGAAGCCTCTGGGAATAATTCATATAGAGGGCAATCTGCGGCCCCACCTCATAGATGTTCACCTGGCGGGAGTTAAGACCCTCCAGAATTTTCATCGCTTCAGGGACAGCCTGCTGCCCGAAGTTTCTCTGGATGAAGTCCCTAACCGTATCCAGTTCCTTCTGATGGACCTTTCCGTCGGCCCTTATTACGGCCGATGACAGCACAAGAAGGCTCACAAGGAAACTGTTCCGCTGCTCCGATGCAGAGAAAGTCCTCCTTGACGACGCAGCCTCTCCCTCCTGGAAGGGTATTTCCGCCCGGCCTTCAAAAAAAGATCCGAAAATATATCCTATAAGCCCTCCGATGGGTCCCAGCGTCACCCATCCAAGTATACCTGTAATCCACTTGAAAATACCCATAGCATAGATGTTTTCCGCCTTGCTTCAAATATCGGTCCTATCACAAGTGACTGACATAATGGCATAAAGGTATACTGGAGTGCACTAAAAAGGGAGACGAGAAATCGTCTCCCTTTTTAGTGCACTCTTAGGGACTCGAACCCTAGACCCGCTGATTAAGAGTCAGCTGCTCTACCAGCTGAGCTAAGAGTGCTGGTGTATGTCTTGTGACCCGTTCGGGGCTCGAACCCGAGACCCCAACATTAAAAGTGTTGTGCTCTACCAACTGAGCTAACGAGTCCTCCGTCCCAAATCGGGAATGCAAAGGTAGTAACTTTTTTTGAATCCGCAATAATTTTTTTAAAAAATTTTTTATGCGGAATATTCCTTGATATGCTGCTCCTGCGAGAGGCGGCAAACAAGAAGTTTGTCCTTTGACTCTGCAACTATGTAACCGTCAAGGCCCTCAACCACTACAGTTTTCTCTGAGGCGACGTGAACAAGGCAGTTGGAGCAGTCAAAAAGGCGTACGTCCGGGCCAACGGCGGTGTTGCCGTCTTCATCGGCCTTCAGGTGGGTCATTACGGAGCCCCAACTTCCAAGGTCGGACCAGGCAAGGTCCTCCGCGATCACGTAGATGCGGGGACTTTTCTCCATTACGGCGTAGTCTATGGAGATTTTCTCGCAGGTGGGGAAAAGGCGTCGGAGGTCCTCCTGCTCCTTGTCCGTGAAGAAGGAAGGGGCAAGTTCATCCATAACTCCGGCAATCTGGGGAGCGTAGTTACGAAGTTCCGTTACGATTGTGTTCACGTTCCATACGAAGATTCCGGCGTTCCAGAAATAGTGGCCGTCTTCAAGATAACCTATGGCCGTATCAAGATCCGGTTTTTCCTTGAATTCACTAACCTTCACCAACTGGCCGCGAAGGGCTTCCGCGGCGTGGATGTAACCGTAGCCGGTTTCCGGGCGGGTGGGAGCGATTCCCACGGTCACAATTGAATCCCGTTCCGCAGTGAATTCCAGGGCCTTTGCGATGGTCTCTGCGAATTCCCCTGTGCGGAGCACCAGGGCGTCTGCGGGAGTTACCACAATATTGGCCTCAGGGTCCTTACGCTGGATTTTCCAGGAGGCGTAGGCGATGCAGGGGGCTGTGTTACGGCCTTCGGGTTCTGCCAGTATCTGGTCCACGGGGATGGCGGGAAGTTGTTCCCTCACAAGATCCACATACTTCTCACCGGTAACCACCCAGAAGTTCTCCGGACGGCAAAGCGGTGCAAAACGGTCTACGGTAAGTTGGATCAGGGAACGTCCAACGCCAAGAATATCAATAAACTGTTTAGGTACATCCGGTGTGGAGAGCGGCCAGAGCCTGCTGCCGATTCCACCGGCCATAATAACTACGTGTGTATTCATAACACGCAAATATAGTAAAAAAAGCGTATCTTTGGATTATGATTCCTCAACCGATTGAAAATATAGAGAGTTTTGAGAGCCCGCTGGGTGAAGTGAAAGCGGGTTTTCCCTCCCCCGCCGACGATTTCCGCGAAAAACTGGACCTTTTGAAACTCCTTGTTCGGCACAACGCCTCCACGTTCTTCTTCAGAATAGACGGCGTGTCTATGGTAGATGCCGATATGGACGAAGGCGACATAATAATCGTGGACCGCGCGGTAGAGCCTTACAACGACTGCAAGGCCGTGTGCTTCATAGACGGAGAATACACCGTGAAGCGTGTGGAAATCGGCCTTCAGGGAGCAGTCCTTGTGCCCTGCAACGAGCACAACCGTAAATTCAAGCCCATCCCGGTGGGCCCGGACAACGATTTCCTCATCTGGGGCGTAGTGACCTGGGTCATCAAGAAAGCATAAAGGATGTACGCCCTCGCCGACTGCAACAATTTTTTCGCCTCCTGCGAAAGGGTTTTCCGTCCGGAACTGAACGGGAAGCCCGTGATTGTGCTGTCAAACAACGACGGCTGCGCCATAGCCCGCAGCAACGAGGCAAAGGCCCTTGGCATCAAGATGGGAGATCCTTATTTCAAGATAAAGCCCATCATCGAGCGCAACAACGTAGCGGTATTCTCCTCCAACTTTGCGCTGTACGGGGATATGTCGGCCCGCGTACAGGAGGTCCTGAGGGGCTTTGCGCCTTCCGTGGAGGTATACTCCATAGACGAGGCTTTCCTTGACCTGACGGGCGTGGAGGCCGATTTCGACGCCCTCGCAAAGACCATCTCAAGGGAGTGCCGGCGCCTAACCGCCATACCCGTCTCAGTGGGAATCTCCCCCACCAAAACCCTTGCGAAGATTGCATCCAAACTGTGCAAGAAATACCCTAAACTCCAGGGCGGATGCTATATGTGGAGGCCCCGGGACATAGAGAAAGTGCTCCGGACCTTCCCCGTGGAAGACGTCTGGGGAATAGGCCGCCGCAGCGTGAAAAAACTGGCCGATATGGGCGTCAAAACGGCCTGGGACTACACCCAGTTACAGGAAACCACCGTCCGAAAACTCTTCAACCTCCCCGGCTTCCGCACCTGGAAGGAACTCAGGGGCATCCCCTGCATCGAGTTCGAGGATATGATAGAGCCCAAGCAGAGCATCTGCATCTCCCGCAGTTTCGCCCACGAGGTGACAACCCTTCAGGAATTCACGGAGCAGGTTGCCACCTTCGCATCCCGCGCCACGGCAAAACTCCGCGCCCAGAACACCCTGGCCACAGAAATGGCCGAATTTGCAATGTCTAACCGCTTCAAGGAGGGCCTACCCCAGACATCCGGCGGCCTGTACACGGTATTTCCTGACGGGGCGGCCGACTACCGCACCATCGTGACATCGGCCATAAAGACGGCAAGGAGCCTATTCCGGCCGGGTTTCGGCTACAAGAAAGCCGGCGTGGTGTTCACAAAGATCATCCCCGCGGAGGGAGCATCGGCCTCCATATGGGCCGATACCGAAGCGCAGCAGCGCGACGAAAACCTCTCAAAGGTCCTTGACTCCATCCACAAGAGTTTCGGCAACGGGGCCCTTCTCTGGGGCGCCCAGGGAGACGGGCAGTTCCATATGGCCCAGGAGCACCGCTCCCCCCACTACACAACTCTCTGGAGCGACATTCCCAAGGTAACCGTAAAGTAAAAGCCGTGGAGCTAAATGATTGAAGATAAGTGTATTACACAAATTAGGGTGCGCAAAAACGTGCACCCTAATTTGCATAATTCATTGAATGTGAGTATAGTGGCCTCCTCTGGTTGGACAGGGTTAAGCCCTTGTTAAGTCAATCTCT
>R27__coassemble_1722_pt1 | contig 9553 bp, 7 predicted proteins | sample R27__metabat2_high_PE_018 | metagenome-assembled genome bin R27
GCAGCCTCGCGGCTTGACCGTTGTAGTGCTACTTTTGCCGTGAACTAAAGATTATTCGGAAAAAAGCACCTGCAGGACTATTTCCTCAGTTCAAGGTCCCAGGGGATGATGCGTGTGGGGAATTCTGCAATGCGGAGGGTGGTGCAGCCGTAGGGAATCAGTTCTATGCGGGTTTCGGGGCCAACATCGTAGCTGTCTTCCGTCCAGAAGGCAATACTGTCAGGCACCTTCCAGCCGGGAAGTTCACGGGCGGGGACGGTGATGGTGACAGGGGCGGACTCAAGGTTCCAGGGGTAAGAGGCTACGGTCTTGGAGAGAGTAACTTCACAGTCATCGGCCTTGAAGGAATCCCTCATAAGGCAGTAGTTCCAGGGGGTGGGGGAGGTGACTTCCCAGGCTCCGGAACCAAACCAGCGGTCCTCCCCGGAGAATGACTTCCATTCCCAGTTTTCCTCCATCTTGAGGGCGTACACAAGAGGGCCGCGGACAATGGTCCAGGCGCCTCCGTACCACTCTTCCGTTTCTGTTTCGGCCTTGAAATCTATTGTTACGACGTCTCCGCTGCTCCATACCCTGTTTATTTTGAACAGCCCGGCGCCGGGGCGGATATCCTGCTGAATGCCGTTTATGTTTACCGTGCCGCCCTTACTCCAGGCGGGAACCCTTATGGTGAGGGGAAACTTGGTTTTCTTGATTCCGCCGGTGAATTTCACTTTCATCGTGACTCTTTCACGGAAGGGATAGTCGGTTGTCTCCGTGATGGTTACGGGGATGCCGCCGGCAACCGTGGCGTTGACGTGGCAGGGGGCGTAGACAAGTGCCGCAAGGCCGTAATCCTCAGTGGCGTACCACAGGTTCTGGGTGAATTTTGGCCAGCCCTGATGCATATTTGAAACGCAGCAGGGGTAGCCGTTAAGCGTGCCGAACATTGTGTCCGTCCCGTAGTGGGGCGTAGAGAAGGAGCGGTTTTCACGGGTGCAGGCCACCTGGTTCACCTGCTGGTAGTACTGCTTGGCGGAGTAGTCGTCCGTAACTTGCGTGGGGAGGGCGTTGAAGGCTATGCGTTCAAGGTAATCGGCATAGGTAATGTCTCCGCTCAGGCGAAGCATCTCCTCCAGGGAGAACATCATCTCCACGGCCTCACAAAGTTCGCTTCCGCGGGCGGGATCTCCGAATTGTAACTGCTCATCGCCGGCCCAGAGTCCGGTGGGGAAGCCTACCGTGTGCCGAATCACTTCCATGGCATGCCTGGGGGCTACAAGGTCTCCGTCCCAGTTGGAATATTTCCACCACACAACCGGGGCCTTGAACCCCTGCGCCAGGTTAACCGTATGGATGCCTCCCTGAGGGCCCCAGAAGTTTCCTTCGCGGAACATGGTGCCCCAGTCCCTGGTCTGGGAGTGAATGAGGTCGGCAAGTTCCAGGAGCCACTCTTCCCCGGTAATCCCGTGGAGCCACAGCACCACCTCAAGGTTGTCGGCACCGCGCTCCTTTCCCCAGAAAGACCAGTGGTCCAGGGGCTTTTCCGGAAGCGTCTCTTTCTGGTAGTGGAAGTACTTTGTGAGGCAGTCGATTACGCGGGAGTCTCCCGTTGCCGAATAATACTGCTTCAGGATCTTAAGCGCCACCATCTTCGGCCACCAGTCATGCGCTTTCCCCCTTTGGAGGCCATATACATAGGGGTGGTCTTCGGCCGGGCCGAAATATCCGTTTTTCTGCTGCGAGGACAGCATTGCCTCCACCCACGCCTGCGCCTTGGCCTTGAGAGTGGCATCGTCAAGGATATAGGCAAGCGGCAGCAGCCCGTCTATCCAGTAGGGGCCCCTTTACCAAGCGTCCCCGTCACCGCCAAGCCAGGCGTTTGAAGGCCCCATAACCTCCGGATAAATCTCATCCAGATGGCCTGTGAGGCCATTTGCCTGACGCTGAAGTTGCTCCAGGAGCCAGCCATCGGCCTTTATGGAACCAAGGGGTAGTTCTTTATACTGCCCAAATGCCTGGGCCGATATGAGGGCTGCCAGTATGGCGGTAAGAATCCTATTCATAGCGAAGTGTATATTCTATGCTCCAGCAAAAATCTTGCCCGGGGAGGGCGGAAATGCGGTTGTAGGGCTCCATACAGGCTATGCGATGATTGGCCCAGAGCACGGTTTTGAATACGGGAACGTCTCCTTGGATGCTAACGCGGAGCGGGCCCTCGGAGATGCTCATGGCGTATGGCATGCCCTCTTTTCCGGCTTCATGGATGTTGCCGGTGTACACAGATTCACCTTTTTGCAGTTGCCTTGAGAATCGTATGCCGCTTTCCGTGAAGCCCACGGAGTCGTATTCGGCCCGCCAGGTGCCTTCAGGGCGGAAAGGGAAGTCTATCTGCCGGGAGGGCCCGATTTCCAACTTCCCAAATGTGAAGAAGTTGTGGTTGTACACATCTCCTTCATAGGCCGAAAACGCCTTGTAGCAGTGCCTGATTTCAAAACTGTTATCTCCTGTGACCACAATCTCCTTGGTGTAGTCGTAATAGCCCTCCAGGATGTGCCTGAAGCGCATTCCGTCTACTTCCCACAGGCCGGGATCCACAATCCGGTACAGCTTGAAGCGGTCGTAGGGCTCCGGGCCTATGTCTATGAGGCCCACGCCGGGTTTGAGGAGGATGTGAGATTCCTCGGCTTCGCTCGGAATGACGGGCATGGGTGCGAACTCCTCCGCCGGGCCCAGGACGGCGTCGTGCATGGTGGGAGAGTAGTTTTCAAACCACTGTCCGCACATCTCTACGCCGCCAATAACCAGAGACTTGAACACGCCGCCCCTGTCAAAGCGCGTGCCCTTGTAGAAGCCGTCCTGCGGTGTATGTAGTTCCAGTGTCACAGCACAAAGGTAGTATTTTTTTTGCCGCCAATCCATCTATAATGCCTTAAATGCTGATTTTTTGTACTGGCGGCTTGTATTTCGGCCCCAAACGCCATTTTGCTTGCCGCCAGTACAAATAAACGGCCCCAGAAGCATTTTAAGTGGATTGGCGGCACGGCCGGGTCCAGTGTGTGTGGTCTTGGTCTGCGTTTTGGGGCTGACCTGCGACGTTCCAGCAATATGGGATTTTTTTCGTACCTTTGAAGACGCTAACTAAAGCCAACCCATATGAAAAAAATCCTTTTTGCCCTGGTGGCAATCCTTGCGGCGGGCTGTGCGCAGCAGCACAAGCCCACCCTTGAAGAGAAGGTGGAGGCCACGCTTTCACAGCTCACGCTTGAGGAAAAAGTAGCCCTCACGCATGCCCAGTCCAAGTTTTCAAGCGCCGGCGTACCAAGGCTTGGAATCCCGGAACTCTGGCACACGGACGGCCCTCACGGCATTCGCCCGGAGGTTCTCTGGGACGACTGGGACCAGGCCGGATGGACCAACGACTCCTGTACCGCCTTCCCAGCCCTCATCAACCTTGCCGCCACATGGAACAGGGAAATGAGCGCGCTGTACGGTGACTGCATCGGCCAGGAAGCCCGCTACCGCAAAAAAGACATCCTGCTTGGCCCCGGCATCAATATCTGCCGCACTCCTCTAGGGGGCCGCACCTTTGAGTATATGGGTGAAGACCCCTATCTTGCCGCCCAGATGGTTGTACCTTATGTGAAGGGCGTCCAGCAGAACGGGGTTGCCGCCTGCGTGAAGCACTTCGCCGTGAACAACCAGGAGATGCGGCGCACCGCCACAAACTCCATTGTGGACGACCGCACCATGTACGAGATTTATCTCCCGGCCTTCGAGGCTGCCGTGAAAGAGGGCGGCGCATGGGCCATCATGGGATCTTACAACCTCTATAACGGACAGTTCAACTGCCACAACTACAGGCTCCTACAGGAAATCCTTAAAGGCGAATGGGGCTTTGACGGGGTTGTGATAAGTGACTGGGGCGGCTGCCGCAACGACGACGAGCCCATCACCAACGGCCTTGACATAGAGATGGGCACCTGGACCAACGGCCTCAGGGGCGCCGCCTCCAACGGCTACGACGAATACCACCTTGCAAATCCCTATCTCCAGCGCCTCCGTGACGGTAGGGCCACTCAGGAAGACCTTGACGACAAAGCCCGCCGAATCCTCCGGACCATCTACCGCACTTCAATGAGCGAAGAGCCCCACTATGGCAGCTTCACCTCTCCGGAGCACTTCAAGGCCGCCCGTGACATCGCCGCAGACGGCATAGTGCTCCTCAAAAACGACGGCGCCCTGCCACTGAACCCCGCCAATGGCAGCAAAGTGCTCCTGGTTGGCGAAAACGCCTACAAGATGATGGTGGTAGGCGGCGGCAGTTCCAACCTCAAGACAAAATATGAGGTGATTCCGCTGGATGCCCTGAGGGAAGCCTTTGACGGAAAGGCCGATGTAATGTGGGAACGCGGATACGTTGGAGACACCACAACCGTTTACAACAGGGTTGTGACCGGGCAGGTCCTGAAGGAATCCCGCAGCCCCCAAGAACTCCTGCAGGATGCCGTGAGTGCCGCAAAAGAGGCCGATTACGTAATCTATATCGGCGGCCTCAACAAGAGTTTCTACCAGGACAACGAGGGCACAGACCGCTTTGACATCACCCTCCCCTACTGCCAGAATGAACTGATTGACGCCCTGGCTGAAGTAACTCCGGATCTAATAGTTGTAAATATCTCCGGCTCACCCGTGGCTATGCCCTGGGCCGGGAAAGTAAACGCCATAGTCCAGGCCTGGTATGGCGGCTCCGAAAGCGGCCATGCCCTTGCCGATGTCCTCACCGGCAAGGTTAACCCCTCCGGAAAACTGCCCTTCACAATGCCCATCCGCGTTGCCGACGGCCCCCTGCAGTCCGAGCGCCAGTACCCCGGCATCAAGGAAGAAGGCAAGGAGTGGTGGCAGGAGTACTACTCGGAAGGCGTATTCATCGGCTATCGCTGGTTTGACACCAAGGGCATTGCCGTGCAGTATCCTTTCGGCCATGGCCTCAGTTACACCAGCTTTGAGATTGCCGACGCCTCCGTAAAACGCTCAGGAAAGGGCTTCAAAGCCACCTGCACCGTGAAAAACACCGGCGCAGTTGCCGGCGCGGAGGTAGTGCAGCTCTATATCCATGACTCGGAGGCCTCCGTGGAGCGCCCCTCCAAGGAACTCAAAGGCTTTGAGAAAGTGTACCTTGAGCCCGGTGAGAGCCGCCGCATAGAGTTCACCATCAGCTCCCGCGCGCTCAGTTTCTTCGACGCCGCCTCCCACAGCTGGATTGCCGAACCCGGAGAGTTCCACGCCCTCATAGGCACTTCTTCGGCCGATATCAGGGCCGATATCCCATTTGAATTATAAAATCCCTTTTTATGAAGCTGCCAGTTGTTGTTTTGATGCTTATGACCACCCTCAGCGCATGGGGGTGGGAGCGTGAATATATTTGGCCCAAAGGAAAAATGCCCAATGCCCAGCCGGGCCAGATTGCGGCCATGACAGATGTTTCGGAGGCTCCCGGTTTCAAGCCGGACAAGCACCGCATCCCGTATCTGGAGTGGTATGAGGCACCGGATCCGGCAAAAGACAACGACGCCTGCATGATCCTTATTTCCGGCGGTGCATATAACAACACCTGTGACATGTGGCTTATAGACCACTGGCACAAAACGTTTACGGCGCTGGGTGTCCAGTGCGTGAACTTTGTGTATCGCACACCCCGGCCGGAGGGCCTTCCCATATACCAGACGGCCTGGGAAGATGGCCAGAGGGCAGTGAGGATGGTGCGCTCGGAGGCAACAAAGCGTGGCTTCGATCCTGAAAAGATTGGCGTAATCGCAATGTCGGCGGGGTCTCACCTTGGGCTTCTTCTGGCGGCAAATTCTCAGACTCCGGCCTATGCCGGGATAGACAAGCTGGACGATATCCCCTGCCACATCAACTGGGCCATCCTGAATGCGCCCGCCTATGTCACAACGGACGGAGAAGCCGGTACCATGGCCAGCCGTGAAGGCTATGGCCCGGATGTAACGCTGAGCAGCGTCTTCAATTTTGATGAAAAGACCTGTCCCATAAGCCTTCATCATGGCGGCATGGACCCGTATTCCCCCAACGGCTCCACGCTTGTTTACAGGGAACTCAGAAAGCGCGGCATTCCGGCCGAACTCCACCTGTATCCCGGCAAGGGGCACGGCGCCTTCGGCCTTGAAAGGGGCATTGAATTCATGACCCAGATGGGCTTCCTGGGGCCTCTGGAGCCGGAGGTGAAGCTGATGGACAGGTTCGTGTCGGATGAAGACCGGGAAAACGTTGTCCTGGAAAATGTATGGCCGGAGGGCAAGATGCCTTCTCCGCAGGATAACCAGTGCACGCCTTACATAGAATGGCATTTCCCCAAGGTCCTCAAAACGGATGCCATCCAGATCATTTACTCCGGTGGCAGCTATGAGGGCAACGACCCCAACGGCTTTGAGGTTGCCCCAGCCCGGAGGTATCTTAACGCCAAGGGCATGACGGTAGTGACGCTTAAATACCGTACACCCAGGCCGAAGACAGTTGCAAAGCACACTACGGCCTGGCAGGATTTGCAGCGTACCATCCGCATTGTCCGTGCCGAAGCATCCCGGTACGGCCTGAACCCGGACAAAATTGGCATCATGGGTTCTTCGGCCGGAGGGCATCTTACGCTTATGGGCGTAGCGTCCTCCAGGCATCAGTCATACGCTCCCATAGACGAAATTGACAAGCTTTCCTGCAAGGTGCAGTGGGGAATCGGCATATATCCCGCCTATGCTCTGAGTGACGGTTTTGAGAGGCCGAACACCGGCCGCGGCAACGACGACACCACATATCTTGCCCCGGAATTCTCCTTTGACCTTGACACGGCACCCATGCTCCTCATTCACGGAGATGCCGACTCCTGGGCCTCCATGAATTCCGTCCGCATATGGGAAAAGATGCGCTCCATGGGCATCCAATGCGAACTCCACACCCTCGCCCTCCGAGGCCACTGCTTCCAGCGCAGCGCTTCCCCCGGCACCGGCAGCTACACCTGGCTGGACCGCATAGGGGAGTATCTGGGGCTATAAGTTGAATATTATCGAGATAACGTTCTAGATTCCAAAGTACTCACGGTAGCGGTCGTAGAGGTGGCCGGCCTGGAGGTATGCGCTCTGGGGGCTCATGAAGTGAGAGAATTCAAAGGTTATGGCTTTGTCGTAGCCACAGCGCTTTGCGGCCTCCAGCTTGAGGCGGAGTTTGTCAAACTTGATGGGGAAAAAGCGTATGGGCATGTCACGGTCAAAGCTCTCTGCATTGGTCCAGCACTGCATCCCGTATCTGTCGGCCAGTTTCTTATTGACGGAGAAGAATGCGTCAAGTTCGTCGTAGTCTATGTGGCCGTCCTGGAAGGCGCAGGCGTCCACGTACTCGTGGATTCCGTCAAAGATCTCGTTCCACTCCCTCTCGTGCTGCTCTATCCCAACGGCCTGCTCCCTTGTGATGTTGCCGCTGGCTGCATCCACGGCCTTCTTGCCGTCTATCCAGGGGGAGATGAAGGTGGGAAGACCGCCGCTGACCTCCTTGCACTGGCGTCCCATGGTGCGGAAACTCTCGATGGCACCCTTTGTGGCGCGGGAAATCTCCCCGGAGATGTACCAGCCGCCAAAACTGGAGTACTTGGAGCCGTAGCGCTCCCAGATCTCGTCAATCACAAACTTATTGGCCTCAACCTCGTAACTCATATCCCCCGTGTCCCAGTATTTTCCGGAATCGTAGAGGCCAAGCCAGAACTTCATTCCGTACTTCTGGGCTAATCGGCAGAACATATCTATAAGGTCTACGGAAGGCATATAGCAGCCCTTCTTGAGAAGGTAGGGGCTGGGGTAGGTGATGAATTTTCTGTAGCCGCAGCGGATGTCGATAACGGTGTCAATTCCCATATCCTTCATATAGCGGAAGTCACGGTCCCATTCCGCCTCTCCCCAGTTCTGATGGGGGATGTCGTGGGAAATCTCGTCCAGGAACGTTCCCGTGATAGGAAGGGCGTTGGCCTTTTCCACAATCAGATTTGACTTTACGGAAGGGTCAAGCTCAATTCCGTACCTGTCCTTTTCTCCGACAGGCTTGCATGCCGATGCCAAAAGCGGTGCCGCCACTGCTGCCACGGCGCCTTTTTTCAAGAAATCTCTGCGGTTTTCCATAATGTATGTTAATTTAACTTGCTTCAGTCTGTCTTTTTGTGGCCGAACCCCGGCTACATGTGCAGCACGTGGTCCTTGGCAAGGAGGCTGGCGCCTATTGCGGCGGCGCTTTTGCCAAGGCGCGACACCTTTATGTGAGTGTCGTTGTTCACTATGTTGAGGGAGTGCTTGTTCACGGCACTCCTCAGCGGCGGCAGCAGGTAGCGCTGGGTGACACTGAGGCGGCCGCCGACAATCACAAGGTCCGGGTTGAATATGTTGATGAGGCCTGCAAGGGCGCGGCCAAGGGTCGCCCCCATATCCTCTATGCACTCGATTCCCATCACATCCTCTTTATCTACGGCTTGGAGGATGTCGTCGAGGGTGATTTCGGCCCCTTTCTTATATGCGGGAGAAAGCACCGAAGTCCGGCCCTCGGAGAGCTTTTCCACAACCAGCCTGTGCAGCGCAAGGCCGGAAACGCCGGTTTCCAGGCATCCGGTTTTGCCGCACCGGCAGTAGAGGTTGTTGTCAAGAAGAGGGAAGTGGCCGAATTCGCCGGAAAAGCCGGATTTCCCGTAAAAGAGCTTGCCGTCAAGCACCATTCCCATGCCAAGGCCCCAGCCGACATTCAGGAAAAGGATGGTGTTTTCGTCGGAGGCCACGCCGCACACATATTCGCCCCAAGCCATGGCCCTGGTGTCGTTCTCCACCACAACCGGCTTGCCGAATTCCTCTTCCAAAAGGGTTCTCAGGGGCTTTTCCTCGCTGATAAAAAATGAGTAACTGTATCCCGTAACCCTGTGCACGCGGCCGGTGATGTCCACCCCGTATGCCGAAACTTTAGATGTGTCTATGCCAAGTGCTCCAAGGCGGGAATTGACCTCCCGGCACATCGCACGCACGGATTCCTCCGTTTTCTCAAGCTGGAACTGGATGCCGTCCACCATGTGCAGGACATTCCCGGGGAAATCCGTTACGGCAACGGAGATGCTTTCATGCTCCACGTGTATGCCCACAAAGTAGCCTGCGCCGGGATTAAAGCCGAAGACGCTGGCCCTTCGGCCGCCGGAGGACTCCGTTTTTCCAAGTTCGGCCAGATACCCTTCCTCCACCATTTCCGCAATTATGCGCGTGACTTTTGGGATGCTTGCCCCAAGATGGCGCGCAAAATCCGCGATGCTGTAGCCTGTGTGGCTGCTGCAAAGGGCTAGGATGGCTTTTTTCTCAAGGGCGTAGTGGCCCTTAATATTTGCGGGGATGGGCTCCATTGCGTAGTTTAGTGTTTTTGCAAATATACCGAATTGAATCGTTAATTGCAAGAGCTTTTTAATGATTCGTTAAAAAGTTTTAGTGGCTTGTGAAAAAATATAGAAAAGTTTTGGATTATTTCGATTAATTTATAAATTTGTACC
>R27__coassemble_1728_pt1 | contig 9528 bp, 6 predicted proteins | sample R27__metabat2_high_PE_018 | metagenome-assembled genome bin R27
CCGCTGGCCCCTTTTTCAAATCCACTTTGGCGGAAATCCACTTTATTATCTACACGTTGACGTTCTCGTTGATGAGATGGTCACGGTATGCTATGTTGAGCAGCGCCCGGAAGGTTGAGTAGTAGCCGGAAGCGGAGTTCTGGCTGAGTTTCTTTCCTTCGTGCGTAAGCATGGTGGCGTCCAAAAGATACTGACGGAAGCCCTTGCAGAGTTCGATTGTTATGTCGGCCATTGTGCACTGGCCATGGACATATTCGTAGAAGTAGTTGTAGGCGAAAGCCCAGTTCTTGTTGTTGTTCTCCAGCTGGGTGCGATACCACTTCAGAAAATCCATCTTCGCAGTGGCCTTATCTACGAAACCATATTGCTCGTTGAGGATGGAAATCTCCCGCTGGGAACGGATGCCATCGGCGATTCGCAACTTCTTTGCGTTCTCTTCACGGTCCTGAAGGGTACGAGGGCTCTTGATGAGATAGATGCCCAGGTATTCCCTCCGGGTCAGTTTGAGGGTCTTTGGGTTACGGACGGCAGGGTAGAAGTCCAGATAGAGCGTCACCTTGCCGCTTGGGAGTAGTCTCTTTCGGAGTGTTACTTTTGGTGCTGACATAGGCTATGGTTTTTTAAATAATCTGTCGAGTTCGGACTTTTTGTACCAGACGAAGCGACCCTCCGTCTTTACTTTGGTGACCTGAGCAGCCTTGGTGTAATCCAGGAAGGTCTGCTGCGTGATGTGATAGTGCTTGAGAGCATCCTTGCCACGCATATAGTCGCGGCGGATTTCTTTGGGAATATTCGGGGTCTTGTCTTTGAAAAGGGCATCCAAGTCTTTCTTTTTGTAGTACTTAAAATGACCAGAGTTAACAAATTCAAGTTCAAGACCTTTTGTCTTGTCTATAAAGGTGTTGTTGGATATGTGATAGTATTTGAGTGCGTCTTGGCGGCAGATGTAGTAGCGCTCCAACTTGCCGATGGTCTTGCGGGCCTGATCCCATTCCTTTCTGGATACTAGCCGAAGCCGGCCGACCATCTGTGTAGGAATCTTGTGCTGGCCGATGATTGTGAGGACTCGCTTCTCTGAAAGGTCGTGTGCAGCCTCCAACTCATCCATCGTGTACCATTTCTTGCGATCGTAGGCAGATTTGGGAGGGAAGATGCGCTCCAGGTCCTTCTTGGGGAAGAAAGCCTTGCCGTTGACCAGTACGCTCTTTATCCCGTGACGTTTGGCCTTTTCGTAGAGCCAGGCCTTTGTAACACCGAATCGTGTAAGCGCCTCTGATAGCGCGATGACGGAGCTTTCATCTGGATTGATGGGTTCAGTCTTTGGATCCTGGAGGGTTTGAAGCTGCTCCATTGGAATCCGGATAGTACGTTTGGTGAGACGGATGGGGGAGAGCTTGCCTTCTTCAATTAATCTATATATGGTAGGACGGCTAACATTCAGCAGGAGGGCAGCATCAGAGATGGAGAGGCGTTGTTTATCAGAGAGCCTCGCTTGATCCTGCTTCAGAGCTTCGATGGCGCGACCTACTTTGATGCGATCTCTTTCGGATTTGTCCTGTGCGAGACTACTGCAGCTGGGAGAACAAAAGTACTGTGCCCGCGTCCTGGGGACGAAGGGTTTGCCGCAATGCTGGCAGATTCTCTTTCCACTGCTTTTATCAGATTCCATTTTACCCAGAGATTTTGTTGAAGATGGTGTGCTTCCGTCCGGTTTGGTCTGAAATGCGCCTTGTTTTGCCTTTCTTTGTAAATGTTTGTAAAAAAGTAAACTATTTTGAGAATACTCAAAATGCTTGTACCACGTATGGTACAAATGTGGTACAAAAATAAGCAAAATAAACCGAAGTAACAAGAAACAAGACAAAATTCGCTGAAGAAAGTTTTGCGCTATCCTTCAGCGAGTTACGTTCGGTTTTTTAATGGATAATTTGCGTTGAAAATGGCGGTCTATTTTCCGATGCAGTGGTGGGCGAAGATGTTATGCAGGACGGATTCGGGGGAGAGGCCGAGGTCTTTGCCAAGGATCAGGTTGACGGAAGAGATGGCGGCGCGGAGGTCTTCGGCCACCAAATCCGTGGGAATGCCATCCTGGAGAGCGGCGGCCGTGCGGCGCAGGGAGGAGGCCGATGCAGTGAGCGCCTCATAGTGCCGGAGGTTGGTGACAAGGGTGCCGGATTCTGCCGTAAGGAGCGCCTTCTCAGAGGCAAAAAGGGCCGATTTCAACTCTTCAATGCCAAAGCCGGTCTTTGCAGACAATGGTAGTATATCTGCTTTAATATCAAGCGATACAACAATGTTGTTAGACAATGTAACAAAATTGTTAATATCGTGACTCGATAATTTATCGGCTTTGTTGAGAATGAGAATCAGGGAGGCTGAAGAGCCGGAAACCTTGTCCAGGAGAAGCCTTAGATCGGCCTCAAAATCTGCGGGATTCTTGCTTGAATCCAGTACTCCAAGGATCACTTCTGCAGAAGAAATCTTGCTATAAGTTCTCTCTATTCCTATCTTCTCCACGGTGTCTTCCGACTCCCTGATTCCGGCAGTATCTATGAAGCGGAAGGAGAGCCCTTCAATCTGGAGGATCTCCTCAATTGTGTCGCGGGTGGTGCCTTCAACGGAAGAAACAATTGCCCTTTCGTCTCCAAGAAGGGCGTTAAGAAGAGAACTCTTTCCTGCGTTCACGGCGCCAACTATTGCAACCGGGATTCCGCTTTTAAGCATATTGCCCTGGCGGAAGGAAGCGGCCAGTTTTTCAACGTGGGAGAGGGTATTTTTTACGAGGCCGATTAGTTTTTCCCTGTCGGCAAACTCCACGTCTTCCTCGCTGAAGTCAAGTTCCAGTTCCAACAAGGAAGCCATCTCAAGGAGTTCAGTCCTAAGACCCTCCAGTTCCTTTGAAAAACCGCCCCGAAGCTGATTCATGGCCACGCGATGCGAAGCTTGAGTGGTGGATGAGATGACATCCGCAACCGCCTCTGCCTGGGCAAGGTCCATCTTTCCGTTAAGGAATGCGCGCTTTGTGAATTCCCCGGGTTCAGCCATACGGCAGCCGGCATTCGTCAGAAGCCTTATGAGTTCCGACACTATGTATGCCGATGCGTGAGTGGAAATCTCTACGGAATCCTCTCCCGTGTAACTGTGATGGGCGCGGAAGACGGAGACAAGGACCTCATCGAGAAGTTCAGGAGATCCCTCGGCTTCGCTCGGGATGACGACAATCCCGTAATGGATAGTGTAACCTTCTTTTTCAGAGATACTTCCGGATTTCAATGAAACCACTGCATCAACTGCGCGGAAGGCATCCGGACCACTTACGCGTATAATGGAAATTGCTCCGGTACCAGGTATGGTGGCCGGAGCAACGATAGTGTCCTGATAGAGATTCTGCATTAATCGTACCTTGAGAACTTGGACATATTGTCAATGAGGTCCTTGTTGGTCTTGAATTCATCCATGTGCTGCTGCATCCAGGTCATGGCCTCTACGGGGTTCATGTCGGAGAGGAGTTTGCGGAGGATCCAGATGCGGTTGAGCGTGTACTGATCGTACAGGAGGTCGTCGCGGCGTGTGGAGGACAGGATCAGGTTCACGGCAGGGAAGATACGCTTGTTGGAGAGGTTGCGGTCCAACTGCAGTTCCATATTGCCGGTGCCCTTGAATTCCTCAAAGATAACGTCGTCCATCTTGGAGCCGGTTTCCGTGAGAGCGGTGGCAAGGATGGTGAGCGAGCCGCCGCCTTCAATGTTACGGGCTGCGCCGAAGAAACGCTTGGGTTTCTGGAGGGCGTTTGCGTCCACACCGCCGGTGAGAACCTTGCCGGAAGCCGGTTGGACGGTGTTGTAGGCGCGTGCAAGACGGGTGATGGAATCCAGGAGGATAACTACGTCGTGGCCGCATTCAACCAGCCTGCGGGCTTTGTCAAGAACCATATTTGCAACCTTTACGTGGTGCTCTGCGGGTTCGTCGAAGGTGGAAGCCACAACCTCCGCCTTTACACTGCGCTGCATATCCGTAACTTCCTCTGGGCGTTCGTCGATGAGAAGGACAATCTCGTAGACCTCCGGGTGGTTATCGGCAATTGCATTGGCGATAGCCTTGAGGAGCATTGTCTTACCGGTTTTGGGCTGAGCCACTATAAGGCCGCGCTGACCCTTGCCGATAGGGGTGAACATATCCACAACCCTTATGCTCTGGTCTTTTTCATGGCCGTGGCCAAGGAGATTGAATTTCTCCGTGGGAAAGAGGGGAGTAAGGAAGTCAAACGGGACCCTGTCGCGGACGAATTCCGGAGTACGGCCGTTAATGAACTTGATGCGAACAAGAGGGAAATACTTGTCTCCCTCACGGGGAGGACGGATTTCACCGGTAACGGTGTCTCCGTTCTTGAGGGCATTCTGCTTTATCTGCTGCTGGGATACGTAGATATCGTCCGGGCTGTTGAGATAATTGTAATCGGAGGAACGCAGGAAGCCGTAGCCGTCAGGCATAATCTCAAGGACGCCCGTAGCCTCTACGGAGCCTTCAAATTCAATTCTCTTAGGTTTTTCAGGCTGCCTGGGCTGCTCCGGCTGTTTCTGCTCCTGGCGGGGCTGTTGCTGTTGCTGCTGTTCCGGCTGCTTGTCTACGGCAGGCTTATCCTGACGCTTTCCCTTCTTACCCTTTTTGCCGGACTCCTGGGATGCCGGCTGCTCCTGATTTGCTTCATCCTCCTTAAGGTCCTCGAAGAGGTTCTGGATGAAGGTTTTTGGAGCCTCCGCTGCAGGAGCGGCTGCCTGCTGAGGGGCCGATTCTCCCTCCGCGGCGGCTGCGGCCTTGGGCTTACGGCCGCGCTTTTTGGGAGCGGGCGCAGCATCTGAGGCGGGCTTTGCCTCTTCCTTCAAAGGTTTAGGCTCCGGTTTGGCTTCAGGCTTAGTTTCCGGTTTGGGTTCCGGTTTTGCATCGGCCTTGGGGGCTTCTTTCTTTGGCCTTCCGCGCTTTTTGGCGGCGGGCTTTGGCTCTACCGGCTTTTTGGATTCAATCTCTGCTTCGGTGTCCAGAATGGCGAATCCCAGGGTGGGGAGGTCCATTTTTGCGGCACCTTTGATATTAAGTTTTTCACCAAGCGCTCTGAGTTCTGCTTCGCTCATAGCGTTTAATTCTGCTAGTTTATGGGGCATAAAAATGTAGAATGTATTTCAAGTAAGGATGGCATTCCGAACGGAAAGCCAGTGCAAAGATAGGCAAAAAAAAGACAATAGCAAAAAAATTACCTTAGCATATTGTCCATATAGGAATCGCTCTTCTTGAATCTTAAAAGATCGGCCAGGGCCGATGCATTTGCGGCGATACGGAAACTGTAACTCTTCCACTGGCCCATAGGCACCCAGGACAGGGCGATGTTGAAGCAGTGGAGGTCATAGGAGGCGCTTAACTGGGTGGTTGTGAACTTCATGGCCATTATATCGAAGCCTGACGTGGCCTGGATACTCAGGCGGGGCGTGAGTTTGATATTTCCGCTCACATTGAGGGTTTGGGTAAACCTCTTGTTCTCAATCAGTTCCTTGGTGGTGCTCTGGTAACTGTAACTCTTTGAGTAGTTGAAACTGTAACTGAAGTTCACGCTCCAGGGCGCGTTGCTGTTCATATAATATACGTATCCGCCGGGGATGTATTCTCCGGTGATTGGATGGTAGTATATTCGCTCATAAGACGCTGTGGCGCCGCTTCCACCGCCACCGCCTCCGCTGCCGCTCTTTCCGGAACGCGTTCCGTCGTCTCCGTCCGTTGCGCCCTTTCCATTAAGCGCGAATGAGGCCGATAAAGAAGCGTTGGTAAGCCTCAGGGGAACGCCTGTGGCGATAATATTGAGTTTGTTTATCTTCTTTCCCTGCTCGTTTATGGCGTAAGGGTCGAAGTTAAGGTTACCGCTAAGGCTCACCTTGTTGAAGAGCCTTGTGGAGGCCGATATGCCCACGTTATTCATCCTCAGGGAATCGGCCAGGAAGTTATAACTGGTGTTTATGTTCAGTTGGTCCAGCAGTTTAACCTTCTTGGAGCCCGTTCCCGTGGTGTCCCTTATATCCCTCACCTTGGCTTCAAGGTTGTTGCCGAAGGAAAGGGACATAGTGGCGCTCTTGCCCCTTCCTGGCGGGGATGCGTTGTTGTGGTTGCCGCTGATACTGTATATGTTGTACCAGGTTTCGTCGTGGAATGAGCCCCTTTTGTCGTAGTACGGCGAAAGAGTGCGCCATCCGTTGAACGCCGTACCCTTTTCCGGAGAGAAACTAAGGGACATCGATGGCGTTATCACGTGCCGGATGGCCTGCACCTTCCGGTGCTTTCCAAAGTTGAACATACCGTAGATACGGGTGCTCATACTCATACTTCCGGAATACGTATGCGTCATCCCGAAGCCGTTGAAGGCCGTTCCGGGATCGCTCACCACCTTCTGGGCGATGACCTCCCGGCCGTCCTTGTCCGTGACCATAACGGGATTACCGTCTGCGTCAAGTTCGTTCTCAAGGTGCTGGTCTCCCTTGGAGAACATCCAGTTCATACCGTAGGATATGCTGGGCGTGACATTGATGTACTTGAGGAGCGTGAAGTTGGGAAGGCCGATCTGGAAGTTGTGAGTCATTCCGTTTGTGAGTTTTCCAAGCGCCTTTATGGCCAGGGAATCTCCAAAAGCCTTCTCACGGTACGTCTTGTTGTTGTATTCGTCAATTATGGTGACGTGGTTTCCGGTTTCGTCCATCACGAAGTCCTGGAGTTCCCTCATCTTGAAGTTGATGCGGTTCTGGAAGGACGTGGAGTAACCGAAAGATATCTTCTCATATATCTTCTCCTTTCCAACCCTTGTCTTACGCTTGAACGGGTAGAAACGCGTCACGTTGAAGGTGATGTTGGGGAGGGTGAAGGAGTAACTGGAGTCCCTGGAGTTCTGGTTGTGCAGGGCATTCACGCTGAGGTTGAACTTTCCGTTCCAGTTGTGGGAATAGGAGATTGATGAACTGATCTGGTTTTGCTGGGCATCCGTTACGCTACGGGCATTGTAGCGGTTGTTGGACGGGCTGGAGAAGTTGACGGACGCGCTGAACGAGGTTCCGGGATGGGCCTTGGAATCCTGCGTATGGGACCATCTGAGGCCGAAGTTACGGGACTGAACAAAGTCTGCGCTGCCCTTTTCACCGGCCTGGTCATTGGAGTAGGTGAGGGCGATCTGGCCGTTGAACTTGTAGTTTACCTTATATCTTGAGTTAAGGTCAATGGCCCAGGAACCAAGGGTATAATAGTCTCCGGTTACGGAAAGGTCGAAGTAGTCTCCAAACACGAAGTACATACCGGCATCCCTGATGTAGAAGCCGCGCGCCTGCTCCTCACCGAAGGTTGGCATAAGCATACCCGTTGCGCGGGAAGGCTTCTTGGGAACGAATCCGAACGGCAGGATGATGGGGAAGGCGGGGACATCTGCAATCACCGGCCAGGCAGGGCCGAAGACGGTTTTCTGGGACGGCTTTGTGATTACCTTTGCCAGGGTGAGGTTAAGGTAGTAGTGCGGATGCTCAAGGTCGCAGACCGTATACACGCCGTTTCGCATATTGATGGATTTGTCCGGCATCATCTTGATCTTCTTGCCCTGCAGGATGCCCTCGGCCTCCTTGGTGACCATATTTGTGATGCGGGCCTTGCGGGTGTTGAAGTTGTAGCGGAGTTCATCCATCTTGTACGTCTGGGCGCCCTCGGTCATTTCCGGCAGGCCCTTCCATTCACCGGTGAGGGTGTCTTTCTGGCCGCGCGCAAACACCGTGTTGGCGTCCATATCGTACTCTATATAATCGGCCGACAGAGTCATATTCTCATACTTGACGGTGGCCCCGCCATAGTAGTAGATCATACGCCTCCCGCCGGAGAAATCCGTGATGATGGAGTCTTTGGCAGTGGAGAATGCCGGAACCTCCAGGGAACTCTTGCTCAGGAGGTCCAGGGAATCAGCGCGTGAGCGGGAGATGGAATCGGCCCTTGCGACGGAATCACGCCTGGCGCGGAAAAGGCTGTCGCGGCTGATGTCAAGGGAATCCCGTGAGGCCGATACAAGGGAGTCAAGGGATGAGCGCACCGTTGAGTCCGGCGCCTGGCGGAACACTCTGGCCCGGGCTCCGGGGGCCATAAAGGCCGTACAGAGCGCCAGGGCAGTGAGATATTTCCGCAAAATCCCTTTCATTCAGGCAGATTTTTTGCTATATTTGTGCGTTATATAAAACTTACAAAATTACTATTATTTCCAGAATGTACCAAACCGCCTCCAAGATGAAGGTGCGTTTAAGCCATATCATAACCGTAATTTCCGCCGTTTTACTTGCAATTCCCGTACCTGCGCAGGACACATCTATGCGTCTGAGGACAGTTGTCATTGACCCGGGGCACGGCGGCAAGGACGCCGGATGCGTTAGCCGTGACCAGAAAACCTATGAGAAAAACATAGCCCTGGACATAGCCAAACGCCTGGCCCAGAAGATTTCGGCCTCATATCCTGACGTAAACGTGAAGATGACAAGATCCGACGACCACTTTGTGGAACTTGAAAACCGCGCGGTATTCGCCAACAAGGCCGGGGCCGATCTTTTCATTTCCGTTCACGTGAACGCCGTTGACGGTTCCACCGCCGCAAACGGCTACTCCATCCACTGCCTTGGCCAGTCCAAGAAAAAGGGTAATGACCTCTATTCCAAGAATCTGGACCTTGTAAAGAGGGAGAACTCCGTCATCAAACTGGAGAAGAACTACGCCGCAACTTATCAGGGATTCGATCCCGATGACCCTTCATCCTCCATCATATTCTCCCTGATGCAGAACGCCCATCTTGGCCAGAGCCTGGAATTTGCCGCAGACGTTGCCCAGGCAATGGAGGGCGGCCCCATAAAAACCAACAGGGGAGTGTCCCAGGACCCATTCTGGGTGCTGTGGCGCACCGCTATGCCGGCAGTTCTCATAGAGGTAGGTTTTATGACAAATCCCCAGGACCTTGCCGTGCTCCGCTCTGAGGTTGGCAGGGATCAGATTGCCCAGAACATCTACAAGGCTTTCCGTATATACAAAGCAAGATATGACAGGGAAGAGATTGCCGATCAAGCCGGCAATGACGCTACTGAGGTTACGGAACCTGTCATTCCGACCGAAGCCGAAGGCGCAGCGGAGAAATCTCCCGAGGCTCAGCCAGAGCAGCCCAAGGTCCTCTACGGAGTACAGGTGCTGGTGACTTCCAAGGATATGCCTGACTCCGATCCCTTCTTTGCCGGATACAAGCCGCTCCGCATTCCCGTAGGCAAACTGACCAAGTACGTAGTGGGGGTTTCCGCAAAACTTCAGGACGTGAAGAAAAATTATCCCGCAATCCAGAAGAAATTCCCGGATTCTTTCATTGTGAAAGTAGAAAATGGCTCCACGTCTCCGGTTAAGTAGAAAAGTGGAAACGTTTCCTAAACCGAAGTGCCTCTGACGGGGGTAAAAAATTACTGTTGAATCTTATAAATATTCAAAATTAGATAG
>R27__coassemble_1763_pt1 | contig 9411 bp, 8 predicted proteins | sample R27__metabat2_high_PE_018 | metagenome-assembled genome bin R27
CAGGAATTCTGCCTTTGTTGATACCGGCGTTGATGACATCGACCAGGCGTTTGTTACTGATGTCTTTGTCGGTTGCGCCGGGGAGCATGGTTTTCTCCCAGCTGAATTTCTCCGGGTCGCTGAGGCGGATGCGCTCATCGAACATCTCCCGGGGCATCGGGGCCGTGGTATTCTCGACTTTGTACCAAGGGCGGCCGTCGAAGGTATAAGGGGCCTCGAAGGCTTTGGGAGCCTTGAAGTAGATGGCGATAACGTATTTCCCCGGCTTATCCGGGACATCGACGTACTGGGCGGAAAGGTCTATGGCCGGAGAGAACTTCCGGAAGGCATTGGCGATGTCCTGGCGTGTCTGGTCAGCTATGTCCTGTCCGAGTATTGTCAGTTTCTTGGGATGGATGCCGAAGAAGAGCCAACCGCCCTCGGTGTTGAGGAAGGCGCAGCCGGACTGCATGCCAGCGGTGAGTTCGCCAGTGGTTTGCTTAGCTTCCATGATGCGGTTCTCATCCCGCTTTACAATGGTCTCTATCTCTTGTATGGTCAATTCTGTCATGGCCTGGTTCTCGTTAGGTTTACAAAGATACAACTTTTCGGCGGCTATTTGGCATCGAACGCTTTTTCCATCAGGCTGATGGCGTCGCGCTTGGCAGCTTCCGTGATGTCAATGTAGGGCTTCATGGACTTGTAGTCTGAGTGGCCCGTGAACTTCATCACGACATCCGGAGGGACGCCGTTGGAGAGAGCGAAGCAGATGAAGGTCTTGCGGCCGGCGTGGGTGCCGATGAGTTCGTACTTGGGATAGACTTCGTCGTAGCGTGAACCTTTGCGGTAGCCGGTTACGGTAACGGGCGTGGTAAAGCCGCAGATTTCTCCGAGGTCCTTCAGACAGCGGTTCATCTGCTGGTTGGTCATGTATGGAAGAGCCCTACCACCGGGGAAATCCTGGTCTTTGTATTTGTCCAGGATGGCGATGGCATTCTTATGGAGGATGATCGGCAGGCGGTCGTGGGTCTTCTGGGTGGTGACGGTCAGCACGCCGTTCTGGATATCAGTGCGGCGGACTTCCACTACGTCGGAATAACGGAGGCTGGTAAAGGCGCAGAAACAGAAGAGATCCCTGGCCCTGGCCATCCCGGCCGATTCTGATACCGTCTTTTCGTACTCCCTTCCGTTCATGTCCTTGAGCTTGAGCACGGTGCCGTTCTTGGGGATTTCCAGCTTGTAGAGCTTTTCCAGTTCCGGCTGCGTGAGGAAGATGACAGGCTTCTTGACGGTCTTGAAAACGGGCTGGTAGTCTTCAACGTCGCGCACCTGAGTGTAACCCTTGCGGATAGCCCAGCGGAGGAACCAGGCCAGGTTCTTGTATTGCTTGAGCACGGAGTTGTCTTCCAGGCCACAGTCACAGCGGAGGTAGTTGATGAACTTGTCCAGTCCGTCCTTGTCGTAGAAGTCCAGCCCGGCGCTCTTCTTGAAGCGCAGGAGGTGATTCTTGAAAGACTTGACCATCTTGAGTGTCTCCCAGCTCCATTCCTTCAGGCGGCTTTCCTCCCGGATGAACTCGTCCATGTACTCTGCGGCAGGCTTGACCTTGGGCTTGCGTTCTTCCTTCTCCGCGGCCTGTACTTTCTTCTCAGTGACTTCGGGGGCATCCTTGCTGCTGATGGATGCGATCAGGGCGGAATTCTTGTTTACCGCCTTTTCGAACTCTTTGTTGAGTTGGTCGGCGGAAGGCTGATAGTCCAGCGTGAGCTCGAAGGCCGAGAAGTGGGTACGGATATCGGCAATGCGGGAGTTGATGAGGCGATAATCCCTGTCCTGGGCATTTCTGGCGCCTTTCTTGACTTCCTCCTTCTTGTCATCCCACCTATCCTCCGAGATAGAAAAACCTATCAGTTTCTGGATACGCGCTCCGCGTACGCTGATGTCTGCGCGAATGGGGCATTCGCCTGATTTGTTGATGTCGCCCCGCTTAAGGTAGAACCTGATTTTCATGTTTTTTATTCACTACTTTTTCCGTCCCACTTTCCGTCCCACTTTTTGACTTTTTGCAAAGATAAAGCATAGTAGCGAATTATCCAAATAATCATATTAACTTATTGATTTATTGATAGTTTGCGTAAACTTTATTACCACGTAAGAAACGGCAAGAAATTCGTTTCGATAGTTCCCAGCACCACAGGAAAACCCGCTCAGACAGAGCGGGTTTTTTCTTTTGAAACTTGGCGTTTTTGTTAATCCATTGAAACACAACCGCTTACAACTTTTACTCCAACCCAAAACGACTGGAGTAAAAGTTGTAATTCGCTTAGAATCAGGCAATTACGAGAAACGAGTACCTTATCTGGGTTTCAGGAACTCCTCCGGGGTGTTGCGATAGACGTTGCCGTAGCCGTCCGTGCCGATAAGGACCGTCAGATCCCGGGACGCCTTCTCATTTGAAGGCACCTTGCCGCACCCTGCCAGAAGGCTTAGCAGCAAAAGGGAGATGATGGCACGGTAACGCATAAACTGCATTGATTTTTTTACTCCCCGGAAACGTCAAACCAGACGGTTTCCGAGGTGCCGTCAAAGTAGCGCATCACGGCCTTGTAGGTGTGCAGTCCTGAACTCAGGGAAGAAACTGCCGGAGGCGTGTCCACGGCGGCCCCGTCAAGGTACCAGATGGTTTCCTTAAGGGTTTTTCCGGCCGACGGAACTGCTACGGGAACGCCGCCTTCCTCAAGCCCCACGAACGCTACGTCGTGGCTTGCCACGGTCTCCGCGGGCGCCGGGAACTCTATATCGGCATAAATCATAAAGTCGTACTGGGCCCAGGGAGTCTTCCAGGCACTTGGACTGCCGGTATTGAAGTCCTTCCTGGCGAAGTTGCCGCCGGAAGACGTGCCGCCGTTAGCCATCATATAGAAAGGATATTCTCCGGAAATTACATCCGTAAGGCCGTAGCCTATGTACACGTCCTTCCCTTCAGGGATCACAATGTCATAGGCGGAAATGTCATAACTTGCAAGGGCGTTGAACTTTGTGATCTCAACCTTTGCATTCAGCGCCATCTCCGCGCCGAAGTACACAAGGAGATATGCCTCCGAGAAAGTACATTCAGATACCGCCATCTCAATGGAATTGATCTTGGCGCCCGCGTAACCGCCCTGGGCGATTTCATCGGCGGTATAACGCATTGCGACGGCAAAATTTCCTGCGCCCAGTCCGCCGCGGGTAAGGGAGCCGGAGGAATTCACTTTATAGAGTTCTGCGTGGGCTCCTTCCCCCTCTGCGAACATCGTGACGTTATGGCACTGGAAAGGCTCCGTGAAACTGACGTTCTCCGTAACCGTGATGTAGCCATCCTTCCTGAAGGAAATCACATAATCCTTTGCGGTGAGAGACGACACGTCAAAACTGTATTCTCCGTTATAGTCCGTAGTTGTGACAAGGTCCGTGGGAAGAAGCGAAGGCGCTCCGGCAAAGGGATAGGCCGATTTTGAAAGCACCACCTGAACCCCCTCCAGGGGCAGCCCTGAGGTATCAGTCACCAGTCCGCCGAAGAACTTGCTGCCGGAAAATACCGCCTGGAAAACCATATTTCCGTTGGAGAAGGCGGCTTCCCTGATCTCCAGTCCTATGGGATCTGAAGCCCAGTTGTTTATGGAAAGGCTGTTCCCGGCATACATACCGCCAAGACACATATTCCGCCACTGACTCACTTCCGGAAGCCCTCCGGTATCTGTCATCACGTAGTAGCAGGGATGCCCGAAGAAGGCATTTATCCTGTTGGTGGACTCCCACAGGTAGGCCGCTGTATTGCCACCCACAGTATTCTGGGACTTGTCCACGTGGTATACAAGAAGGCCGTTATCCGGCAGGGCTGAGTCCCATCCTTCGCTGCTTCTCGCTTCAAGGACAAAATACTCCCCTTCATTCTCCGTAAGTACCTTATATGCGGCATTTTCCTGAACCGGGGCAAGCGTGATGGCTCCGGATTCCGACAGTACCTCAAGATCCGGCATCCAGCCCAGCATATTGCGCTCTGTGGCGCTGAAATACGGCGGGCATTTGCCGCTGTCCAGATAAGAACCGTTGCACATAACGTCAAACCAGTTGGTTGCGCCGTTATCTCCGCCGTTTTTCTCGTAATCCGTGTCGTAGAAATCCGGCAGGCCCAGGGAATGGGCAAACTCGTGGGTGGTGGTGCCGATTCCGCACATATTCTTTCCATCGGCCCCGGAAAGTTCCGACGTGCAGAAATAATTGCCTATATTCACTCCGTCGAAGGAGCCTGTGCCGGTTGACTGGTGGGGCCAGATGGACTCCTCCCCCGCTCCTTCGGCCTCGTTATGGCCGGCGTAATAGAGAAGGATCATATCTATCCTGCCGTCGCTGTCGGTGTCGTAATCGGCAAAATTGACTTCGTCGTCAAGTTGCGCGCAGGCCTCCTTGAGGGCGGCGGCAACGGATGAGGTCTGGTCATAGTAGGCCGATGAATGAGTGAGGTTTACGGGGCCGTAAACGTCAAACTGCGGACGGTAAAGCCCCTTGGAATTCTCTATGTAGTAGTCCCTCACGGAGCCGTGACCGCCGTTTTCAGAGTACCCGGGCTGGTTCAGGAGGTTGTCAAAACGGGTTCTGGGGTCATCTATCACAAACGTTGAGTCCGTGAAGTTCACAAGGATGGCAAGGATTTTCCTGTCGCCGAAGTTGGTTTCAGGGGCGGTGTCATAGGAAGACCACTTTGCCCTCAGGCCGATGTTTCTTCTTCCAAGGGCTGTCCTGTGCTGGGGGACGGTTTTTCCGGAAGGACGCCAGAAGCCGTCCTCCCCTTTTTCCACTATGGTGCCGTTTGCGTCAGTCACCCAGTGGCAGTATTCGTCTCCGTGGAGAGTGAGCGTGATGGTGGTGCCGTCCGGCTGCCTTACGTTGCGGGAACCGGGGCGCGCGGGTATTGCAAGGGCTATGGCCGATACTGCAAATAAAAGCGAAATGGATGCGATTATCTTTCTCATAGCCTAGAACCTTATTACATAGAAGACTGTGTCGGAGGAAGATGAGAGGATGAGTTTCTCCTCCCCTGTCTGCCTCACCCTGAACTGCAGTTCCTCCGAGGACTGGGTTTCTCCTGCGAGGATTGTAGAGAAGGTGGCGGTGAAAACCCCGTCAAGGACTAGCTCTGAAGGGATGGGGCCTATCTCCTTCACCAGGAGCGACGCCGGCTCCACAAAACGGAACCAGGCCTCCCCCGCAGCCTCGTACTTATTCATCTGGGAAACCCCGGGGGTATAGGTGTAGAGGGGTTCATCGGCCACCGTCCATATCCCGAAAGCCTGCGGAAGGCCCTTGGCGTCCTGAAGGATGATGACGCTTGAGACAAGGGTTCCGGCATTTTTGAAAAGTACGCTTGCATAGCGTTCCTCTGCAATGTTTGCATCCACATTAAGCGTTACAGTCTTTGCCTTGAAAGCCTTTGTTTCAACGTAATGTATCCAGGGGACATCGGTTTCAACGGTGAAATCATCAAGGTTTGTTTCAAGGGGAATATCTACGCTTCCGCCCGCTGCCACAACGTGGGCCGATTCCGAGGCGATGCGGATTTCTCCCTTCACGCAGTTTATGGATGCAAGGGTGGTGTAACCTGCGCCGTCGGAAGCAAGGACTATTATTTCCGTGCTCACAATGGTCTCAGGAGCAGTAACCGTAATTACGCCTGAATAGGCGTCTGAAGGCGTTACGGAGGCAATCCAGCCGCCCTGGCCGAATGCCTTCACAACATTGGAATCGGAGCCTCCCGTGATGGTGTAAGGGATTTCTATGCTGGAGCCGGGAGTAACAAGGACTATCTCTTCCTTCCCGAAGGATATAGTCAACTGCACAAAGCGGGGCACGTTGATTGTCTCTCCGTTTCTTAGTTTTATAATCACGTACTGGCTGCTGGAAGTGGTGTCAATATCTTCCACGGGGCCTTCGTCTACGGGATCCGCGCTGGAATACTCATAGAGTTTTTTCCATATGGCGCCGTTGTCATAGGACACCCACCAGAATCCTCCTTCTATTTTTAGGAGCGGGGTATTGCCGTCCTTGCCATTGGTTCCATTGGTGCCGTTCTGACCATCCTGTCCGTTCTGGCCATCGGCCCCGTCCTTACCGTCTTCTCCGTCTTTGCCGTCCTTGCCGTCCACTCCGGAGGCCCTCACCTTGTTGCCGTTGCCGTCAAGGAGCCACTCCCCGTCAAGGGTCCAGTACCAGAGGCCGTCCGTGAACTGCTTCACGCCTATGACGGGAGAATGACCGTCCTGGCCGTTTTCTCCGTCCTTTCCATCCTTGCCGTTCTCACCGTCTTTACCATCGGCCCCGTCCTTACCGTTTTCTCCGTCTTTCCCGTCTTTCCCGTCTTTCCCGTCTTTGCCGTTATGGATACTGATGGTATTGCCGTCACTGAAAACCAGTTCCCAGAAGGTTTCGCCGTCCAAGGTGATTTCATTGACGGAAAGGAGTTTATTTCCCTTCTCAAGGGCCGTCACAATTTCCTTAAGGCCGGAAATGTCCTGGTTGATGGCGTCAAGGCGCTTTTCCACTTCCTCCATCCTTTTCTGAAGGTCTGCGATGTCCTTTCTGATGGCGCTGTCGTCATAGGTTGCGGTGCAGGCCGTAACCATCAGCGACACTATAAGGAATGCTTTAGATAATCTTCTCATATTATTGTTATCCAAGATGTTCTATAAGAATCTTTATACCAATCCCAATGAGGATCACGCCTCCCAGGATCTCAGGTTTTACCTTGCGTGTAACAGTGTCTCCAAAGCGCACTCCAAGGGCAAAACCTATGAGGCTCATAACAAATGACGCGGCCCCGATAAGAGCCAGCGGAACCCACAGCTCAGATACCTCATTATATCCCGTGCAGGCGAAACTGATGCCTATTGCAAGGGCGTCTATGCTGGTTGCGACGGCAAGGAGAAGTTGGGATTTGAGCCCATAAGGGTCAATGGTCTTGTCCTCCTCCTTCTTGAAGGCATCGGCAATCATCTCTATGCCGATTACGGCAAGAAGGCCGAAGGCTATCCAGTGGTCCACGGCCTCCAGATACCCGGCAAAGCGGCTTGTGAGGAGCCAGCCTATGAACGGCATCAGGGCCTGGAAAAACCCAAAGAGAAAAGCCAGGCGCATCATAAGCCCGGCTTTGTATTTCCCAGTGATGACCCCGCAAACTACAGAGACCGTGAAACAGTCCATAGCCAGCGCAAGGGCCAGTAGAATAAGTTCCAACATTTATGCTTCAGGTGCATTTTTGGTGGGAGAAGGTCCAAGCCTGGATTCTGCCACGTTGATAATGTAATCTCCGGTTTGCTCGCACTCCCCTATGAGGTCACTGAAGATATTGCCTTCGTCGTAACTGTATGCGCCGTGGTCCAGTTTCTCAACGTTCATCTGCTTGAGACGGTTGCGGCAGGCGTTGATGTTCTTCTCCGCTTCCATACAGTAATCAATGCTTATATCTTCCTTGTGGCCGCCAAGTGCAAGGTTCATACGGTTGAGGGCGGTGTCTATGAGGGAGAACATCTCCTGCACGCCGGCTTCCAACTGGTTGTTGAAGGTGATCTTCTGGTCACGCTTGCGCTTTAGGATGCGGGCAAGGTTGAAGTTGCTGTCGCCAAGGGATTCAAGTTCACTGATGGAACGGAGCATCCCGCGGATCTTGGCCTTGGTTTCATCGGAAAGGTGGGCGTCTCCTACCTCACCAAGGTATTTACCGATCTCGTTCTCCATCTGGTCGCTCATCTCCTCTCCCTTCTTGATACGCTCGAAGAGGGCGTCGAAGGCCTTTTCATCGGCCGTCACATAAAGTTCCTTCACAAGGCCGAACATACGCTGCATCTTCTCTCCAAACACTGCAATCTCCTTCTGGGCCTGGAAAACGGAAAGTTCCGGAGTTTTCATAATACCGCTGCGGATATACTGCAGGCGGAATTCGTCATCTTCGTCGGTCTTCTTGGGCTTGATGATGAGGCACACCAGTTTCTCGATCTGGGGAATGAACCAGATGAGAACCGCCGTATTGATGACGTTGAAGCAGGTGTGGAAGGTTGCAAGGGCAAAGGAAAGTTGGGTGGGACTCTGCTCCGCCGCAGTGGGATCCATTCCAACGATGCCGCAGACCATCCTCACGAACGGGAAGAAGAATATGAGCACCCAGATGACGCCGAATACGTTGAACAGAAGGTGTGCCATAGCCGTGCGCCGGGCCTGCGTATTTGCGCTCATTGCCGCCAGGTTTGCGGTGACTGTGGTGCCGATATTCTCACCCATAACAAGCGCGATACCCTGATAGATGGTGATGGCTCCGGTGGCGCAGAGGACCATTGTGATGGCCATAAGGGCAGCCGAACTCTGTACCATTGCGGTAAGGATGGTTCCTATGAGAAGGAACAGGAGGATGGTGCCGTAATTTGTCTGGAAACTTGCGAAGAAGTCCACCACGGCGGGTTTACTTGCAAGGTCCATTTCCACGCCCGTTGCTTTGAGCATACCCAGGGCAAAGAGGAGGAAGGAAAGGCCGAAGAGGAAATCTCCCACATACCTGTGCTTCCCAAGTTGGATGAGGATGATACCCACAACGAAGGCCGGCCACACTACGTTTGTGATGTTGAACGAGAAACCGGCCGACATAATCCAGGCGCTGAGCGTGGTGCCTATATTGGCGCCCATAATTACGGAAATTGCCTGGCTCAGGGTAAGGAGCGCGGCATTGACGAAGGACACCGTCATAACGGTTGTTGCGGCCGATGACTGTACGGCTACGGTGACAAGGGCGCCGGTAGCCACGCCTGAGAAGCGGTTTTTGGTCATGGAGCCAAGCAGGTGACGGAGTTGGGGACCGGCCATTTTCTGGAGGGCCTCACTCATTACCTTCATTCCGAATATGAGAAGGGCGATTGAGCCCAGGAGTTTCAGTACGATCAGCATACGGTTAAGGTTAGGGTTTATCCTTACAAATATACCATTTTTCAGGGAAACTCCTTAATTTTTTTGTACCTTAGCACGTAAGTTTTTTCCTATGCATCCTAAATTCATACTGGTATCTGAGCCTGAAAGGCCCCTCACAGGCACTTTTGTGTATGGAATGGTATTCCAGCACAAGGACCTTGTGAAGGGCTACGTGAAGGTGCATGGAGGCGGCTGGTACAATAAGGACGATGCCGCCAGGACCATGACTCTCTACGGCAGTTCCGGAGACTACGGAGCCCCCAGGCTTTCCTTCCTTAACAGGATTCCGGAAGAGCTCAGGGGCTACAGGTTCTTTTATTCCCCAATTTGGGGACTTCCCGGCAACGAACTTGATCTCGCTGATGTAGAATGGATATAAAACGAAGAAGAGGCTGACCAAAAAGTCGATATGACTTAGGTCAGTCTCTTTTTTTATGTGGA
>R27__coassemble_1805_pt1 | contig 9241 bp, 8 predicted proteins | sample R27__metabat2_high_PE_018 | metagenome-assembled genome bin R27
CATGGCAGGAGTGTATCTATCGCCTCTTTGGCGCACGAATTTTATCCACTCCTCGTAAAAATCAGGATTTCTAAACAGCGGGCTTATTTTGTTCATTTCTTCTTTTGTTTGATTGTTACTTTGTTCTATTATTATTTGTTGTGCCGGGTTATCCAGAGATGGATTATCCGTCTGTGGCATTTCCCGGAAGATGTATTCCCGGCGGAGAATCTGGCCGATGTCGTTGCGGACTAGCTCTTCGGCCAGATATCCCTTGGCTTTGAGGCCCCGGAGAGTTGACTGGATGGCGCCTTTGCTCTCCATCAGGAAGCCGGAGAGTCCCGTAACGGTAAGCGCCCAGTCCTCAGGAAGGCTGAACACGACGGCCAGCATTCCTTTCTCTTTCAGGCTTAACTCCGGTGTCTGGAGCGTTTCCCGCGCCAATGTCCCGTACGGCGCGGAGGATGGACGGTGTATGAGTTTCATAACCGGCCCTCCTCCTGACGGATGTCGCGCTGCCGATGCTGGTATTCATCGGCCAGCTGCCTTGCGAGCGGGGCGTTGAAGACAATCTTCTTGCCCACTTTTGAAATGATGGCCGGCTTAAGTACGCCCTGCCTCTTCAGATCATAGATGGTACTGGCACAACAGCCTATGTACGCCGCCAGGTCCTGGACCCCATAGACGTACTTCACAGTTTCCACCGAAGTGCCGGTCACATCTTTCCCTTCTGTCGCCGCCATCCTGAAGATGGCCACGAGCTCCTCTCCCGTCATATGTAACACATACTTACTGAGGAGACTTTCATTGTCATGTCTTTCCATGATCTTAAAAGTTTAATTGTTAATGTATATAAATTCAACCGGACAGAGACTGCTGGGCAGTGGCTCTATCCGGCTGCAAATGTATACAATATTTTTAGAAAAACAAAACCTAACTAATTGATATACAATGTGTTAAGTTCTATTTGGTTTCTAAGTAATCGGAGCGTTATTTTTTAGAAGTCATTTCGAAGTCTCTTGAAAATACCACTCCACTTTTTGTTTGTCGGCCTGGTGGGGTTTAGCCAGCCTGAGGGCGTCGGGAGTATTGAAAGACAAGACGTCCTTTGGGTAGTAATCCTTTATCAGAAGAGCGGACATACGGTGAAAGGAAAGACGGGGACGAAGATACTGGCCGTGCTTGAGAATGAAGTTCAGGAGCTCCTGCCCTTCCGGCGAATCCATAGGATGCTCTTTGTCGTGGCCGCCGATAATGTAATCATTTACTTTGGCGAAGAACGCTTTATCAGTGAAACAATCGGCAAAAGAAGCTATAGGCGTGGGCGTTTTCCTTCCTGCAGGGCTCTTTTTTACCTGGAAATTCTGCCGGAGAGCGCAAAATGCAACCAGAAAGCCCAGCAATATCAGCACAACGGATAACATGGGCCAGAATCTCGGAAAGGCGACAATCAAGGCGGGAAGGCTCAGACCACCCAAGATGCCCCATATGGTACGGTTATACCTTTTGCACCAGTTCACCTCTTCCGCCGTCATCGTCTCCGGGTCGATGGGATACGGATACAGAAGCTTCTTCCAGCGTACATCCTTGCGGTGCCAGAGGTCCTTGTATTGTTTGAAGAAACCTTTGAATGTCATCTTTGCCATAAACCCGAACTTTTTTGCGAAGATAGTGATTCTTCCGCAATTCCGGCAACAGACGGTCGCTTCCTGGGCCCTTTCGCGGAGCCCGGGAAGCGTCCGTCTGTAACCGGCCCGCTTGCTTGTGCGGGCCGGTGGTGACGGTGTGGGCTATATTGCTCTTCTCCGTTTAAAAGTAAAGGGGAATTTCCCCATGTCAGTGATTTGACAAATATTCCTTCAATACGTCCTGACCTGCTGCAGTGAGTCGGTATTTTTGAGTGGGACTCTTCGGTGATTCCGGTTGGGTTTTTTCTACAAGGCCTAAAGCTTCTGCCGGGTTCAAATAATTATCAAGAAACTTGTCACGGCTATTAAAACTCATGACGCTCATCATTTTGCGCACAGACATCTCGTCTGTCAAGATTTCAAGCAGACGCAAGACATTTGCCGATACTTGTCCCCTACTTGTCCCCTTACTTGCCCCCTTACTTGTCCCCTCATCCTGTCCGGGCTTCTCTTTACGCCAGATAACCACGCGGAAATCTTCTTCTTGGTGATATTCCGGCTCCTTCAGGCCCTTACCCTTACAGAGGTTTACGATATCCTCTGTGCCTGTCCCAACCTTATCTATGTAGCCAGCCCAGAACATCGGGTCTGCCAGAAGCGGATTGGCGGGAAGCGACTTGTGCGGCTCAAGAAGCTTTTTAACGGTTAGCCCATAGGGCAGTTGTCCGGGGTTCCATACTTCCAGGCGATTGCGGAACAACATTACCTGCACGCTGGCATTGCTCGTATAATCACGATGACAGACGGCGTTTACTATGGCTTCCTTAACTGCATCGTAAGGCAGTTCATATTCAGTGGGGACTTCAGCTGTCTCTCCTTCTGCGCGCGTTCCGGTCCAGTTGTCAATACGGCTCATTACAAAGGATGTTGCCTGGTCAATCATTTCAAAGACGGTTCCCCGGTAAATCTGATAACTGGGCAGAGGTTTCTCTACGACATTTCCATAAAACTGTACACACTTCACCTCGGAAGTGATGAAGAACCGTTGCGGGCGTTTGCCAAACAAAAGAATGGCGGCGTTGGCAATCCGTCCATTTTCGTCCATGAGGGACAAATGGGTTAGCAATTCAGTCGGGGTAGAGTCTAGCGGTAGAGGGAAACCTCGTTTCTTTCTGGCGGTGCGGATAAATGTGGACATTTTCTCCTCATCAAGATCACCCAGCGTTGCTTTTGTGTCGAAGGCGGCGTCGAACGGCTGCCACCGGATGTATTCCTTTTCCTCCAGATAGCGAACCAAGGCGGCATAAACGGAGGCCCTCAAGTCCTCGATGCTCGCAAATGTTTTGCGGACAATGTCACGTTCGGCCTTCTGAATCAGTGCCGTCTCCTTAGGATGGCGTTCTTGTTCATCCGTGCTCTTGATAAAGATAAGACGCGATTTATGCAGTTCTGCGGCAAGATTATATTCTCTTTCCGTCGGAGAGACGCCTTCGGCATCCTCGTAACCATACTTAATGCCGTAGAGTCCAAGGTAAATGTCGGCCGCTTCAACCTCGCTCAAGTACACCTGCTGCGGGGATGCCTCGTTAGCCGGGACATCCTCGAAAATGAAGGTCTCAAAGAACTTGCCCAAGAGAGCATCAGTCCTTATGTAGTTGTTCAGCATGGCCCTCTCTTGGGCAAATTCGCTCTGAACGCTGCTGATGAAGATTCTTATCCTTTGCATGCGTGTCTTAGTCTTCCTACAAAGATATGTATTCTTCTTGATGTCGCAAAATGCGAGGTCAAATTAAGGAGTTGAATTTGGTCATGGATTCGGCCTTGATGGAGTCCACGATGTCAATATAGGGCCGCATGGCTTTATAGTCGCTGTGGCCGGTCCATTTCATCACCACGTCAGGGGCGATGCCCAGGGAGAGGGCGTTAACGATGAAGGTGCGGCGGCCGGTATGGGTGCCCACTTTAGCCCATTTTGGGAATACCTCGTCTGTGCGAGTGCTGCCCTTGTAGGTTGTGATGCGGATTTCTTCATGGATGCCGGAGAGCTTGCACAGTTCCTTTACGTCCCTGTTCATGGCCTGGTTAGTAAGGTTAGGCAGAGCTTTGTTGTCTTTGAAAGGAACGTCCTTGTACTTCTCTAGGATGGCCTTGGTGATGTCGTTCAGTTCGATGGAGATGCTGTCGGCCGTTTTAACAGTGGTGACTTCAATGTGGTCCCCCTTGATGTCGCTCCGGCGAAGGTTATTGGCGTCGGAGTGCCTGAGGCCGGAGAAGCAGCAGAAGAGAAAGACATCACGTACTGGATCCAAATAAGCATTGTCGCCGGAGAGTTCAACCGCCCGCACTTTGCCCAATTCTTCCTTGGTAAGGTAAATGACTTTTTTCTGCGTTCTCTTAAGCGTGGGCCGGAATTCCTTGTAGGCCTTGTTGGTATTATATCCTTTTTCCGTAGCCCAGTTGAGGAACCAGCGCAGATATCCCAGTTTCTTCTCGATAGTGGAGTTCCTGAGCCCGGTGATATCCTCATGGTCATAGTCCTTCATATCGCCCTTTTTCTTACGCGGTGTGCGCAGTTTCTTGGTATCCCGAAGATACACGACAAACTCCGTAAGCGCCGACTCAGTGAGAGATGAAAAGGAAATGTCTTTCCTAAAGGCTTTAAGGTCCACTTTGAGCGCATCCATCTTTTCAAGCGTGGCCGGGGTCCAGGCGTTTTTCTCACCAGCTTCCGTGCAAAACTGAGTGAAACAGTCCCAGAAGGAAATCACCTTTGGCTTCACCTCGCGTTTCTTCGGCTCCGGTTCCGGCCTTTTGGGCAGGATGCCGGACATGCGCTCCTTGTACATCTTTGTCACTTCAGAAGGTGTGGGAATCTTCTCGTTTATCTCGAAGTACTTGAACACCATGTCCATCTGGTCCTTCGCCTTCCGGAGTTCGTCGTTGATGGTAAGGTCCGTCTCTCCCTTGGGCCCGGTATAACCAGGCTTCACCAACTCTTTCTCTTCATCCCAGCACAGAGGAGAAGACAACTGACATCCGGTGGAGAGGTCTATCCGCTGGCCGTTGAAGCTTACTCTGAAGCGAATCTGGTACTTGTTTTTGTCTTTGCCGTAGGCAAAGAGGCTGAATGCCGCACTGCGTTTGATTTTCATATTGCGTCTTCTCCGCGTAGCTAAAAATATCCCAAAAATATCCCGATTTCGGGTGGAGCCACCTAACTCCGACTGCAAAAATACGCAATAGAAACCATTAAAACAAGGGGCTCTGGAGGGGATTGGTTATCATTTTCGAATCTCGGTCTCTCCGCAAAAAAAGACAGCCTGACCGGCTGTCTTTTTTCGTAGAGAGACTTGCCCACATTGCCGCCAAAAATGCCATATCGTGGAAAAGTTGTATATTTGCTTGGAAAACAATCAGTATGAATAAACTCGTTGTCATCAACGCCTGCGTCCGTCAGGCCGATTCCCGCACTCTCCGCATAGCCGAGCCCCTCATTGGGGCACTCGGAGAGCGCTATGAGATCACCCGCTATGATCTCCCTGAGATGGAAGGGGTCGTCCCCCTCACGCCTGCGCTCTTCGAGGGGCGAGGTCGGGGAGAGATTCCTGCCTGGGCCCTTGCTGCCGCCAAGGCAATAGCAGCGGCGGACCGCATCCTCATAGCGGCTCCGTTCTGGGATATGAGTTTCCCGGCTGTGCTGAAGGCTTTCTTCGAGCAGGTCTCCCTCTTCGACGTCACCTTCACGGACACCGGCTCCACCTGCAAGGGGCTCTGCAAGGCCCCGAAGGTCCTCTATATCACTACCCGCGGGATGGATATCCAGACGGGAGACCCCCGGGAGCAGGCAACGCCCTACCTGAGTGCCCTCGGGTCCCTCTGGAACCTCGGGGAACTGACCACCATCGCAGCCTGCAATTTGGATTACCTCCCGGAGGAAGCCATCGAGGCCAAGATATCGGCCTGCATCGCCAGGGGTCTGGAACTGGCAGAGAACTGGTAGGAGATGACACGCGTAGCATGCATAGGAGACAGCATCACCTGGGGGTTCACCCTCATGGCCCCCTGGCGTGACAGCTACCCGGCCCTCCTGGGAAGGCGCCTCGGGGAGGGCTACGAGGTCCGTAACTTCGGCTACAACGACGCCTCAGCGCGCTTCGACGCGGACACCCCGTATGTCAGGAAACGCGTCTATAGGGAGAGCCTCCGGTGGAACCCTGACATAGTGCTCATCATGCTCGGAAGCAACGACACCAAGAGGCGCAACTGGGACCCCGCGGTCTTCCGGAGGGACTACCGCGCCCTCGTGGAGTCCTACAGGGAGCTCCCATCACGGCCCAGGGTCATCCTCATAGCCCCCATCCGGATCTTCAGGATAGGAGGCATCCCCCTCATGGGCCTCTACCCCGAGACCATGGAGGACGGGGTCCGTCCGGCCATCAGGGAGATAGCGGCCGAGATGTGTCTTGAGCTCATCGACCTTCGGGACATCTTCACGGACTCTCATTACATGCTTGACGGCGTGCATCCGCAGCGCTCAGGAACGGAGAAACTCGCGGAGGCGATATATTCCGGAATCAAATGGTAAACAGGCTTAACATACGTGACGCCCGCCCCGGGGATGCCCCCTTCCTCGCGAAGTGCATCCTCTCGAGCATGCATCTCTACGACTTCGAGACATACCCCTCCGACGACATGGCGGGGATCCTCTCACGCCTCACAGCCTCAGAGACCCTTGAGGACACCCTCTACACCTTCAGGAACACCCGTGTGGCGGAGCTTAACGGGACGCCTGCTGGAGCCCTCCTGTCCTATCCCGGGGAGGAGTACCTTGTCCGCAGGGAGAGGACCTTCCGGGAGTTCTGGCCGGAGTATTTCTCAGAGCACGCCGATGACGACCCCGAGACGGACCCCGGAGAGTGGTACCTGGATTCCCTCGCGGTCATTCCCGAGTACCGGAGGATGGGGATCGGTAAGGCCCTCCTCCAGGACGGCATCCGGAAAGGGCTCTCGCAGGGGTTCAACAGGGTGGCGCTTGTGGCGGACCCGGAGTACCCCCATCTTGTCAGGCTCTACAAGTCGCTGGGGTTCGCCCCGGATGGGACAAGGCACGCCTTCGGGACGGATTTCCTGAGGATGGTCAGGAGGGACGATGGTCAGATTCTTTCCGACTCTCTCCTCAGATACGACCTCGGCGAAGGCGTGGAGGCCTTCTCCCCCGAAAGGGATGCCGTCCTTCCCTACCCTGTCACCCAGGGGCACCAGGTGCACGGCAGCCGCATAGCCGTCGTGGACCGTCCGGGGATGACACGGGAGGAATTGGAAGGCTACGATGCCCTCATGACGTCCCTCCCCGGGGTAGCCATAGGAGTCCGGACAGCCGACTGCGTTCCTGTTCTTCTCTATGACCCTGTGAAGAGGGCCGTTGCAGCCGTCCACGCAGGCTGGAAAGGGACTGTCCTCCATATCTCCGAGGGGGTCATCGAGGCGATGAAGCAGGAATATGGTACGGAGCCCTCCGACCTCAGGGCGGTCATAGGGCCGTCCATCGGCCCGGAGAGCTTCCAGGTGGGGGAAGAGGTGGCCGCGAAGTTCAGGGACGCGGGCTTCCCCATGGACAAGATATGGTCCTTCAAGGGCGCAGGTGACGGGACCCCCATGTCGGGAGGGCATCACATCGACCTCTGGAGGGCCAACCGCTGGCTCCTTGAGGAGGCCGGGGTCCTTCCCGGGAACATCCGGGTGGCAGGGATCGACACCTTCACCACTGAGGCCTTCTTCTCGGCCAGGAGGGAGGGCACCGGTTGCGGGAGGACCGTCAGCGCGATAAGGCTCGTTTAATTTTACCTCACCGCTATGCACTCTATCTCCACGAGGGCTCCCTTGGGGAGGGCCTTCACTCCCCCCTCGGGGAACGCTCCCGTCGCGAGACCTATTTCAACCTTCCAAAATCATCCCAGCCGGGAAACATTTTGGCATCGTGACAACTCTGGACGAACTTTTGTAGGGCCTTCCGGGCCTCCTCTTCCCGGTTTGACTGCCGGTAGTGCTGAATGTAATCCACACGGATGCGACGGTATGTCTCAGGAAATGAGTTGTAGCCAGCCCAAGCCTTTTCATCGGCCTTAATTGCGCTGAGCACCCAATCTTCATATACAAATATGGAGGGATCCAGGTCTGGGGCGACGGCCAGCCCTGCGGGGGTCATATCCCCTATCTTTACCAGACGACGGCAGCGGATCAGGTTTCTCTCACACCAATTGCTCTGCTTGCGGCGTGGCGTGAAATGCTGGACGGGCTTTCCGTCGTCGATGCGTTTCATAGTACTGTCTATCCACCCAAAGCAGAGAGCAACCTCCACGGCATCAATATACCGCACCACTCCCGGACAGTCTGCCGCGCCCCGGTTTACCCGCAGCCAGAAATCACTGACTTTGCCGTGATTCTCCTGATACCACCGGTACAACTCCTCGCGGGTGTGTATGTCAAGCAGGTTGGTTATGTCCACTACTGGATGTACTTTGTGATGAGGCGTACGATGAGGCCCTGGAGGGACTCAACCTGGTACTCTCCCACGGAAGCCTCAATGTGTTCTCCGCCCACGCCGCTGTCATCGGTGAGGAAGACGTAGGTGCCGCCGGTGAGGATTGCAAACTGCCTGCACATGAACTCACAGTCCTTCTCAGAGGAACTGCAGAAAACGGGAATAATCTTGATGCCCTTGGCGGCATACTGCCTTACGGAATTCTGGAGGCTCTCTATCACGCCCTGGTGATCCTTGTGAGCCGGAGCGTCAAGGATGATGAATGCCATCTTTGAATAGGCCGATGAATGCCACTGAAGTTGCGTCAGGCCAACTTCCAGGGCGGTGTGGACGGCCTCGGGGATATCTCCGCCGCCATCGGCATACTGCTGTCCGATAAATGCCACAGTAGAAGAAATATCGGTTGTGAAGGGAGAGAATTTGGTAAGGTATTCGTCGCCGTCGGCATCCCTGTAGAAGACCGTGCCGGTGAAGATGGTGCGCTCCGTCTCCATAAGGGAAACCTTGTCAAGGATGAGCCTGAGGTCACTCTTCAGGAAGGCGATTTCATCGGCCATAGAGCCGGTTGCATCCACTATGAAAGCAATGTCCACGTTGTTACTGAGTGACTGGGCAGGCTCAACCGTATACTCATTCACGACGGGTCCCTGCTGGGAGTCCCAGGTCCAGATGGCAGGAGCGTTCTGCTGCTCCACGCCACTGATCACCACGCGGCAATCGGCCACGGAAACGGTGCTCTGGATATCTGTAGCGGCTATCCAGAGATTGGCTTCACCGCTGTTGTCAGTGACGGCTTCCCAGCAGATCTCCTCCCCTTTCATAAGTTTCACGGGAAGGCACTTTGCGGGGTTGCCGTTGGCATCTACAGTTTTTACGGCAATGCGCTTTGAGGTGTTGAAGCCCCAGTAGCCGTTATAACTTGAGAAGTTTCCGGTCATCAGTTTGCCCCAGAAATCCCAGTTCAGGAGGGCGTTCCATTCCGCCGCGGTGATGACGCCGGGCTCTCCGTCAAAGTTGCCCCCCTGGCCGCCGCCGGCATCGCCGCCGTAATCTCCGCCGGCGGATGTGCCGGAGTTGTAAGCAGGCTGGGAAT
>R27__coassemble_1836_pt1 | contig 9138 bp, 8 predicted proteins | sample R27__metabat2_high_PE_018 | metagenome-assembled genome bin R27
GATCAAGTGGCTCACCACTAACGACGAAGTCAACTGCTTCTGGGTGAAATCAGTATCTTCCTGGCTCCGAAGGGCAAGGAAACCTATGTGCACAGTTTCAAGAACGGTGACTTCGGCGTAACCGACGACGGCGCGGAAGAGGTCCAGCCGCTTGTTGACCAGGGCATTACCTGGGAAGTGGAGGTTGAGTCCGCAATGCACTTCTTCTATATGAATCCCAACGCAGGTCTCATGATTGGCCGCGCCTGGGGCGCAAACGCAGCCGCGGAAACCGCCAAGAGCGCAAGGATGTGGACGGAGAGTTTCTCCTCCAAGAAGATTGCTTCCGTAACAGTGAACACCGCCCGCTTCGCTCCTGAGGACGGCGAGGACAAGAGCGCCGCAGAAGTTTCCCTGTACATCGGAGGCGTAAAGATTGGCGCCACGCACTCCCTTGTAAACGATATGAAGGCATACACGTTCACCGCTCCGGATCCCGTGGGCGGACTTCTTGAGATCAAGTGGCTCACCACTAACGACGAAGTCAACTGCTTCTGGGTGAAATCAGTACAGGTAATCTATGAGGAATAAAATCCTCCTCGTTATCACGGCGCTTTGCGCGCTTGTCTCTTGCGGCAGGTCTGAGGTTTTCTCAGACTTTGCCGCATCTGTAAGCGTATCGATGACGGAGAATCCGTTGAGGGCCGCCGTAGACCTTGTCTTTGAGAAGGACTGCAGTTACCGGATTATGTACTGGAAAGCCTCCGAAGGATTTGATAAGGCCAGACAGACGGAAATATACCGGGCATCGGCCGGAAAGGCAAGGCGTATTATCAAAATCCTTTATCCCGAAACTGAGTACCGCGTAAAGGTTGAAATTAACGGAGTGCTTGATTCCTATGAACTATCCTTCACCACGGGAAGCATACCGCCGGAAGTGCCGGTGTACAATGTCCTGATTGACAATGGAGGCCCAACTGAAGGCTATCTTCTCCAGTGGCAGGCCACAAGCCCCGGATACCTTACCTTCTGCGATATGGACGGAAAGGTGGTGTGGTATGAGGTCTTCGACCAGGCGGTAAGGCACGTCTACTATGACCCTTCCAGGAAGGAATTCGCCGTTCTTACAGGCTTCAGGGAAGGTGTAAACAGCAAGCAGTTCCAGCGCCTCTGTGACAAGATCCTGGTAGTGAACCTGGACGGGGAGCGCGTCATAGAATGGACGGCGTCGGAGGAGAATGTCCCCTATCCTCACCACGACATCAAGATTATGCCGGACGGAAATCTCATCTTCTTCAACGCCGTGGAAAAAGACGGGCTGTGGGGAGACGGATTCACAATTACGGACAGGACCGGCAAGGTTCTGAAGGAATGGGACATTTTCTCCGAACTGGATCCCGCAACGGATACCTGGCTCAACATTACCGACTTCAGTTATGATCTTGTGCACGGGAATTCCGTGAACTGGGATACCGACGGCAATTTCTATATCACCCTCAACCGGTACAACGAACTTTGGAAAATTGACGGAACTTCCGGAGATGTTATCTGGCGTTTCGGGGAGCACGGAAATCTGACGTTTAACGGCTCCTGGCCCCTTGGTGGTCTTCATTCGGCCGTTCCCCTGGTTCCGGACAGGGTACTGGTGTACAACAACGGCGCAGGGGAAAACCCCAGTTCCAGGGCCCAGATTTACAAGGTCACCGGCAGGACAGCCACCCTGGAGTTGGACGTTCCCGTGGCCACGGAGTACAGCAGCAGAGACCGCAGCAACGTGGAACTGCTGCCTTACGGAAAAACGCTTCTGTTTGCCAGTACGCTCGCGCGCAAATGCGTTTTCACAGACCTCGAGGGAAACCCTCTGAAGGTGATTTCTAGATCAGGAATCGCTTACAGATCACACTATTTTGAAGATGTCAGTTTTTAACGGAAAAACAATCCTGATTACGGGCGGAACCGGAAGTTTCGGGTCTGCCGCGCTTAGGAGGATGCTCTCCTATGGCGCCGGAGAGGTAAGGATACTCTCCAGGGATAAGGCAAAACAGGATGCCCTGAGGGAACTCTACCCTTCAGAGAGCCGCATCAGATTCATTGCCGGAGATATTTTGAAGGCCGATATCTGCCGTGAGGCCGTGGCAGGGGTGGATTTCATCTTCCACGCCGCAGCGATGAAGGATATTCCGGGCTGCGAAAAAGACCCCCTGGGGGCCGTTGAGACCAATATCCTTGGGACAGCCACGCTTCTTAAGGCAGCCGTGGAGGCCGGCGTAGAGGCCGTTGTGTATCTTTCCACGGACAAGGCCGCCTACCCCGTGAACGTTATGGGAAACACCAAGGCAATCGGGGAAAAGATTGCAGTTTCGCTCTCAGATAAAGGTACCCGCATAGTGTGCACGCGCTTTGGAAACGTGCTGTGCTCCCAGGGCTCCGTGGTGCCGCTTTGGAAGCGCCAGGTGGCGGAAGGAAAGCCCGTCACGGTCACAAATCCGGATATGACCCGCTTCATTATGACCATCGAGGAGGCCTTGGACCTTGTCCTTTATGCCTTCGAGAACGGAAAGACCGGAGACATCCTTGTAAAGAAGTCCCCGGCGTGTACTATCGGCCTGCAGGCCCAGGCGCTTTGCGAGTTAGAGGGTGGTGCCGGCGTGACGGTTATCGGCCCGCGTCCAGGAGAGAAACTCTATGAGACGCTCCTTACCAAGGAGGAGGGAGCCAAGGCCCAGGATATGGGCGGATTCTTCAGGATTCCGGCCGTGAAGGACCACGAGGATGCCCCACAGGGGGAATTCAACTCGGACAACGCCTACAGGATGACGCTGCCTGAAATCAAGGAAAAACTCCTTGAAGCGATGAATCAGTAAAAATTTTGATTCTATCGCTTGCGATATAAATTTTTTGTTGTATCTTTGCATCGTGAACGATATAAATATGGTTAAAAAAATAATCCTGGCGTGCCTTGTGGCAATGATCGGCCTTGGCTGCGCCGCTAAAAAAGACAAAGATATGGCAAAGATTTACGATTTCAAGACTACCGGCAACAAGGGTGCAGAGGTAGATTTCGCCCAGTTCGAAGGCAAGGTTCTCCTTATTGTGAACACCGCTTCCAAGTGCGGCTTCACCCCCCAGTATGACGGCCTGGAGGCCCTTTACCAGAAGTATAAGGACCGTGGCCTTGTGATCATCGGCTTCCCCTGCGACCAATTCGCCGGCCAGGAGCCCGGTTCCAACGAACAGATAGAGGAGTTCTGCCGCCTCAATCACGGCGTCACCTTCCCCCTTATGGCAAAGACTGACGTAAACGGCGCCAACGCAGAGCCCATCTTCGAGTTCCTGAAGGAGAAGGCTCCCAAGGAGGAGTACAAGGGATTCAAGGCAAAGGCCACCCAGAAACTCCTTAAAGGCATCAGCAAGAGCGTGGAAAAGGACAGCGACATCCTCTGGAACTTCACCAAGTTCCTGGTAGCCCGTGACGGCGAAACCGTGAAACGTTTTGCCCCGGTTGCAGAGCCCAAGGATTTTGAAAAGGACGTTGAGGCATTCCTGTAATGAAGGAACAACTTAAACTTGAAAATCAACTTTGTTTCCGTCTCTACACGGCTTCAAGGCTCATAACACAGGCCTATCATCCGTTCCTTAGCGGGATAGGCCTTACCTATCCCCAGTACCTTGTGATGATGGTCCTGTGGGAGCAGGACGCCCAGCCGGTGAATGATATAGCAAAAAGGCTTTATCTGGAAACAAACACCGTTACGCCGCTTCTTAAAAGGATGGAGGCCCTGGGCTTCCTGTCCCGTGAGCGCGGGGAATCTGATGCAAGGCAGGTCATTGTGAGGCTTACTCCCAAAGGCCGGGAACTGGAATCCAAGGCCGCCTGCATCCCCTTTGAGATTGCCGGCGCGGTTGCCTGCCGGAGCATCACGGAGAAATCCGCCCCGGCGCTGTACCGTACGCTGGACGACCTCATATCGGCCCTTTCCTAAAAAACACCACCCCCTTCCAGAAGTGCTTCTGAGAGGGGGTGGTGAGTTTTAAGTTTCGGAGGGGAACTAGTCCTCTTCCTGCTCCTGGGCAGCGTATTCGGCCAGAAGTTTGGTCTGGACGTCTGCAGGAACCTGAACGTACTCTGCGAACTTCATTGAGAAGGTTGCGGAACCGCCGGTGAGTGAACTCAGGATGGTGGAGTAGCGGTAAAGTTCTGCAAGGGGAACACGGGCGTGGAGCACGGTGAAGCCCTTATCCATATCCTGGTTCATAATCATGCCGCGACGGGTGTTGAGGTCACTCATGCAAGGACCTACGTACTCGTTGGGAGTGATGATGTCCACATTGTAAATGGGCTCAAGGATCTTGGGACCGGCATTGCGGAATGCCTCCTTGAAGGCGTTACGGCCGGCGATGATGAAGGCGATTTCCTTGGAGTCCACGGGGTGCATCTTACCGTCGTAAACATAGACGCGGATGTCACGGGCGTAGGAACCGGTGAGAGGGCCTTCCTCCATCTTTGACTTGATACCCTTAAGGATAGCGGGCATGAAGGAGAGGTCGATGGAACCACCAACAACGCAGTTGTAGAACTCAAGTTTTCCACCCCACTCGAGGTCTGTGATATCCTGGCTCTTGAAGTTGAACACAACGTCCTTGCCGTCTATCTTGAAGTTCTTGGGAGCTTCCTGACCCTCTACGTAAGGGCATACCAGGAGGTGAACCTCACCGAACTGACCGGCGCCGCCGGACTGCTTCTTGTGACGGTACTGGGCGGTTGCAATCTTGGTGATGGTCTCACGGTAAGGAACCTTGGGTGCGTAGAATTCGACGTTCTGCTTGAACTCGTTGGTGAGGCGCCACTTGACGTAGTTGATGTGCTGCTCGCCCATACCGGTGAGGATGGTCTGACGCAGTTCCTTGGAGTATTCCACGTTGATGGTGGGATCCTGTGCGGCAATCTTGTTGAGGGCGTCGCCAACCTTGGCTTCGTCGTTCTTATCAACAGCCTTCACTGCGCAGCGGTACTTGGCATCAGGGAATACCATATGCTTGATTGCCTCTACGCCGTTCTGGGCAAGGGTGACGTCGGTCTTACCGGCCTTGAGTTTCATAACGCAGCCGATATCACCTGCGGCAATGGAGGAAACCTTTTCCTTCTTTGCTCCTGCAACTGCATAGATGGCGCTGAGGCGCTCACTGTTGCCGGTTTCAGGGTTCACGAGGTCTGCGCCCTCGTTGAGGGTACCGCTCATCACCTTGAAGTAGGAAACCTCACCAAGGTGCTGCTCTACGCTGGTCTTGAAGATAAAGAGTGCCACGGGACCTGCGGGATCGCACTTGATGGTGCCGCCGTCCACGGTGGGTTCTTCACGGCCTTCCGGTGAAGGCACTACATTCACGATGAATTCCATCAGGCGCTTGGTGCCCACGTTCTCCTTTGCTGCGGTGCAGAAGACGGGGATGGTCTCACCCTTCTTCAGGCCCTCGCGGAGACCTTCGCGGATTTCATCCGTGGTGAGTTCCATGGTCTCGAAGAACTTCTCCATGAGTTCGTCGGAGCCTTCTGCGGCCTTTTCCATGAGTTCTGCGCGAAGTTCTTCGGCTTCGTCTGCGTATGCGGCAGGGATGTCAAGCTCTGTGCCCTTCCTGTCGTAGAACTTCATGGTTATCACATCCACAAAACCCTCCAGGCCAACGCCGGGAGCAACGGGGAACTGGCAGATGGCGGCCTTTTTGCCGAATTCCTCTGCGATGGCGTTACGGACGCCTTCCCAGTTTGCTTTGTCGTGGTCCAGCTGGTTGACGGCGATGATCATGGGAACGCCATACTGGTCTGCGTAGCGGGCGAAAAGGGTGGTACCCACCTCTATTCCGGCTGCGCCGTTCATGACCATGATTGCCGCTTCAACCACCTTGAATGCGGAAAGTGCGCCGCCGGAGAAATCATCTGAACCGGGAGCGTCTATGAAGTTGATCTTGCAGCCGCCGAACTCTGCGTACAGGGGGGTGGCGTTGATGGACTTCTGGTTGGTCTGCTCGAATTCGGTGTTGTCCGATACGGTGTTCTTTTCCTCTACGGAACCGCGGCGGTCAATAACCTTGCCTTCAAAAAGCATAGCCTCGGAGAGGGTGGTTTTACCGCTGCGGGGTGCGCCAATTAGGACGATGTTGCGGATGTTTTTAGTAGTGTAAGCTTTCATTGTTGTGTATTATGTTTTTGCGTTTTTCTGAGGTAGCCTGCAAATATAATGATTTTTCACGCAAATACAATATTTTTCAGCACTACCCGGCTGCACTACAGGCGGAAGGAAAGACCGGCAGAGACAACTCCGGGGCCCTTGAAGTCCCTGGGGAAGGAATAACGGGCGGTAATACCCATGTTCTTGAACCACACCATGGCCTGAAGGTCCAGGCGGAAGTAGGCGCCGCCCTTTACCAGATAACGCTGGTATTCTTTGATACCATTGTTTGTAATGTCGTTGTAATACTTGTCCCAACCGATACCGGGAGACACCAGGATGGCGGCAGAACCCCCCGATGTGCCGAATCTCTGGATATACCCAAGAGGGAACTTGTATGCAAACCTGGTGACGCGGCTGGCAGTTCCGGAGGAGACCGTTACATTCTGGGCCACAATGTTGTTTTCCATGCCGCGGGCAAAGCTGTATCCCTTCTGCAGGTAGTTGAAGTCAAAAGCCATGTCGAACAGGCCAAGGGTGAACCGGCCGTTTTTCCATGGATTGAATCCAAGGTGAAGCATGGACCATTCAATGCCCCAGCCGCTGGTGTTGTAGCCTTCCGGGGCATTGAGGTTGTGGTTGTAGGTGAAATTAAGATAGGAGAAAGACGAGAGGAATTCGTTTTCCTGTTCCTCTATTTTCTCTTCCCAGTCTTCAAGGATGCGGGATTCCTGTGCATAGGCGCCAAGACATACGGAACCGGCCAAAATGAGTGTAAACAGTTTTTTCATAAGTTATTTGGCGTAAGTTATTTCGCTAATGATATTGGTGGCCTTGCCGTATTTTTCAACAAGCCATAGGACATAGCGGATGTCCACGCAGATGCACCTCTGGAGGGCGGGCTCGAACATGACGTCGGAACTCATGCTCTCCCAGTTTCCGTCAAATGCAAGGCCAATCAGGTTGCCCTTTGCATCAAGCACCGGTGAACCGGAGTTGCCGCCGGTGATGTCGTTGTTGGTGAGGAAGCAGGTGCGAAGGGTGCCGTCTTTTTCGGCCCAGCGGCCATAATCCTTTGCAAGGAGGAGAGACTTGATGCCGGCGGGAAGGATGAATTCGGGGTTGGAGGGGTCTTCCTTCTCCAGGAGGCCCTGGGCGGTGGTGTAGTATTCGTACTTAAGGGCGTCCTTGGGGCTGTAAGGGAGCACGTGACCGTAGGTGAGGCGCATGGTGGAGTTGGCGTCCGGGTACATGGCCTTACCTTTCCCCCACTCCATGAGGGCGGCGGCAAAGTGCTTGCGGGCGGCGTCGTATTTGGAGTTTCCGCCCATGAACCTCTTCTGGTAGTATTTCATGAGCACGGTGACTGCGCTGTTGTAAAGCTCCACGGCGGGGTCGTTCACAAGGGCCTCCAGGCTGGTTGCCGAAGCGCTCAGCTTGTCGTAGGAGGTGTAGATGCTGTTATCAAAGAGATTGCCCACGTATGCGGGGATGTCCAGGGCAGCGAAATCGGAGCCGCCAAGGCCCTGGAGATAGTCTTCCGGCCGGGCGTTCTTCCTGTAGAATTCCAAAAGCGCAACGGCTTCCTTGCGGTCCAGGGGCTCCACATAGTCGCGGTACTGGTCCTTGACGGCCTCTACGGCCTGCTTTATGGCAGCCAGGGTGTCTACGCCGGCGGGCATTCCATTAGAGAAAAGGCGGAAGGTGCTTGCAGCAAGGCCGATAAGCTCAATGCGAAGCGGAGCCTCCGTGAGAAGGGTGATGGCGCGGTTGTCGGCGGCATTGTCCTCTACGTAATCGGCAATGTCCTCGATGGGAGTGCCGTATTTTTCCTTACGGGTGGGATCGGCCTCAATCCAGGCCTTGAGGGCGGCCTCTTTTTCCTCTTCGCGGCCGATTATGCCAAGGTTCTGGAAAGCCAGTTCCTCTCCCTGCCACTTCTTCCAGCCGTTGGCGCTGCCGGCGTATTTATCGGCGTACTTGAGCTGGACCGAAGGGTCTTGACACATGGCCTCCCACATGATGTCCTGGCGCACCGTGCGGGCGTCTATGCGGATGCGGTTGGTCTCTATCATGTTGTCAAGCTGGGCGGCGGTCTGGTAGCGCTGGGTGCGGCCGGGATAACCCATGATCATGGTGTAGTCCCCTTCCTTGACGCCCTTCAGGGACACCTTCAGGCTTTTGGCGGGTTTGTAGGGAACATTGTCAGCGCTGTATTCGGCGGGCATGTTGTCCTTGCCGGCATATACGCGGAACATGGAGAAGTCGCAGGTGTGGCGGGGCCACATCCAGTTGTCGGTTTCTCCGCCGAATTTACCCATGGATGCCGGGGGTGCGCCCACAAAGCGGACGTCCTTGTAAGTGCGGTAGACAATGAGGTAATGGATGTTGTCGTTGTAAAAACCGGTTACGGTGACACTGCACCCGGGGTTGGCTTTTTCGGCCTCCTTCTCAAGGTCTTCGGCCTTTAAGCCTTTGTTTTCAATGGCGTCCGTTACATCTTCCATGGAAACCAGGAAAGTGACGGTAAGGTCCGGACATGGGATTTCCTGGTCCAGGGATTTGGCCCAGTAGCCGTCCATGAGGTAATTGTGCTCATCCGTGGAAAGGCCCTGGATGCTGCCGTAGCCGCAGTGATGGTTGGTGACAAGGAGGCCCTGGTCACTTATCATCTCTCCGGTGCAGCCGCCGCCAAAGTGCACGATGGCGTCTTTGAGGGAGGTTTTATTGATGGAGTAAATCTGTTCCGGGGTAAGTTTGCAGCCTGCCGCGCGGAGGTCTTTTCCGTTGAGTTGTTTGAGGAGCGGCAAAAGCCACATGCCTTCATCGGCGATGGCCGAAAATGATACTGCAATGGCAGTAAAAAGGGCAAGAATACGTTTCATGGTACACATAATTTTCACAAATTTAGTGTTTTTTGCGTACTTTTGTGGAAATTATGGAGATAATGGACAAAAATCAGATACTTTCATGGCTTGGAGAGGTTACGCAC
>R27__coassemble_1870_pt1 | contig 8962 bp, 9 predicted proteins | sample R27__metabat2_high_PE_018 | metagenome-assembled genome bin R27
GTATACATCTCCCCGGCAATGTTCAGGCTTATCGGCAAGATCCCCGATGTTGAACTGGCCGACGAAGATGTGAACTTCACGCCCATCATAAAGTCCATGAACGGCTTCTACCTCCTCTCAACGGAAGACGCCGCCACCGGAGAAAAGCTCTACGGGGAAGTGTCCCGCGGCCTTAACAAAAGCAAGTACGAACTCCTCATGGAAGCCAAGGAAGACGGAGAGGTGATGCGCCTGTACTCCGTTGGAGACAGCAAGACGGTAACCTCCCTTCTAATGCTGGCAAAAGACGGCTCAGAGACCACCTTCCTGTCCATAGACGGTCAGATGGACCGCTCTAAACTTGAAGAAGTCATTGCCTCTGCCGCTGCAGATTAATTGAGCGTTTTAGTTAAACACTTGAATATTTGATACTTATGAAATTTACTCCCGTCCGTTTGGGCGGGAGTAAATGTTATAATCGGCCGATAATTAGGCAGTTAACAAAAACGGCCTATCTAGATGGGCTGGACCAGGTCCACCGGGTATGCACTACGGGTGCACAAGGGTGCCCACTTTTTCTCCGGAAAGGAGTTTGGTAAGGTTGCCGGTGGCGTTCATATCGAACACGATGATGGGCATCTTGCCGTCACTGCAGAGGGCGTAGGCGGTCTGGTCCATAACCTTGAGGTGCTTGGAAATAGCCTCGTCGAAGGAGAGTTCATCGTACTTTGTGGCCGATGGATCTTTCTCCGGGTCTGCGGTGTAGACGCCGTCTACGCGGGTGCCTTTGAGGAGGGCATCGGCCCCAATCTCAAGGGCGCGGAGCGCTGCGCCGCTGTCTGTGGTGAAGAAGGGGTTGCCGGTGCCGCCGGCGATGAGGGCAACGCCGCCGCGTTCCATAAGTTTCACGGCTTCATCCCTCATATAATACTTTGCGTGGGGCTCCATGGGGGTTGAGGTAAAGACCTCTGCATCAACGCCTTCCGCTTTAATAAACATCTTGAGGGCCAGGGCGTTGATGACGGTTGCCAGCATTCCCATCTTGTCTCCGTCAACTCTGTCGAAGCCCTTGCCTACGCCCTGAAGGCCGCGGAAGATATTGCCGCCGCCGTTCACTATTGCTATCTGAAGGCCTGCTTTTGCGGCCGATGCCACTTCCTTTGCATATTTTTCCAGCCACTGGGTATCAAGGCCTTTGCCGGCGGGGCCGCCCAGGCTTTCTCCGGAGAGTTTGAGAAGAACGCGTTTATACATAAATAGATGTTTTAATGTCAAACAAAAGTACCGAAATATTGGTAAACTTCCAAGAAAGATTCCTATATTTGTGAACTGGAAACAAATTTAACTAAACTATAATGGCTAATTTTTTAACCTCATCCATCGGCAAGAAGTTCATCCAGAGCGTAAGCGGTGCTTTCCTGGTGATTTTCCTCCTTCTCCACGGCACCATCAACTTCTTCTCCGTAATCGACTCACTTAAAGGTAATTTCGGCAAGGTAGCCGCAGACGCCTTCCCCTATACTCACGGAGACGGCTGGTTCCAGCTTGGCTGCGACTTCATGTCCTCCCCCGTCATCACCATCATGGTTCCCATCCTGGCCCTTGGCTTCATGATCCACATCCTCTACGGCTGCTGGCTCAGTTATGAGAACGTTGTGAAGCGCGGAGGTCTCAAGCGCTATGAGGTTGCCTCCAAGGCAAAGAACGACAGTTGGAGCGCCAAGAATATGGCAGTCCTCGGAATCATCGTCCTTGGTTTCATTGCCTTCCACCTCACCCACTTCTGGGCAAAGATGCAACTTCAGGAATTCATGGGCGGGGAAGCGGAGAATCCCTACTATCTCCTCCTTGCCACCTTCCGCAACTGGTGGGTGGTAGCCCTTTACATCGTATGGTTCGTGGCCATCTGGCTGCACCTCAACCACGGTTTCTGGAGCATGTTCCAGACCATCGGCTGGAATAACAAGAAGTGGCTTGTACGCCTCAAGTGGATTGGTGCCATCGTTGCCACCCTCATCATCCTGCTGTTTGTGTGCACCGCCCTCAACGCCTGGTATGAAGCCAATTTTGTAACGGCATCCGCAGAGTGGACCGCACCCCTTCTTGCAAATTTTTAAAAATTTTTCTTGCATATTAAAAATCAATTCCTCATCTTTGTAACAGAATGAGAATGAGCAACAATAACAATTGGTGGCGCGCTTGCAGTTAAACTCTGTAAGTCGCTTCGCCGTATAGATATGTATAGAATTGGCCTGCTGACTTACAGCAGGCCATTTTTTTGTAAAAAAGGTCTGACGGACAAAACTTTTTCGACTATGGAGAAAAAGTTTTAGTCCGGAAGACCGAAAAAGAAGACCGAAAAAGAAAACCAAAAAGAGAAAACAAAAACTTTATAATAATAGTAGTTATGCGACAGAAAAAGTACCTGCTCCCGGAATCGGAGATTCCTACGCACTATTTCAACATCCAGGCAATCATGCCCAACAAGCCGCTGCCCTTCCTTCATCCCGCTACAAAGCAGCCGCTTAAGCCTGAGGACCTCTACCCCATCTTCTGCAAGGCCTGCGCCGACCAGGAACTGAACCAGACAGACGAGTGGATCCCCATCCCGGAACCCGTACGTGAGCAGTATGCCGCATATCGCTGCACGCCACTTGTACGCGCCTACGAACTTGAGGAAGCGCTGGGCACCCCTGCACACATCTACTTCAAGAACGAGAGCGTAAGCCCGGCAGGCAGCCACAAACTCAATTCCGCAATAGCCCAGGCATACTATGCCAAGGAACAGGGAATCACCAACCTCACCACGGAAACCGGTGCAGGACAGTGGGGAGGAGCGCTCAGTTATGCCACCAAGAAATTCGGCATCGACTGCGCAGTATATATGGTTAAGGTAAGTTATGAGCAGAAGCCTTTCCGCCGCTCCATTATGCAGGCTTTCGGCGCCGCGGTAACGCCATCCCCTTCAATGAGTACCCGTGCCGGCAAGGACATCCTCACGGCCAACCCCAATGACCGCGGCTCCCTTGGCTGCGCCATCTCCGAGGCCATCGAACTTGCCGTAAGCACCCCTAATTGCAAGTACGCCCTTGGCTCCGTGCTCAATCACGTGTGCCTGCACCAGACGGTTATCGGCCTTGAGGCGGAAAAGCAGATGGCCCTGACAGGAGAGTATCCTGACATCGTGATCGCATGCTTCGGCGGCGGCTCCAACTTCTGCGGCCTTGCCCTGCCGTTTATGCGTCACAACATCCAGGAGGGCAAGAAGACCCGTTTCATTGCTGCCGAGCCTTATTCCTGCCCCAAACTCACCAAGGGTAAATTCGAGTATGACTTTGGCGACGAAGCCGGTATGACTCCCCTCCTCCCCATGTTCACTCTCGGCCACACCTTCAAGCCCGCTTCCATACACGCCGGCGGTCTCCGCTACCACGGAGCAGGTGTCATCCTTTCCCAACTGATGAAAGACGGATATATGGAAGCAGTCGACATAGAGCAACTTGACTCATTCAAGGCCGGCGTCCTGTTTGCCCAGACGGAGGGCATCATCCCCGCTCCGGAAAGTTGCCACGCCATTGCAGCCACCATCACGGAGGCCCTGAAGTGCAAGGAAACCGGCGAGGCCAAGACCATCCTCTTCAACCTCTCAGGCCACGGATTTGTGGATATGGCAGCCTACGACCAATACTTCTCCGGCGAAATGCAGAACTACCACGTCTCCGACGAAGACCTGGCAAAGTTTATGGCATCGGCCGATGCCCTTAACAAATAATTGAACGGGAAAGGGCCTCCAGATTGGGGGCCTCTCCTGTAAAGAGGCTGTAACCGGCCACCGCCTGGTGGAGGATCCACCGAAGGCCGCTGATATATTTGCGGCACGGGGCCGATGAAAGTGACGGGCGCTTGTACTCCGCCTCAAGGACCACGACTCCATCAAGCGGCATTCCCGGCACAACGGGGACTCCTCCGGGAATGGTGTAGATGACAAGGTCCGGAGAAAGCGTGCCGATAGCATCCAGCGGAACAGCCTTACACGAGTGGGCGGCTGCAAGCGCGGCTGCCTTTTCGTATGTGCGGTTGGCTATTGTGATGGTTTTGGAGCCAAGGATTTTTGCGCCCACAACTGCAGCCATCGCGGCCCCGCCGGCGCCGATGACAAGCGTATCAGAAGGCAGAAAGCCGGTTTCACGGACCGCACCCACAACGCCGTCAACATCCGTGTTGTAGCCGTGAAGAAGGCCGTCCGGGGCCTTTACCACAAGATTCACTGCGCCGCACTCCCTTGCTCCATCTGAAAGGACATCCACCGCCCTGAAGGCGTCCTGCTTGTAGGGAGCGGTCACGTTGATGCCGTGATAATCGGCTAAAAAACGCGCCCAGGCCTCATCGAATGGGGCGTCAATGAGGTCGTAGGGATATCGGCCTTCATAAGCCGCAGTGAAAAGGCGGGGACTTAGGGAGCCCGCTACAGGATGGCCGATAAGCGCAAAGCGTTTCATTTGCGGAAGAAGGTTTGGTGAATGTAGCACCAGAGTCCGGTTACGGCCTGGGCCAGAAGTTGGGCCTCGTGGTTGAGGGTGGCGTAGATCATGCCGCTGCCAATGGGGATGTCGTAGAGAGCCTGCATTACCGTTGCCACGGCCCCGTGATACGCCCCGAAGCCTCCCGGGACGGGAATTATGGTGGTGATGCTGCCGGTTACCATAAGGCCGAAGGCATCGGCCGATGTAAGGGCGGTAAACGGTTCTATATCATTGAGAGCCCACACGATCAGGGCGCTGGTGAGCCAGAAACTGCCCCATATCGAAACGGTGTACAGGATGAACAGCCAGGGCCTTTCCAGTTTGCCGATTGTAGTGAGCCCGCGGCCGATGCCGCAGATAAAGTTCCAGGCTTTTTCCCATAAACCGCCGCGGTCCTGCATCTTACGGCAAAGGAGGATAAAGACGGCTAAGAGGGCTATACCGGCCACAAGAGTCCAGGTCATTACTCCGCCTCCAATTTGCAGGTTGTCCTTCATTATGCCCCAGGAGCCGGCCAGGAAGATGACGGCGCAAATGACGAGTACAATGGCATCCACGGCTTTTTCGGCCAGATATGCGCCGATTGCCGCGTCTACCGAGATGTGTCTCCGGCCATCGGCCCCCTTGCCGGAATCCTTCACTATATAGCCGATTTTTATGGCCTCACCAAGTTTTGGAAGCACCAGATTGGCGATGAAACCTATTCCGTAGGCATTTACGACGTCGGTTTTGGTGATGGTGGGATCTAGTGGCTTTATCAGCATATGCCAGCGGAGGCCCCTCACGGCTATGAAAATGCAGCCGACAACGAAGGACAGCACCACGTAAATCCACTTGCAGGTACGGAGAGCGGCAAGAAACTCCTTCCAGTCTATGGCTTTTACGCAAAACCACACCAGGACCACGGCAACGGCGGTCCAGAAGAGGGACTGGAGGATATTTTTGACTTTATTGTCCATCGGCCTCACAAAGGTAATGGAAAATCCGCAAATTATGGTTAATTTTGTAGGTAATCTGACCTTTTATGAAATCTATCTTAGGCATAGGCAACGCCCTTACAGACATCCTGGCCGTCCTCCCGGACGACACCCTCCTCAAGAAGTTCCACCTCCCGCTTGGCAGTATGCAGCACGTGGATATGGAAACCGGAGACCGCATCTGGGAAGAACTCAAGCAGTACGGCGTAAAGTATGTTCCCGGCGGCAGTGCGGCAAACACAATCACCTGCACGGCAATCTTCGGGATGGAGTCCGGCTTCCTTGGAAAAATTGGCAACGATGATCTTGGAAACCTCTTCAAGAGCACTATGGAGCAGTACGGAGTGAAGGCCCAGATGCTCTACTCCGAGAAATCTTCGGGCCGATGCATGGTCTTTATCACCGGCGCCAACGCAGAGCGCACTTTTGCCGATTATATGGGCGCCACCCTGGAACTGGGACCAGATGACCTGGATGCATCATTTTTTGAAGGCTATGACTACTTCCACATTGAGGGCTATCTGGTGCAGAACCAGGAACTTATCTCAAAGGCCGCGCGTCTTGCAAAGGCAGCGGGATGTATCATTTCCATAGATATGGCTTCCTACAATGTGGTTGAATCCAATGATGCATTTTTCCACAATCTGGTAGAAAACTACGTGGACATTGTGTTTGCAAATGAGTCCGAAGCCAAGGCGTTCACCAAGATGGAGCCCCGTGATGCAATTGATGAACTTGCGCGCCACTGCTCCATTGCGGTTGTGAAGGTTGGCAAGGCCGGGTCTATGGTAAAGTCCGGGGACGAATACTACTTCATTGAACCCTGGCCCGCAACTCCCATTGACGCAACCGGCGCCGGAGACACCTATGCCGCAGGTTTCCTCTACGCCCACTCGCTGGGAATGCCGCTACTTGTGTGCGGCCAGATAGGCTCCATCATTGCCGCAAAGGTGGTGGAAGTGATCGGCACCAAGATAGACATCCCCCGCTGGAGAGAAGCGAAGGATGAGATCCGCGCCCTCATCGCAGCAAATTCAAATGATCCCCTGCCTCCCCTGAACTGATGAAGAAATATCTAATAGTTTTCCTGATATCTATGGTGCCGCTCATAGAACTTCGCGGCGCCATTCCCTATGCCGTGGGCTTTGGGCTTCCCATAGTGCCTTCCATCATAGTTTCCGTCCTCGGGAATATGCTTCCTGTGCCGTTCATCTTCCTGTTTGCGCGGCGTATCCTGGACTGGGGCAAGGACAAGAAAGTGATAGGCGGCTTCTGCCGCTGGTGCCTTGAAAAAGGAGAGAAGGGCGGCCGCAAACTGGAAGCCAAGGCCGGCGCCGGGCTGTATGTGGCCCTGCTGCTGTTTGTGGGCATTCCCCTCCCCGGCACCGGAGCCTGGACCGGCACGCTTGCCGCCAGCATCCTGGATATGGACTTCAAGAAAAGCGTACTGTACGTACTCCTTGGGGTTCTTCTAGCCGGCGCCATAATGCTTGCCGCCTCCTTTGGCGTCTTCGGCGCCATAGACCTCCTGCACTAGAGCCGCTTCCGGCCGCGGTGGGCCCGTAGTGGACCGCGTTGTGCCGTGGACCTGGTCCAGCCATCGACAATGCCACGGTAGGCCGTGGACCTGGTCCAGCCACCGATGGTCGCGTGGAAACAAATCATTGATTATAAGCAACTTATACAAAAGAGGGTGCGGCATTTATCGCACCCTCTTTTGCATAAACACCTCACAGTCAGCGGTTTACCTCCACGGGCTATTTGAAAAAGCGCTGGACCAGGTCCACAAAATGCTCCTGACAAAGTCCAAAAGTGTACTGGACCAGGTCCACTGTCTGTCAATAGCCGTTTCAATATCCGTTTCAGCCGCCGTTTCAGAAAATCAGGCGCAAGGGCGGTTGTGGGTAGTATCGATGTGACCAGGGTGGTTGTCCCGGCACAGTGATTCTGCAAACATCTTCAAAAATCTGCCTCTCATGCACCTGTGGTATGGGGTTTAATTAATCGTTTCCCAGAGTGATGAAACGGATAATAATACTTTCCTTTGTACCGTGAGAGACAATGAAGGCATATTCTATCACTGTTACCAGCGGCCCAAGGACCGTGGGGTGATATTCTATACCGTTTCCGATCATTTGTTATACTTTACCATTTATTGCACTGTTGTTCCAAAGTATAATGTTACAGCACTAAAACTTGTCCAGATGCCGGATCATCTTCACCACTCTATAATAGAGAATGAACCCGGTCAACTGGGCGCGTGCCTGGATCTTGTAACTTCTCTCTTTGTCCGTGAGTATAACGCCGTCCACGGCCGTAAGGGCCCTATGTTCAAAACTCCGTTCGGCCGGGCAGTCAAAAAGACGACCAAAAGCATACGTACAAACCTTACATATCTTGACAACAATCCGGTGGAAAGACAGTTGGTATCAGCGGCCGAAGACTACCGGTGGAACTACCTTGCATACGCCGTGTCCAGTCATCCCTTCTCTCCCAAAATCGTCCTGAGGAATGCCTCTATGCCACTGAGAAGAGCATTGAAAATGGTCAAAGACCGCCATTCTAAAGGCCGATATCTCACCGGCACGCTACTCCGGCAATTGTTTGATTCACTGCCCTGCAAGTTGGAGCGCGAACAGCTTACGGATTACATAATCAGCACATACTCTGTCATAGACCACAAGGCGGCCATAAGCCATTTCAAGTCCTATGAGAATGAACTGATAACCGCTCACGCCAATACCGGAAGTGAATATGACATAAAAGAGCAGTTCATCGGCCGGTCCGATGCCTGTTACGTCAAGATGACAAAGGCGCTCCTTGCTTCAGGACTCGTCAAGGATATCCGCGAAATTTTTTCTATACCCCCCGAACAGAAAAGGAAAGCATTCCGGTATATTAATGTAAGGGTAGACGCTCCCGGGAAGCAGATAGCCGCTTTCCTTCACATTCCTCAAAAACAGGTATAAACTTTCATAAATTATTCGTAAATTGCAAACAGTAAACTATTATCACTATGGCACTGAACAAAGTAATGCTTATCGGTAACGTTGGAAATGACCCTGAAGTACGTTACCTTGAATCCAATCCCCAGAATCCCGCCACAAACGCAAAGGTAGCATCCTTCCGCCTTGCCACCACGGAGCGCTTCCGTGACCGCAACGGAGAACTCCGTGAAAACACGGAATGGCACAACATCGTCCTATGGCGTAACAATGCCGATGTAGCGGAAAAATTCATCCGCAAAGGCAGTCAGATCTATATCGAGGGCAAACTCCGCACCCGTCAGTGGACAGACCAGACCGGCGCAAAGCGCTACACCACCGAGGTAGTTGGAGACACTGTCCAACTTCTTGGCAAGCGCCCTGAAGGGGAACAGCAGCAGGGTGGTTACCAGGGCGGTTACTCTTCCGCTCCGGCTTCCGGTTACGGTGCACCTGCCAGTGCGGGGCCTGCTCCAAACTACGGCGCTCCCGCCGGAGC
>R27__coassemble_1898_pt1 | contig 8879 bp, 12 predicted proteins | sample R27__metabat2_high_PE_018 | metagenome-assembled genome bin R27
CCCTTTACGGAAAGGGACGCTCCGGTGGTGATTCTCTTTATGAGTTCTTCGTCGAAGAGTTCCGTGTTTGCTACTATCTGGATGTTATTGATGGTGGAACCGTCGTTGAGGGCGATGAATTTAACCTGTTTGTTTCCTCTTTTGGTCCTGACCCATCCTTTGGCCAGCACCTCTACCCCCGGCTCCATCTGAAGCAGAGCCTTGATTTTGGTTCTTTTTAGGCTTTCCATAAACATTTTGCTATAATCATGCAAATATAGCATTTCTTTGCCACCTTAGCAAAAAAATCCGCCCTCACGCCAGATCCTGATTCCTCCTACTCTGGTTGTCCGCGGGAGTTGTTGACAGCATCGCCAGGTAGATCTCCCGCCATTCCCGGTCGGATTGTTTCAGGATTTCCCTGAGCTGGGCCCTTCTTGCGCTAACCCTTTTCGGTGAACTGATATTTGCGAACCGGGCAATAAGATAATCCTGAAAACCGGCCGCGCTGTAGCAGAAGATGGCGATATCTTCTTTGGAAAAGTAGGGAAAATCCTTTTTCAGCCGTGTAAGAACCCCGTCAAGTTCCCTGTCCAGTTCATACTGAAGATCCCCCTTGAAGGTGCTGCTGCCGAATTCGCTCTTTAATTCTGACTTATAAAACTCTTCGCGGTTCTGTGAGAAGAAGATGAAGTGCATTTCATGGTCTTTGAGCAGTTTTGTCAGGAATTTTCCGGCGTATTCATATTTTGTCCGGAAAAGGAAAAGACTGTGAAGCAATTGTTTAGTTTGGGTTTTTGTCATTTTTGCGGAAAATTTAGGCCGCAAAAATAGATTTGCCCATAGAGATAATGAAAAATGGACGTGCTTATTTCGTCCCTCGGTAAGTGTCTGAAAAACAGTTAATTATTAACGTAGAATCTTGTCTTTTGTCCTAAAAACCCCGTTACAGCCCCTTCTGGGGCCGTTTTTCTTGGGACGAAAAAAGCATACATTTCTTCTATTTTAAGTGTTGTACGTGATAATTTTGTCAAGGAGGCCGCATGCGCCTTCTAAAATTCAGAAATATTATCTATATTTGCGAAAACAAATGAGAGTGATAAGCAAAACAGCACTTGTGGAGTATTATACCAAGCACGCCGATGCCAAGGTAGCGTTGGAAGTTTGGTATAAGAAGGTAAAACAATTGGAATGGAACAATTTCTCTGACCTGAGACGGGCATTCGGGTCTGCAGACAATGTTGGGAACAAGCGTGTGGTTTTTAATATAAAGGGAAACGATTACCGTCTTGTTGCAATCGTTCAATATGACCTGAAAAGAGTCTTTGTGCGTTTCATCGGGACGCACAGCGAATATGACCGTCTGACTGAAGAAATGATAAAACAAATCTGACTATGGCAAAGATTGATTCGTTAGAGCAGTATGATGCTGTTATGCTAAGAATTGAGGAACTCCTCAAGATTGTTGATGACGGCATGCCGGCCAATGATAAAAACGTTGTTGAATTAGCGCTGCTCAGTGACCTTATTGAGGAATATGAGGATATCCATTATCCAATCAGTACTCCTTCCCTGACAGATGTGTTGAAACTCAAGATGTATGAGATGGGGCTGTCTCAGGCCGCTCTGTCGTCCCTTCTGGGAATGAACCAGTCCAAGATCAGCGAAATTCTTGCCGGAAAGTCAGAGCCCACACTCAAACAGGCAAGAAAGATATCAACGGTTCTCAATATCCCTCCTTCCGTTGTTCTGGGAGTATGATTAAACAAAAACAGAGGGTGACCATCTGGCCACCCTCTGTAAAAACAGCGATGTAGGACCCTTAGTCTTTGGCCGGCTTACGCGCGGCGTACATGATCTTAAGGGCGGAGCAGCGACGCAACTCCTGCTTTACATCGGAAACGATACCCATACGGACATCCTGGTCTACCCTGAGGTTGACGGTCATAAGTGACCTTTCTGCCTCTGACATAGCATCACGCTCTGCAGCGATGAAGTCACGGATGTCGGACACTGTCTTGAAAGAGTCGTTGAGCTGGATACGGGCGTCGGTACCGTACATTGCCTGATACTGCAGGGTGGGGCTACCGATGTTGATATTGGCGCTCAGGTCTTTTCTCTCCAGTTTGGCTACCTCTGAGGCAACGGGCATAGTGACTTTCACCTTTTGCTCGGTTTCCCTCATCTGGGTGGTAACCATAAAGAAGAACAGGAGCATAAACACGATATCGGAAAGGGAGTTGGACGATGCCTGGGGGACTTCCTTCTTATTGCTGGAACTTCCGAATTTTGACATAACTTTTACCTCCTATTTTTTACCGGTATCCTTAGGCTCTGCTTCAGAAATGTTCTGAGGTACGGCCTTCTTAACTATATCCTGCTGATCCTCGGAGAGGCGGGAGAACTTCTTGCCGAACTCCCTGTAAGAGAACTCGTCTCTCAGTTCGTTGACGGCTTTAACCAACTCGTTCTGAACTGCGATGTAGGCCTGGTAACTGGTACCGCGGTCGTTCTGCAGGGAAATGACGCCCTTGGAAACGTTGTAGGTTTTGCCTTCGATTTCCTTGGGTTCCTTTTCAGGAAGGTTGGGGTCATTGGCGGGGTTGGTGAGGAACTCCTTGATCTTGTCTTTCAACATTGAGATGTCCATGGCTTCGCTACCGGCAAACAGCTTATCGGCAGAGTTGATTCTGACGATGATGATGTTACGGCGGTTCACCTTCTGGTCCTGGGCCTGCTGGGCGTCAGGAATAGGGGGAAGGCGGCGCTGAAGACCTGACTGATCACCCATGGTTGTGGTCATGAGGAAGTAGCACAGGAGCAGGAACGCGATATCAGCCGTAGAACCGATTGCATTAAAAGTTCTTCTTGCCATGGTTTCCTTTACTTTTTGTTGCGGATGGACATCCAGACCTCACTGAAGATGATGGAGAGGATTGCTACTCCGCCAACGAGGTATGCGAGGTTGAGGATGGTGTCGGTCATCTTGAGTTCAGAGGCGCTGGGCAGTTTGGCGCCGGAATAGCCCACTGCGGGCGCACCGGAAGCCACCAGGTAGCAGACGCCGAAGAGGACGGCTGCGGCCACGACTGCGACGCCGATCTTGATAAGGCCCTTGGGGTTAGTGGTTGCTGTGACGTACAGTCCGACGCAAATCACGGAAACGAGGGCGATGCCAAGGACAATGTATGCCCAGTAGAGCAGCGGATCCACGGTGCCGTTGTCTGCAGCGACAGTTGCCGGATAACCCTTAATCGTACCCCAGAGCAGAACCGCCACGCTCAGAATCAAGAGGACCCACAGGGATATCTTGACGATTTTAGCGTATTTCTGGTTTTCCATTATTCAGAGGAAATTAAGGGGTTTGACTACTTCTTGTTGTATTTTACCATAGTGTCCACGAAGCGGATGGAAGAGTCTTCCATATCGATGGACAGGGAGTCGATCTTTGCGATGATGTAGTTGTAGAAGATCTGGAGAATCATAGCTACGATGAGACCGCCCACAGTGGTGATGAGGGCCACCTTCATACCGCCGGCAACAACGTTAGGTGAAATGTCACCTGCTGCCTGGATGGCGTCGAAGGCCTGGATCATACCGATAACGGTACCAAGGAATCCCAGTGAAGGGGCAATGGAAATGAAGAGGCCGATCCAACTGAGACCGTTCTCCATAAGGCTCATCTGAACGCCGCCGTAGGAGACGATGGTCTTTTCGACTACGTCGATGCCCTGGTCTGCGCGGAGGAGACCCTGGTAGAAGATGCTGGCAACAGGACCGCGGGTTTCACGGCAAACCTTCTTTGCTTCTTCGATACCGCCTTTTTCAAGAGCAGCCTCCACGTTCTCGAGGAGTTTGGTGGTGTTGGTCTTGGAGAAAGCAAGATAGAGGATACGCTCAATGGCAAGGGCCATACCGAGGATAAGGCAGATGATGATGAGGGACATAAAGCCTGCACCACCCTCGATGAATTTGGTCTTGAGGGCCTGGTGGAGGGGAACTTCCTCACCGGAACCGGCGAAAAGGTCCACAACCTCTTCGGCTTCTTCTACCTGCTCCTGGGCGGCGGGGGCGGCTGCGCCCTCATCCTGTGCGGAAGCGATGTTTGCAGTGAAGGTCACGAGACCGGCTACTGCCAAAAACATGAAAAACTTTTTCATAATCGTTTTTGAGTTGTTAATTATAAGTTGAATTAGTTTGTAGTTATTTCCAATTTTGCCCGGCAATTTAGTCATTTTTCTTGAAAATGCCAAAGATTTATGCCGTTATTTCTCCGCAAATATCATTTTCAAGCATCTTCTTCACCCACTCGTTGTTGTCGGAGCGGCCCATCAGGGAGAACAGTTTCCCAAGGGCGGCTTCCGTGGTGATGTCCTTGCCGGAGACCACTCCGCAGTTCTTGAGGGTGGCGCCGGTGGCGTAGAGGTTCATGTTGACAGTGCCTGATTTACACTGAGTTACGTTGAGAAGGATCTTGCCAAGGTGATCGGCCTCCTTGATGATTGAGAGGAACCATTCCTTGGAAATGGCGTTGCCTGAGCCGTAGGTTTCAAGGATGCAGGCGCGGATTTCCGGGGCGCAGAGGGAGTGCCGCGCCACCGCCGGCGTGATCCCGGGGTGAATTTTGAGGATTGACACCCGGCAGTCAAGGTGGGTCTGGACTTTGAGGGCCCCATCCGACGGCTTCCGGATGATGTCCCTGTTGTAACGGATGCTGATACCGGCCTGGGCAAGTGGCGGAAGGTTGGGGGAGGCGAAGGCGTTGAAGGCTTCGGCGCTGTACTTTGTGGAACGGTTGCCGCGAAGGAGCCGGGCGTCGAAGAAAATGGCCACCTCGGGCACTTCTGCGGAGCCATCGGCCCTTTTTGCCGATGCTATTTCAACGGCCGATATCAGATTTTCCTTGCCGTCCGTGCGGGGAACGCCTATGGGCAGTTGGCTCCCGGTGAAGATGACGGGCTTGGAGAGTCCCTCCAGCATAAAACTCAGGGCCGATGCGCTGTAGGCCATAGTGTCCGTGCCGTGGAGGATAACGAAGCCGTCGTAGTCGTCATACCTTTCGTGGATTAGTTCCGCGAGGTTCACCCAGAGGGCGGGCTCCACGTCTGAGGAGTCGATAAGCGGGCTGAAGGTGTAGGAGTCTATCCTCACCTGGAACTTGTTCAGTTCCGGGACCTCCTCCTTGATCTGGGAAAAGTCGAAGGGCTTGAGGGTTCCGTCGGCGGGATCTTCCTTCATCCCGATGGTTCCGCCCGTGTAAATGACTAATACTGCCGATTTCATATGTTAAACAGTCTTTCTGCGTTTTCCGTTGTTATCCTTTCGCATTCCTCCATTGTGAGGCCCTTGACCTCCGCTACCTTTTGGGCGACAAGCGGGAGGAATGAACTCTCGTTGCGCTCACCGCGGTGGGGAACCGGCGCAAGGTAGGGGGCGTCTGTCTCCAGGAGGATGTGCTCCATAGGGATTCTGGCTACGGTTCCGGCCAGTTTGGAGTTCTTGAATGTGATTACCCCGCCTATTCCCACGGACCAGTCTCCATAGCGGTTGGCTTCCTCGTACACCTCATAACTTCCGCTGAAGCAGTGGAGGTTGCCCCTTAGATTAAGGTGGCGGCAGTCCTTGAAGATTGTCAGGAGGTCCTCCCACGCATCCCTGAGGTGGATATTCACAGGAAGGTTCCTCTGAGCCGCCAGTTCCAGCTGCAGCCTCAGGACCTCCTTCTGCTCCTTCTCAAACTCCCTTCCCTCGTGGTAATCCAGGCCAATTTCCCCAATTGCCACAACTCCGGTTATGCCTTGGACCTGGTCCAACTCATAGCGCCAGTTATCGGCCGTAACGGAACCGGGATACAGCCCCGCCATTTGGAAAAGAACTCCGGGGTGCCTGAGGCCGATTTCCCACATGCGGGGACGTTCCGTGGAGTCTACATCGGCCTGAATCATTTTCCCCACCCCGGCGTCCAGAGCACGCTGGATGGCGGCCTCTGCATCAGGCAGCAGCCAGTCGTCGTAGAAATGGGTATGGGTGTCCACAAGCATGGACACAAAGATAGCAAAAATCTTTAGTCCCTGATCAGAATGATTGGGATTCTTAAACCCGCTGTGACTGAACCCAACCTCATCTTCTTGTTATATACAAGTTCATTGCGGTAGATGGATTCGCTGTGTTTTGTGAAAGGAGATCCCGACCAGTCCTGTTCCCATCGTGCAAAGATGGTGATGCGGTCTCCTATGGGCCAGTAACCTAAACTGAACCCGGCTTCAAGGCCATAGCTGAGGAAGAGGCCCAGGGCGTCAAGGTCGCTGGATTTCAGTTTGGTCCAGGTGCCGTCGGCATCAATTCTGTGAGCCAGGACATTGCCGCCAAAGGTGAAGTATGCACCCATGTAAAAGATGTTGTGGAAGGGGTACCAGTTTACCCCCACATCCATCATCACGGCGTGGATGTTGTGTGAGGGAAGTGAATCCCCTTCCGGGGCGCAGACAAAGCTTTTGTTGGAATAGCGCAGTTTGAGGACTATGTCCAGGGAATAGTTCATGGGGCCCTCGAAGGTGATGCCTCCCACAGGATACATCTTTACGGGCTGCTGCTGCAGGCCTCCCAGAACCCTGTTTTCATTACTTACTACGCTCATTCCCACGCCGCCTTCTATGCCAAGGGCCCTCATAGGGCGGCGGTATTTGATAACTGTCTGGGCGTTTGACACGGGTAGCGCCAATGCCAGAAGAAGGAGTGTTAATACTGTGTTTTTCATTTCCTGTTCACTAAGATTGTCCTGAGCTGGCCTTCAATGTCATATACCATATAACGGTCTCCGGACTCGGCCACAATGCCTTCTTCCGTCAGGCGGATGTTGTCGAATTCATCTACGATGAGCCGGGAATTGCCGTTCCAGATGCTCCAGCGCATCTTTTCCCCGTCTTTCACTCCAAGGGCGTATACCAGGCCTTTTCCGTTGCGCTGGCCCAGTACCTGGAAGTCGTCGTATTCAAAGGGAACAATCTTTTTTGCGCGTTTGCCGGATGCGTCCAGAACGCCTACGCTTCCGTTTTTCTTCAAGGCGATGATGGCGCTCATATCAAAGATCTTAAGGTCCTTGTACACGGGCGGTACTTTCCACCATCTGGTATTATGATCATTGTCAAATACGCCTACAGATCCGTGTTTCCCGTTACGGCCGGTCACGTAAGTGCCGTTGGTGTCTCCGGGACGAAGGCCGCTATAGTTGACCATAGAACTGGCGTAGAAGTTCTCCACGCTACGGTCGAAGGCGGCGCCCAGGGCTTCTCCTGCCGCGTAGCCCATAGAGGTAATGGCCTGGGATATGACCGGATCAATGTAGGAGGAACTGGATTTGGAGCCTGATCCGCGGCTGCCGCTTCCGCTTCCGTTCACGTACGGACAGTCTGAACGGTGGTTTTCTCCTTTTTCCAGGTCTATCCAGCCGCAGTGGTAGCAGTATGTTGCCACAACCACGGGATCACTGGCGGGGGGCACCTGGGCTGGGAGTTCTGTCCAGGCCAGCATGCCTGCCATTAGCAATAAGACAATAGGAAACTGTTTATTCATAGCGGTTCATTTTTGGCAAAGGTATCCTTTTTCGCAATTAGCCTTGTGGCGGATTTCGCTACAGGGCGGGGGCTATATGCTCTTGTCTTTGTATGCTGGGGGTGGACCTGGTCCAGCCATAATCTGGACTAGGTGCTATTTTACCCTGTGGACCAGGTCCACCGACTGTGCCTTCTACGGCATTCTGGGGCACACTGCCTGGACCAGGTCCACCACCTGAAATTGTACCTCGTCCAAAAATGCAGTGGACCTGGTCCAGTTCAAGGCTTTTTGATGGCCCTTTTGACCTCTTCCCGGTCAAGGCCGATAACCCTTGCCAGTTGATTCACCGTGGTCTTGCGTGTGCGCCACAGGTAGGGGAGGATTCGCTTTTTCTTTTCGGTTGTGAGTTGGCCGATATCCGTTTTGAACCAGCGGTCTACTATATCGGCCACAACTTTATAAAACTCACTGTCCGGCAGCATCCGTCTTGGGGCCTCAACCAGAGTTTCCTCCATCTCGGCAGTGTTGACGCCCCCGACCATCCTGAGCCAGAAAGCCTGGTCATTATTGAAGACCTGTTCCAGATACTCCACGTCACAGAACGATTCTGGAATCAGTTCCCCATAGCCGTCAACCTCCCATTTCACATCTTTAAGGTCTTCACGTGAATGCATTATCCTGTCCTGCTCCCTGCGAGTGTACTTGTTTACGGGGATTCCGCCGGTCTTCTTGTCAGAAAACATGGCTCTGTATCCGCTCCATCGGTAAGTGTCGATAGGACTCCCGTTATCGGCCGCATTGCGGGGGATGTATGCCAGGGCATTTCTCACATAGGAATCGTTGTCCAGAAGGATAGCCTGCACATCCACATTCCTGAGCAACTTTTTCTCCCTGTACTTGGTATGAATCCACTGGGCGTATATACGTTTTAGCTCTTCTGCAAATTCGCAGGCTTCTACATACGATTTGGCAAGAACGGCAATATGGCAATGGTTAGATACTGCAGCGTAGATTATAACAATGACATTCTTGCGGTGGGAGCAGATGGCGATGTATTTGACAAGTACACCGTAGTCCTCCTCGTCACGGCAGAGAATGGCTGTTTTAAGGCCTTTCATACTTATGTGATAGGGCTGGACATTGGCTTGTTCGCCTGAGGGGAGTGTGCGAAGAACGATTCTTTTCATAGGCGTGCTCGATTAGTTGTTTGATTATATGGTTGTTAAAGATTTATGGGTGCTGGACCAGGTCCAGGGGGTGTTTGGCCGCGGTGTGACTGTGTTTTGGCCGAGGTGTGGCCGATATCTGGCCGCGGTGCAATTTTGTGTGGTGGACCAGGTCCACTG
>R27__coassemble_1918_pt1 | contig 8801 bp, 8 predicted proteins | sample R27__metabat2_high_PE_018 | metagenome-assembled genome bin R27
AAAAGATCCTGGCCTCGTGAATGTAGTGCTACTTTTGGTGTCATCTAAAGATTATTTATTAACAACTTAAAAGGAGTAAGTACGAAGAGCCGTGTGACGGGAGACTGTCAAGCACGGTTCCGAGAGAAGGGAGGGGTGAAACTCCCCTCCGCTTACTCGACAAGCAGCTATGGATTTTAGAGTGGAAATAACACCTCTTATGAAGGACGTGACTGATGCCTTAATCAAGGAGTGTGAGGGCGTCAACTCATGCATTGTCCAACATCCCAGAAACCTTGTTGTAGAGGTGTCCAGGGGAAAAATACCGGCTGTTGTATCGGCCTTGAAAAAGTATTTTCCGGATGTAGTGGATATCCGGAAGGCGTACCCCATGATTGAAGACCTCCATGATTTCATTCTTGTGAAACCATTCACCTCGGAGGCTCCGGTGTTTCAAGAAGAAGGCATACAGTTTCCCACAATAGAGAAATTGCTGGTGGACAGGGTGTCGGACAAAGAATATACAAATATTGAAACTCATGATTCCGTGCGGCTTTTTCAGAAGGCAATGGAAGCATACAACGTAAACACTTCCCGCCTTGTGCGTTACGCAGCCCGTAAAGGCAAGAAGGAGGAGGTGAATGAAATACTCTCAAAGATTGACAAAGGCCGGCTGGCAACTATTAAGGGCATCTGCAAGGTGCTCTCAACGGCACCGGTGCTACGTGCATGGCTCTTTGGCTCCTACGCACGCATGGAGGAGAAGCCGGACAGTGATATAGATATCCTTGTGAGTTTGGATAAATCGGCCCACATTGGTCTGATGGCTTTTTCCGGTCTGGTTAACCAGCTGGAACAGGCTACCGGCCGTGCCGTTGATCTTGTCCCGGAAGAATCTCTCAAGCCCTATGCAAGGGAGTCGGTAAATAGAGATAAGTATTTGGTGTATGAGAGAGCCTAGCCGTGATCCTGGGCGCCTTGCAGACATTCTGGATGCCGCCAACAATGTGGCATCTTTTATTGATGGCGTTGAGTATGATACAATTGTGCAGGACAAAATGAGATATTTTGCCGTTTTGAAGAACATTGAAATCATAGGCGAGGCCTCATATATGCTCAGTCAGGAATTTAAAGATGCTCATAGTGATATTCCATGGGACCAAATCACCAAAATGCGTCACGTTCTAGTCCACGATTATTCAACTGTTTTGCCTAACATAATTTGGGAAACAGCCCTCACAGAGGTTCCTGCCCTAAAAGAACAAATAAAACAATTATTAGGGGCGTGAGCCTTAAGGAATTGTAAATGAAGATCAAGGAGATATGGTTTGAAAATGACCAGATTTATGGCCGGGATGAGAATGGACAGGTGCATAGCCAATCCCTTCTCTGGTATCCTCGTCTTAAGACGGCATCTGCCTCGGAGCGGGAGCAGTTTACAATCGGTCTTGATGGACTCCATTGGCGGAATGTTGATGAAGACATCAGTTTTGAGAGTTTTCTTTATGATGATGCCCAGCCGACGGCGATGCAGGCATTCTTTCTTACCCATAAAGAGATCAACATTGCTGAGTTTGCACGCTATGCCGGCATCAACGCAACTCTTCTTCGCAATTACATCAATGGATTCAAAAAACCTTCTCCCGAGCGGGAGAAGGCTATTCTGGAGCATATACACAATCTGGGAAAAGAGTTTCTGGAGGCTGATTTCAACATATAAGACCCTCCGATTCTTCCGTCCGGGAAAAGTACAATCAAGATTCTTTATAGTGCCAGAGTGAGCAAAAATCAATTTGCCTTAGGCGTCACGGGACGGATAGTGTAGCCCAGATAGCGGTCTGCCGGCCCCACGTTAATCTCGTATACCTTAGATTTTATCACAAGATTATATGCTTTCTTGTTGTTATCTCCATCTAATGTGGATGTCCAGTACTCTCCGTAGATACCCACGCTGACGGGATGACCGGAGTTTCCGTAGCAATGGCCTGCCGCGGGTAAGAAGAGGACAGCGTCATTAATCTTACTGGTCATCACTATGCCAAGCACATCCTTGTAACGGGTCCATTTCATGACCACATTATCCTTGAGTTCCTGCATCTCTTCCCTTGTGGGAGTACGCCAGTTGGAGCCTAGGAACTGCGTTGCGGCGTCGTCCTGGGTCTCCAGGACCACCTTGTTGTCCACCTGGTTATTGTAGCCGTCAGATGCATTGGTAACGTACTTGGTCATTGTGTTGTAGGACTTGCGGAACTTATACGTCTCCCACACGTAGTCATCCTTGGTTCCTGTTTCTCCCCAGGCGTAGAAACTGCCGGAGCCTTCCGGCTTTGTGGCTCCTACGTTCCAGCCGCGCCAATTGACGCTGAGGCCCATGTCAACAACCTCCGGAATCTCAGGAAGGACTGCAGTTGTGAATTCCAGCACATCACTATAGAAATAGCCCTCTTCAAGTTGTAATGATGCTACACAGCAGTATCTTGTGTTCACGGCAAGTGAAGAGACAGGTTTGGAATATTCTACAGATCCGGGTATAAAGAATGACTGCGAGGCGGCAATCTTGCCATTTGTCCTGATCTCTTCTGCAGTAGGGTTACCGTTACTCTCAATATAGTAGAAAACTGCGCTGACGAAACTGTCGGAGCATCCCTGGACCTCAAATTTTCCGTTCAGCGTTACCGAAGAGAACGTGATGTCGGAGACGCTGATATCAGTAAAGGTTACACTGAAGGAAGGGGCAACTGGATTAACCGTGACAGGGCATTTGACGCTCTTGTCTCCGGCAGATACCGTAATGAAGGTCTCGCCGGCAGAGACACCGGTTACCTTGCCATTATCATCTACTGTAGCAATCTCAGTTTTATCACTTACAAAAGAAACAGGGTTGAATGCACGGGCCTCTTCAGGGAAGATTGTTACCTCAATGGTTACGTCACTTCCGGCTTCAATCACAATCTCCGACAGGCTAAGTTCTATGCTCTCTACCGGAACAACTTCGGCAGAAACCGTGATGTAGCATATGTCAGAGGCATCTCCGCAGCGCGCTTCCACTTCTGCCGCTCCAGCCTTGACAGCCGTCACGAGACCGGTCTCGCTTACAGTCACTTCACCTTTTACAGTAGTGTTCGGATCCAGCGTTTTCCAGGTAACCTTCCCTTCAGCGCCTTCCGGCAGAAGGACGGCTTCCAGTTGAAGGGTTTCCCCTTCCTTGAGTTCAACCTGGCCAGGCGTTACCACAAGTGACTCCACCTTTATCGAAGAACCTGAATCGGAATCGTCAGTTTTTCCGGAGTTCTGATTTACAGGTTCCTGGTTGTCGGGCTCCGTAGCGGGTGCCGTGCAGGCAAAGGGAACTATTACCAAAGCAAGCAGAAGAAGGAGGACTCTATTTTTCATATTTAAGTTTTTTGTACACAAATATAATCAAAATACCGGTTATACTGGTTGTTGAGTGAATCTTTTTCATTTATCACATCGGCATCCAGGTATATTCAGCGCTATAGTTTCAGATGCACTAATATTGGCAATTTTTTAGTAAATTCGCAGAAACAACTGAAATTGATATGATTAGGCTCAAACTTTTCCTTGTATCCCTTATTGCTATGGCTTCTGTTACCACCTATGCCCAAGAGCAGCCAGGAAAGGCTGTCCTGGACAATATCCACGCCCGTAAGAGCGTTCGTACCTATACGGATGAGGACGTTACGCCGCAACAGGTGGAAACTATCCTGAGGGCGGCTATGGCTGCACCTTCAGGGATGAACGCGCAGCCGTGGCGGTTTGTAGTGGTGAGAGAACAGGCAACAAAGGAAAAACTTGCCGGAGGCTTCAACAAGATGATTGCAAAGGCTCCCGTGGTGATTATCGTGTGCGGCAAAACCACCGGCGCCATGGGCAAGGAGAACCGCAACTGGACGGCAGATTGCGCCGCCGCAACGGAGAACCTGCTGCTTGCCGTAGAGGCCATAGGCCTTGGAGCCGTCTGGACCGCCTGTTATCCATACGATGAAAGGATGAGCACCACCATAGAGGCTCTTGGACTTCCGGACAACGTGAAGCCTTACTGCATTGTTCCCGTGGGCCATCCCGGCGGCAAGGAAAAGCCCAAGGATAAGTGGAAACCTGAAAACATCCACTTTGAGAAGTGGTAATGAACCACCTTGGGGAAATCATCTCTCTTGGCGTAGCCGTTTCCTGGACCATCACCGCCTGGTTTGCCGCCAAGGCAAGCCGGAGGGTGGGGGCAATGGTCACAAACGTACTGAGGCTGGTCCTGGCTGCGGTATTTCTGGGGATAATCCTGTGGGTGACAATCGGTCATCCATATCCCGTTTATGCAGATAAAAACACCTGGCTGTGGCTTGGTCTCTCTGCCTTGGTTGGCTATGTATTCGGGGATTATTGCCTGTTCAACTGCTACCTTTATATTGGCCCCAGGTTTGGCCAACTTCTGATGACCCTGGCGCCTCCAATGGCCGCAGTTGCCGGCTGGATAATGCTTGGGGAAACGCTGGGCTGGAAGGCTATCCTGGCTATGGCGGTTACGCTCCTTGGCATAGCCATTTCCATCCTCAGCCGTGACGGAGGCAGTCACCATTTCAAGTTGGACCTGCCGCTTAAAGGCGTGCTGCTGGGGATTGGCGCTGGAATTGGCCAGGGCGTAGGGCTGGTTCTCAGTAAGATCGGGATGCAGTACTACGCCGCCGCCGTTCCCGCAGATGCTTCTTCCCTGATGGAGGGGATGCTACCCTTTGCGTCAACCATGATGCGGGCAATTGTGGGCGGCATAGGATTCTTTGCAATCCTTCTGCTTCAGAAGGACTTTGGTAAACTCCGGAGCGCAGTGAAGGACCGCGTGGCAATGCGGTACGCTACCGTTATCACTCTCTTCGGACCTGTCCTTGGCGTATCCCTTTCCCTTATGGCCGTGCGCTACGCCAACGCCGGAATAGCCTCAACGCTTATGGCCCTCACGCCCGTAATCATCATCTTACCGGAGGTCCTCATAGAGAAAAAGCGCATCCGCTTCAAGGAGATTGTGGGCCTTGCGGTGAGTATCGCCGGCGTAGCGATGTTCTTCCTTTTGTAATAATCAAATAAACTGCACGCAGACGGGCGCACCTACATCAATGGTTTTTCCGGAGAAGGTGAGGGCTCCGGTGTCGGAATCTATGCTGTAAATCTCTATCCGGTTGCTGTCCCGGCAGGCGCAGAGGAGAAATCGGCCGTCTGGCGAAATGGCAAAGTTCCTAGGGTGAATGCCGGTTTCCTGATAGCCCCGGGCCTTCACCTTTCCGGTTTTGGGATTGACTGAAAAGATGGCTATGCCGTCTTTCTTCAGCCGATGGCTGGTGTAAAGGAACCGGCCGTCCGGGGAAAGGTGGATATCGGCGCTCCCGTGTCCCTTGCCCTTATAGGCCGATAATGTCTGAATAGGCGCCAGCTCGCCGTCATTGTAGGAGAAGACAACAAGCTTGTCACCAAGCTCGCAGAGGAGGTACGCGAATCGGCCATCGGCGCTGAAAACCATGTGCCTGGGGCCGATATTTAAGATAGAGCGGATTTGCCAGGCTATGGTGGATTCTCCAAGCGGAAGCCCGTCTCTACCGCGCTCGAACCTGTGGATGCAGTCATTTCCCAGGTTAGTCACAAAGATATATTTCCCGTCCGGCGACAGCACGGCGCAGTGCATATGGGCGGGCTGGTCGCTGAAAAACTGCGATTGGCCCTTAAAAGACTGAGTGAGCCCTTTTATATGCCCATTGCTATCCAGGCTGAATGCTGCTACAGTGCCTCCAGTATAGTTTGAACTCACTATTGCGTCCCCAGTGAAAAGGAGGTTGCAGGGGTCCTCGCCGTCAACCTCGGCCTTGTCCATGATGACGCTGTCCAGGAGGCTTATGCTGTTGCCTTTGATGGCATAAGAACTCACGCCCTGCCGTCCGTCATTGAACTCGTTCACGGAGTACGCCATACTCCCGTCCGGCGACGGAATCACAAACGACGGATTGCCGGCTTTTGCCACGGAAAGTAACTGTGTATCGGCCGTTTCTTTGTTGAACGAGTACAGATAAACGCCTTCCGCGGTGGTTCCTTCAGTATAAGTCCCCACCAGCACCCTCAGCTCCTGTGCCGGCAATGCCAGCGATACGAATAATGACAGAATTGTAATTATGTGCTTCATGAAGCAAAGATACGATAATTATCTGATTTGGTGCACCTTCCGTCATTCCGGGCTTGACCCGGAATCTCAATTGCCGTGTTGACGGCTAAAAGGCCCCACAATGGCGTTTTCACTGCCAACACGGCAACGTTTTTGGCGATTTGGGCCGATTTCTTGCCGTGTCGGCGCCAAAATCCCCAATAGGAGCGTTTTAAGTGTCAATACGGATTATGAGAATCAAAGTTAGCCGCCACGACCCAATCTTATCCGCGAATGACGGCAAATGCTACTATTACTTATTTTTACACTTAAGATAACGGCGACCAGTTGGGCTATTACCCATGGTCGCCGTTATCTTAACTATTATCAAACTACGTTAATTGTATATAATGACGATTGACGATATATATATGACTCCTGATGGACTAACCATATTGAAGTAGCCATAAGTTGATCCGCTCAAATCCCAGGTGGTAGTTTTACTTGACGTTACCCCCGTGATTGATCCATTTGAAGGCTTTGAAGTTGATTCACTCGCATTCAACGTCACAGTTGCAGAACCAGTTTGAGTCATGGCAATGGATTTAATAGAGCCCATGGTGCTGGTGTTATATATCTTCATACTTCCAGACTTTCCTTGGATATTGGTGCTGTTCTTCATTGTGTATACGGATCCGAAAGAAATGGAAGATATGGTTTTTGTCCGTTCTGCGCCAGAATCATAACCTGTCGCAGTAATGCCAAGTGACGACTGCGTCAGTGTAATGATACCGAGACTTGCTACTCCCGGATCTTCAGAATCATCATAAGTACTGCCATCGCCTTTTGCAGTGACATATAAATAATATTTACCTGAAAGAGTGAGGTCTGATTTAGTAATTGTACAGGTCGTACCGTCATCGCTATATTCTCCCGAACTCATGTCTCCTTCAAAGATAACGTTCTTGCTACCTCCAGAATGGACAATACCTGCGTAAGTTGACGATGTCGTGACAATCCACTCATAATCATCAGCGTTTCCATCAAGCGTCCATGTGCCTGTTATTGACGAAGCAGTAATCGAAGAAATCGTTACTGATGAAGGGGTTGGTAGCGCGACCTTTGATAAAATTGTTATAGTATATGAGGCGTTACCAGCCTTAACGTTTGAGTTACCAGTAGTCGTTGCTGTTATGGTTACTGGACCTCCAACAGACGAACCGATAGTAATGGCACCAGTACTACTATTAACAGTAACAAGCGATGTGTTTGAAGAAGAGTATGTTACAGTTACGCCAAACGGATTAATAAGCTCAGGTGTGGGGAAAGAAGCATTAGGGAGAGCATCAAATGCTGTTGTTGCATACTCAAGACCCGCCTCTGCTTTAGCCACATCAATGGTGAAAGTAGTTGTCTTTCCGCCGTAGCTAATTGTGACCGTTTGATCATCACCGGCCGCACCAACCACAGTATCTCCATCTGTAGAAACGAGTGCAGTTATATTTGAATTTGTGTCATCCTTATAATATGCAGTAACGACAGCTCCAGTAAAATCAAAACTTTCTCCATAGGTATAACTCGTTTTTGTCGGGGCTGTTGTTAACGTAATGTGGTCAATTTCTTTTGGAGTATAAATAACATCCACATGTGTTGCGACTACTGCGCCAGAAGAAACGATATGTGCACTACTCCAGCTTTTAGCTGTTAGATCAATATAACTTTTACTGTCTATTTCAGAGCCCTGAACACCGCCTGTAGTATTAGAATTAGAAGAATTAGCATAGTACCTTGTGGGATAAGTTCCTGTCACAACAACTTTCTTAATGGTACCTAATAGGGTTGGTATGGTGATGTAAGACACCTTGCCACCATCGGTATTTAACTGCATGCCTGCATTTTTATATGCACATACTACCCAAGTGCCAGAAGCATTATCTACGTTATGAGGATCATCATATTTAGTCGTGATAATACTTCCTATGCTATCATCGGTATAGTCAAGACTTGCTAAAGCTTCAGCCGCCAGAGTAACCGTAGGACAAGGGAAGATATCACCTGCGACAAGGTCGATATCAAGTCCTGATTTTGACTTGTCTGTTCCTGTTAAAGTATTACCTTCAGCATCCTGTAATTCAATGGAGAATCCAGTATAATTCCCAGCTGGGACAGGAACATAGAAAGACATCGTCTGGCCAACGGATTCAACAGTGCTTGCCAATGTAATAGTCACGGTCTTAGCACTAGCATCCCCTTGATCAAGGCTCACACCCGTTGTTTCACCAATGATCCATGTGCCAGTAATATTTTCTGGTGTAGTCAGCTTGAACTTTTTCGTGCCGTAGGGAACATTAACGTAGGTAAACTTTAAAAGAGCTGTAGCTTGAGTAAAAATGAATTTGTGGCCCTCGCCTGTATAATCGTTATCAGGGACACCAACCATGATATCGTTAGTCGTTCCAGCAACATATCCGGAATATGTGGCAGGAAGGGTAAGATTATACATCACAACGCCGCCATCTTCTGTTGCTTCACTAAGAGCAGATGCTGGCGAAACAGCGAACACTAAATCTTTCCCGAGAGTTTTGGTACCTGTAAATGCGCCTGTTGCAGCATCGCTAAGGGTAAATGAGGCTCACCCGCAAAGTTCCGGGTATGACTATCCAAAGATTTGACAGACTCTGTA
>R27__coassemble_1998_pt1 | contig 8497 bp, 10 predicted proteins | sample R27__metabat2_high_PE_018 | metagenome-assembled genome bin R27
GGAATGGAGATCATCGACGAGAACGACACTATCACAGATATGCAGCAGTATGCCCGTGAGCGCTGGCTCAAGCGCAAGAACCAGTACAAGCAGATAGTGCTTCCGGAAGACGACGATGACTAGGCTGTTTTTCAATCCCCTCACCGGAAAATTTTTCACCATTGTAGCAAGGAGGCGCCGAAAACCCCGCAAGGCTCCTGCAGGCCCGGAAGTCGAAGCCCTTCGTGCCAGGGCAAAGGCGGAACTGCCCCCGCGGCTTGCAGAACTTGCCGCACAGCATGGCTTCCACTATAATAAGGTATTCATAAAGAACAATATAAGCAATTGGGGCAGCTGCTCCAGCCTTGGAAATATCAACCTTAACTTGAGGCTTGTGACGCTTCCTGAGGAGCTTCGGGATTATGTGATGCTGCATGAACTCTGCCACCTGAAGTACCTTAACCACGGCCCTCAGTTCCACGCCCTTTTGGAAAGCGTATGCCCCGGGCACAGGGACCTTGCCCGCCGGATGAAGGAGTACAAGATCAAATGAAAACGGTTGCAATCATAGGAGCCGGAGCAGCGGGGTGCTTTTGCGCCGCGGAACTGAGGCGTATGGCTCCGGATGTGGCTGTAACCGTGTTTGAAGCCGGTCCAAGGCCGATGGCAAAACTTGCAATCACCGGCGGCGGCAGGTGCAACCTCACCAATGACTTTGAGGGCATACGCTCACTCTCCGATGCCTATCCCCGTGGGGAACGCGTCATGAAACGCGCCCTGAAGGCATTCTCCAACGATGACACCATCCGCTGGTTCACGGAGCGCGGGGTTCCCTGCACCCTTCAGGAAGACCACTGCTGGTTCCCCTGCAGCCAGGACGCAATGGACGTTGTCCGCTGCCTTCTCCGCTCAATGGACGGGGCCGATATCCGGCTAGGTACTCCTGTGAGCAGCATAAAAGAACTTCAGGATAGTTTTGACTACGTTGTTGTCACAACCGGAGGAATGAGCAGAGGAGCATCAATGTTTGAAGGCCTGGACCTTGAAATTGTGCCGCCTGTCCCCTCCCTTTTCACCCTGAATATCCCCGACAAGAGCCTCACAGCCCTTATGGGCCTTGTTGTGGACGCCTCCATAAGTATTTCCGGAACATCTTTCAAGGCCGATGGTCCCCTGCTCATAACCGACTGGGGCGTAAGCGGCCCGGCAACACTGAAGCTTTCATCCTACGCGGCCCGTTATCTTGCAGAGTGCCAGTACAAGGCCACGGTGGCCATAAACTGGCTGGACAGAAATGAGAATGAGGTGCGTGAAATGCTCCGGAAATCGGCCTCAGAGAGCCCTAAAAAGCAGATTTCAAATACTCCCCTCCTTCAGCAGAGGCTCTGGGAGCATATCATTTCCAAGGCGGGCCTAAGGCCAGATATCCGCTGGGCGGAACTTGGCTCCAAGGGCCTCAACCGCCTTACCGCCGTCCTCACCCAGGACTCCTACCCCGTTTCCGGGAAGGGAAAGTTCAAGGAGGAGTTTGTTACCGCGGGTGGTATCGGCCTTTCAAACATAGACCTAAGCACCCTTGAAAGCAAGAAATACCCCGGTCTATTCTTTGCCGGAGAGGTCCTTGACATAGACGCCATAACGGGCGGATTCAACCTCCAGGCTGCCTGGAGCACGGGTTACGTCTGCGCACATTCAATACTTAACAGCCTATGAACACTTACACCATAGCCATTATCGTTGCCTTAGCGGCAATCGCCATCACCGCAGTTATCACCTACCTCATCATGCACGCGCGGCAGGTGAATGCCTGCAATTCCCTTGAGAATGAACTCATTCAGGCTAAAGCGGCCCTGGAGAATGCAGAAAAACTCCGGGAACTGCAGCAGGAGTCCTTCGACAGCCAGTTGGAGCTTGTGAAAAGTCAGCTCACCGCAGAGACAGAACAGCTTCTGAAGCAGCGGGAGGAAGCCCTCCAGAAGAAGGCGGAGGAAACCTTCAAGTCCCTTGCCGGTCCCCTTGGGCAGAACCTCAAGGCCATGCAGGAGAGTTTCGAGGCCCAGAAGCGCTCCCAGACTGAGGGCACCGCAACCCTCAAAACAGCCGTAGAACAGGCCGTGAAGCATCTTCAGGACCAAACTCAGTCAATAGGCACTAAGGCCGATAACCTTGCCCAGGCGCTCAAAGGTCAGAACAAGATGACCGGCACCTGGGGTGAAATGATCCTCTACAACATCCTTGTGAACGAGGGTATGGAGGAAGGCCGGGACTTTGACCGTGAGGAAACTCTCCGTGACGCGTCAGGGGCAATTGTCCTCAACGAGGACAGCGGCAAGCGCATGAGGCCGGACTACATTCTCCATTATCCTGACCGCACTGAGGTTATAATTGATGCAAAAACCTCAATGGAAGCGCTCTCGGACTGGTATTCGGCTCAGGATCCCGCCGTAAAGGAAGACGCCGCACGCCGTAATCTCCAGGCCATCCGCGCCCAGATAAAGAGTCTCTCCACAAAACGTTATCAGGATTACATCAGGGAGGGCTACAAGACCCTTGACTACGTGATAATGTTCATCCCCAATTACGGAGCCCTCCAGCTTGCAAAAACCCTTGTTCCGGGCATCTTTCAGGAGGCTTACCAGCAGGGCGTCCTCCTTACCACGGAAGAAACCCTGATGCCCTTCCTCAGGATGATACGAGTTGCCTGGACCAATTACGAGCAGGCCCGTAACCAGGAAAAGATCATCAAGGCCGCTCAGGCCATGATAGACCGTGTGGCCGATTTCTCCAAGGCCCACGCCGCAATGGGAGAAAAACTGAAGGCCGCGCAGGAAGAATACGACAAAGTATCGGCCAAAATCTCCGATTCAGGCCAGTCCATACTTGTGAGCGCCCATCAACTCATCAAGTTGGGCGTTCCCAAAAATCCCAAGAAACCGCTTCCGGAAATAGATTAGGAAGCCATCACTGCCTTTGCAAGGGCCTCCAGGGCCGGTTCATCGGCGGGAGTCATGACGCTCCTGATGGTGACAAGGTCACCAACAAGGGTGATGTCCTTCATTGCGGCAAACATCTCCTTCATAACGCGGCCTGCGGTAGGTGCCCAGGTGCCGTTTTCTATTAGGCCCACGCGGCGTTTCTGCCAGCCTTTCATCTGGAGGGAGTGCAAGAAATCATACGCGGGAGTGAAAAGCCCTGCATCATAGCTTGCGGCGGCCATAACAAGCGTCCCGTAACGGAAAGCGTCCTCAATGGCCTCTGCGCGGTCGTCGCGGGTGAGGTCCGTAAGGACCACCTTAGGGCAGCCCTTGGCCTTAAGAAGATCCGCAAAATGCTCTGCAACTGCCTTTGTACCGCCGTGTATGGAGGCATATGCCACCATAACGCCCTCCGACTCAACCTCATAGGCGCTCCACACCTTATATAGATTAAGGTAAGGCATAAGGTCACCCCTCATAAGAGGGCCGTGGAGCGGAGCAATGAGTTTTACAGCAGGGAGTTTCTTAAGGAGGGCTCCTACCTGGGGGCCGTACTTTCCGCAGATGTTGAAATAATAGCGGCGGGCTTCGCAGGCCCAGTCGTCTTCATCGGCCCAGAAAGCAGTCTTGGAGATGGCACCGAACTTACCGAATGCGTCCGCGCTGAAAAGCGTGCCCGTAGACTCTTCAAAGGTCACCATCACCTCCGGCCAGTGCACCATGGGGGCGGTGAAAAACCTGAGAGTCTTAGCGCCAAGACTGAGGGTATCCCCTTCCTTCACCGCCTGCGTCCTGAAAGTTTTTCCGGGATTGAACTGCCCAAGGAACTTTATGGCCATTGCTGTTGCCACAATGGTGATTTCCGGGTACAGTTCAGTAAGGCGGCCGATTGCGCCGGAGTGGTCCGGCTCCATATGATTCACTATGAGGTAATCCGGCTTCCTGCCCTGAAGGGCCTCCTGGAGGCCTTCCAGCCAAATATCGGCCTTACGGGCATCTACGGTGTCCAGAACTGCCACCTTCTCATCCAGGATAAGGTATGAATTGTAGGACATTCCCTCAGGAATGACATACTGGCTCTCAAACAGGTCAAGGTCCAGATCATCTACGCCGATATAGCGGATACCGCTTGCTATTTCTTTCATGATTGTATTTCTTATTCACGCAAAGTTAAGAAAAAAATGCGTACATTGCGGAAAATTCTGAGACTATGATGTGGGAAGATATCAAAAAGAGAATCCGCCAGTACACCTACATATATGACCAGGTGGACACGGACTCCGCAGCAGAGAGGATAAAGTCCTCCATCTGGTTCAAGGGGCCCAACGCCTGGATCCTTGCATTTGCAATAGTCCTTGCCTCAGTAGGCCTCAACGTCAACTCCACGGCAGTGATAATCGGCGCAATGCTTGTGTCACCCCTTATGGGCCCCATCATCGGCGCCGGCCTTGCCCTGGGCACCAATGACACTGACCTCCTGAGGTCGGCCGCAAAGAACCTCCTTGTGATGGTGGGCATATCTCTTCTGGCTTCTACGGTGTTTTTCCTTCTGTCCCCGCTTTCCCTTGTTAATCCCACGGAACTTGAGGCGCGTACCTCCCCCACCATCTACGACGTCCTCATAGCCCTTTTCGGCGGCCTTGCCGGCATACTTGAAAACAGCCGCAAGGAGCGCGGAACCGTGCTTTCCGGCGTAGCCATCGCCACCGCCCTGATGCCGCCCCTTTGCACCGCCGGCTATGGCCTTGCGCACCTCAATATGCACTTTTTCTTCGGGGCAATGTACCTGTTTGTCATAAACAGCGTATTCATAGCCCTGGCAACGTTCCTGATGGTGAAATACCTGCGTTTCCGCACCGTCACGGGAATATCGGCCGAAGTATCCCTCAAGAGAAACCGCATAATGTCCATTGTGCTGGCAATTGTAATCATCCCCAGTCTCTGGACTGCATTCAGGCTGGTTGCCCAGAATAACTTCGAGAGAAATGTCCACGACTTCGTGGAAGACAACCGCCTAGTGGGCCGCTCATACCTTTACGACTACGAGATAGAGGGCCGGTCCGTCAACTTCTCCTTCACCGGAGAAGCCCTCACAGATAGTTTAAAGGCCGATTTTTACGCCCGTGCCGCAGAATATGACCTCAAGCAGAAGAATATCGGCATCACGGAATATCGCCTTGGAATGAGCCAGTCCGACATGGATGCCATCCTCACTGACGTCTATTCCAAGGCCCAGGAGGAGCGGGAGAAAAACCAGGCCTCCCTGGATATCCTGCAGGCCCGCCTGGATTCCCTCACCCTCAGGCTTGAAACACTGGAAGCCCTGCAGGCGCAGGCCGATACCCTTCATTCGGAACCGGAAGAAGAGTATATTCCATCTGGTGCAATTTAATTTTGCATATTCCAAAAAACCTAGTAACTTTGCATTCCCCTTGGTGCGATGGCCGAGTGGTTAGGCACAGGTCTGCAAAACCTGCTACAGCGGTTCGATTCCGCTTCGCACCTCCAGCAAATGCCTCTCAGATATCTGAGGGGCATTTTCAGTTTCAAAACATTACTATAACATTACTATGAGAAACTAGAAGGACCCAGGAATTCTCACAATTCCCAGGTCCGTTGGTATTCGAAACATATTGTGGCAAGCCACTTGTTTCAATCGCAAAGATACTCAAAATCTATTATTATTCATATCGGCAGTTCCGTCGGACTCGCGTCCGCCGGAATGTCGGAAAGCGTACCCGGCTCCCGAGCTCAAGCAGGCTCAGGAGCCGACACTTTCCGCCACTCTTGCGAGCTGCCTCTCACAAAATATCACTACCTTAGTAGGTGGAATCGTTGAGCTGTGTATAACATCACAGCAAAATGAAAATCTTTATCGACAATGGTCATGGCCAATTCACGGCCGGCAAACGTTCCCCAGACGGAGAATTCCGCGAATACTACTACAATCGCATCGTCGCACGTCGCGTCACATCAAAACTCAAGGAGCTTGGCTATGATGCAGAACTCCTGGTACCGGAGGATGACGATATATCTCTCACCGAGCGCTGCCGTCGCGTAAATGCCTGGTGCTTGCTTCACGGGAAGAAGAATGCAATCTGCATCAGTATCCACTTCAATGCCCACGGAAACGGCTACGAATGGACGAAAGCATCCGGGTGGGCCATCTACACATCCAAGGGAAACACAGCTGCTGATGAACTCGCAACAGCCATCGCCGAAGCAGCCAAGACGAACCTGCCTGCGATGAAAATGAGAGCAGACTTCTCGGACGGTGATATCGACTTCGAGGAAGACTTCAAGATCCTGAGAGGGACCCTCTGCGCTTGCGTTTTATCAGAGAACGGCTTTATGACCAATGAGAAGGAATGTCGCTGGCTCCAGACGGAGGAAGCTCTGTCAGCACTCGTGAAGACGCACGTTGAAGGGATTGTGAACTATTTGGCTACTCTCTGACGAAGAGGCATCCGGAGAAAGCATTCTTCCATTCTTCACCGTCCTCGTGCAGCTGGCCCATCCTTTCCCGACAGGTATCTTGATAGTATGTGAGGCTGTCAGCAAACAAATGAACGAAGTCATCTTCCGTGAAATTCTCGTTCACAAGGACCACGAAATAGCTCAGCAATGCAATTGTCATCCTGATGCTGTCAAAGTCCTCTACGGCCTCAATTTGGGCCTTGTCGTCCCAATCTATTTCGTTGAAGTCCTGCAGAAGAGAAACCTCTGCAATGTAAGAAAGCATCTCGGCCACGCTCGGCAGTTGGAACTCATCATACAGATACGACATCGGACGAATGTTCTCGTTCATACGATGCGCTGCGTAATCGAGCATCTGAGCCTTCATCCTCTCCAGCTTCTCGATACGCGCCGAATCACTCTCGCGTCCAATCGACACAAGATTGAGCAATGTCTTATCCAAGTAGTTCGTATCCATAGTCAAACCAAAATACACCACACAAAATCTGGGCCGCCTCTTGCCGAGACTTCGGGAACCGGGCGGAACCGTCAACCTACGAACAAGATTTGGCCCAGATGGGATATCTGGGCACTCACTTGTTACGTACGTAGGTTGATTAAAACTTTGCCCGGTTTTTAAGTCTACTGCGTAAAAAGCAAATGCGCTTTAGTCTGTATGTCCTGGAATCCAGGCGATTCAGCCCCGATTCCAATGCAAATTTAGTCATTTTCTCCCAAACTCATTCATTTTTCGTGATTTCCGTTAAGGATGAGTTCCAAGCCCTCTTCCATAATTCACCAAATTCGGTCACAAACCAGACACTTGCACTGTCAAAACCTGTCAAACCGCCTCCGTACCTTTGTGACGTAAATTCAGGTACCAGCGATGAATCCTAACGAGAAGCCGTCAAAGACATTCTACCACAAAGACCAGGAACAGAATCTTCTGGCCGTCAAGCACTCGTTGAAGCAGCATAGGACAGCCTATATGCTCCGAAAAAACGAGTTTGCCGATGACGTGATTGATGTCGTTGCTGACGGTAAGATCATCGAGAGGCATATTGCAAAAAGGACTCCTCAAGTTGTGGCCATTGTCGTGAGGAGGCCGGTACCGGTGGAAGAAATGGCGTTATATCAGTAATCACTATGGAAACGAACAGTCTTGGCCGGGCAGGAGCAGCTTTTGTCAGAGCCTGCAAGAAAATAAAATGGAGTTTCAAAGACGAGCGCAGAATTGCGTCATTGGACCCTGTCATCAAATCGCTGAAGCATCTACAGCCTCGGAAAGGATTTGTTTATGAGACAGTGCTGCCACTATTCGCAGGCTATGGCGACCTGTGCACTCCGTATGCCCGGAAAGAATCGGTTCCGGACCTTGAGTCAATAGACGCTTTTGAACACGTCCCTGCATTCTTCCGGATGATGCCGAAAGGATATTACGAGATTTGGAAGAAAGTCGGCTACGAATTCACTCCGGAATGCATCTGGGAACTCTTCCTGCTCACAGAGCTGCCATACCATTTGCCGAAGTTCTGGCATGGAGGCTACGAGTCAATCCTCTATTTCCTGCATACTGGAGACCTGGACAAAGTTCTGAAGACAGTCTATCGTGAACAATTCGAGGACACAAGACTCGGATTCCTGCACAAGAACGGCTTTTCAAAACTCCAGAAACTCAATCAGGACGCCAGTCTTCTCCCCAAGGTGACGCTCGTATCAGACAAAGAAGCAATCATCAATTTCACCGGCTGGAATGACTGGAACGGGCTGCTCGATGTGACCGTCCGAGTCATACGAAATACAAGAGGCATCAAGTTCACCAAAAAGAAAATCAAGAGGATTGTACCCTACAACTGCGGCATCTGTTACTAGACCGCCGGAAAAATATTATTAACTTAGCAAAGCAAAAGCAAGCATGAAACCAATTATCGTAAATCGCAAACCCTGCAAATGCCCCAAATGCGGCGGCAAAGTTGTAAAGATTGTCTATGGAGAACCCGGTCCTGAACTGTTCGAGATGGCAGACCGCAAGGAAGTAGTCCTCGGAGGCTGCTGCATCCATATGGAAGGAGATCCGCAGTGGGCCT